>Ga0209023_10000085_pt1 | contig 163079 bp, 157 predicted proteins | sample LakOneMetagenome_FD_187468 | JGI IMG/M metagenome (GOLD analysis project Ga0209023, IMG submission 187468) | Freshwater and sediment microbial communities from Lake Erie, Canada (SPAdes) (version 2) | ecosystem: Environmental > Aquatic > Freshwater > Lentic | place: Lake Erie, Canada...
GCTGGCTGCCGGGCGAGCCGTTCGCGGCCAGCACCGGAGAACTGACCGGCAACGGTCGCCTGCGTCGGCAGGCGATCTGGGCCCGGCGCGGGGGCGCCCTTTCAGCCCAGGAGACAGCATGAGCTTTTTCGAACGACTGGTGGCGGAGACCACGGCCGAGCGCCTGGCGCTGCAGGCGGTGCCGCAAATTCGCGACGGCCTGGCCGGGAACATCTCGCGCGAAACCTACGTCGCCTACCTGACCCAGGCCTATCACCATGTCAGTCAGACAGTGCCGCTGATGCTGGCCGCCAAGGCCCGGCTCGACGACAGCCACGCCGAATTCAAGGCCGCGCTGGACGAGTACATCGCCGAGGAAACCGGTCACGAGGCCTGGATCCTGAATGACATCCGCTTCTGCGGCGACGAGGCGGACGCGGCGGGCCTGGGTCTTCCCAACCCGGCCACGCGCGCCATGATCGAATTCGCCTATGCCTTCATCGACCGCGTCAATCCGATGGGCTTCTTCGGCATGGTCTTCGTGCTCGAGGGGACCAGCGTGCAGCTGGCCACCCAGGGCGCGGCGGCGGTGCAGGCCAGCCTCGGCCTGCCGCGCCAAGCCTTCACCTACCTGACCTCGCACGGGTCGCTGGACGTCAGCCACATGGCCTTCTTCCAGAAGCTCATGGACCGGGTCACCGCTCCCGACGACCAGGCCGCCATCATCGAGATGGCCCGGCGCATCTTCGTCCTGTTCGCCGACATGTTCCGCGCCATTCCCCACAGCCGGAGCCTGGCCAATGCGGTTTGAAGGCAAGAGAATCCTGCTCACCGGCGGCTCGGGCGGCATCGGCGCCCTGGTCGCGCGGCGGATGCGCAACGAGGGCGGCCGCGTCGCCATTCTCGACCGGGCCGCGCCCGAGCCGGGGTTTGACTATCTGGCCGCCGACCTGGCCACGCCCCAGGGCCTTGAAGAGGCCGCCCAGGCCGTCTCGGGCGAAGACTGGGACGTGCTCATCAACCTGGCCGGCATCCAGCACTTCGGTCCAGTCGAGGCCCAGTCGCCTGAGCACCTGACCGCCAGCTACATGGTCAACCTGGTCGCCCCCGTGCGCCTGACCCAGGCGGTGCTGCCGTCGATGAAGCGACGGCGCTGCGGCCAGATCGTCAACATAGGCTCGATCTTCGGATCGATAAACTTCGCCCACTTCGCCAGCTACTCCAGCGCCAAGGCCGGGCTGCGCGGCTTCAGCCAGGCCCTGCGGCGCGAGGTGGCCGGGAGCCGGATCGGCGTCACCTACATCGCGCCGCGCGCGGTGCGCACGCCACTGAATTCGGCCGCCGTGCTGGAGTTCGCCCGCCTCACGCACATGAACATGGACGAGCCGCGCTGCATCGCCCGGCGCATCACCGGGGCCATCCGGTCCGACCGCCGAGAGGTCTACTTCGGCTTTCCCGAGAGCCTGTTCGTTCGTCTCAACGCCATCGCGCCCGGCCTGGTCGACGGCGCGCTGGCCGCCAACGACCGCAAGGCCGCGGCGCTGTTCCAATCCGCCTCCTGAGCTCCCCCGAAAGGACGCAAGCATGAAACTGAAACTCTTCCTCGCCGGCCTGGTCATGAGCCTGTTCGCCGGCGCCGCCCTGGCCGAACCCGCCCCCCTGGACAGCGGCGTCGACCAACTGGCGCGCGGCTGGGATCACGTGCGCTACGAGGTGCGCGGCAAGCCGGCCCAGATCGCCGGCTACGATGCGCTGGCGACGCGCGCCGCCGGACTCGCGCGTCAATATCCCAACCGCGCCGAGCCGCTGATCTGGCAGGCCATCGCGCTCAGCACCGAAGCCGGCGCCAAGGGCGGCCTGGGCGCCCTGCCCTTGCTCAAATCGGCCAAGACCCTGCTTGAGAAGGCCGAGCGGATAAACGCGGGGGCCATGCAGGGCTCGATCTACACCAGCCTGGGGTCGCTCTTTTACCAGGTGCCCGGCTTCCCGGTCGGCTTCGGGGACAAGGACCGGGCCAGCGCCTATCTGAAGAAGGCGCTGGCGGCCAACCCCAACGGCATCGATCCGAACTACTTCTATGGCGACTTCCTGGTCCAGCAGGGCCAGTACGCCGACGCCGTGCGCGTGCTCGAACACGCCGCCGCCGCCCCGGCGCGCCCCGGTCGTGAGGTGGGTGATCGCGGCCGCCGCGCCGAGGTCGCGACCCTGCTGGCCGAGGCCAGGCGCAAGGCTCACTAGCGCCACATCGCAGACTCGGCAAAACGCCGGGCGGCCCACGGGACGCCCGGCGTTTTCACGTCTGCGGTCTAGCCGTTGGTGGACGAACAGACCCCGCCGTCACGGGCCTCGATGGCCGAGCGCCAGGGCGGCGCCGGCCCGCGCAGGGAGGGCCAGGCCCGCGCCGCCCCGCGCCAGGCGCCGTCGGCGCGCCCGGCGATCGCTCCGTCCGCCTCGATCCGCCGCGCCAGGATCCTCACGCCACAGTCGAGGTTGGCGATCGGATCGTTGAGCTCTCCCGGAGAGGACAGCCCGCAGGCGTAGTCGGCGTGCTGGCTGCTCTCGATGGAGATCTGCAGCAGGCCGCGGGCGAACACTGGCCGGCCCGCATCGATGTCGTAGGCGCGAAACCGCGTCCGCTCCGCGTCGCCGCCGCTCTCACGGTCCACCAGCACCGAGACAAAGTCGGACCAGAACCGTTGGCGCTGGTCGGGATCGAGCCCTGCGTAGCCCGGGCAGTAGTCGGCGATGTCGGCGGGCTGGGCGGCGGCCAGGCCGGCGCCCGCCTGCGCCAGCGCCGTCGCGATGGGGCCGGACCAGTCCGGGGCCGCTTCCGCCGCCGCGGCGGGGGCGGCCGCGATCAGGCCCGCCGCGGCCGCGAGGGCGGCGGTGACGGGCGCGAGGGCGGCGCGGCTCATTGGGTGGGATCCGGCACGGCCGGGCAGTTGTTGCGCGCCATGGCGGCGTTCACGGCCATGCGGTCGCCCTTGAGATTGGCGATCTGGGCGGCGCGGCTGTGGCCGGTCAGGCTGGCCACCGGCAGGAAGACGAGCACCAGCCCGGCCATGTCGATGCGGCGGATATTGGTCTGGCGGCGCGCCTCTTCGGCATAGTGGGAATCGATCAGCGCCGCCTGGGCGGTCAGGTCCGAACAGCTGGCGCCGGTGTAGCGGCCATCGGCGATCGGGGCGGGCGCGATCCGCTCGGCGCTGGTGGCGCAGCCGCTCAGCACGACGGCGGCCGAAAGGGAGAGCACGGCTAGTCTTTTCATGGGGAGCTCCTCGCGGCGCCGCCAAACGCGACGCCTGCTGACAGGACGCCGCCGGGAGGCTTTCGCCTCAGCGGAAAGCCCTGGATTCGGCGCCGCGTCGCACGTCACGATTGGTCTTCGGATCGCGTCGGGGGAGGGCTAGGATCGACCGGCTCGCCGCCACCCCGGGCGGCGGGCGATCGGAGGCCGTGATGCGCTACATCGACCGCGACGAGGTGGCGCGACGGCTGACCTATGAGGTCTGCATCCCGATCGTTCGCGAGGCCATGATCGCCTTCTCGACCGGCCAGACCAAGCAGCTGCTGCGCTCCATCATCACCCTGTCCGCGGGTCGGCTCTACGGGACCATGACCGGAGCCATGGGCGAGCGGGGCCCCTTCGGTTCGAAGCTGATCAGCGTCTTCCAGGAGAACTTCGCCAAGGGAATTCAGTCCCACCAGGGCGTGGTGGTGCTGTTCGATCCGGACAGCGGCGCGCCCGTCTGCGTGCTGCACGCCGGCGAGATCACCGCCATCCGCACCGCCGCCGCCAGCGCGGTGGCGACCGACGCCCTGGCCCGCGTCGGCTCCACGCGCATGGCCGTGCTGGGCTATGGCGAGCAGGCGGGCACCCATTGCCGGGCCATCACGCGGGTGCGGCCCCTGGAGGCGATCACCGTCTGGGGCCGTTCTAAGGAGCGGGCCCGGGCCTTCGCCGCGCGCATGAGCGAGGCGCTGGGCCTGCCGGTCACCGCCGTCGCCGACGTGCGCTCGGCCGTCGCCGAGGCCGACATCATCTGCACCGTCTCCGGCGCGGCCGAGCCGATTCTGTTGGGATCGTGGGTGCGGCCGGGCACGCATGTGAACATCGTCGGGTCTTCGCGGGCGGGGCCGGTGGAGGTCGACAATGCGCTGGTGGCGCGGGCGCGCTTCTTCGTCGACAGCCGCGAGGGCGTTCTCGCCCAGGGCGCGGAATTTCTGAACGCGAAGGCGGCGGGGCTGATCGGCGACAACCATATCGCCGGCGAGATCGGCGAGGTGCTGGCCGGAAAGGTCGCGGGGCGGCGTTCGACCGAGGAGGTCACCGCCTACAAGTCGCTCGGCCATATCGTGCAGGACCTGGCCAGCGCCTGGGCGCTCTACGCCCAGGAGGTCTGAGCGCGATTTGGGGCGAGCCGTCAGGCCCGCCCCGCGTCGATATCAGCAGCCCATCGCCTTGGCGGAGGACATGTAGGCGTCGTCGGCCTGCTTGCAGGCGGAAGCCAGGGCGGTCTGGTCGGTGACCTGGGCCCAGGAGGCCTTGGTGGTTTCCATCGTCTTGCGCATCTGGTCGGCGACCATGGCGTTCGACGAGGCCAGCTTGGTGGTGCAGGCGTTGACGTGGTCGAGATAGGCCTGGCACTCGGCGGGCGTGTTGCCGGCCGGGGTCATGGCGGCCGCGGGGGCGGCGGCGTCGGCGGCGGCGGGGGCCGCGGCGTCGGCGGGCGGCGTCTCGGCCTTCTTCTGACAGGCGCTCAGCGCCAGGGCCGAGCACATAAGGGCTGCGGTGAACATGCGGACAGTGGTCATGAGAATGACTCCCCTCTTGGTCCAGAATCGCGGGCGCCGCCCACGGGCGGAATGCTCGGGGGCGCGTTCGCGGCGCGGATACTAGGCCTACCGTCCCGGTTGTCCATAACGGTGTTCGCCGATCCGCGTTCAATATACCGTGCAGGATCAACCCGCCGCAGCTACGCGTTAGTCAGCCGACAGCCACAAGGAAAAGCGCTATGGGTTTCGCATCACATTTCGACTTCGACGCTGAACGCGACCGCGTGCAGCGACGCTTGGACCGCGCCGGCAAGGCCTTGCGGGAGGCGGCCGGCGAGGCCGGGGCTCGGGCCTTCGAGGAATTCGAGCACGCCCGCGAGCAGGCCGCCGACCTGGCCCGGGTGGCGCGCAAGCGCGGCCGCGACGCGGCCCTGATCGCCGCCTCGGAAGTGCGCCGACGGCCGGCCTCCTACGGCCTGGTCGCCCTTGCCGGCATCGCCGCCGTCGCGCTGCTGGCCAGCCCGAAGCTGCGCCAGATGGTCGCCGACCTGGGCGAGGAGCTGCTGTCCGAACTCAAGGCGCAGAAGGGTTCGCTCAGACTCTGAGCTTCAGGTGTTCGGCGCCAGCGCGGGCGCCGGCGGCGGAACCGGCTTGGGCGCTTTGGGGGCGCCCTTGGCGAACAGGTTGCCGAAGAAGTCGCCCTGGTACCAGCGCGGCCGCTCGGCTGAATTGGCGATCTCGCGCGCGATCAGCCAGTTCACCCGCGCGAACTTGGCGCCGACCGTCCAGTCGATCGCCTGCGAAAGGTCGTCGCCCGGCTCGTGGTAGCGCTTGGTGCGGAAGTCCTTGTCCGCGTCGGCGCCCGCCAGGGTCCCGGCCACATCGTGGGGCCCGGTCTTCAGGAACACCGCCGGCACGCCGCGGCGCACCAGGTTGTAGTGGTCCGAACGAGTGAAGATGCCCTGCTCGGGCTGCGGGTCCGGCGACAGGCCGACGCCGATCTGGGCGGCCGCCCGCTGCACGATCGCGCCAAGGGTCGATGAGTCCGCGCCATAGGCGATGATGTCGCCGAAATCATAGGTCAGGATCGGCATGTCGATGTTCACCACCCCGGCGATGTCGGCTATCGGCACGGTCGGGTATTCGGCGAAGTAGTCCGATCCCAGCAGACCCTTTTCTTCGCCGGTCACGGCCAGGAAGAGGATCGAGCGCCTGGGCCGCTGGCCGCTGTCGACGAAGGCCCGCGCGGTCTCGATGACGGCGGCCACGCCCGAGGCGTTGTCCAGGGCGCCGTTGTAGATCTTGTCGCCGGTGTTGCCCGGCCGCGTCCCCAGATGGTCGAGGTGACCCATGACCACCACGACCTCCTGCTTCAGCGTGGGGTCTGAACCTTCCAGCATGCCCGCTACATTGGGGCTCTCCAGCAGGCGATGGCTGCTGGAGACGTCGAAGGCGGCCTTGTGCTTCATGACGAAGCCCTTCGGCTTGCCGCCCTGCTTGTCCGCCTCGGCGCGGATCTCCTCCAGGGCGCGGCGCTCGCCGGCGAACAGCGCCTCGGCGGCGGCGCGGTCGAGGCTGGCGCTGGCGCGGATGCCCGGCGCGCGCACATAGGGCGCGCCGTCGGCCTGCACCCAGGTCATCGACGGCAGGTTCGCCGACCGAACCCGCTTGGCCCAGGGGAAGGCCCCCTCGGAAATGTTGGTGTCGAGGGTGATCATGCCGATGGCGCCGTGGCGCATGGCGGTCACGGCCTTTTCGCGGTTGAGGTGGGCGCCGACCTCGCTGGGCGTGCCCTTGGGAGTTCCCGACAGCACCACCACGATCTTGCCGCGCACGTTCAGGCCCCGGTAGTCGTTCAGGCCGTGCGCCTTGTCGTCGAGACCGAAGCCGACGAACACCAGGGGCGCGGCGAACCGCGTCGTGGTCTCCAGCGCGCTGGCGCCCAGCAGGAGGTCGCCGCCGTTGGCGAAGGTCTGCGGCTCGCCCACGCCGCTGATGGCGAGCGTCGTCGGCGTTCCGGGCGTCAGCGAACGTTCCTGCAGCTTCACCGCCTGGAACCAGGTCCCGTTCTCGCCGGCGGGCTTCAGCCCCAGGACGCGAAACTGCTCGGACACATAGAGCGCCGCCAGCTGGTGGCCGCGTGTGCCGGCCTCGCGCCCTTCCAGCAGGTCATCGGCCAGGAACTCGACGTGGCTGCGATAGCGCTCGGGACTGAACACCGGATCGGCGCTCGCCATGGGTCCATTGGGCGCGGCCGGCTGGGCCAGGGCGAAGGACGAGGTGAGCAGTGCCGCGGCCAGCGCGGCGGCGCGATAGATCGGACGCATGAACCCCTCCCAGGGACCCCAAGACAGCGGCTGAACAGCGGCGGCATTTGAAGGCCGCGCCGGATGCGCGTCACCTTAAGGATCGGCAAGGTCAGGGGAAGGAGAAAGCGGCGGGCGACACCGCGCGACGGGCGAGGGTCAGCGCGGCGCCACCACCGTTATGCCGGCGCCCGGTTCGCCGCCCGGCGGGCTGACGCGCATGTCGAGGTGCTTGCCGGCCAGCTCGGCGCCGTCCAGCGCCCTGGCCAGCAGGGTATTCAGCCGCTCGTGGGGCAGGTCTGAGCGGATATCGAGATACCAGGCGAACTCGTTCTGCTCCGGCCACTGGGCCAAGGCCAGCCAGGCGGCCTGCACGCCGCGCTCGGGATGGAACGCCTCGGCCAGGCGCATGATCAGGTCGTCGGGCCGCTCCGAAGGCGTGCCCAGCATCACCGTGGTTTCGTGCTCGATGGTGCGCGAGACCGGCCGGCCCAGCAGCGTGGCCAGCTCATCCGGTCCCCACAGCACGCCGTAGCTGAGGCCGGGGTTCAGCAGCACCGGCCGCTCGGCCACCATGCCCAGCAGGTCGCGCCCGAGCATGCCGATGTAGTGGGTTCCCGCGCCATGGACCTGCGCCACCCGCTCGGCGGCGGTGAAGACGGCTGTGGCGGCCGAGCCATCCTCCAGCGCCACCATGACCAGGGAGATGCGCGTCTCGGCCGGGGCGATGCGCTCGCCCTCGAGTCCGGCGTCGGGGGTGATGGCGTAGAGCTGGGACTCCAGCAGGGCGCGGGTGAAGGCGGGACGCTGCTCGGGATCGCTCGCGGCGCGCACCAGCAGCGCCTCGAGGTCGTTGAGGGGGATGAAGGGCTGGCTCGCCGGCGCGTCGGCCATGGCCGGTTCAGGCCTTCTTCTTTTTGCGCAGCTCGTCGCGGATCTCGGCAAGCAAGGTTTCGGTGGGCGTCGGGGCGGCGGGCGCTTCCGGCGCGGCGGCCTCCTTGGCGCGCACCCGGTTGATGGTGCGCACGATGAGGAACACCACGAAGGCGACGATGGTGAACTGGACGATGGCGTTGATGAAAAGGCCGTACTGGATGGCCACCATCTCGTTCGGCTTGGTGGCGATGTCGTCGGGTTTCAGCACCCACTGCATGTGGGCGAAGTCGACCTTGCCGATGAGCAGGCCGATGGGGGGCATGATGACGTTGTCGACCAGGGTCGAGACGATCTTGCCGAAGGAAGCGCCGATGATGACGCCGACCGCCAGGTCCACGACATTGCCGCGGATGGCGAACTCACGGAACTCGCCGATGAACCCCCGCCCCCGCTCGGCCAAGGCCTTCACTGGCATGCTCTGATCCCTATGCGTCGCCGGAGAGGTTCAGCCGCTCGCGCAGCTCCTTGCCGCTCTTGAAGAAGGGCACGTGCTTGGCCGGCACCGAGACGGTATCGCCGGTGCGCGGGTTGCGGCCGGCGCGGGCCGGGCGCGAGCGCACCGAGAAGGCGCCGAAGCCGCGCAGCTCCACGCGGCCGCCGTCGCTCAGCGCGCCGACCATGCCGTCCAGCACCACATTGACGACGCGCTCGACGTCGCGATGGGTCAGGTGCGGATATTCCGCCGCCAATCTTGCGATCAACTCGGACTTTATCATTGGTGGTCCCCTGCGCCTGTGGAGCGAAAATGGTCGAAAAGCCTAGCAACAGCAAGGCGGAAGAACGCGGTTCACCATAGAAATGCGTCCGTCGCGAAAGCCGGACGCGGCCTAACTAGCAAGCTTGGCCGTAAAGTGGCCAGTGGCGATGCTTACCAGATTGACGGTTTTCGCGGTGGGCGACCGTGGCGCGACAAGCACGCGGCGTCGGCCCGCCCAGACAAAAGCCCCGCCCGGTTTCCCGGACGGGGCTGATGCAGGTCGGTCAGACAGCCGCGCGAGGCGGCCGTCCGTCCTATTCCTTTTGGGCCTTCTCGCGCAGGGCGGCGCCCAGGATGTCGCCGAGCGAAGCGCCCGAGTCCTGGCTGCCGAACTGGTCGATGGCTTCCTTCTCGTCGGCCATTTCCAGGGCCTTGATCGAGACGGAGACCTTGCGGGCCGCCTTGTCGACGTTCGTCACCTGGGCGTCGATGCGATCACCCACCGCGTAGCGCTCGGGGCGCTGCTCGGCGCGGTCGCGCGACAGGTCGGACTTGCGGATGAACGAGGACATCGGGGTGGCTTCGTCGCCGAACTTCACCTCGATACCGCCCGAGGTGATCTCGGTGACGGTGACGGTGACGGTCTGGCCCTTGCGGAAGCTGTCGCCGGTCATCGGATCGCCGCCGAGCTGCTTGATGCCCAGCGAGACGCGTTCCTTCTCGACGTCGACGTCGAGCACGCGCGCCTTGACCATGTCGCCCTTCTTGTAGCGCTGAATGGCTTCTTCGCCGGCCACGTTCCAGTCGATGTCCGACAGATGCACCATGCCGTCGATGTCGTTGTCCAGGCCGATGAAGAGGCCGAACTCGGTGGCGTTCTTCACTTCGCCTTCGACTTCAGAACCAACCGGGTGGGCGGCCACGAAGGCTTCCCACGGGTTCGGCTGGGCCTGCTTGAGGCCGAGCGAGATGCGGCGCTTGGAAGCGTCCACGTCCAGCACGATGACTTCCACTTCCTGCGAGGTGGAGACGATCTTGCCGGGGTGGGCGTTCTTCTTGGTCCAGGACATTTCCGAGACGTGCACCAGGCCCTCGACGCCGGCTTCCAGCTCAACAAAGGCGCCGTAGTCGGTGATGTTGGTGATGCGGCCGGTGTAGCGCGAGCCGACCGGGTACTTGGCGTCGACGCCGTCCCAGGGATCGGCCTGCAGCTGCTTCATGCCCAGCGAGATGCGCTGGGTGTCGGGGTTGATCTTGACGATCTGCACCTTGACCGTGTCGCCGACCGCCAGCACTTGGCTGGGGTGCGAGACGCGCTTCCAGCTCATGTCGGTGACGTGCAGCAGGCCGTCGATGCCGCCCAGGTCCACGAACGCGCCGTAGTCGGTGATGTTCTTGACAACGCCTTCGCGGACTTCACCCTCGGCCAGCTGCGACACCAGTTCGGTGCGCTGCTCGGCGCGGGCTTCTTCCAGGATGGCGCGGCGCGAGACGACGATGTTGCCGCGCGGGCGGTCCATCTTGAGGATCGCGAAGGGCTGTTCCTTGCCCATCAGCGGACCGACGTCGCGCACCGGGCGGATATCGACCTGCGAACCCGGCAGGAAGGCCGAGGCGCCGCCAAGGTCGACGGTGAAGCCGCCCTTCACGCGGCCGACGATCGAACCCATGACCGGCTGGCCTTCGGCGAAGACGACTTCCAGGCGCGTCCAGGCTTCCTCGCGGCGGGCCTTGTCGCGGCTGATGACCGCTTCACCCATCGCGTTCTCGATGCGCTCCAGATAGACCTCGACGGTGTCGCCCACCTTGGGCGCCGAGCCGTCGGCGTTGAGGCCGAATTCCTTGATCTGGATGCGACCCTCGGTCTTCAGACCGACGTCGATGATGACGAAGTCCTTCTCGATGCCCACGACCTTTCCGTGGATCACCTGGCCTTCCATCATGTCGCGGCCGGCCATCTGCTCGTCGAGCAGGGCCGAGAAGTCGTCACGGGTGGGGTTCATTACGTCAGTCATTAAGAAGCACTTCCAATTGGGTTGGGCGGACCGCACGACACGATTGTCGGCGGGAGTCCGCGCTTGGTTTGAGTCAGTGAGTTAGGTCCGTCGGGGAGCCCATGGATGGCTCCCATCGCCCGCGGCCGTGCGAGACGTTGGCGCGTTTGGTTTTGCCTCAGGTCCCGGAAGGGCCCTCGGCGCGCGCCGCCTCGACGATGCGGCGGGCCGCATCGGTCGCGGCCTCTATATCCATAAGGGTCGTATCAAGCAACTGCGCGCCCTGCGCCATCGTCATGGGCGCGGCGCCGCGGCCGCTGTCGCGTTCGTCGCGTTTGCGGATGTCTTCCAGCACGTCCTCGAAGGCGACGTGCTCGCCCAGGCCCTCGAGCTGCTTCCAGCGGCGCGTGGCGCGCACCTCGGGCGAGGCGGTGACATAGAGCTTCACCTGGGCGTCGGGCGCGATCACCGTGCCGATGTCGCGTCCGTCCAGCACCGCGCCGCCCGGCTGGCGGGCGAAGGCGCGCTGCAGCTCAAGGAGCGCCGCGCGCACGCCGGGATGCACCGCCACCCGGCTGGCCGCCTCGCCGGCCATGCGGCCGCGCAGGTCCAGCTGGTCGAGGGTATCCAGGCAGAGCACCTTCGCCGCGGCCTGCGCCGCCTCGGGATCGTCCAGCGACAGGCCGTCCTCGACAAGGGTGACGCCAACGGCGCGGTAGAGCAGGCCGGTGTCCAGGTGGGGCAGGCCATAGGCCAGGGCCAGGCGCTGGGCCACGGTGCCCTTGCCGGATGCGGCCGGCCCGTCGACGGCGATGACGAAGCTCATGGGAGGGTTTCGACACGGAAGGGGGCGTGGATGCAAGGGGGGTGCGAAGCGGAGACTGCTTTCGCATCCGCAATACGCCCTGACCTCTTGAAGGACAGGGTGCGCCGGGGTCAGAGCTCCGCCGCCCAGCGCCACCATCTCGGGCGGAGCCCGAGACCATCCGGCCGGCCACAAAGGACAAAGGCCCCGCGGTTTCCCGCGAGGCCTTTGATGGTGGAGCTAAGCGGAGTCGAACCGCTGACCTCTTGAATGCCATTCAAGCGCTCTACCAGCTGAGCTATAGCCCCAGGCTTCCCGCGGTCTGGTCGGCCGCGAGGCGGCGGAACATAGCGAAGAAACTTCGCTTAGCAAGCCCCGCCGCCGTGCCTTTTCCGCGTCGCGCTGACGCGGCGAAATTCTAGTCTTCGTCGTCCTTGGCGATGCCGTCGATCTCGTCGTCGAGGTCGTCCTCGTCCTCGTCGTCGATGAAGGGCACGGAATCGTCGTCCTCGTCGTCGAGGGTCTCTTCCTCGCCCACGCCCAGATCGACGTCGTCGGCCGGGCCCTTGGCCGGATCGCCTTCTTCTTCCTCGTCCTCGACGACGATGATGGCTTCGTCGGCCACGACCACGTCCAGCTCGGGCGCGGTGACCTCTTCTTCTTCCTCGTCTTCGTCCTCGTCGCCGCCCTTGGCCTTCACCTGGTCCTCGGCGTCCTCGTCAGTGTCGGCTTCCGGCGTGATGGCGCGGGCGCGGATGCGACGCGATTTGACCACGTCTTCCGGATCGAAGTCGTGCTCGCACTTGGGGCAATGCGCCGGGCGCTTGTTGAGGTCGTAGAACTTAGCCTGGCAGTTCGGGCAGAGCTGCTTGGCGCCGAGTTCGGGATTAGCCATGGGAAGGAGGTCTCGTTGGCGCTGAGGGGAGAGCGGCGCGTCCCTTGCCACTAGTGAGCCCCGCTGTCAAAAGCCCGTTGCGGCAAAGGCGGAAAAGACGTGTCGGATCAAGCAAATTCCGGAAGCGAAAAGCTCACGGCCAAGCTGACGAGCCAGGCTTCGGCGCCGCTTGCCGGGCGGGCGCGGGCCCCGGGCGACAAGTCGATTTCCCACCGCGCCCTCATCCTGGGCGCCATGGCCAACGGCGTCACCGAGATCGAGGGCTTGCTGGAAGGCGACGACGTGCTGGCCACGGCGCGCGCCGTGGAGGCCTTTGGCGCGGGCGTCGAGCGGCTGGGAGAGGGCCATTGGCGCGTCCAGGGCCACGGCGGCTTTCGCGAGCCCGCGGGCGTCATCGACTGCGGCAATTCCGGCACCGGCGTGCGGCTCCTGATGGGGGCGGCGGCGGGCTATGGCATCGAGGCCACCTTCGACGGCGATGCCTCGCTGCGGGCGCGGCCGATGAAGCGCGTCACCGATCCGCTCAGCCACATGAACGCGGATTTCTGGCGCGGCGGCGAGATCGGCCTGCCGCTGAGCCTCATTCCCGGCGCGGGTCTTACCGGCGAGACGCACGTCCTGAAGGTTCCGTCCGCCCAGGTGAAGTCGGCCATCCTGCTGGCCGGGTTGAACGCCGAGGGCCTGACCACCGTCATCGAGCGCCAGCCGACGCGCGACCACACCGAGCGCATGCTGCGCGCCTTCCGTGTCGCCGTCGGGGTCGAGGACGAGGCGCGCGGGCGGGTGATCACCCTGATGGGCGGCCAGACGCTGCACGGGACGAAGGTGGCGGTTCCGGGCGATCCGTCATCCGCCGCCTTCCCCCTGGTCGCGGCGCTGATCGTTCCCGGCTCGAAGGTGACGATCGAGAACGTGCTGCTCAATCCGCTGCGAACGGGGCTCATCGACACCCTGGTCGAGATGGGCGGCAGGATCAGCATCGAGAACCGCCGCGACGCCGGCGGCGAGCCGGTCGGCGACATCGTGGCCGAGTATTCGGCCTTGAAGGGCGTGACGGTCCCGCCCGAACGCGCCGCCTCGATGATCGACGAATATCCGATCCTGGCGGCGGCGGCGGCCTTCGCCGAAGGGACCACCACCATGCGCGGCGTGGCCGAACTGCGGGTCAAGGAGAGCGACCGCATCGCGCTGATGGCGCGCGGCCTGGCCGCCTGCGGCGTGCGCGTCGAGGAAGAGGCGGACGCCCTGATCGTGCACGGGACGGGACGCGCGCCGCGCGGCGGGGCCGAGGTCGCCACCGCCGGCGATCACCGCATCGCCATGAGCCATCTGGTGCTGGGTCTGGCGGCCGAACAGCCGGTCACGGTCGACGAGGCCGGCATGATCGCCACCAGCTTCCCGACCTTCGTGGATTTGATGCGCGGGCTGGGCGCCGCGATCGCCTAGGCGTCGTCGGAGCGACTAGTCGCGCGCCCAGGCCCGCAGGTGGGCCTTCTTCGGCTTGGCGTCGGGCCAGGCGTGGATGATGGCGGCCAGCAGCGCGGCGCCGACCAGGGCCAGGCCCGCGCCGCCCCACTGCAACAGGTTCAGGGTCTCGGTCTTGCCGACATACATCCCGATGATGAACCCGACCTCGATGACCAGGGCCACCGACAGCACGCGGGCGGTGAACAGCGCGGTGATGGATTTCAGCATGGCGGGGCCCCGACGGTTCGACCCGTCCATTCAGCCCCATCGAAGTAAAGAAGTCCCTGCGGCGCATGGCCCCGCCGCCGGCTCGAAGGCGCCGCTTGCCGAGGCGTTTGCGCGGGCGTAGGGACGCTGATTGTGAGCACAGCGTCCGAAGCGGTCCCGACCGCCCCCAACACGACAGGCGAAAACGCCGCCGGAGCCGCCGGGACGCCCCCCAGGAAGCCGGGCATCCTGCGCTCGTCGCTGATCTATTCGGGCCTGACCCTGATCAGCCGTTTCATGGGGCTGGCGCGCGACCTGGTGATCACCGCGCGGCTGGGCGCGTCCCTGACGCCTGCCGCCGACGCCTACAACACCATGCTGGCCTTCCCCAACCTGTTCCGGCGCATCTTCGCCGAGGGCGCCTTCGCCGCCGCCTTCGTGCCGGCCTATGCGCGCACCCTGGAAAAGGAAGGCAAGGCGGCGGCCGACAAGCTGGCCTCGGACGCCCTGGCCACGGTGGCCGCCACCACCATCATCCTGACGGTGGTGTTCCAGCTGGCCATGCCGTGGCTGATGATCGGCATCAACCCCGGCTATGTGAGCAATCCCGACAAGTTCAAGCTGGCCGTCACCTTGACCCAGGTGTCCATGCCCTATCTGCCGTGCATGGCCATCGGGGCGTTGCTCTCGGGCGTGCTGAACGCGCGCGGGCGGTTCATCGTCTCGGGCGGCTTCCCGATCCTGCTCAACCTGGTGATGCTGATCGCGGTGTGGCCGCAGACCGACCCCATCGCCGGGGCCAAGGCGGCGAGCTGGGCGGTGCTGATCGCCGGCGTGCTGCAGGCGGGCGTGCTGCTGTGGGGGGCGCGCAAGGCCGGGGCCAACATCCGCTTCGCCTGGCCCAAGCTGACGCCCGAGATCAAGACCCTGATCGCGCTTGCCATTCCCGGCGCCATCTCGGCCAGCGCCACCCAGGTCAACATCTTCATCTCGTCCATGCTGGCCAGCCTTCAGGACGGGGCGCGCTCGTGGCTGGCCGTGGCGGACCGCCTCTACCAGCTGCCCCTGGGACTGGTCGGCGTGGCCATCGGCGTGGCCCTGCTGCCCAAGCTCTCGGCCTCGATCCAGGCCAACGACCACGACGACGCCCAGGCCGCCACCGACCAGGCCATCATCTTTGCCCTGGCCCTGACCCTGCCGGCGGCGGCGGCCCTGATGTCGATGCCCTTCTACCTGATCGACGGCCTGTTCACGCGTGGACAGTTCACCGCCGAGGACGCCCGCTTCACCGCCCAGGCGCTGTTCCACTACGGCTGGGGCGTGCCGGCCTTCGTGCTCATCCGCGTGCTGGGCCCGGCCTTTTTCGCGCGCCAGGACACCAAAAGCCCGATGCGCTTCGCGCTGATCTCGGTGGCGGTGAACATCGGGCTGGGGGTGGCGCTGTTCTACACCATCGGCTTCCAGGGCATCGCCGCGGCCACCGCCGTCGCCGCCTGGATCAACGTCGGCCAGATGGTCTTCACCCTGGCCCAGCGGAAGCACTACACCCCGTCCGCCAACGCCTGGAGCCGCATCATCCGCGTGTTCCTGGCCTCGGCGGTCATGGGCCTTGGGCTGGCGGCGGCGTCGCACTGGCGCCTCCATCTCGAGGGCCTGCTGCACGGCTTCCATCTCGGCCCGCTGGGCGCCAAGGAGATCACCGTCCTGACCGTCAGCCTGCTGGGCGGCCTCAGCTATCCGTTCCTGGTGCTGGCCTTCGGCGGGCTGAAGCCGTCGGAGATCAAGGCCGCCCTGAAGCGTTCGCCCAAGCAGCCCAAACCCGGCCAGGCCGACGTCCCGCCGCCGACGACATTCTAGGATCGTCTCCCTTTCCTTCAGGAAAGGGAGAGGCTGCGGAGCAGCCTGGGTATGGTCTTGCGACGCTGGCGGCGCAGTGAAGACGCAAGCAAGACCACGCCCGTCTCGCGCCTCTGGCGCGATCCACCCTCTCCTGAAGGAGAGGGAGACAGAAACCCCCCGGCCTTGTTCTCGCCCGGTCCAAACGCTATCCCACCGCCATGAAGACTTCGGACCCCGCTCGCCAGCGCCGATGGCGCCGTTCCGCCGCGACCGCCTGACCGTCGCGCGCCCCGGCGCGCCATCCGCTTCCCTATTTCCGAAGACCTGACATGACCGACCAGACCAACCCCAAGGATCAGGGCCCCGCCGCCTACGCCGGCCCGCAGCGCATCGTCTCGGGCGTGCAGCCCTCCGGCGCGCTGCACCTCGGCAACTACCTCGGCGCCCTGAAGAAATTTGTCGCCCTCCAGGACCAGACGCCCTGCTTCCTGTTCGTCGCCGACCTGCACGCCATCACCGTGTGGCAGGACCCGGCGCTGCTGGCCGGCCAGACGCGCGAGATCGCGGCGGCCTATCTGGCCGCCGGCCTGAACCCCGAGGTGGCCACCATCTTCCCGCAATCGGCCGTGCGCGAGCACGCCGACATGGCCTGGATCCTGAATTGCGTGGCCCGCCTCGGCTGGCTCGACCGCATGACCCAGTTCAAGGAGAAGTCGGGCAAGCACAAGGAACGCTCGTCGGTGGGGCTCTACACCTACCCGGTGCTGCAGGCCGCCGACATCCTGGTCTACAAGGCCACCGCCGTGCCGGTGGGCGACGACCAGAAACAGCATCTCGAGCTGACCCGCGACATCGCCCAGAAGTTCAACAACGACTTCTCCGCGCCGGGCTTCTTCCCCCTGCCCGACCCGCTCATCCAGGGCCCCGGCGCGCGGATCATGAGCCTGCGCGACGGGACGGCCAAGATGTCCAAGTCCGACCCGTCGGACCTGTCGCGCATCAACCTGACCGACGACGCCGACGCCATCGCCACGAAGGTGCGCAAGGCCAAGTCCGACGCCGAGGTGCTGCCCGAGCACGTCGACGGCCTGGCCGGTCGGCCGGAAGCCGACAACCTGGTCGGCATTTACGGCGCGCTCACCGACCAGAGCCGCGAGCAGGTGCTGGCCGAGTTCGGCGGCGAGGGCTTCGGCGCCTTCAAGCCGGCCCTGGCCGAGGCGGCGGTCGCGAAACTGGCGCCCATCGGCGACGCCATGCGCCGCTTCATGGCCGACCCCGCCGAGGTCGACCGCATCCTGGCCCGGGGCGCCGAGCGCGCGCGCCTGGTCGCCGAACCCGTGCTCGAGGAGACCCGCCGCCTGGTGGGCTTCTGGCGCACCAACATCTCCTGAGGAGCCTCCGCCGTGTTCCGTCGCGTTCTCGCCGTCGCCGCCCCCCTGATCGCCGGCATCGCCGCCGCCATCGCCGCCCCCGTGTTCGCCCACGAGGTGGTCAAGGGCGACCTGACCCTGTCAAACCTGGAGGTGCGCGCCAGCCTGGGCGTGAACCCCAACACCGGCGGCTACCTGACGGTGGCCAACAAGGGCGCGGTGGCCGACGAACTGATCGGGGCCAGCTGCACCTGCGCGCGCGAGGTGCAGCTGCACCTGATGAGCATGTCGGGGTCGGTGATGAGCATGCGCCGGGTCAGCGCGCTGACCGTGCCGGCGCACGGCAAGCTGGAGCTCAAGTCCGGCGGCGCGCACCTGATGGTGCTGGGCCTGAAGAAGCCCATCAGGGACGGCGAGAAGGTCAACATGACCCTGACCTTCCGCCGAGCCGGCCAGGTCGAGACCTTCTTCCACGTCGTCAAGACGCCGGGCGCGGCGGCGCCGATGGCCCCGATGGCGCACTAGCGCGAGGCGCGCTCAAACGGCGAGATACGCCGGTATGCCTCGCCGGCGCCCGCCAGCATGACCACCTGCCCGTTGCGGCGGCGGCGGAACTCGTCCTCCACGGCGCGGGCCTGCTGCTCGATGTTGAGGTCGACCCAGCGCGTGTCGGGCCCGATCGCATAGCTGTAGCTCTCCAGGCTGTCGCCCGCCTTCAGCTTGGCGAAGGCCAGGTTCACCCCCTGCTGCGCCTGCCACACGTGCGTCAGCTCATGAATCAGGGTGGCGAGATCGCCGAAGGGCGCGCCCGGGGCGGCGTAGTCGGGCAGCAGCTGTTCCCGGGGCCAGACGATCCAGTCGCGCCCGAACCAGCGCCCGGCCACGAAGATGCGCGAAAACCCGAAGGGCTGGGCCCACAGCCGGACCGGCGCATAGTCGATGGCCTCGCCGAACATGTCGCGCGCCACGTCGATCTCGCCGGAAGTGAGGGGGCGGTGGGCCATGGCGCACCTATAGCAAAGAAAAAAGGGCGGCTCCGTTTCCGGGGCCGCCCTCTCGTCTGGTCTGGTCGTGAGACTGCTTACGCAGGCTCGCGTTCGCGGCGCGGGCCGCGCGAGCGGCCGCGGTCACGGCCGCCGCGATCACCACCGCGGTCGCCGCCTTCGCCGCGTTCACGGGGCGCACGATCTTCTTCCGGGCCTTCGCCGCGGGCGGCGCGCTCGGCGTTGATCTTGTCGGTCAGGTCCTCACCGGTTTCCTGGTCGACGACCTTCATCGAAAGCTTGGTCTTGCCGCGATCGTCGAAGCCCAGGAACTTGACCTTCACGACATCGCCTTCCTTCACCACGTCGGAGGTCTGGGCGACCTTCTGCTGGGCCAGCTGGCTGATGTGGACGAGGCCGTCCTTGGCGCCGAAGAAGTTCACGAAGGCGCCGAAGTCGACGACCTTCACGACCTTGCCGGTGTAGATCACGCCGACTTCCGGTTCCGAGGCGATGGAGCGGATCCATTCCAGGGCCGCATTGATCTTCTCCTGGTCGGACGCCGCCACCTTGATGGTGCCGTCGTCGCCGATGTCGATCTTGGCGCCGGTCTTTTCGACGATCTCGCGGATCACCTTGCCGCCGGTGCCGATCACTTCACGGATCTTGTCGGTGGGGATCTTGATGGTCTCGATCTTGGGAGCGAACTCGCCGAGCTCGGCGCGCGGCGCATCCATGGCCTTGGACATTTCGCCCAGGATGTGGAGACGGCCGGCGTGCGCCTGCGACAGCGCCTTCTTCATGATCTCCTCGGTGATGCCGGGGACCTTGATGTCCATCTGCAGCGAGGTGATGCCGGTTTCGGAACCGGCGACCTTGAAGTCCATGTCGCCCAGGTGATCCTCGTCGCCGAGGATGTCGCTGAGCACCGCGAACTCGCCCGAGGGCTCCAGGATAAGGCCCATGGCGATGCCGGCCACGGGGCTCTTCAGCGGCACGCCGGCGTCCATCAGGGCCAGCGACGAACCACAGACCGTGGCCATCGAGGACGAGCCGTTGGACTCGGTGATCTCGGAGACCAGGCGGATCGTGTAGGGGAAATCTTCCGTCGACGGCAGCATCGGGCGCAGCGCCCGCCACGCCAGCTTCCCGTGGCCGATCTCGCGACGGCCCGCGCCGCCCATACGGCCGGTTTCACCGACCGAGTAGGGGGGGAAGTTGTAGTGCAGGAGGAACTTCTCCTTGTAGGTGCCCGACAGGGCGTCGACCCACTGCTCGTCCTCGCCGGTGCCGAGCGTGGCCACGACCATGGCCTGGGTTTCACCGCGGGTGAACAGGGCCGAGCCGTGGGTGCGCGGCAGGATTCCGACTTCGGAGACGATGGCGCGCACCTTGTCGACCGGACGGCCGTCAACGCGGCGGCCATTCTCGATGATGTCGCGGCGCAGGATGTGGGCTTCGGCTTCCTTGAAGGCGGCCGAGAACTTGGAGGCGTCGAAGCCATCGGGGTTCTCGTCGGACTTCACCAGCTTGGCCGCGGCCTTGGTCTTGGCTTCGCCGATGCCGTCGCGGCGGGTCTGCTTGACGGTTTCGCCGTAGGCCTTGCGCAGGTCCTTGCCGACCAGCTTGTCGATCGCCTTGACGATGTCGGCGACGGAGTCGGCCTGGAAGTCGTAGGGGTCCTTGGCGGCGTGCTCGGCCAGTTCGATGATCGCGTCGATCACCGGCTGCATGCCGCGGTGGGCGAACATCAGCGCGCCCAGCATGGTGGCTTCGTCCAGTTCCTTGGCCTCGGATTCGACCATCATCAGGGCGTCCTGGGTGCCGGCGACGACCAGGTCCAGCGCGCTTTCGGGCATCTGGTCCACGGTCGGGTTCAGCACGTATTCGCCGTCGATGTAGCCGACGCGCGCGGCGCCGATGGGGCCCATGAAGGGCGCGCCCGACAGCACCAGGGCGGCGGAAGCCGCGACCAGGGCGACGATATCGGGGTCGTTCTCCATGTCATGCTGGAGAACCGTCACGACGACCTGGGTCTCGTGCTTGAAGCCCTTGACGAACAGCGGGCGGATGGGGCGGTCGATGAGGCGGGAGACCAGCGTCTCCTTCTCGGTCGGACGGCCTTCACGCTTGAAGTAGCCGCCCGGGATCTTGCCGGCGGCGAAGGTCTTCTCCTGGTAGTTCACGGTCAGGGGGAAGAAATCCAGGCCCGGCTTGGGGGCCTTGGCGAACACGGCGGTGGCCAGCACCACGGTCTCGCCGTAGGTGGCCAGCACGGCGCCGTCGGCCTGACGGGCGATGCGGCCGGTCTCCAGGGTCAGCGGACGGCCGGCCCAGTCGATGGTCTTGCGTTTGATGTCGAACATTTTGCTTCTTTCTTGTCCCGCGGGCGGATTCCTCGCGGGGGCGGACGGTGTTGGGCGATTAGAGAGTTATTGCTCTGCCTGTCGTCGTCCTGACGGCCGGCGCCGCCGGTTTTGGGAGGGGGCGCCGGTCAGAATATGAGGACTGACTGAGAGCCCTCGCGGTTGCGCCGTTTGACGGGCGCGATGCGGATACGAGAATGGGCCCACCGATGGCGGGCCCATTTCCAGAGACTGGCCTTAGCGGCGCAGGCCCAGCTTTTCGATAATCGCCACGTAGCGGCTGTTATCGCTTTTCTTCAGGTAGTCGAGCAGCCGGCGGCGCTGCGACACCATCTTCAGAAGGCCACGACGCGAGTGGTTGTCCTTCTTGTGGGTCTTGAAGTGCTCGGTCAGGTTGGCGATGCGCTCGGAGAGGATCGAAACCTGGACCTCGGCGCCACCGGTATCGTTTTCGGTGCGCTTGTGTTCGCTGATCAGCTCAGCCTTGCGTTCAATCGTAATCGACATCGTGGATCCTTCGGGATCAGAGGTGAAAAACGCGAGTGGGACTGAGTTGTCCCGCCCGTAGCTCGCAAAGCGCGACCAGAACGCTGCCCGTCATCGCCGAAACCGCCCTTGACGCGCCTACGCGCGGTTTGAGCAATTCGACCTGTCTGGGAAGCAGAACGATTGGTCGGCCCTGCCTTAGCCGGAAAGCGTCTTCATCGGTCACGGCCAGCACCGGGATGTCGTCCAGGGCGGTCTCGACCGGAAGCAATGCCTCCGACAGCGCGTGCCTATGCACCAGATCGGTCAATTTATCCAGTGTTATCGACTCATTGGCGGTGAAGGGCCCTACGCGGGTTCGGCGCAGCGCCGCCACGTGCCCCTCGGCCCCGAGCGCCGCGCACAGGTCGCGCATCAGCGAGCGCACATAGGTGCCCTTGCCGCAGCGGATCTCGATCTCGACGTGGTCGGCGTCGGGCGCGTCGGCCACGCCCGCCTCGTGGATGGTCACCGTCCGGGCGGCCAGTTCGAACGCTTCGCCGTCGCGGGCCAGATCATAGGCGCGCTGGCCGTCGACCTTGATGGCCGAGAAGTTGGGCGGCACCTGCTGGATCTCGCCGACGAAGGCTTTCAGCGCCTCGGCGACTGCCTCGACCGGCGGGCGCACGTCGGACGTGCCGGTGACCTCGCCTTCGCGGTCCAGCGTAGTGGTCGAGACGCCCCACTGGATCAGGAAGCGGTAGGCCTTCTCGGCGTCCATCATCTGCGACACGGTCTTGGTCGCTTCGCCCAGCGCGATGGGCAGCACGCCGGTGGCGAGCGGATCGAGCGTGCCGGCGTGGCCGGCCTTCTGGGCGTTGAATAGCCGGCGGACCTTCGAGACGGCGTCGGTCGAGCCCATCTCCAGCGGCTTGTCGAGGCAGATCCAGCCGTTGACCAGATCGCCCTTCTTGCGGCGGCCCACTAGCTGTCTCCCCCCTCCCGGGGCGTGGGAGTCGAAGCCAGCACGCCCAGTTCGTCGGGCTCTTCCTCTTCGTAGTCCAGGTCCTGTTTGACGCGCGGGTTCTCGAACAGGGCGTTCATCTTGGACGCCGCGTCGAAGCTGTCGTCGTGGACGAACTTCAGGTCGGGGGTGAATTTCATGGCGATCTGGCGGCCAAGCACGCCGCGCAGGAACTTGGCGTGCTTGTTCAGCGCCTTGATGATCACCTTCACCTCGGCCGCGGCCATGCGGGCGTTCGGCCCGACGCCGGCGCCCAGGGGCTCGACGAAGCAGATGGCGTGGCGCAGGTCCGGCGACATGCGCACCTGGGTCACCGTCACCGAGACGCCGGCCAGGGCCGGATCGTTGATCTCGCGCTCGCGCATCACCTCGACCAGGGCATGGCGGATCAGCTCGCCGGCGCGCAGCTGGCGCTGCGAGGGCCCGATGGTCTGGTTCTTCTTGTCGTAGCGGCCGTGGGTGGCCATGGTGTTCAGTCTCCTGCCTTGGGCGCGGTTCGGACGCGCTCGCAAAGGGGGTCGTTGGGTAGGGCCGGGCGGATTACAGGCCGAAACGGCCGGTGTCCACCTTCAGCACTCGTCGATGACGTTGTCCGAGACGCGGGTCAGCTTGCCGCCGACCATGTCGTAGTCGGTGAAGCCGGTCTTGGAGCCGGTGAAGGTGACGCGCAGCTTGCCGTCCGGGCCGCGGCCCAGCGTCCCGTCCACGGTGGTCGCCTGGCCGGGGTCCTCGACCACGCCCTGATTGTCGTAGTGCAGCGGGATGTTCTCGCCGCGCACCACTGGGCCCTGGGGCGTCAGTTCGATCAGGTCGGCGCTGGTGCAGGTGTAGCCCTGGCCGGACCAGCCGGCCTCGGCCTGCACCCAGGTGGGGCGGCCCAGGTCGGTGCGGACGGAGAAGTCCGGCGGGGCGCCGAAGCCCGTGCCGGGCAGGATTTCCGGCCAGGCCCCGCTCATCACCCACGAGCCGTTCTGGCGCTTGAAATAGTGGATCGCCAGGGCGCCGGAGCAGGCGTGGCAGTCGTGGTCGCTGCTGGCGGTGGAGACCAGCACCATCAGGTCGCCCAGCGGGGCCAGCCTGGCCGGCGAATAGGTCAGGGCCTCCTCGTAGTCGCCGTCGGGCCGGGTGACCTTGCGCACCGCCGGAGCGGCCGAGCCGAAGGCCAGGCGGAAGGCTTCGGCGGCGGTGAGCGGCGCGGCCAGCCGCGTGGCGTCCGGCGGCGGGGCAGCGGCGACCTTGCCGTCGCGGGGGTCGGCGTGGGCGGCTGGGGCCTTCTGGCAGCCGGCCAGGGCGAGCAGCATCACCGCCGCGATCAGCACGTTACGCATGGAGGCCTCCCCGGCCGCAGTGGCCCTTATGCTCTTGCAGGCAAGGGTGCGCCGCGGGCCGGTCGTGTCAAGGACCGCGCGGGGCGCAGGTTCTAGCCCTCGTAGCCCCAGTGCTTCACCCACTTCGCCAGGACGGGCGTCACCGGCGTCAGCTGGTCGGCGTAGGCCTTCCACTGGCCGACGCCCTCGCGGAACAGGCCGCGGCTGACCTGCACCGAACTGGGGGTGTCGACCGGGCGGGCCTTGGCGGTCTTGGCGAAGTCGGCCATGGCGCCGGACCAGTCCAATCCCAGGAAGGCGGCATGCTTGCGCGCCTCGGTCTCGAAGTCCTCGACCAGGGCCTCGTAACGAACCTCGCGCAGATTGAGCGGCATCTTCTCGCGGTAGAGCACGCCCAGCCGCATCACCGTGTCGTAGTAGTCGGCCGCGCCCCGCAGGGTCAGCATCTGGTACATGGCCGGGTTCATGCCGAAGCGGCGGCGGAAGCAGCTCAGCACCACGTCGCGCGGGTCCCTGATGGCGAAAAGGATCTTCGCATCGGGAAACAGCCGGTGGATCAGCGGCAGCAGCACGGTGTTGAGCGGCATCTTGTCGATGAAGGTCTTGCCGCGCGCCTCGACGCCGTTGGCGGCCACGCGCCGCCAGTAGGCCGCGCGATAGGCGCCCAGCTCCTCGCTCTTCGACTTGGCCAGGCGCTCCAGCGCCTTGCCGTCGAGGAACAGGTCGGCGATCGAATCCTCCAGGCAGCTGCGCTCTTCCAGCGCCGCCACGTCCGGGTGGCTGGCCAGGATCTGCTCCAGCAGGGTGGTGCCCGAGCGGGGGAAGCCGACGATGAAGGCGTGGCCGGCGGCCGGGCCGGTCGGGCCGTCGACGGCGCGCACGGCCCAGGGCGCCGCATCGGCGCTCTCGAACCAGGTCGCCAGACGCCGGGCGTGGCCCAGGGGCGTGTGCTCCTCGGCCCGCTGGAACATCGGTGCATAGTGGTTGCGCAGCGCCTCGTTGGAGTTGCCGTAGGCGGCGAAGGCCTCGGCGGGACGGCCCAGGCCGTCCAGCGCGTCGCCCAGCTGGCCCAGGGCGATGGCGCGGTTGTGCGGCGACAGCCGCTGCGAGGTGAGCGCGGCGCGCGCGCCGGCCTCGGCGGCGGTGAAATCCTTTACGATCAGGTCGGCGGAGATGAAGGCCAGGGTCGAGATCGGCTCGCCGGGATCCAGCGCCGCGGTGCGGCCGGCGAAGGCGCGGGCGGCCTCGGCGTCGCCGCGGCGCGCGGCGATGTCGGCCAGCTGGGCCAGGGGCTCGGCGTAGTCGGGGGCGGCCTCGGCGGACTTTTCGAAGTCCTGGGTCGCGCCGGCCAGGTCGCCGGCGTTCTGCCGCTCGACGCCGCGGTAGTAGTAGGCCGGGGCGAAGCCGGGCTCGAACTCCAGGGCGCGATTGAACTCGGCGATGGCCTGGTCGCGATGGCCGATCATCGAGAGCGCATTGCCCAGCACGGTGGGGGCCGCGGGGTCATCGGGGCGCTCCGAACGGGCCCGGTTCAGGCGCGCGGTCGCCGCCTGGCTCTGGCCGCTGGCGAGCAGACGCATGATCTCGTCATGCAGGGTGCGGAATTCATTGAGTGTCGACACGGGCGCTGAGATAGCCCGCTGCGGGCGGCGACGCTAGCTCACCGTGTTCTGAGGGGCGTGGTCCGGGGCTTCAGGGCGCCGGTGCGAAGGTCGAAGGCCAGGCCCGAGCCCCAGCTGTCGAGCACCGGCCGGACCGGCAGGCCGCCGGCGTTCAGCACCCCCGCCGCCCAGTGGTTGCACAGCTTCAAGGCGCTGAAATGCTCGGCGCTCTTGAAGAACCGGGCGTCCGGCTCGGGGCCGCGGGGGCCGGGGATGGGCGCGCCGTCGGAGAGCTTCAGCGAGGCGTCGATGCGCGCGGCCATGGCCTCGAACCCCGCCCGCGACACCTCGACGCGCACCACCCCGGTGCGCCACAGCCGCTCGGGCGAGGCCCGCAGGGGCTCGAACATGGTCACGGCGGGATTGTTCGGGGCGAACAGGGCGCGCAAGCCGTCGAGCGCGCGGCGCGGGCTCATGCCGCTCTCGGTATAGAAGCGCTCATCGCCCCAGCCGACGGCGACCCAGGGGCCGGGCGGGAGTGTGGCGAGGACCCTGGCGGACGGGCCCCCGTGGGCCAGCAGCCGGGCGCGCGGCAACACCAGATTGGCGTGATAGCCGTTGTCGACCAGGTAGACGGTGACGCGCTCGCCCGCGGACGGGGGCGGCCACAAGGCCGGGTCGGCGGGCTTTTTCACGCCGAACATGGCCAGCAGCGCCAGCAGCACGACGATCGGCAAGGCCCAGAGCGCGCGCGGCCCCGGGCGGGTCATGTCAGTTGCCGGCGGCGTAGTTGAAGGTGCCGCACAGGTCCTCGGCGCGGCCCTGAGGGCCGGGCGGGCGTTCGCCCGAGAAGGCGGCCATGTGCACCTCGGCGCCCACGTCCTCGCCCGAGCGCGCCACGGCGATCCAGCGCACGGCCGCGGCGGGGCCGCACAGGCTTCCGTTGCGGGCGCGCGCCTTGTCGATGGTCTGGGCGACCACGCGCACGAGCTCGACCTCGCCGCCGTTGTCGACGCCCAGCAGCTGGGCCCAGCTCTTGCCGCGCGCCGACCAGGCGACGTCGGCGCCAATCTTTTCCTCGATCTTGATCTTGTAGGTCTGGCCAAACGCGAAGCGGTAGGCGTCCGCCCCGAAAGTCGCCGCGCCGGTGATGGCCGCGGCGGTGTTGGACAGCGGCAGAACCGGCCGGGCGGCCTCGACCGCGGGCGGCGGGGCGAACTGGCCTTCCGGCGGCATGGCGGCCGGGTCGGCCTCGGCGAGGGCGGACTGGACCTGCAGGCTCGCCGGCGCGGTCGCCTGGCTGGGATTGGCCTGGCCGCACGCCGCCACCGTCAGGGCCACGAGGCCGACCGTCATCCAAGGCTTCATGGGATCTTCTCTGGCCTCCCGTTGAACCGAGCTTGGCGCGGAAAGGGCTTTCGGGAAAGTATTTTTGACCACGCGGTCAGTGGGCGGCGTTGTCGTAGAAGGGGCTTTCCTGAGCGGAGCGGTTGGCCTGGGGCGGGAATTTCCACTCGCCGCGGAAGCGGTAGGTCATCTCCACGCACAGCTCCGGCCGGGCCGCGGCCTCGTCCCAGCGCACCACCCAGATGGTCAGTGGCTTGTAGGAGCGGGGGTTGGAGATCGCCACCCAGGCTTTCTGCGACAAGCCCGAACAGGCGATGGGCATGAACTTGGCGCCGGCCTTGGGCTCCAGGGAATAGAGCCGCACGTCGTCGGGCTTGGCGCCGTTCAGCAGCGGGGCCAGGGCGGTCACGTCGAAGGGCGCGTCGGACGCGATCAGCGGCAGGTCCGAGCCCTTGCGCCGGAACAGCACGTCGATGCGCTTGTTCACCAGGCCCTTGCGGATGGCCAGGGTGACGTCGCCGGTGCGCCAGCGCGCGCTTTCCGAGTCCGCGTCGAAGGACAAATAGACCATGGAATCGGCCACCGCCCCGCCGGCGACGGCGAACGCGATCAGGGCCAGGGCGATGAGGCGGAACGGGCGCATGCGGACGGGTCTCGAAGCTTCAGCGACTTGCTCTGCCGATGACGGCGGCGGGTGTCAAATTGAGGGCGGATACGAAAACGCCCGCCGGTGAGGGCGGGCGTCTCGCAATTGCAGTTCGGCGCAAGCCCTAGAGCGAACGCTTGACCTCTTCGACGGTGAAGCACTCGATGAAGTCGCCGGGCTTGATGTCCTGGAAGCCGGCGAAGGCCATGCCGCATTCCTGGCCGGACTGGACCTCGTTGACCTCGTCCTTGAAGCGCTTGAGCGTCTGCAGGGTGCCGAGCTCGAGCACCACCACGTCGTCGCGGATGATGCGCACGCGCGCGCCCTTGCGGACCACGCCGTCGACCACCTTGCAGCCGGCGACCTTGCCGACCTTGGTGATGTCGAAGGCCTGCAGCACCTCGGCCTCGCCCAGGCGGGTTTCGCGCTGGATCGGCGCCAGCATGCCCGAGAGCACGCCTTTGATGTCGTCGATGAGGTCGTAGATGATCGCGTAATAGCGGATCTCGACGCCTTCTCGCTCGGCCAGGGCCTGGGCCTGTTTCGAGGCGCGGACGTTGAAGCCGATGATCGGAGCGCCGGCGCCCTTGGCCAGCAGCACGTCGCTCTCGTTGATGCCGCCGACGGCCGAATGGATGATGCGCGCGCGCACCTCGTCGGTAGCCAGCTTGTTGAGCGAGCCCACGATGGCTTCGGCGGAGCCCTGCACGTCGGCCTTGATGACCACCGGCAGTTCCGAGATCTTCTTGTCCTGCAGCTTGGACATCATGTCGGCCAGCGAGGCGCCGGCCGAGACGCCGCCGCCCGACTTCTCGCGCTTCTTGCGTTCGCGGTAGTCGGTCAGCTCGCGGGCGCGGGCCTCGTTCTCGACGACGGCCAGCGGTTCGCCGGCTTCCGGCGCCGCGTCCAGGCCGAGGATCTCGACCGGATCGGACGGGAAGGCCTGGTCGATCTGCTCGTCACGTTCGTTGATCAGGGCGCGAACGCGGCCCCAGCTGCCGCCGGCCACGACGATGTCGCCGCGCTTCAGAGTGCCGCGATTGACCAGAACCGTGGCGACCGGGCCGCGGCCCTTGTCCAGCTTGGCCTCGATGACGACGCCTTCGGCGGTGCGGTTGGGGTCGGCCTTGAGGTCCATGACCTCGGCCTGCAGCAGGATGGCCTCGATGAGGTTGTCCAGGCCGATCTTCTTGGTCGCCGAGACCTCGATGATCTGGGTGTCGCCGCCCAGGCTCTCGGCCACGATCTCGTGCTGCAGCAGCTCGTTGATGACCTTGGTCGGATCGGCGTCGGGCTTGTCGATCTTGTTGACCGCCACGATGATCGGCGAGCCGGCCGCCTTGGCGTGATTGATGGCCTCGATGGTCTGGGGCATCACGCCGTCGTCGGCCGCCACCACCAGGATGACGATGTCGGTGACGTTGGCGCCGCGGGCGCGCATGGCGCTGAAGGCGGCGTGGCCCGGCGTATCCAGGAAGGTGACGCGCTGGCCGCCCGGCAGGCGAACCTGGTAGGCGCCGATGTGCTGGGTGATGCCGCCGGCCTCGCCCGCCACCACGTCGGTGGAGCGAAGCGCGTCGAGCAGCGAGGTCTTGCCGTGGTCGACGTGGCCCATGACGGCCACGACCGGCGGACGCGTGACGGCGTCTTCGGTGTCGTCCTGGCCGGTGATGAAGCCTTCTTCCACGTCGGCTTCGGAGACGCGGCGCACGGTGTGGCCGAACTCCGTGGCCACCAGTTCGGCGGTGTCGGAATCGATCACGTCGTTGATCTTCAGCAGCAGGCCCTGGCGCATCAGGAACTTGATGACTTCCACGCCGCGGGTGGCCATGCGGTTGGCCAGTTCACCGACAGTGATGACGTCGGGGATGACCACGTCGCGCGTGACCTTGGGCTGTTCGACAACCCCGCCACGGCGCTTTTCCTTCTCGCGTTCACGGGCCCGGCGAACCGAAGCCAGCGAGCGCATGCGTTCGGCGGCGTCCTCGTCTCCGGCCACGGCCTGGATGGTCAGGCGGCCCTGGCGGCGGCCGGGTTCGCCCTTGATGCGCGAGACGGCCTTGCCTTCGCCGGCGGAGGCGTTCTTGGCGCGGCGGGCGCGGTCGGCCTCTTCCAGGTGGGCGGGCTTGCGGTCGGGGCTGCGCGGGCCGGCGGCGCGCGAGGGCTTGGCGACCTCGGGGGCGGCGGGCGGACCACCGGGGCCGTCGCGGCGCGGGCCGCCCGGACGCGGGCCACGGTCGCCGGCGGGGGCCGGACGGGGCGCCAGCGCGGAATAGCGCACGGTGCTGCCGCCGGCGCCGCCCTCGGGGCGCGCGGGACGGTCGCCGAACGGACGCGCCGGGCGATCGCCCTGCGGACGGTCGGTGCGGAAGGCGCGGTCGCTTTCGGGGCGCGGGGCGCGGGCGCCGAAGCCGCCCTCGGGGCGGGATTCCGGACGCGGCGCGCGGGCGCCGAAATTGCCGCTCTCGGGGCGCGGGGCGCGGGCGCCGAAGTTGGCGGCGGGGCGCTCGGGGGCGGCAGGACGATCCGGCGCGGCCGGGCGCGGCGCGGCGGGTTGAGCCGCCTGCACCGGTTGCGGCGCGGGTTCTTTCGGTTGCGGGGCGGCGATCGCGTTCTCTTCGCGGCGGCGCTCCTCTTCCTGGGCGCGGCGGGCGTCTTCGCGGGCCTTGCGTTCGGCTTCGCGGCGCTCGCTCTCGGCGCGGGCGATCTCGATGGCCTTGCGGCGCGCTTCCATCTCCTCGGCCGACAGGCCGCCGGGCAGCTGGACTTCGCGGGGCGTGGCCGGCGCGGCGGTCGGCGCCGGCGCCTGGGGCTGCGGGCGGGCCTTGACGTCGAAGGCCTGCGGCGCGGGCCGATGCGGCGCGCCCGGAACCGCGCCGACGCGGCGCTTGGTCTCGACCACGACGGTCTTGGTGCGACCGTGGCTGAAGCTCTGGCGCACGGTGCCCGAGCTCACCGAGCCGGCGGCCCGGGGCTTCAACGTCAGGGGCGCGCGCGCCGGTCCCGTGGTGGTGGGAGCCGCCGGCTTGGAGCCCTGGTCGTTATTGTCGTTCTGGTCGGTCATTCCGCTCGCTTAACTCAATGCCGGCAGGGCCGGTTTTTCTCACGCACGTCCAATAAACAAAGCGGGCCGAAGCGTCAGCCGCCCCGCCCGTCCGAAATTTCCTCGCGCCAACTCTCTGGGAGAAGCGGGCGGAACCCGGCCAGCCTTTGAACCTGTTCGGTCCAGTGTTTGGCCTGTCGCCCCGCAAGGAGGCAGACGTGTATCACATTTCCCAGCCCCAAGGCCAAACCCAATTCATCGGTGCTGAAAGCGCCGCAGACCGGGGTCGGAGGGTCGGTGTAGCCGGCCAGGCGCATCAGTTTGCGACGTCCGTCGGCCGAGCCGTCGCTGGCCTCGATGAGCCAGCCGCAGCGACCGCCGCGGATCGCCGCATTGGTCTTCTCGAACCCCGATATAAGCACGCCTTCGCGTCTTGCCAGCCCCAGGGCGTCGATGGCCCGCCGGGCCAGCAGCTGTTCGACCAGGTCGGCCAGGCCGGGCGGGGCGATGAGCTTGGCCTTGGCGGCGCGGGCGAACAGGTTCTTGGCCGCGGCGGTCTCCACCGAGGCGCGGTCGGCCGCCACCCACAGGCCCCGGCCGGGCAGCTTGCGCGACACGTCGGGGGTGACCACGCCCTCGGGCGAGGCCACGAAGCGGATCAGGCGCGCCTCGGCCATGACCTGTCCGGTGACGAGGTCGCGGCGCTCACGTTGCGCGTCGGTGACAGCCTTCGGGTTGCTCACGCGCCCGGGTGAAGGACAGAAAGCCTAAGCCTCCTGCCCATCCTCCTCATCCGTCGTCGGTTCGACCGCATCGGCCTGGTCGTCGGCTTCGGCCTCGCCCGGCGCGGCGTCGGCGTCAGCTTCGGCGGCGGGAGCGGCGCCCGGGGTGGCCCAGACGTTGTCGAACTCGCCGGCTTCCGGCTCGGCCTCTTCCTCGACGTAGGCGGGTTGCGGCAGGTCCTCTTCCGAAATCCAGCCGGCGGCGACGCGGGCGCGCAGGATCAGCATCTCGGCGTCCTCGACCGACATGTTGAAGCTCTCCAGCACGCCCGGAACGCGGATGCGCTCGCCGTCCTTGAACTCGAAGCCGCCGCGGATTTCGTCGGTGGCCAGGTCGGCCAGGTCCTCGACGGTCTTCACGCCGCCCTCGCCGAGCGCGACCGCGATCTGCAGGGTGACGCCCGGAACCTCGAGCACCGCATCCTCGACGCCGGCTTCGCGGCGCTTGGCGTCCAGTTCGGCGGCGGCCTTGTCCAGCCATTCGCGGGCGCGGGTCTGCAGCTCCATGGCGGTGTCTTCGTCGAAGCCCTCGATGGTGTAGATTTCCTCGGCCTCGACAAAGGCGATGTCTTCCACCGCGGCGAAGCCTTCGGTGACCAGCAGCTGGGCGATCACCTCGTCGACGTCCAGGGCTTCCTGGAACAGCTGGGTGCGTTCGGTGAACTCGCGCTGGCGGCGCTCGGAATCCTGCGACTCCGTGATGATGTCGATCTGCCAGCCGGACAGTTGCGAAGCCAGGCGAACGTTCTGGCCGCGGCGGCCGATGGCCAGCGACAGCTGCTCGTCCGGCACCACCACTTCGACGCGCTCGTCCTCTTCGTCCATCACCACCTTCGACACCTCGGCCGGGGCCAGGGCGTTGACGATGAAGGCCGCCTCGTCGGGCGAGAACGGGATGATGTCGATCTTCTCGCCCTGCAGCTCGGCCACCACGGCCTGCACGCGCGAGCCGCGCATACCGACGCAGGCGCCGACGGGGTCGATGGAGCCGTCGTTGGACAGCACCGCCATCTTGGCGCGCGAACCCGGGTCGCGGGCCACGGCGCGGATCTCGATGACGCCGTCGTAAACTTCCGGGACTTCCTGGGCGAACAGCTTGGCCATGAAGCCGGGGTGGGCCCGCGACAGCATGATCTGCGGACCCTTGGTCTCGCGGCGGACGTCGTAGATGTAGGAGCGGATGCGGTCGCCGATGTTGAACAACTCGCGCGGGATCGACTGGTCGCGGCGCATGACGCCTTCGCCGCGGCCCAGGTCGACGACGACATTGCCGTATTCGACCCGCTTGACCGTGCCGTTGACGATCTCGCCGACGCGATCCTTGAACTCTTCGTACTGGCGCTCGCGTTCGGCTTCGCGAACCTTGTGGGTCACGACCTGACGGGCCATCTGGGTCTGCACCCGGCCGAACTCGAAGGGCGGCAGGACCTCGGTGTAGGTCTTGCCGACATAGGCTTCCTTGTCGGTCTTCAGCGCGTCGGCCAGGTGCTGCATCGCGTAGTCGTTCTCGATGATCTCTTCGTCATCGACGACCGTCACCACGCGGGTGATGGTCAGTTCGCCGGTCTTCTGGTCGATCGCGGCGCGGATATCGTGCTCGGCGCCGTAGCGCGAGCGGGCGCCCTTCTGGATCGCCTCCTCGATCGCCTCGATGACGATTTCCTTGTCGATCGACTTCTCCCGCGCAACCGCGTCCGCGATCTGCAGCAGTTCAAGCCGGTTGGCGCTGATCCCCGTGAAGGTCATCGGGCGTCGTCCTCTTCCTGGTCGTCGTTGTCGTTTGAAAGTTCAGCCATGCGCGCGGCCCGTTCGGCGGCGCCGCGCTTCATCAGTTCGTCGTTGAGCACCAGCTTGGCTTCCGCGATCCACGCGAAAGGCAAAAGCAGGGTCTCTTCCTCGCCTTCGATATTCAGGCAGACGTTGTCGCCCTCGATGCCGGCCAGCTCGCCCTTGAAGCGCTTGCGGTTCTCGGCCAGGCGGTCGAGCTCGATGCGCGCCTCGAGGCCCTCGAAGGTCTCGAAATCCTGCAGCCGGGTGAGCGGCCGGTCGATCCCTGGCGAGGAGACCTCCAGCATGAATTCGCCGGCGATCGGGTCGGCGGCGTCCAGCACCGCGGACACCGCCCGCGACAGCTTGGTGCATTCCTCGATGGAGATCTCGTGGTCGCTGGGTCGCTCGGCCATGATCTGCAGCCGGCGCGTGTTGCCGCCCATCAGGCGCAGGCGCACGATCTCCAACCCTTCCGCCTGGGCGACGGGTTCCAGGAGCTCCAGAAGCTCACGATCCTCAGAGGTTTTTGTTCTCAAGTCCGAAAAACCAACAAAAAAGCGGCGGGCCTCGCGGCCGCCGCTCGGTAACGCCTTGCGACGCTATCGATAGCGATGTTGCAGCTCATATAGGCCTTTCGATCAGCCTTTGGAAGAGCTTTCGAATCACGCCGTGCGGGGTTCCCGCGCGGGCTGTCTGGCCACCATGTTGTGAACCGCCTGGGCCACTGCGCCGGCGATGGCGCAGGTGATCAGGTCCTGGACCGACAGGCCGCCAAACATCGAGTGCGGCTGGAACGGCGGCGACAGCCCCGCCTGGGCCCAAACCTGGTCCAGGCCCGTGGCGCCGAACAGCCAGCGCATCCAGCCGTCCTTCCATTCCATGGGCGCGAACCAGCCGATCGCCGCCTGCACCAGCGCCACCGACAGGAACCCCGCGCGCGGCGAGATCTTGGTGAAGCCCACCACGAAGGTGAGGATCAGTCCCGCCCCGAACAGCTCGGACAGGACGCGCGTCGTGGCGGCGGGCACGAACAGCTCGGGCATGGCCGCCACCTGCGCCGGCCCGACGCCGGTGACGAGCCCGATGGCGGCCAGCTTCACCAGGGCGTAAGCGACCAGCCCGGCCAGCAAGGCCTGCCAGTTGGTGTGGCGCGGATGGGGTGGGACAGCGGCGGCGGTCACGGCATGGCTTTCTTCATTCCGGGACTGACCTTAGAACGATACGGCTAGCGAACGAAGGACGGGCGCGCGCAGCGCGGCCCTTAGTGGGGATCTCATGTCAAAGTTTCTGCGTACGGCGGCCGCGGCCGCGCTCTGTCTCGCGCTCGGCGCCCCCGCATTTGCCGCTTCGTCCAGGCCCGCCGCCGACTGGAAGGCCGTGGGCCGCGAGATCTTCGCCGAGGCGGTGAACATCCGAACCGCCGTGGGCCACAACGGCACGCCCGAGCTGGCCGACAAGCTGGCCGCGCGCTTCCTGGCCGCCGGCTTCCCCGCCAGTGACGTCCACGTGCTGCGCTACAAGGACACCGCCGTGCTGGTGGTGCGCTATCGCGGTGACGGTTCGGCCCACGCCAAGCCGATCCTGTCGATCGCCCACATGGACGTGGTCGATGCGCTGGCCAGTGATTGGTCCAAGGACCCGTTCAAGTTCGTCGAGGAAGACGGCTATTTCTACGGACGCGGCACCAGCGACGACAAGATCGGCGTCGTGGCCCTGACCACCGCCTTCCTGCGCATGAAGGCCGAGGGCTATGTGCCCAAGCGCGACCTGATCCTCAGCTTCTCGGGAGACGAGGAAACCTCGGGCGAGACCACCGACATGCTGGCGCGCGAGCACCGCGACTGGATCGACGCCGAATATGCGCTGAACGCCGACGCCGGCGGCGGCGCCTTCAATGAACAGGGCCAGATCCTGCCCTTCGGCCTGCAGACCAGCGAGAAAATCTACGCCTCCTTCACCCTGACCACGCACAACCGCGGCGGCCACTCCTCCGGCCCGCGCAAGGACAACGCCATCTACCAGCTGGCCCAGGCCCTGCTGCGCGTGCAGTCCGCCCGCTTCCCCGCCCACATCAACGACACCACCCGCGCCGAACTGCTGGCCGAGGCCGGCGACCAGCCGGCCGGCGATCCCACCGCCGCGGCGATCCGCGCCTTCGCCGCCAATCCCGCCGACCAGGCCGCCGCCGACGCCATCGAGGCCAACGAGGAGTTCGTCGGCACCACGCGCACCACCTTCGTGGCCACCCTGCTGCAGGGCGGTCATGGCGAGAACGCCCTGCCGCAGTCGGCCATGGGCACCATCAACTGCCGCATCTTCCCCGGCGAGAGCGTCGAGACGGTGCAGGGCATCCTGGCCGCCGCCGTCGCCGACCCGGGCGTGGCCATCGCCCCCATCGGCAATGTCGTGGAGGCGGAGGGCTCGCCCCTGCGCCAGGACGTCATGGCCGCCTACACCCGCGCCCTGCGCCGCAATCATCCCAACGTCGTCGTGCTGCCCTCGATGAGCCTGGGCGCCTCGGACGGCATCATCCTGCGCCACTACGGCATCCCGACCTACGGCGTGGACGGCAGCTGGGGCGTCACCCCCATCGACGACCGCGCCCACGGCAAGGACGAACGCCTGCCGGTGAAGGCCTTCGAGGACGACCTCGACCACTGGTACTGGATGCTGAGCGAGCTCGGCGGCAAGGGCCACGCGCGGCGGTAGGTGTGACCCTAGTCCCGGTCGCCGCCGGCCGCTGATCTGAGCATGTCGGTGAGGCCTGAGAGCTTGGCCATGGCGATTTCGAGGGATTCGGCGGCCTTGTTGGCCTGGCCCTCGCGGATCAGCCGCGCGCAGGTTTCGAGGTCGACCTGCAGGGTCTCCTCCAGGGTGGCGACGGCTTCGTCGAGCTCAAGCATGGCGGCCTCCTGAAAGGCAGCTTAGTCCGAGGCGGCCGCGCTGTCCGCCCTGTGCTTCTTCCAGTCGGCGATGACGCCGCGCGCCAGGTCCGCCATCCAGCCGTCCTGCACATCCTTCGGCTCGTCGGCGCCGGCGATGAAGATGGCCACGGCGAAGACCTGGCCGTCCGGCGCGGTCAGCAGGCCGATGTCGTTCAGCCCCAGGGTCCGGGTGGTGTGGTTGGCGTGGCCGCCGTTGCCGGTCTTGTGGGCGATGCGCCAGCCGGGTTCGAGCCCGGCCTTCAACTGGGTCTCGCCGGTCGCCGTCTCGCCCATGATCGAGATGAGCAGTTTGGTGGAGGCGGGCGAGAGCAGTTCGCCCTTGTGAAGCTTGGCCAGGGCGTCGACCGCCGCGCCGGGCGTCGAACTGTTGGGCGTTGAGCCGTCCAGCGTCGCGCCCACGAATTTGTCGACCAGCTCGGCCTGGTGGGCGCCCTCGGCCGCGTCGATCTCGGCGGCCTGGGCGTGCAGGGCGCGTTCGCCGCCATCGATGCGGATGCCCTGGATTCCCTTGGACTTGAGCCAGGCCGTCACCGCCGCCGGACCGCCGGCATGCTTGAGCAGTATCTCGGCCGACGGATTGTCGGAGAGGATGACGATATAGCGGATCAGGTCGAGCAGGGTGGTGTGGTAGCCGCCCTCCCCCACCTTCTCGGCGATGGGCTGGTAGGGATAGCCGAGGTCGACCCTGGTGACCGTCATCGGGTCGTCGAGCTTCATCTCGCCCTGGTCGACCTTGTCGAGCAGGCAGGCCGCCACCCACAGTTTGAACACGCTCTGCATCAGGTAGGACCGCGTCGGATTCTGCCCCGCCACGCCGCCGTCCTGCAGGCTCCGCACCGCCCAGCCGATCTTGGGCGAAGCGGGGATGTGGGCGTTGGTCCAGCTGTAGAGCGCCGAAGGATTGGGCCGCCCGCCCGGCGGTCCGTCCGGGGCGTCCGCGGGCGTCGCGGGCTTGGCCGAGCAGGCGCCGGCGGAAGCGGCCGCGGCGGCGGACAGGATCACGAACTGGCGTCGCAGCATGGGCGTCCTCCTCAGCGCACGGGCGTGAAGTCGAGGTGGTGGAAGTCGTAGGAGAAGTCCGCCAGGGGCGAGAGCGCCTTCATGGTGATCTCCGCCACGTGGCCGTCCTGCATGCGGAAGGTGACGATGGGGATCTCGACCTTGGGATCGTTGAAGCGGGCCACGAATGTGTCGGGTCCCCAGGTCTCAAGCGGCCCTTCGAAGGCCGGCGTCTTGACCATGCGCAGGTAGAGGCCGTCGCCGCGGCGGTTGACCTCGATGGGGCCGTACCAGGGATCGGCGTAGGTTCCGACATAGCGGTCCAGCGGCTGGGTCGGACCGCCGGCGGGGCGCGTCGTCTCCGCCGCGTGCAGGTCGGCCAGCGCCTGGGCCTTGTTCTTCCTGTCCAGCTTCTTCCAGTAGGTCAGCCAGTCGAAGGACTTGCCCATCATGCGGTCGAGCAGGGTGTTGCGCAGGCCGTTCAGCACCGCGCCCTCCTCGGCGTTGGTCAGCACGCTGATGGCCACGCCGCGGCCCGGGATCATCACCGAATAGGTGATCTGGCCGTTCATGCCGCCGGAGTGGGCGATAACCTTCTCGCCGCGGTAGTCGAACACGTTCCAGCCCAGGGCGTAGGTGTTGAAGAGCGCGCGGCCGGGTTCGTCCGGGGTCGGGCCGTCGGAGGTGCGCACGATGGTCTGCGGCGCCCACATGGCGTCGGCCTGTTCCTTCGAGAAGATCTGATGGCCGTCCGCCGCCTTGCCGCGCGCCAGCTGCACCTTCATCCAGCTGAGCATGTCGCGCACGCTGGCCTGGCAGCCGCCGGCCGGGGCGAAGCTGTCGGTCTCCTGGCGCGGCACCACGGTCATCTCGCCGATGCCGTAGATCGGCCCGCCCAGGCGCGCGTGGCGGCCCGACTGGTTGGGGTTGGTCACCATCGAGGGCGCCGGCACGGCGGTGGCCATGCCGGACGGACGCAGGATGGTCTGGGTGATGTAGTCCTCCCAGCTCTTGCCCGAGAGACGCTCGATCAGGATGCCGGCGGTCACATAGAGGACGTTGTCGTAGTCGTAGCCGACCCGGAATCCACGGACCGGCTTGAGGTAGCGCAGGCCGTGCAGGACCTCGGCGCGGGTATGGGTCGTGCCCGGCCAGATCATCAGGTCGCCCGCCCCCAGCGGCAGGCCCGAGCGGTGGGTGAGCAGGTCGCGCACGGTCATGACCCTGGTTGTGTCCGGGTCATACATGGCGAATTCGGGCAGGTGCTTGGTGACCAGGTCGTCCCAGCTGAGCTTGCCCTGGTCGACGAGCACCGCCAGCCCTGCCGAGGTCATGGCCTTGGTGTTGGAGGCCACCGCGAACAGGGTGTCGGCGTCGATGGGTGCGGGCTTGCCCAGGGTGCGCACGCCGTAGCCGCGCATGAAGTCCGGCTTGCCCGGCCGCACCACTCCGATGCCCACGCCCGGCGTGCCGAAGGCGGCCAGGAAGGCTTTGGCGGTGACGTCGAAGCCGTCCAGCGCGTCGCGCGCGCCGGCCCGCGCGAAGCTCGTCGTCGGCAGGGCCGTGGCCAGACCGGCGCCCGCGCCCGACAACAGAAGACCGCGACGACTGATGTAACCGCTCATGGATAATCACCTCCGACGTGGAGGCAGACCATCACGTTCGTGCAGATTTCGCCAGACACTCGCGGCGGCGGACCGCGCGGGCGCGACGGGCGTCGTCCTAGACCCGCTCGAACTCCAGGAAGATCGGGGCCGTGTCGCCCAGCTTCTTTTCCTCGTAGCGGGTGGTGACGTGGTCGGCGGGCGGGACGCGCCAGTCATCGGCGGCGGTCGCCAGCCAGCGCAGGCGCGGCTCCTTCAGGGCGCGCTCCAGCGTCCAGGCGGCGTAGTCCTTCCAGTCGGTGACGAAGCGGAAGCGGCCGCCCGGCTTCAGCACGCGGCAGAACTCGGCAAGCGTCTCGGCCTGCACCAGCCGGCGCTTCTGGTGGCGGGCCTTGCGCCAGGGATCGGGGAACAGCACCATGACCCGGTCGAGCGAGGCATCCGGCAAGCGCTCCAGCACAGGCCGCGCGTCGCCGCCGTGGACGCGCACGTTCTTCAGCCCGCCCTGGTCGATGTGGCGCAGCGCCGAGCCGACGCCGTTCAGGAAGGGCTCGCAGCCGAACATGAGGGCGTCGGGGTGAGCGGCGGCCTGGGCCGCCAGGTGCTCGCCGCCGCCGAAGCCGATCTCGAACCAGACCTCCCGCGCGCCGGGCATGATCGCCTTCGGGTCCAGCGGTCCGTCCTCCGCGATGGCGATGGCGGGGAGCAGGGTTTCGAACAGGGCGGCCTGGGCGGGCTTGAGGGTGCGCGACTTGATGCGCCCGAACGAGCGCAGCGGACCCCAGGTGGGACTGTCGGCGGAAGAGGGGGGCTGCGACTTGGGCATGGGGGCGTGCCTATAGCGGCGGCGGGCCCGCGCGCCTAGCTATGCTGGATGTCCGCGCACAATTCCCCCGCCCTGCTCGGCTGGCTGCTGGCCTTCGCCATCGCCGGCCTGCTGCTCTGGGCCACCGTCGCGGTGGTGCGCCGCCCCCGCGAGAAACGCCGCAAACCAGGCGGGCTGCAGATGCTGGGCGCGATGATGCTGGGTTTCGGCGAACCCTTCGATCCGGCTTCGAAGCACCTGGTGGAGGCGAAGTCGGACCATCCGAAGGAAGCCGACGAGAGCGGCGAGCCGCCTGAGACTTGAGGCCTGCCAAATGGCGGCCAGGTCGAGCCTTAAACTCTTGCAGGCCAGGGTGCTCTGAGGCTGAAGCCTGTCAAGGACGCGAAGCGCGGCGGAGCCGTAAATCCTTGACAGGCTTCAGCCTCAGAGCCGCAATCTCGGCAAGAGAATAAGGGCGGAATCCATCACCGGGTGATGGAGCGGCGAGACGAAGCGATGCCGCTCGCGCTCTAGAACGCCCCCTTCAACTCCTCGACCAGGTCCGTCTTCTCCCAGCTGAATCCGCCCTGGTTGTCCGGCGTGCGGCCGAAGTGGCCGTAGGCGGCGGTGCGGGCGTAGATGGGGCGGTTGAGCTGCAGGTGCTCGCGGATGGCGCGCGGGTGCAGCCCGCCCATCAGTTGCGGAAGGAGTTTCTCCAGCGCCGCCTCGTCGACCTTGCCGGTGCCGTGGGTATCGACGTAGAAGCTGAGCGGCTCGGAGACGCCGATGGCGTAGCTGACCTGCAGCGTCACCTTCCTGGCCAGACCCGCGGCGACCACGTTCTTGGCCAGGTAGCGGCAGGCGTAGGCGGCGGAGCGGTCGACCTTGGTCGGATCCTTGCCGGAGAAGGCGCCGCCGCCGTGCGGGGCCGCGCCGCCGTAGGTGTCGACGATGATCTTGCGGCCGGTCAGGCCGGTGTCGCCATCGGGGCCGCCGATGACGAACTTGCCGGTCGGGTTGACGATCCACTGGGTGTCGGCGGTCAGCAGGTGGCCCGGGAACAGCGGCTCGGCGTAGGGGCGGATGATCGCCTCCACGTCCTGCGAGCTCAGCCCCTCGGCGTGCTGGGTCGAGACCACCACCTTCAGCACGCGGGCGGGGACGCCGTTTTCATAGAGCAGGGTGACCTGGCTCTTGGCGTCGGGCTCCAGGCCCTTGGCCTCGCCGGAGTGACGCACCTCGGCCAGGCGGCGCAGGATGTCGTGGGAATAGTGCAGCGGCGCGGGCATCAGCGACGGGGTCTCGTCGGTGGCGTAGCCGAACATGATGCCCTGGTCGCCGGCGCCCTCGTCCTTGCCCTCGGCGGAGTCGACACCCTGGGCGATGTCGGCCGATTGCGGGTGCAGGTGATTTTCGTATTTCGCCGACTGCCAATGGAAGCCGGCTTGCTCGTAGCCGATGTCTTTCACCGCCGCGCGGACCAGAGGTTCGACGCTGGCCGTGATCTCTTCGGTGAGTTTCTGGTTTTCTTCCTTGGTCTGGCCGGGCTTGGTGGCGCGCACCTCGCCGGCCAGCACGATCAGGTCGGTGGTGACCAGCGTCTCGCAGGCGACGCGCGCCTCGGGATCGACGGACAGGAAGGCGTCCACGACGGTGTCGGAGATGCGGTCGGCCACCTTGTCGGGATGGCCCTCGGAAACGCTTTCGCTGGTGAAGATGTAGGAAGGCCGGATCACGCTGGGGATTTTCCACGGCTGGAGGGAGGCGGACCATATAAAGATGTCTTTATATGAGCAAGCGCCCTTGGCGGATCAGCCGCGGCCGACGAATTCCTATTCCTGGTCGTCGTCGGTGAGGGTGCGCACCAGTTCCAGGATGCGGCGACGCTGCTTGGGCGTCAGGTGCGGGAACAGCGAGGCCAGCTCGATTCCCTCCGGCGTCATCAGAAAGCCATGCAGCGACTGCTCGCTTTCGCTCTCGGCGAACTCCTTGTCCTCGACCTCGGCCGGCAGTCCCTGGAAGAAGTAGGCCACCGGGGCCTGCAGGAAGCGGCTGATCTCGAAAAGCTTGGAGGCGGAAATCCGGTTGGTGCCCCGTTCGTACTTCTGCACCTGCTGGAAGGTCAGGCCCAGGGCGTGGGCCAGGCGTTCCTGGCTGACGCCGAGGAACTTGCGCCGCATGCGGACCCGCGCGCCGACATGCAGGTCGATCGGGTTGGGCGTACTGGCTGCGGCGACATCGGCCATGGTTGAATCCTCTACGCCGGACGCGCCCGGATTGTAGGCCCGGGCGACCGGAAAGTCTCTCACGTGATCGCTACTGTCGGACTTTCCGGAGCAGGCGCTGAACAGGGACGGCGGTCAGGAAGCTGATCACGATGAGCGCCCAGGCCCCCAAATCGCCGATTCGAGAGAAATACGTATTTTCCAGCGCTGCTGGCAAGGGGGCGTCGAGAACTCCGTTCTCCCCCGGATTCAACTGTTGATCGGCGGATGAGCGGCCCCAGGGGTCGACGATGGCGGAAACCCCTGTGGGCGTGGCCCGAATGAGGGGCAATCCCTCCTCGATGGCGCGGTAGGATGACAGGTTCAGGTGCTGTAGCGGGCCGGAGGTGCGGCCGAACCAGGCATCGTTGGAAACATTGACGATCCAGGCCGCGCGCGGCGTCCGCAGGGGGAGGCCCGGGAACAAGCCCTCGTAACAGATCAGTGGCTGGAAGACGGGCAGGCCGGGCACGCTCATGGGGCGTGGGCGCGGTCCGTGCGAGAACCCGTCGCCGACGTGGGTCAGCTCCTTGACCCCGAGCCGGGTCAGCAGGGGTTCGGCCGGCAGGAACTCGCCGAAGGGCACCAGGCGGTACTTGTCATAGACCCCGTCGAAGCGCAGGTCGCCGCCGACCTTCGTGAAGGCCATCAGGCTGTTGTAGTAGGCCTCGCCGGGGATCTGGTGCACGCCATAGTCGGCGCGGTAGGTCCCGATCAGCAGCACCTGTCCCGGCTGCAGGGCGTCGGCGATGGCGGCGCGGGTCCAGGTTCCGGGCGCGAACAGGTCGTTGGCGGCCGCGGGCAGGGCGCCCTCGGGCCAGATCACCACGTCGGCGGCGCGGCCATGATAGGGCCGCCGGCTGAGGTCGACGTACTTGCGCACGATCGACTGGAAGGCGGCCTGGGTCCACTTGTCGGACTGGGGGATGTCGGGCTGGACCACGCGCACGAGGGTGTCGGTCAGCTGCACCCGGGCCCCTGACAGGCGCACGGCGCCGAAGGCCAGCATCGCCGCCAGGGTCGCGACCCCCGCCCCGGCCATGATCAGCCGCGGCCGGCGCGCACCGGCCTGGGCCAGGGGCGCGAAGGCCGACCACAGGAAGATGGTCAGCCAGGTCATTCCGTAGGCGCCCACCAGCGAGGCGGTCTGCGAAACCAGGCCGCCCGCCTTCCAGGTCTCGCCCGGCAGGTTCCAGGGGAAGCCCGAAAGGACATGGCCGCTGAGCCAGACGACGAGCGCGAATGAGCCCGCGTAGACCAGCACCCGGCCGATGTGCGCCGGCCTGATCCAGCGGTAGAGCAGGCAGGCCAGGCCCCAGAACAGCCCCATGCCCGCCGGCAGCAGGGAAGCCGCGAAGGGGGCCATCCAGGCCTGGCGCGCATCGACCAGGAAGGCCTCCGCCACCCACCAGCAGCCCAGGCCGAAATAGGCGAAGCCGGCCAGCCAGCCGTACCAGAAGGCGGCCCGCAGGCGATGCGGTCCTTCGGCCCGGTCGACCAGCCAGAGCAGCAGCGCGTAGCCCAGCATGCCCGGCACGATGCCGAAGGGCGGATGGGCCAGGGCGCAGCCGAGGCCGGCGGCCAGCGACAGCAGGATGTTAGCCAGCCTCAGGCGCCAGCCGGACAGCTGGTCCAGGCGTGGAAATTCGAGCTTCGAAACGGTCACGAGGCGGGCGGCGGCGGGGTCACGTCACGGCGGCGGATGCGCAGGCGCTTCACCCGGCGCGGATCGGCGTCGACCACCTCGAAATCGAAGCCGGCGGGGTGGGAGACCACCTCGCCACGCTGGGGCACGCGGCCAGCCAGGGCGCTGACCAGGCCCGCGGCGGTGTCGACCTCTTCCTCCAGGTCGTCGAAGCTGAGGTCGGCTTCCAGCGCCGCCTCGAGATCCTCGAGCGTCGTGCGGGCGTCGGCCTCGATCATGCCGCCCTTGACGACCAGCGCGGGCGCCTCGGCCTCGTCGTGTTCGTCCTCGATCTCGCCGACCACGGATTCGATCAGGTCTTCCAGGGTGACCAGGCCATCGGTGCCGCCGAACTCATCGATGACCAGGGCCATGTGCAGGCGCGAGGCCTGCATCTTCAACATCAGGTCGGCGCAACGCTTGGACGGCGGCACGAACAGCACGTCGCGCTTCAGCCGGTAGATCACCGGCTCGTTCCAGTCGGGATTGGCCACGCCCTTGTCGTCAGGGACCAGCAGCCGCACCACGTCCTTGATGTGGATGACGCCCAGCGGCTCATCCAGCGTCTCGCTGTAGACCGGCAGGCGCGAATGCTCGCTGTCCACGAACAGGCGCAGCAGTTCGCCCAGCGGGGTGGAGACCTCGACGGCGACGATGTCGGCGCGCGGGGTCATCACGTCGTCGACCTTGAGGTCCTGGAAGGCTTCCGCCTTGGCCTCGATCTCGGAGGGGGCTTCGCGCTCGTCGGCGCGGTCGCCCGCCAGCCAGGAAAACATGTCCATCACCGACCGCTTCGGTTTGGATCCATTGCCGGGACTGTCGCTGCTCATGGGCGGGGAGGTCGAACCTTAGGGGACCGCGTACGGGTCCGGGATGGCCAGGCCGGCGAGGATTTCGCGCTCGAGCCGTTCCATGGCTTCGGCCTCGTCATCCGTCTGGTGATCCCATCCTAGTAGATGAAGCACCCCGTGCGCCACCAGATGCGCAAGATGGTTTGCGAGCGGCTTGCCCTGGGCCTGCGCCTCGGCCGCGCAGACGCCGTAGGCCAGCGCCAGGTCGCCCAGGTGGGGCTGGGCGCTTTCCGGGGCCGGGAAGCTCAGCACATTGGTCGGGCCGGCCTTGTCGCGAAAGCGGTCGTTTAGGTCGGCGACGGCCGCGTCGTCGGCCAGCAGCACGGTCACCTCGGTCGCTTCATCGCCCGCGCCGCCGGCCAGCAGCGCCGCGGCGGCGGCCTGGTCGACGACGCGCTCGGCGTTCGGCAGTGCCGCGATCCAGGCTTCGTCCTCGATCTCGACGTGGATCATTCGGGGCCCGCGTCGCGGGTGGCGGCTTCGCGGGCCTTCGACGCCTTGGCGGAATCGGCGTCGTAGGCGCGCACGATGCGCTCGACCATCGGGTGGCGCACCACGTCGGAGGCCTCGAAGGTGGCGATGTCGACGCCCTGCACGCCGGTGAGCAGGCCCACGGCGTGGGCCAGGCCGCTGTCGCGCGGATTGACCAGGTCGACCTGGCTGGGGTCGCCGGTGACCACCATGCGCGAACCTTCTCCCAGGCGGGTCAGCACCATCTTCATCTGCAGGCGCGATGAGTTCTGCGCCTCATCGACGATGATGAAGGAGTGGCTCAGCGTGCGGCCGCGCATGAAGGCCAGCGGCGCGACCTCGATCTCGCCGCGGTCGCGGCGGCGGCGCGCGGCCTCCGGTCCAAGAATGTCGTCCAGCGCCTGCCAGATGGGCGCCATGTAGGGATCGACCTTCTCGTTCATGTCGCCGGGCAGGAAGCCGAGACGCTCGCCCGCCTCCACGGCCGGACGGGTGACCACCAGCCGGTCGACCTCGCCCTTGAGCAACAGGGTCGCGCCGTAGGCCACGGCCAGGAAGGTCTTGCCGGTGCCGGCGGGCCCGACGCCGAAGACCAGCTCGCAGCGGTCCAGCATGTCGAGGTAGCGCGCCTGCGCCGCGGTCTTGGGCGCGATCGGTCCCTTGCGGCCGACGGTCAGGGTCGCGCCCGCCACCGGCTTGCCGGAGCGCACCGCGGCCAGGGTGTGGCGGACGTCGGACTCGGTCACCTCCGCGCCGGCATCGGCGCGGGCGGCCAGCGACAGGATGGTTTCCTTGGCCTGGCCACGGGCCTTGGCGTCGCCGCGCACGGAAACGCCGCCGCCCGGGGTCTCGATCAGGACGTGCAGAGCGTCCTCGAGCAGGGCGGCGTGGCGGCTGTTGGGTCCCGAGACGGCGTGCAGGCCGGTGTCGGACAGGGGGATGAAGTCTTCGGCGCGGGGTGACATGGCGGGGATATGGGGGCTCAGGCGGCGACGCGTGTGATCAACGCGCCACGCAGGCTGTTATTTCCCGCCTCTTCGATGCGCACGGCCGTGATCTGGCCGATCAGTTCGGCGGCCCCGTCGACGTGGACGGCCTGCAGATAGGGCGACTTGCCCACCGCCTGGCCGGGACGGCGGCCGGGCTTTTCGAACAGGACGTCGAGGGTGCGCCCGACCACCGAGCGGTTGAAGTCGAAGCGCTGTTCGTCGAGCAGGGCGTTCAGCCGCGCCAGCCGGTCCTCGGCCACGGCGTCCTCGACCTGGCCCGGCATGGCGGCGGCCGGCGTGCCCGGCCGGCGCGAATACTTGAACGAGAAGGCCGAGGCGAAGCCGATGGCCCGCACCATCGCCAGGGTCTCCTCGAAATCGGCCTCGGTCTCGCCGGGGAAGCCGACGATGAAGTCGCTCGACAGGGCGATGTCGGGCCGCGCGGCGCGGATCTTGGCCACCAGGTCGACGTAGGATTGCGCCGTATGCTTGCGGTTCATGGCCCGCAGGATCTTCGACGAGCCCGACTGAACCGGCAGGTGCAGGTAGGGCATCAGCGCCGGCAGCTCGGCGTGGGCGGCGATCAGGTCCTCGCCCATGTCGGCGGGATGGCTGGTGGTGTAGCGCAGCCGCGCGATGCCCTCGACCGCCGCCAGTTCGCGGCACAGGGCCGCCAGGGACGAGGCCGCGCCGTCCGCGCCTGCGCCATTGTAGGCATTGACGTTCTGGCCCAGCAGGGTCAGCTCGCGCACGCCTTGCGCCGCCAGGCCGCGCGCCTCGGCGACGATGTCGGCGACCGGGCGCGACCACTCGGCGCCGCGGGTATAGGGCACCACGCAGAAGGTGCAGAACTTGTCGCAGCCCTCCTGCACCGTGAGGAAGGCCATGGGCCCGGAGACGCCGCGCTGGGCCGGCAGGGCGTCGAACTTGTCCTCGGCGGCGAAGTCCGCCGACAGCCGCTCGCCGCGCGACCGGGCGACGCGGGCGATCAATTCAGGGAGTTGGTGATAGGCCTGCGGCCCGACCACCAGGTCGACGGCCGGCTGGCGGATCATGATCTGCTCGCCCTCGGCCTGGGCTACGCAGCCGGCCACCACGATGGTCGAGCGGGCGCCACCGGCGGCGATCCGCTCCGCGCGCATTTCCTTGAGCCGCCCGAGCTCGGAATAGACCTTCTCGGCGGCGCGTTCGCGGATGTGGCAGGTGTTCAGCACCACCAGGTCGGCGCCCTCGGGCCGGTCCGACATGACATAGCCCAGCGGGCGCAGCACATCGGCCATGCGCTCGCTGTCGTAGACGTTCATCTGACAGCCGTAGGTCTTGATGTGCAGCCGCTTCAGCGGCGCGGCGGGCGGGGCGTCGGACATGGGCGGGGTTTATGCGGGCGGGGCGGGCCGCGTGCAAGTTGCGCCCCCAAAGCGGAGGTCCCTCGGAAGGGGTCCGCCCGGACCCACCTCGCCTTACTTCTCTTGCCGAGATCGCAGCGCTTGGGGCCAGGCGTGTCAAGGATGGCCTTCGGCCACCGGCGAAGCCGGCGCTTCGCGTCCTTGAGACGCCTGGCCCCAAGCGCAACCCTGCATGCAAGAGAAGAAAGCCTTCTCCCGCATAGGAATGCGAACCTCCAACAGAATGCCTGGGCCTGCACATCGACGGTGAACGCGAACTGGAATTCGAATTCTAATTCCGTGGGGCTGCTTAGGAGGTTCGGTGCGCCGACGTCAGCGAACAGCCTGATCCCGCTGGACTTTCGCCTCAGCCCTTGTCGCCCGTCGCCACGCCGTAGAGCTCCAGCTTGTGCCCGATCAACCGGTAGCCGAGTCGCTCCGCGATCGCCGCCTTCAGCTTCTCGATTTCCTCGTCGTAGAACTCGATGACCTTGCCGGTCCTGGTGTCGATCAGGTGGTCGTGGTGATCGTCGGTCAGTTCCTCGTAGCGCGAGCGGCCGTCGCCGAAGTCGTGCTTCTCGACCACGCCGGCTTCCTCGAACAGGCGCACGGTGCGGTAGACGGTGGCGATGGAGATGTGCGGATCGACCGCGGCGGCGCGGCGGTAGAGTTCCTCGACGTCGGGGTGGTCCTGCGACTGCGACAGCACCCGCGCCACGACGCGCCGCTGGTCTGTCATGCGCATGCCGCGCTCGACGCAGAGTTTTTCGATCCGGTCCATGGGCGCGGAAGATAGAGGCGCCCGCGCCTCCTGTTAAGCGCGCTCTTAGGCGCTCAGGCCGGCCTTGCCCAATCCGGACGTCAGGGTGCGCTTCATCACCAGGGCGTCGGCGTTGGAGCCCTCGGCCCGGTGGTAGTAGCCGGGCCGCTTGCCGACCAGCTGGAAGCCGGCCGCGTGATAGACGCTGATGGCCGCGGCGTTGTCGGCGGCGACCTCCAGGAAGACCATCTCGGCCCCCTGGTCGCGGGCCACCTCGATGGCGGCGTCGATCAGCCAGCGGCCGTGACCCTGGCGGCGGAAGGCGGGGTCGACGGCCACGGTCAGGATCTCGGCCTCGCCGGCGCTGACCCGCCCGAGCAGGAAGGCCGCGGCATGCTCGCTGATCAGGCCGAAGCCCTCCAGCATCATGCGGTCGATCTCGGCGGCCGACCACGGCCGTTCGAAACAGGCCTCGTGCACCGCCGCCATTGCGTCGGCGTCGTAGGGGGTGGCTTCGCGGATGCTCATGGCGCGCAGCCTAGGCCGAAAGCGCCGAGGCGGGGAGCTTGGCGTCGGGCGCGCGCAAGTAGATGGGCCGCGGCGGCGCTTCTTCGGCGGCCGCGGCTATGCGCGCCACCTGGACCGGGTCGGCGCCGGCGCGGGGATCTGCAGCCGCCTTCGGAAAGGCCGGGGCCAGCAGGGCCGCGCCCGAGCCGACGATCAAGCCGGGACCGGTGGAATCAATGTCGATCAACCAATTCGCGGCGTCTTCCAGCGCCAGCGCCTCGGGCGCTCCCAGCGGCTGGCCATCGCGGAAGGCCTGCAGGTAGATCTGCCCGCGCCGTGCGTCCACCGCCGCCGCCGCGAAGCCGGTCGTGCCGGCCCCCATGGCGGCGAGGGTGCCGACGCCGACGACGGGAATGTCCAGCGCCACGCCCAGCCCCTTGGCGAAGGCCAGGCCCACGCGCAGGCCGGTGAAGGACCCCGGCCCAACGGTGACGCCGATGCGGTCCAGCCGGTCGAACGAGACGCCCGCCTCAGCCATCACCTCGGCGACCAGCGGCGCCAGCCGCTCCTGATGCCCCCGCGCCATTTCCTCAGAGCGCGCGGCCAGCACCCGCTCGCTGTCGAGCACGGCGGCGGAGCAGGTTTCCAGCGCCGTATCGAGGGCCAGGATGAGCATGGGCCGGCGGCCTACAGCGTCTGCTCGACGCGTGTCACTTCCGGGACGTAGTGCTTGAGCATGTTCTCCACGCCCGCCTTCAGCGTCGCCGATGACGACGGGCAGCCCGAGCAGGCGCCGCGCATGTGCAGATAGACCGCCCCGTCGGCCGGATCGAAGCGGTCGAAGACGATGTCGCCGCCGTCCTGGGCGACAGCGGGGCGGATGCGGGTGTCGAGCAGGTCCTTGATCTCCGCCACGATCTGGGCGGCGTCGCCCTCGTAGGCGGCATCGTTGTGGCCCTCGGCCGCGGCGGCCGAGGCGCCGCTGGTCCCGTCCGCCATCAGCGGCTTGCCGGCGACATAGTGGTCCATGATGGCGGCCAGGATCGGCGCCTTCATCTGGTCCCAGCCGCGCTCGGCCTCGTCGCCGCGCGAGACGGCGATGAAGTCCGGCCCGAAGAACACCCGCGCCACGCCCTGGACGTCGAACAGCGCTTCCGCCAGCGGCGAGGCCACGGCTTCGTCGGGGGAGGCGAACTCCAGCGCCTGGCCGGGCGAGACGTCGCGGCCGGGCAGGAACTTCAGGGAGTTGGGGTTGGGGGTGGTTTCGGTCTGGATGAACATGGCGCTGCTCAAATGGCTTTCCGCACGGGATTAGGCAAGTCGGCGAGGCGCCGCGGGCTACTCAGACAGGGTCCGCCCGGACCCACCCGTCCATTCTTCTCTTGCCGAGATCGCCGCGCTTGGGGCCAGGCGTGTCAAGGATGAGAAAAAGGCCCCGCGCCCTCGACGCTTGCTGGAAGGACCGCCCGGACGGCGCGGCGCGACCCCTTTTTCTCACCGCGCAGCGGCGCTTCGCGTCCTTGAGACGCCTGGCCCCAAGCGCAACCCTGCATCCAAGAGAAGAAAGTCTCTCCAACATCACAAGCGATGCGTTTTCGAATAAGAATTCGAGTTCGAAAACTGCGCCTACAGGGCTCAGCAAGCGTTGGCGGGAAAGCGAAGCGGATCAACGCGTGGCGAGCGGCAAGGTCGACGGCGCCCCCATCACCCCAGCGCCTCAACCTCTTCCTCGGTCAAATCCCCCGGCACCACCGTCACCGGCAGCTTGCGGCCGAAGCCGACGCCTTCCTTGGCGATGGAGCTGACCAGTGGCCCGGGCCCGCGGCCGCCGGTGGCGGCGGCCAGGACCAGGATCTTGATCTCCGGATCGGCCAGGACCACCGCCTTGATGGCCGCGACGGTGTCGCCGGGCTCGATGAGGAATTCCGCCTTGCGGCCGGTGCGCGCCTCGACCTCGGCGCCCAGCTTGTGCAGCAGGGCCTCGGCCTCCGCGCGCTGTTCGCGCTCGATTTCCTCGCGCACGCCCGACCAGTGCTCGAACTCCGGCTGCTGCAGCACCCGCAGCATGGCCACCAGGCCGCCGGTGCTCTTGGCCCGTCGGCAGGCGTAGCCGAGCGCCGCCGCGAATTCCGGGCTGTCGTCGACGACGATGAGGAACTTGCGGACAGACATGGGTGCGGCGCTCCGGCCCTAGGCGTTCTCGACCAGCTCGCGCAGGGCCGCGTTGACAATGGTCAATTTCGCGAAGGTCCAGTCGCCCGCCGCCTCGATCTCCGAGACCGTGGCCCGGTAGAGTTCGATGGACTTCTGCCGCGCCGCCTTCCAGTCGGCCACCGCCTGGCGCGCGGTGTCGGCCTTCTTGCCGGCGGTCTCCTTGGCCATCTTCGCCACCGAACGGGCCAGGGCGGCCTGTTCGATGAGCAGGTCCTCGATCAGCCGCCGCGAGGCGACGCGTTCGTAGTGGTCGCTGGCGGGCAGCATGCCGGCCACGGTGCGCAGCCGGTCGAAGTGCAGAACCTCGCCGACCTGGTGATAGACCCGCGCCATCGGCAACGCGCCCCAGCCGGCCGCCTTGGCGAGGTCGGCGACGTCGCTGGTGGCAGTCAGGGGACGCAGCACCGCGACCGCGTCGGCGAGCGCCTTGGGGGCGCCCTTCTCGACGAAGGCGTCGGAGCGGCGGGCCACGGCGGCCCGCTCATAGGCCGACAGGATCGAGGGGCCTTCCTTGCGCAGGGCGTCGGCGGCGGGGCGGTAGCTGTCGATCAGGGTCTGCACCGAAGTCTTGCCGCGCACGCGCCTTGCCAGCCAGTAGGTCTGGCGGCGCACCACGCGGCTGATCTCCTGGTAGAGCGCCATCTGCGCCTCGGCCGAGATCTTCAGGTCCAGCGCCGAGACCGACTTCCAGGCCTCGTCGAGGCGGAACACCTGGCGCGCCGCCTCGAAGGCGGTGACCAGGGCGGCGGTGTCGCACTGGGCGTTGTCGCGTAGGCGTCCCGGGAAGGTCGGGCCGGCGACATTGACCATCTCGTTGGCGATCACGGTGGCGATGATCTCGCGGCGCAGGCGGTGCGACTTCATCGCCGCCTCATAGGCCCCCAGCTGTTTGGGGAAGTAGCGCTTCAGCGTGGTCTCGTGGAACGAATCGTCCGGCGCCTTGGAGGCCACCAGGTCGTCCTTCAGCTCCAGCTTGCCGTAGGCGGTCAGCACCGCCAGCTCGGGACGGGTCAGGCCGACCTTGGCGGCCTTCAGCTCGTTGGTCCCAGCCGGGCCGGGCAGACCCTCGACGCGGCGGTCCAGCTTCCCTTCGCCGACCAGGCGGAACATGAACCGCTCGTGGGCGTCCAGGTCGTAGGCGGCGGTCTGCTCCTGCAGCGAGAGCGCGAGCGTCTGGTCGTAGTTGTGGGCCAGCACGTGCAGGCCGACCGTCTCGGTCATGGAGGCGAGCAGTTTGTTGCGCTTGTCGCGGCTCAGCTTGCCCTTGGCCTCCAGCTGGCCGGTCAGGATCTTGATGTTCACCTCGTGGTCGGAGGTGTCGACGCCGGCGGAATTGTCGATGGCGTCGGTGTTCAGCCGCCCGCCCGAGCGCGCATAGGCGATGCGTCCGGCCTGGGTGACGCCCAGGTTGGCGCCTTCGCCGATCACCTTGGCGCGCACTTCGGGGCCGTCGATGCGGATGGCGTCATTGGCCTTGTCGCCGGCCTGGGCGTCGGTCTCGGTGGGCGCCTTGATGTAGGTGCCGATGCCGCCGAAGTAGAGCAGCTCGACCGGCGCCTTGAGGATGGCGCGCATCAGGTCCGACGGCGCCATGGAGCTCTCGGTGACGCCGAGGATTTCACGCACTTCCTTCGACAGCGGGATGTCCTTCAGCGAGCGCGAGAAGATACCGCCGCCCTTGGAGATCAGCTTCTTGTCGTAGTCGGCCCAGGACGAACGCGGCAGGTCGAAGATGCGCTTGCGCTCGACCCACGACTTGGCGGGATCGGGGCTGGGATCGAGGAAGATGTCGCGGTGGTCGAAGGCCGCCACCAGCTTGATGGCCTTCGACAGCAGCATGCCGTTGCCGAACACGTCGCCCGACATGTCGCCGACGCCGGCGACGGTGAACGGGACCGACTGGATGTCCTTGCCCATCTCGCGGAAGTGGCGCTTGACCGCTTCCCAGGCGCCGCGGGCGGTGATGCCCATGGCCTTGTGGTCGTAGCCGACCGAGCCGCCCGAGGCGAAGGCGTCGCCCAGCCAGAAGCCGTAGTCGGCGGAAACCGAGTTGGCGATGTCGGAGAAGGTGGCCGTGCCCTTGTCGGCGGCGACGACCAGGTAGGGATCGTCCTGGTCCCAGCGGATGACGTTCTTCGGCGGCACGATCTTGCCGGCCGCGTCGAGGTTGTCGGTGAGGTCCAGCAGGCCCGACAGGAAGGTCTTGTAGGAGCGGATGCCCTCGGCCAGCCAGGCGTCGCGGTCGCCGCCGCGGGGCAGCTGCTTGGGATAGAATCCGCCCTTGGAGCCGACCGGCACGATGACCGCGTTCTTGACCTGCTGCGCCTTCACCAGGCCCAGCACCTCGGTGCGGAAGTCGTCGCGGCGATCGGACCAGCGCAGCCCGCCGCGCGCGACGGGTCCGAAGCGCAGGTGGATGCCCTCGACGTGCGGCGCCCAGACGAAGATCTCGCGGAAGGGCTTGGGCAGGGGCAGGTCGGCCAGTTCGCGGCTGGCCACCTTGAAGGAGATGTAGGGCTTGGTCTGGCCGTCGGCGTCCGGCTGGTAATAGTTGGTGCGCTGGATGGCCTGGATGAGCAGGGCGACGCGGCGCAGGGCCCGGTCCTGATCCAGGCTGGAGACGGCCTGCAGGGCGTCGACGATCTTGTCGAAGAGGCCGGCGACCTTCTTCTGGCGCGACGCGGGGTCCTTGCCCGCGGCGGGGTCGAAGCGGGCCGCGAACAGGGCCAGCAACAGGCGCGCCACCTCGGGGTGATCGCGCAGCGCCTCTTCCTGCACCGACTGGCTGGGATCCATGCCCGACTGCTGGCGATAGCGGCAGAAGGCGCGGATCAGCGCCGCCTCCCGCCAGCCCACGCCCAGTTCGATGACCAGGCGATTGAAGCCGTCGCTCTCGGTGCGACCCGACCAGACCGCCTCGAAGGTGTCCTCGAAGGGGCCCTTGATGTCGGCGAACTTCAGGCCCGCGCCGCGCGGATCCTCCATCTGGAATTCGTGGATCCAGATGCGCGCCTTGCCGGCCGGACTGATCGGATAGCTGTATTCCTCCAGCGCCTTCAGTCCCATGTTCTCGAGGACCGGCACCACGTCGGCCAGGGGCACCGGGTCGGGTCCCTGGCGATAGAGCTTGAAGCGGAACTGCAGCTGGGAATCTTCCGGCTGGCGGAAGGCGCGCACGCGCACGGCGCCGTCGCCCAGGCCGTCGATGACCCCCAGGTCGGTGAGCGACTCCTCGATCGGATAGCGGTCGCGGTAGGCGATGGGGAAGGCTTCGGCCCAGGCGCCGCTCAGCGCCGCCAGTTCCGCGTCGGCCATGCCGCCGGCGCGCATGGCGCGGGTGAAGCGTTCGGGCCAGCTGCGGCTGGCCTCGGAGACGGCGGCCTCCACGGCGTGCTCGTCCGGCTCCAGGTGCGCGCCGGGATCGAGACCGATGATGTAGTGGATGCGCACCAGGGGCGCGTCGGTCAGCTGCGGATACCAGGCCGACAGACGCCCGCCCCAGGCGGCGGCGATGATGCGCCCGGCGCGTTCGCGCACGCCGGCGTCATAGCGCTCGCGCGGCACGTACATCAGCACCGAGACGAAGCGGTCGAACGGGTCGCGGCGGGTGAACAGGCGCACGCGCGGCCGGTCGAAGAGGTGCAGCACGCCGCGGCCGATGCGCAGCAGCTCGTCCTCGGTCATCTGGAACAGTTCGTCGCGCGGATAGGTCTCGAGGATGTTGCGCAGGCGCTTGCCCGAGTGGCTGGCCGGCGCCTTGCCGGCGCGCTTGAACACGCCCTCCACCTTGCGGCGGATCAGCGGCACCACCGAGGACGGCTGGCTGTAGGCCTCGTCGGTGAACAGGCCCACGAAGCGGACCTCGCCGGTCGGCTTGCCGTCGCGGTCGAAGCGCTTGATCCCGACGTAGTCCATGTAGGCGCGGCGGTGCACCCGGGCGCGGATATTGGCCTTGGCCACGGTGACCGGTTCGGCGGCGTCGTGCTGCTTCTGCACCTTCGGCGTCAGCACCGCGGCTTCGGAGGTCTGGCGCAGCACCGAGCGCTTGGGATCGGACAGCACGCCCAGGCTGGCGGTGGGGATCGGCAGGGCCGACTTGCCGTCCTTGCCGCGCGGATAGTCGTAGTCGCGCGCGCCCAGGAAGACGAAGTTGCCCGCCTGCAGCCAGCGCAGGAAGTCGACGCTCTCGCGAACCAGGCCGGCGTCCAGCCCGCCCGTGTTCTTCTCCAGCCCGGCCACGACCTCGTCGAGCTTCCTGGCCATGGCGCCCGCGTCGCGCAGCGCCTCGCGCACGTCGGCCAGCGAATCGCGCAGGCCGGCGATGATGGCGTCGCGGCGGTCGGCGCCGATCGGGTCGGCGAGCACCAGGATGGTCGATTCACGAATGCCGTCGGTGTCGGGCGCGCGCTTGCCCTTCACATTGCGGTCGATCATCAGCACCGGGTGGAACATGGCGCGCACCGACACGCCCTGTTCGCCCAGCTCGCCCATGACGGAGTCGACCAGGTAGGGGCCGTCGTCCTGGACGATCTCGATGACGTCGTAGTTCAGCCCCTTGCCGGCGGCGCCCTTGGCCTGCCGGATCTGGATCGAGGGACCCGACTTGCCGTCCCAGGTCTCGCTGAAGCGCCAGAACTCGGCCAGCACGGCGGTGAAATCCGCAGCGTTCAGCTCGGGCGTCTCGTCGGCGACGTAGTCCTCGAGCGCCAGGGTGATGAACTGGGATTCCATCCCGCTCAGCGCGCCGGGGCCGCTCTTTCCGAGCGCCTTGGCGAAAGCTTTCTTGAGGGAGTCGAGGGTCTGGGCAGGAACGCCGGCGCCGTCCATGAAGGATCTTTCCCGAGGTCTTTGGCGGGCGAGCCTAACGGGCTGGCGGCCGCGATCAACTGTCGCGGAGCCTGCTAGGCCAATCTCCCGCCAAACGGAAGGGTGGGAGCCCTATCCCAGACCAGATTCCCGATCGAAAATTACTTTCATTGTCATCCCGGAAGCCGCTCAGCGGCCATCCGGGACCTCCTGACGGGTTTCAAACAAGCCGTGGTCCCGCGACGGACCCGTTGACCAGGTCCCATCGGTCCAGCCAATTCGGATTCGCCGCCTCGATCAGATCGAACTTCCACTGACGCCGCCAGCGCTTGATCTTCTTCTCCCGGAGGATTGCCTCGCCGATGTCGCTGTGGACCTCGAACCAAACGAGGCGCTTGCAGCGATATTTCTGCGTGAAGCCCTTGATCACACCTTCGCGGTGTTGAAGCACACGGCCCGCAAGGTTGGAGGTGACGCCCGTGTACAGAACGCCGCGACGCCAGTTGGTCATGATGTAGACCGCGTAGGACTTCTCTTCCCACATCGCCGTCCCCAAAGTCGCATGAGGTCCCGGATAGGCCTTCGGCCTTCCGGGATGACAGCTATAAATAACTCAAGTTCCCTATTTGTTCCAGTGGCCGCCTACCCTCGCCTGTCATCCCGGAAAGCGCGAAGCGCTTATCCGGGACCTCCTGCCAAGACCGGGCCGACCCCAGAAAAGCGAAAGCCGCCGGACGGGGGGTCCGGCGGCTCGCTGTCCCGCCGCGGGGGGGGGGGAGGGCGGCGGGGCCTTGTCTTGACGCCCGCCGTGCTGGGGGGACGGTGGCGGGCGTCGGCGTCCGGAGCCTGGAGGGGGGGAGGGTTGGCGCCGGACGATTGCTAGATAGGAACGCGGCCGCGGAATTAAAGTCCCACGGATCACGCTTTGGTGACCGCCTCAGGCCGGCGGCTTGCGCGTGCCCTTGCCGGACCTCGGCCGGCGGGGCGGCTCGGGATGGGGCATGGGCGGGTCGTGGCGCGGCGGCGGCTCATTGTCGGGATAGGGATCGCCGTCGGCCGACAGCAGCACCGCGATCCAGCGCGAACCCTTGAACTGGGCCATGATGGCCATGGCCATGACCGTCAGCGGCGTCGACAGGAAGGCGCCGGTCACGCCCCAGATCGCGCCCCAGAAGGCCAGCGACAGCAGCACCACGATCGGGTCGATGTTCTGGTCGTCGGCCTGCATCTTGGGCAGCACCAGGTTGCCGATGGCGAACAGCCAGACCTGGATGACCACGAACAGGAAGATCGGCTGCCAGTAGCTGTCGGGGAATTGCACCAGGGCGAACAGGGCCGGCGCGCAACCCGCCACCACCCCGCCGATCACCGGGATGTAGCTGAGCAGGAAGATCAGGAAGGCCCAGAACAACGCATTGTCGAGATGGGCATAGGCCATGGCGGCCCAACAGCCCGCCGCGATCATCAGGCCGGTGACCGTCTGCACCCAGATGTAGCCCTCGACGCCGTGGCGCACCCGGTCGAACACATGGACGGCGTCCTTGCGATCCTCGCGGTCGGGGAAGAGCGTGACGACCTTGCGCCGGAAATTTTCCCGCGAGGCGATCAGGAAGCCGAGATAGACCAGCACGAAGAAGGTGAAGCCCAGGCCCGACAGCGCGTTGCCCAGCGTCCGGAAGAGCCCCGGGGCCGCGGCGGTGACATTCTGCACCTTCACATTGTCGCGCAGCCAGCTCTCCACCGTGACCGGCGGGAAGTTGAACTGGCCGGCCAGGGATCCGATCACCTTGTTGATGCGCTCGCCGAACAGCTTGACCTGGTCGGCGAAGCCCGCGACCCCGTTCACGATGAGCCAGACCGAGGCCAGGAAGGCCAGGGTGATCAGGATCAGGGCCAGGGGCATGGGGGCCCACTTGGGCAGCACCGGCAGGCGGCGATCGATCTCGCGCGACAGGCCGTCGATCAGGAACAGCAGGAACAGCGCCAGGATCAGCGGCGTGAAGATGTCGCTGAGCAGATGCAGGGCCACGCCCATGGCGACCACCGCCATCAAGACCAGCGAATTGCGGGCTGCCGAGTCCATGGTCCGCTCCCCCTGCATGGCGATGTTGTCGCGGCGCCCGTCGCGCCCGTCAACATTGGGGTCCAGTTCGGCGTCAATCCGCTGGCGCGACCGCCTCGCCCGGGGCTAGGCTGAACGCGTTCACGCCCCGGAGCCGGCCATGCCCCTGAAGTCGATCGAAAACGGATGCGTGGTGCTGGGCAAGGCCGACGCGCCGGAGTTGTTGCGGCTGGACAAAGCCAACCGCCACGGCATCGTCGCCGGGGCCACCGGCACGGGCAAGACCGTGACCCTGCAGATCATGGCCCAGGCCTTCTCCGACGCGGGCGTGCCGGTCTTCGCCGCCGACGTGAAGGGCGACCTGTCGGGCATCGCGGTCGCGGGTTCGCCGAACGAGAAGCTGGTCGCACGCGCCCAGGCCATGGACGTCGACATCACGCCGATGGCCGCGCCGGTGGTGTTCTGGGACCTGTTCGGCGAGAAGGGCCACCCGATCCGCGCCACCGTTTCCGAAATGGGCCCGACCCTGCTGTCGCGGCTGTTCGAGCTGAACGATGTCCAGGAAGGGGTCTTGTCGATTGCATTCAGGGTCGCCGACGAGGAAGGTCTGCTGCTCCTCGACCTGGCCGACCTGCGCGCCGTGCTGGCGCACGTGGGCGAGAACGCCAAGGAGATCGGGCTCAAGTACGGCAATGTCGCGCCCGCCTCGATCGGCGCCCTGCAGCGCGAACTGCTGACGCTCGAGGACCAGGGCGGCGGGCATTTCTTCGGCGAGCCGGCGCTGAAGCTGGAAGACCTGATGCGCGTCGGCGCCGACGGGCGCGGCCTGGTGTCGATCCTCGCGGCCGACAAGCTCATCCAGAACCCCCGCGTCTACGCCACCTTCCTACTGTGGCTGATGAGCGAGCTGTTCGAGCAGCTGCCCGAGGTGGGCGACCTGGACAAGCCGCGCCTGGTTTTCTTCTTCGACGAGGCGCACCTGCTGTTCCGCGACGCGCCCAAGGGGCTGCTGCAGAAGATCGAACAGGTGGTGCGCCTGATCCGCTCCAAGGGCGTGGGCATCTACTTCGTCACCCAGAATCCCGCCGACGTGCCCGACACCGTCCTGGCCCAGCTGGGCGCGCGCATCCAGCACGCCCTGCGGGCCTACACCCCTTCCGAGCAAACTGGGCTGAAGGCGGCCGCCAACAGCTTCCGCCCCAACCCGGCCTTCGACACCGCCGAGGCGATCCAGCAGTTGGGCGTGGGCGAGGCCCTGGTCTCGACGCTCGACGAGAAGGGCATCCCGGGGATCGTGGCGCGCACCATGATCCGCCCGCCGTCCTCGCGCCTGGGGCCGATCCTGCCCGCCGAGCGCACGGCGGTGATTGCCGCCAGCCCCCTGCGCGGTCTCTATGACGCCGCCATCGACCGGGAGTCGGCCTACGAGAAGCTGTCGGCCCGCACCGCCGCCGCCCAGGCGCAGAGCCAGGCCGCCGCGCAGCAGACCGCCGCCGAAAAGGCGCGCGAGGAGGCGGCCCGGGAAGCCGACCGCGAAATCCGCGCCGCCCAGCGCAACGCCCCGCGCTACAGCGAGCCCCGCCCCCGCGCCGCGCCGCGCGCCTCCAATCGCCAGAGCGCCGGCGAGGCCTTCGGCAAGTCGCTGGTGCGCTCGGTCGGCAGCGGCCTGGGCCGGGCGTTGCTGAGGGGAATCCTGGGCGGGTTCAGCCGCGGCTAGGCGGCGCGACTACCCGACCGGAACCAGCTTCCACATCCGCAGCGGATGCTTCACCCGCCCGGCTTCCGTCCCCGCCGCCTGGCCGCGGCCCATGTAGAGGTCGGCGCGCACGGCGCCCTTGATGGCTCCGCCGGTGTCCAGCGACACCGCCAGGCGGCGATAGCTGGCCGCCGCGCCGCTCAGCGATCCGCCCTCGGCGTCGATGAAATAGAGCTCGCCATAGGCGTGGAAGGCCGGGTCGACGGCGATGGCGCGCCCTGCCGGCAATGGGATGTTGGCGGCGCCGCGCGGCTGGCCGTGGTCGTCCGGCTCCAGCGCGAAGAAGACGTAGCGCGGGTTGCGGTCGGTGATCGCCTGGGCCTCGCGGCCGCGGTGATCCGCCAACCAGCCGCGGATGGCCTCGCCGGAGGTCCCGTTGGACGGCAGCAGGCCCTGTTCGACCATGGGCCGGGCGATGCCGGTGAAGGGCTGGCCGTTGTCCGCGGCATAGGCGGCGCGCGCGCCGTGGCCGTCGGGGAAGGTGAGGTAGCCGGAGCCCTGGATCTGCAGGAAGAACAGATCCTCGGGCCGCATCCAGGCCAGGGGCGGGCGGGCCGCATCCTCGTCCTCCAGCTCGATCTCGTGGCGGGTCTTCCAGGGCGGGAAGCGGCCGTCGGGGCCTCGGGTCAGGCCTGCGGGCTTGGGTTTGACGGGGGCCGAGAAGATTTCGTCGGGCTCGGCGCGCGCCTCGTACTCGGGCGCGAAATAGGCGGTCAGCAGGTCGGGGCCGCCGCTAACCGGCACGGCGCGGAAGCGGGCCTCGAAGAAGCGTTTGGCCGTGGCCGCATCGGCGTTGCGCAGGGCGCGGGCCGCCTCGCAGGCGCCGCGTCCGGCCGGCTCGCGGTCGGCGCCGCAGCCGCTCCGGTAGGCTTCCAGCGCGGCGAGGTGATCCTCCTGGTCCCAGCCGGGCAAGGTGGCGGGGCTGACGGCGGCGACGGGCGGGCGGTGGATCGGGCCGGGCCCGGGCGACGGCCTGGGCCCCGTGGCGCAAGCGGCCAGCAACAGCAGCCCGCTAAAGGACGCCAGGCGAAGGATCGGGCGGGCGGGCCGGACCGCTCGCCGCATCAGGCTTGCGCCGCCTCGACGCCGATCAGCGTCCAGTTGGGATCCAGCGTCCCGACCTTGCGCTGGAAGGTCCAGATCTCGGCGGTGCGGCGGTCGTCGACGGCCTCGCCCTCGGGCCCCTTGGAGCGCGTCCGCAGTTCGCCCAGGAAGCGCACCCGGGCGCGGGCGATGTCGCCCTCCAGTTCCAGGGCCTCCAGGTCGGCGCGGGGCGGGTGCAGGAACTCGACGGCCTCGGTGCGGCCCTCGGCCTCGCGCGCGGCCATGGCCTTTTCGAAGTTCTCCATCACCGACGGGGCCAGCAGCGGCTGCAGCGCGGCGCGGTCGCCGGCGGCGAAGGCGCGCACGATGGTGGCGTAGGCGGTCCGCGCCCCCTCCAGGAAGTCGGCGGCGTCGAAATCGGGGTCGCGGGCCCGGATCAGCGCCGCGGCGGGGGCGGTGTCGCCCAGCTCATGACGGGGCGGCAGCAGGTCGGGCGAGGGGTCCGGCGGCTGGGTGAAGCGGTCCACCTTGGGTTCGGGATCGTCGCCCGGCTGGCGGCCGACGCGCTTGCCCAGCACGCTGTAGAGCATGAACAGGACGAAGGCCGCGCCAACGGCGAGCGCGATAATCATCCACATGGGCGGGTCTTCGGTCAGCATCGGGGGCGAAATCTCGGTTGCCGTGAATCATATAGGGACTGCGGCCGCGCGCCAGCGCCGCGTTGCGCCCCTTTCGCCCGCGTGATAGCAGCGCCGCTTCAAATTGGTGAGGCCTTTCGAGACAGGCCCCAGATTCTGGCCCGGAGACCTGACAGATGACCGACGCCGACCTCGGCACGCCCGAAGCCCCCATGGACGCCGGCCCGGCGATGCGGGTCCTGACCCAGTTCGTGCGCGACTTCTCCTTCGAAAACCCCCGCGCGCCCGAGAGCCTGCGCATGGACGGCAAGCCGGAAGTCGACATGGGCGTGGAGATGAACGCCAAGGGCCGCGCCGATGGCCTGTTCGAGGTCGACATGAAGCTGTCGGTCAAGGCCGGCACCGAAATCGGGCCGATGTTCGCCATCGAGCTCATCTACGGCGGCCTGTTCCAGATTTCCGGCATTCCGGAAGACCAGCTGGAAACCGTGCTGCTGGTCGAGTGCCCGCGCTACATGTTCCCCTTCGCGCGCCAGATCATCGCCTCGGCCACCGCCGACGGCGGCTTCTACCCGCCCTTCATGCTCGAGCCGATCGACTTCGCCGCCATCTACCAGGCGCGCAAGGACGGCGACGCCACCCCCCCGCCGCTGGGGAATGCGTAAGTCTCTAGATGCCTGTCATCCCGGAAGCGCCCTTGGGCGCTATCCGGGACCCCAAGCGACACCGTCCGGTTCTCCGCGGCGAGATCCCGGATCGCCGCTGCGCGCCGTCCGGGATGACAGGGTTGGGTGTGTTCTCGCGCGCAGACACGCCCCGCCGCAAACCGTCTTGATGGAATGATCGCGCCTTCGGGTTGAAGCGTGTCAAGGACGCGCGAAGCGCGCCAGCTTCGCTGGTGGCCTTCGGCCATCCTTGAGACGCTTCAACCCCGGCGCACAATGGCCTTCAAGAGGTCAGGGCGCGATCCGTTTGCAGGATGCCCGCCTGACGGGGGGTTGTCAGGGGCGGAGTCGGAACTTCGGCAATATTATCAATGGTTTAGTTAGTTGGTAGCGGCGCCTTCGCCCAGCTCCGCCCAAACGCCCTTGCCTTTCAGCACCTTGGCCAGGAAGGCCTGGTGCGCGGACGCCTCTTCCGGCGTGATCCGCGGCGCCAGTTCGCGCGGCCGCGGGCCGTAGCCGCCGGCCTGGACCTGCACTAGGGTGCGGCTGGCGGCGCGGGTCGAGACCAGCTCCAGCCCCCGCTCCTTGCCGCCGCGCAGCTCCAGATAGACCATGGCCAGCAGCTTGGCGTCGATCAGGGCGCCGTGCAGGGTCCGCTCGGTCAGCGAGATCTTGAAGCGCCGGCACAACGCGTCGAGCGAATTGTGCATGCCGGGAAAGCGCTTCTGTGCGAGCCCAAGCGTGTCGATCCAGCGGCTCTCGTGCAGGTGGTCGCGCTCGCACAGGCCCAGCTCGTGGTTCACGAACGAGCGGTCGAAGGCGGCGTTGTGGGCCACGATCGGATCGCCGGCGACGAAGTCGAGCAGCTCCTCGGCCACCTCGTGGAATTTCGGCTGACCGCGCACGCGCTCGTCGCTGATGCCGTGCACCCGCTGGGCGTCGGCCGGGATCAGCCGGCACGGGTCGATGAGCTTGTAGAAGGTCTGGCCGGTCGGCATCAGGTCCACGAGTTCGATACAGCCGATCTCGATCAGCCGGTCGCCCGTCTGCGGATTGAAGCCGGTGGTTTCGGTGTCGAGGACGATCTCGCGGGCCATGGCCCCTACTTGGCGTCGTTCGAGTCAGTCGTCCAGCCGGTCTCGCCGCGACCTAAAGGCAGGGCTGTGGATTTCCGCCAGCACGGTCTTCACCCGCGCGCGGGCGCTCTCCATTCCCAGCGAGGTGTCGATGACGAAGTCGGCGTGGGCGCGCTTGTGCGCGTCTGGCGTCTGCCGCTCCAGCAGGGCCGCCAGCCGGGTCTCGTCCATGTCCGGCCGCGCCAGCACCCGCTGGCGCTGGATCTGGGCCGGCGCCGTCACCACCACCACCGCGTCGACCAGGTCCTGGGCGCCCGTCTCGAACAGCAGCGGCACGTCCAGCACCGCCACCCGGTGGCCCTCGGCCTGGGCCTGGGCCAGGAACCGCGCCCGGTCGGCGGCGACCAGCGGATGGACGATGGCCTCGAGCTTTTCAAAGGCGGCCTTGTCGCCGTGCACCTCGGCCCACAGCAGGGTGCGGTCCACCGCCCCATCGACGACGGCGGCGGGAAAGGCCGCGCCGACCGGGCCGACGCCTTCGCCGCCCCTGGCGTAGAGGCGGCGCACCGCCGCGTCGGCGTCCCACACCGGCGCGCCCTCGTCGGCGAACATGGCCGCCGTGGTCGACTTGCCCATGCCGACCGATCCGGTGAGGCCGATCAGGATCATGCGCCCATGGCCTTCAGCGCCAGCGCCCGCACATCGACGCCCGGGTCGGGCGCGACGCCGTAGAAGGCCTCGAACGACGGCCGCGCCTGGGCGATCAGCATGGCCAGGCCGTCCACCGGCGTCAGCCCACGAGACTTCGCGGCGAGCAAAAGCCCGGTCTCCAGCGGCCGGTAGGTCATGTCCATCACCGCCGCGTCGTCGGGCAAGGCGTCGAGCGGCGGCACGGGGCCGCCCGCCGCGGCGTTGATCAGCACGCCGGAACCGGCGAAGGCCTCGTCGGCCTGGCTTAGCCCATAAGCGGCCACGCGGGTCTTGAAGGCGAACACCAGTTCCTCGGCCCGGGCCGGCGTCCGGTTGACCACCCGCACCTCGGGCGATCCGGCGTCCAGCAGGGCCGCCACCGCCGCCCGCGCCGCCCCGCCCGCCCCCAGCACCACCGCCGGCCGCGCCGCCAGGTCGTGGCCCGGCGCCTGTTCGGCGAAGGCCGCCAGCATGCCGATGCCGTCGGTGGATCGGCCTTCGATCGAACCGTCCTCGTGGAAGATCAGCAGGTTGACCGACCCCGAGGCGCGCGCCTTGTCGTCCGCCTCGTCGGCGACCGCCAGCGCCGCCTCCTTGAAAGGCGCGGTGACATTGATCCCCCGCACCGCCCCGCCGCGCAGCCCGCGCGCGAACCGCTCGAAGCCGTCCGGCTGCACGCGGAAGGGCACATAGACGGCGTCCAGGCCGGCCGCGGCGATCCAGGCGGCGTGGATGATGGGGCTCAGCGACTTGGTCACCGGATGGCCGGCGATGCCCGCGACGACGGCGGCGGCGGTGTGACCGGTCAGGGGTCGGGATTTCGGCTGACGGCTCATGACGGCAGCATCCCCCGCTCTCGCAGAAACGCCAGCAGCGGCGGCAGGGGCAGGCCCAGGATGGTGAAGTAGTCGCCGTCGATCTTCTCGAACAGCTGCACGCCTTCGCCCTCCAGTTCGTAGCAGCCCACCGAGCGCAGCGCCGCGGCCTCGTTGCGCGCCAGGTAGCCGTCCAGGAAGGCTTCGCTGAACCGGCGCATGGTCAGGGATGCGCTGCGCACGTCGGTCCACAGCAGCTCGCCACCCAGCGCCGCGGCGGTGGCGGAGTGCAGCTGGTGGCGCCGTCCGCGCAGGCTGAGCAACCGCTCTCGCGCCGCGCCCAGGTCCGCCGCCTTGCCGACCAGCCGGCCGTCGAGGTCCAGCGTCTGGTCGGCGCCGATGACCAGGCGCGAGGTCACCCGCGAGGTCTCCACCGCCTTGGCCTGGGCCAGCGCCAGGGCCATGGCCTTGGGATCGAGGCTGTGGGCTTCGAGGTCGGCCTTCACGGCGTCCTCGTCGATGGCCGCGCTCATCGCCTCGAAGGCGACGCCGGCGCCTTTCAGCAGGGCGCGGCGCGCGGCGCTCTGCGAGGCCAGGACAATCGGGGGGTGGCTCATGGGGCGACCCCGACGGGGCCGGGGCTGCGGCCGGAGCGGCGCGCGTTCAGCAGGTTGAGGATCTGGGCGGCGGTCTCTTCCACCGAGCGGCGGGTAACGTCGATGGTCGGCCAGCCCTGGCGTTCGAACATGCGCCGCGCGCGCACCAGCTCGTCGCGCACCGCATCGGTCTCGACATAGTCGCTCTCGCGCTCTTCCTTCAGGCTGAGCAGACGGTTGCGGCGGATGCCGATCAGCTTGTCGGGCGCGATGGTCAGCCCCACCACCAGCGGGCGGTTCAGCTTGAACAGGGACGCGGGCGGTTCGACCCCGGGCGCCAGGGCGATGTTGCCGGCCCGGATGCCCCGGTGAGCCAGATAGATGCAGGTCGGGGTTTTCGAGGTGCGCGACACCCCCACCAGCACCACGTCGGCCCCCTCCAGTCCCTCGGCGTTCTGGTTGTCGTCGTGGGCGATGGCGAAGTTCAGCGCCTCCATGCGGTTGAAATAGTCGTGGTCCAGCGCGTGCTGGGCCCCCACCCGCGTATTCAGCGCCGCGCCCAGATAGCGCGACAGCGCCGCCACCAACGGATCGAGCGCGGCCATGTGCGGCATGCCCAGCTTGCGGCAGCCGGCCTCCAGGTTCTCGCGCAGCTCCTTGTCGACGATGGTGTGCAGCACGACGCCGGGCGAATCCGCGATCTCCTCCAGCACCCGCTCCAGCTGCTTGGGCGAGCGCACCAGGGCGTAGATGTGCTCGATGGGGATGACGCCCTCGAAGCGGGCGGCCACGGCCTTGGCCATGGCGTTCAGCGTCTCGCCGGTGGAATCGGAGACCAGGTGGACGTGAAAATAGGTGGCGGGGCGCGGGCTGGTGCTCGGCATCGGGTCGTTTCGGCTGGGGACAACAGGGGCTCGGCCCGGCCCGGACCTGGGGAGGAATGTCGGATGAAACTGATAGCGCGCCTGAAGCCGCCGCGCACGGGGAGAACTTGGGCGCTTCGGGGGCTGGTTGTCCCAACCCTCCGGGCCCCGGAACAAGCGAGTCAAATCCGTCCGTGGACGAATTTCGCCGTCCACCGGTCCGTCCCTGCGGTCCCCCCTGCGGCGCGCGTTAACGAAGTCTTAGGGAAGCTTAAGAAAGTCTTAACCTTCCCCGCTGTTCACAGGCCCGGTCCGCCCCCTGCATAGGCTTGGGAAGACTCGTCGACGGGTAGGGCCAGGGCCTGGGCGCCGTCGCATTTGTCCCCGCGGCGCCCGGCCCTACCTTCCTCTTCAATCTTTCAATTTAAAGACTTTAAGGATTGTAGGGGGTGGGGAGAGAACCGTAAGACCGGCCTCCCGAACCGAGCCATCGATGAAGCCCCAGTCCTCCCTCCTGCTCCGCGCCCTCTCCGGCGAAACCACGCCCCGGCCCCCGGTGTGGTTCATGCGTCAGGCCGGGCGCCACCTGCCGGAGTACCGGCAACTCCGGGCCACCGAGCCGGACTTCGTCAGCTTCTGCCTGAATCCGGAAAAGGCCGCCGAGGCGACCCTGCAGCCGATGCGGCGCTACCCGTTCGACGCGGCCATCGTCTTCGCAGACATCCTGCTGATCCCACGGGCGCTGGGCCAGGAGGTTCGCTTCGAGACCGGCGAAGGCCCCAGGCTGGGCGAACTGCCGTCGCTAGGCGCCATGGCCCTGCTGGCCGGCAAAGCGGGCGCGGCGCTGAGCCAGGTCGGCGACACCCTGGCGAGGGTGCACAGCCGACTGGAGCCCGACCGGGCCCTGATCGGTTTCGCCGGGGCGCCCTGGACGGTGGCCACCTACATGCTCGACGGCCAGGGACTTAAGGACCGCCAGACCTCACGCCGCCACGCCTATGAGCAACCGGCCCTGGTCGAGGGCCTGCTCGAGGTGCTGGTGGAATCCACCGTCGACTACCTGGCCATGCAGGCCGCGGCCGGCGCGGACGCGCTCAAGATCTTCGAGAGCTGGGCCGACGGCCTGCCGGAGGATCTTTTCCACACCCTGGTGATCGAGCCGCACCAGAAGATCGTCGCCGGCCTGCGGGCCCGAGGCGTGACCGTTCCCATCATCGGCTTTCCCCGCGGCGCCAGCCAGTTCGCCGAGCGTTACGCCGAGCTCGTGCCGGTCCAGGCCGTGGCGCTCGACACCGCCTGCCCGGCCCTGGTGGGCGAACGCATCCAGCAGGCCGGCAAGACCATCCAGGGCGCGCTAGACCCCCTGGCGCTCCGCGCCGGCGGCCCGGCGCTGGACGACCAGATCGACGAGCTGGTGGCCGCCTGGGAAAGCGGGCCGTGGATCTTCAACCTGGGCCACGGCATCCTGCCCGATACCCCGATCGCCCACGTCGAGACGGCGTTGAAGCGGATCGGCGCGGGATGAGACGCCAGCGGAAACTCGCCGTCGTCCTGTTCAACCTCGGCGGCCCCGACGGCCCCGCGGCGGTGCAGCCCTTCCTGTTCAACCTTTTCAACGACCCGGCCATCATCGGCCTGCCCGGCTTCGTGCGCACGCCGCTGGCGTCGTTCATCTCCAAACGCCGCGCGCCGGAGGCGCAGAAGAACTACGACCTGATGGGCGGGGCCTCCCCGCTGCTGCCGGAAACCGAGGCCCAGGCAGCCGCGCTGGAGGCGGCGCTGACCCGGGCCAATCCGCAGATCCTGACGCGCTGCTTCGTCGCCATGCGCTACTGGAAGCCCTTCACCGAAGACGCGGCCCGCGCGGTGGAGGCCTTCGCGCCCGATGAGATCGTGCTGCTGCCCCTCTATCCGCAGTTTTCCACCACCACGACCGGCTCGTCGCTGCAGGCCTGGCGCGAGGCCTACAAGGGTCCCGGCGCCAGCCGCGCCGTCTGCTGCTTCCCTGACGCCGATGGGCTCATCGCCGCCCACGCCGCCAAGGTCGAGGCTGCCTGGGCCGCCGCCGGCAAGCCCGCCAATGTGCGGCTGCTGTTCTCCGCCCACGGCCTGCCCGAAAAGGTCATCAAGGCGGGCGATCCCTACCAGGCGCAGATCGAGGCCACCGCCGCGGCCGTCGCCGCGCGCCTGCCGGCACTGGCGGACTGGCAGGTTTGCTATCAGAGCCGGGTCGGGCCGATGAAATGGATCGGACCCTCCACCATCGAGGCCATCGAAAAGGCCGGGGCCGAGGGCAAGGGCGTGCTCATCGTCCCCATCGCCTTCGTCTCCGAGCACGTCGAGACCCTGGTCGAGCTCGACCACGAATACGCCGCCCTGGCTGGAAAGCTGGGCGTCGCGCCCTATCTGCGGGTCCCGGCCCTGGGGACCGACGCGGCCTTCATCGAAGCCCTGGCCGATCTGACCCTGAAAGCGATAGGCAAGCCGGACTGGCCGGCGCCCGGCGGAGCCTGGGCGTGCCCCGGCTTCAGCAAATGCCCCTCGGCGGCGGGCCGGCGGGGCGTGGGGAGAGCGGCGTGAACCTCAATCCGTACGATCTGGTGCGCGGGCTGCACATCCTGGCGGTGATCGCCTGGATGGCGGGGCTGCTCTATCTGCCCAGGCTCTACGTCTATCACACCCGCGCCGCGGCCGGTTCCGAGATGGACGTCACCTTTCAGGAGATGGAGGCGCGGCTTTACCGGATCATCATGAACCCGGCCATGGTCGCGGCCTGGATCTTCGGCATCGCCCTGATCGGTTTCCGCACCGGCTTCTTCAAGGACTGGAGCGTCTTGGGCCAGCCCTGGCTGATCGTGAAACTGTCGGGCGTTGTGTTCCTGACCTGGTGGCACCATTTCCTCGGGACCGCCCGCAAGCGCTTTGCCGCCGGCCAAAACCAGAAGTCCGAGAAGTTCTGGCGCATGGCCAACGAACTGCCCTTCATTGCGGCGATCATCATGGTGCTGGCGGTGACGACGGAGCTGAGCTTCGGGTGAGCCTGGTTCGGGAGCCGCCCAAGGAGCGCCTTAAACTCTTGTCGGCCAGCCTGCTCTGAGGGTGAAGCCTGTCAAGGGTTTCAACGGCGCAGCCGCGCTTCGCGCCCTTGACAGGCTTCACCCTCAGAGCTGCAATCTCACCAAGAGAATAAGGGCGGATTCCATCACCCGGGGTGATGGGGTCTAAGCACCCTAAGCGGCCAGCTGTTGACCTCGCCCTGCGGATCAACGGACGCTTTCCGAATGTCTCGTCTCGCCAACCCAATTGTATACAGTTCGACTCGGCCGTGGGGCGTCAGTCGCCGTCCCGGCAACGGTTTGGCCGCCCGACCTGTTTTCGAAAAACAGGCCGTAACAGGTGATAACAGGCGTAACAGGCCGGCCGCGGCCGCCCCTGGGCGCCGCCCGGTAGCAGGGGAGCGCCCCGGCCTGTTTCCGGTAACAGGCGATAACAGGTGGAAGCCTGCCCTCGCCCGGGATTGCGCGGCCTCCGCCCGCCCCACTCGCGGCCCGTCACGCTTGACGCCAACCCCGGCCCGTGGTTCCCCTCCTCGCGATGTCCGGTTCGCCGGGCAGCCCTCATCTTTCCGCGCCGCCGCCCTTTGCGAGCCGGCCGGACCTCCCCTTCCGCCCTTTCGGGCGATCTACCGAGCGACGGGCCCTGGTCCGTTTGCGACAAAGAGTGATTGAATGACCGACGAATCCGTCAACGAAACGGACGTGGGCCCTGGCGTGGACGTCGTCTCCGACGCCGGCGCCGAAGCGCACAACGGCCCGACCCAGCGAGTCTCGCTGCAGGAGCTGAAGGAAAAGACGCCTTCGGACCTGCTGGCGCTGGCCGAGAGCCTCGAAATCGAAAACGCGAACTCCATGCGCAAGCAGGACATGATGTTCGCGATCCTGAAGGAGCTCGCCGAAAGCGGCGTTGAGATCTCCGGTTCAGGCACCCTCGAAGTGGTCCAGGATGGCTTCGGCTTCCTGCGCAGCCCCGAGGCCAACTATCTGCCCGGCCCCGACGACATCTACGTCTCGCCGTCGCAGCTGCGGAAATTCGGCCTGCGCACCGGCGACACGGTCGAGGGCGTGGTGCGCTCGCCGCGCGAGGGCGAGCGTTATTTCGCCCTGGTGAACGTCAACTCGATCAATTTCGAGGACCCCGACAACGTCCGCCACAAGGTTCACTTCGACAACCTGACGCCGCTCTATCCCGACGAGCGGATGACCATGGAAATCGAGGATCCGACGCTGAAGGATCGTTCGGGCCGGGTCATCGATATCGTCACCCCGCTCGGCAAGGGCCAGCGCTGCCTCATCGTCGCCCCGCCCCGCGTGGGCAAGACGGTGATGCTGCAGAACATCGCCAAGTCGATCGAGACCAACCACCCGGAAAGCTTCCTCATCGTGCTGCTCATCGACGAGCGCCCCGAGGAAGTCACCGACATGCAGCGCACGGTGAAGGGCGAGGTCATCTCCTCGACCTTCGACGAGCCCGCCACCCGCCACGTCCAGGTCGCCGAGATGGTGATCGAAAAGGCCAAGCGGCTGGTCGAGCACAAGCGCGACGTGGTGATCCTGCTGGACTCCGTGACCCGCCTGGGCCGCGCCTACAACACCGTGGTGCCCTCGTCGGGCAAGGTGCTGACCGGCGGTGTCGACGCCAACGCCCTGCAGCGCCCCAAGCGCTTCTTCGGCGCGGCGCGCAATATCGAGGAAGGCGGCTCGCTGACCATTATCGCTACCGCCCTGATCGACACCGGCTCACGCATGGACGAGGTCATCTTCGAAGAGTTCAAGGGCACCGGTAACTCGGAAATCATCCTGGACCGCAAGGTCGCCGACAAGCGCATCTTCCCGGCCATCGACGTGCTCAAGTCCGGCACCCGCAAGGAAGAGCTCATCACCCCCAAGGACGTGCTGCAGAAGACCTACGTCCTGCGCCGCATCCTCAACCCGATGGGCCCCCAGGACGCGATCGAGTTCCTGTTGGACAAGCTGCGCCAGACCAAGAACAACGCCGAATTCTTCCAGAGCATGAACACCTGAGGCTCTGGATCAGTCCGTAAACAACAAGGGCGGCCCTCGCGGGCCGCCCTTTCCATGTCAGGCGATGTTTCACGTGAAACACGTCCGAATTTGTCGTCTTACGACAGTATCGTACGCGAAAGATCAGGCCAGCTTGTCGCCGAGGAAATTGGCGGTGCGCTGGTTGGCCAGGTCGGCGGCGGCCTTGTCGTAGTGCTCCCCGCCCGGCCGGGCGAAGGCGTGGTCGCAGCCGGGATAGACGTGGACAGTCACCAGCGCGTGGCCGGCCATGGCGGCGATCACCGCGTCGCGGGCCTCCGGCGGCGTATAGGCGTCGGCCTCGGCGATGTGCAGCATCAGCGGGGCCTTGGGGGTTTCGTCGAGGCGGGCCTGCAGGTTGACGCCGTAGTAGCCGACCGCCGCGTCGACGCTGGTGCGGGTGGCGGCCAGGAAGGCCAGGTGGCCGCCCAGGCAGTAGCCCACGGCCCCCACCTTGCCGGTGCAGTCGGGGCGCTTGCGGACCTGGTGGATGGTGGCCTCGATGTCCTCCATCCCCTTGTCGAAGTCGAAGCGGTTCATGTAGTCGAGCGCCTGCTTCCACTCGCCCGGAGTCTTGTCGGTCAGCTCGATGCCGGGCTGCAGACGCCAGAACAGGTCGGGGCAGACGGCCAGGAAACCGAGGTCCGCAAGGCGGTCGCAGACTTCGCGCATGACGGCGTTGACGCCGAAGATCTCCTGGATGGCCACCACCGCCGGCCAGGGGCCGTCGCCTTCCGGGGTGGCGACATAGGCGTCCATTTGGCCGTCGGCCGTCTTGAGGGTCCAGCGCTGGTTGGGCATCGGGTGCGGTCCTGGGCTAGAAGGATTAGAAGGCCCCCTTCGGGGCGAACGAATGAGCGGCACAGGGACAGGGCGCGCACCATGAATGTCAAGATCGAGATCGACTGCACGCCGGTGGAAGCCCGCAGCTTTCTGGGCCTGCCGGACGTCACCCCGCTCAACGACCACATGGTCGCCGAGATGCAGAAGCGGATGGACGCCAACCTGGCCGCCATGCAGCCGGAAGAGATGATGAAGGCCTGGACCAGCTTCGGCATGCAGGCCACCGACAGCTTCCGCCAGATGATGACCGCCGCGGCGACCGGGGCGGCAGGCAAGAAGTAGGCGGCTGCAGGCCCGACCGCCGTGACCGCTTCCGATCCGATCTTCGCGCTGGCCACCGCGCCCGGACGGGCCGCGATCGCGGTGGTGCGCCTGTCCGGCGAGGGGGTGGATGCGATCATCGCCGATATGGCCGGAAGCCGGCCGGCGCCGCGCCGGGCCAGCCTGCGAAGCCTTGTAGGCTTGGGCGGCGGGAAGCTCGACGACGCCCTGGTGCTGCGCTTCCCGGGCCCTGACAGCTACACCGGCGAGGACTGCGCCGAGCTGCACCTGCACGGCGGCCGCGCCGTGGTCGAGGCGGTGCTGGCGGACCTGTCGGCACGGGGCGCGCGACTGGCGGAGCCCGGTGAGTTCACCCGCCGCGCCTTCCAGAACGGCAAGCTGGATCTGAGCCAGGCCGAAGCCGTGGCCGACCTGGTCGACGCCGAAACCGACGCGCAGCGCACCCAGGCGCTCGATCAGCTGGGCGGAGCCCTGGCGCGGCGCTACGAATCCTGGCGCAGCCAGCTGGTCACGGCCCTGGCCTACCTGGAGGCGGCGATCGACTTTCCCGACGAAGACCTGCCGGAAGACGTGGCCAACCACGCCAGGCCGCGCGTCGTTGGGCTGTTGGCGGAGCTGGACGATGCGGTCGGGGACTCGGCTCGCGGCGAACAGGTGCGCGACGGCTGGCGGGTGGCGGTCATCGGCGCGCCCAATGCAGGCAAGTCTTCACTGTTCAATGCTTTGGTCCGGCGCGAGGCGGCGATCGTCACCGATGTCCCGGGCACGACGCGCGACATCATCGAAGCCAGCCTGACCGTCGATGGCTATCGCGTCTTGCTGGCCGACACCGCGGGAGTTCGCGAGGCCCAGGACGCCATCGAGGCCGAAGGCGTCCGGCGGGCCAGGGCGTGGGCGGAAGGGGCGGCCCTGCGGCTGTGGGTGGTCGACGGATCGGCCTCTGATGGCAGTTGGCTTGAGGCGGTCGATCTCGTCCAGGCGGGCGATCTGCTCTTGGTCAACAAGGGGGACCGCGCCGCTGGGTCGGATCGCCCGGCGGCCGAGGCCCACGCCGCCGAGCTCGGTTTTGAGATGCTGGAGGTTTCGGTCACGACGGAGCGAGGGCTGGAGGCCCTGGATCGGCGTTTGCACGCCAAGGCGACTGACGCCCTCTCCGGCGCGGATTTCCCCGCGGTCACTCGCGAGCGGCACCGCATGCGCCTGCTGGAAGCGCGGACGCACGTCGCGCGAGCCCTCCCCGCCCTGACCCAGCCCGAGCTGGCGGCCGAGGACTTGCGTCTGGCGGCCAAGGCGCTGGGGCGGGTCGCTGGGCGTGTCGACGCCGAAGACATCCTGGACGTGGTCTTTGCGAGCTTCTGCATCGGCAAATGAATGTTTCACGTGAAACACGACCGTTTCTGTCGTAAGACGCCACAATTGGTCATGTTTCACGTGAAACATTGTCTCACTGGCAGCCTCGGGCAGGCTGGAGTATATCAAGGCCATACCTGACGCCCTGCGGACGCCGCGCAATTGCTGGCTCGGGGGCGTTTTTCGTCAGAGGAACCGCCGTGGCCCAGGCTTGGGACGTCATCGTGATCGGGGGAGGACACGCCGGCTGCGAGGCCGCCGCCGCTTCCGCGCGCGCGGGCGCCCGCACTCTGCTGCTGACCCACAAGGTGGAAACCATTGGCGAAATGTCCTGCAACCCGGCCATTGGCGGCCTGGGCAAGGGGCATTTGGTGCGCGAGATCGATGCCCTGGACGGGCTGATGGGACGGTTGGCGGACGTGGCCGGCATTCAGTTCCGCATGCTCAATCGCTCCAAGGGTCCGGCGGTGCGCGGCCCCCGCGCCCAGATCGACCGCAAGCTCTACCGCGAGGCCATGCAGGCCGAGCTCAACGCGACGCCCAACCTGACCATCAAGGCCGAGGCGGTTGAAGATCTCATCCTGGATGGCGACCGCTGCGCCGGGGTCGTCGGCGCATCGGGCGAACACTATCCGGCCGGTCGGGTGGTGCTCACCACCGGCACCTTCCTGAAGGGGGTCATTCACCTCGGCCTGCAACGGATCCCCGCCGGCCGTGTCGGCGACGCCCCGGCCATCGGCCTGTCGGATCGGCTCTACGGCCTGGGACTGCGCATGGGCCGGCTGAAGACCGGCACCCCGGCGCGCCTCGACGGCAAGACCATCGACTGGGGTGTGCTGGAGATGCAGGCGGCGGACGAGACGCCCGTCCCCTTCTCCTTCCTGAACAGCGAAATCCATGTGCCGCAGGTCGCCTGTGGCATCACCTGGACCAATGCCGAGACCCACAGGATCATCGCTGACCGGCTGGATGAGTCTGCCGTCTACGGCGGCCGCATCGACGGACGCGGGCCACGCTACTGCCCCTCCATCGAGGACAAGGTGGTTCGTTTCGCCGACAAGACCGCCCACCAGATCTTCCTCGAGCCGGAAGGCCTGGACGACGACACGGTCTACCCCAACGGCATTTCGACCTCGGTGACGGAAGAGACCCAGGCGCTCTTCCTGCGCACCATCCGGGGCCTCGAAAACGTGGCGGTGAAGCGCTACGGCTACGCCATCGAATATGACTACGTCGATCCCCGCGAACTGAGCCCCACCCTGGAGGTTCGCCGCCTGCCCGGCCTCTACCTGGCCGGCCAGATCAACGGCACCACGGGCTACGAAGAGGCCGGCGCCCAGGGCCTGGTGGCCGGCATGAACGCCGCGCGCGCCGCCGGCGGCCTGGCCGAAGCCGTCTTCGCCCGCGACGAGGCCTATATCGGCGTGCTCATCGACGACCTGGTCACCCGTGGCGTCACCGAGCCCTATCGCATGTTCACCAGCCGGGCCGAATTCCGCCTGCTGCTGCGGGCCGACAATGCCGACCAGCGTCTCACCCGCCGCGGCCGCGAACTTGGCCTCGTGGGTGATCGTCGCTGGCACGCCTTCTCCGCCAAGGCCGCCGCGCTGGCGGAGGCGCGCGCCCAAGCGCGGGAACTGGTGCTCACGCCGGGCGAGGCCTCAAAGTGCGGCTTTACCGTCACCCAGGACGGCCAGCGGCGTAATCTGCTGCAGCTGCTGGCTCATCCCGGCGTAACCATGGACCGGCTGACGGCGATCTGGCCGCAGGTCGGCTCCTGGGCTCCCGCGATCGTCGAGCAAGTGGAGATTGACGCCGCCTATGCCGGCTATCTTGATCGCCAGGCTGCGGACGTGGCCGACTTCCGTCGCGAGGAATCCCTTACCCTGCCCCGAGATCTGGATTACGCCGCCGTCGGCGGCCTCTCCAATGAGTGCCGCGAAAAGCTGGCGGCCGCCCGCCCGCTAACGCTGGGCCAGGCCGGGCGCATCGAAGGCGTCACGCCTGGCGCGCTCACGGCCCTGCTGGCCCACGTGCGCCGCTCGGACGATCGGAGCGGCCGTGCAGCCTGAGCCCGCCCTCAAGCCTGACGTGGAGAGCTCGGCGACCTATGGCGCCGGCGATTTCGCCCGGGCCTTCGCCGCCACGCCGGCGCAGATGGCCGACCTGGAAGCTTTCCAGGCCCGCGTGCTGGAAACCAATTCGGTGATGAACCTCATCGGTCCCGCCACGGTCGGCGCCTTCTGGCTGCGCCATGCCGCGGATTCCGCCCAGCTTCTGGCGCTTGCGCCCGAGGCGAGGTCCTGGGCGGACCTGGGCGCGGGGGCCGGATTTCCCGGCGTTGTGCTGGCTATCCTGTTGAAGGGGCGGGCCGACGCCAAGGTCCACCTCGTCGACAGCCAGACCAAGCGATGCCGATTCCTTTCCAAAATCGTCACTGAGCTTGGCCTTCCGGCCGAAGTCCACGACGCCCGCGCTGAAAGCCTGCGCCTGAAGGTCGACATCGTCACCGCCCGCGCCTGCGCGCCGATGGAAAAGCTATTAGGATTCGCCCAGCCTTACTTCGCACTCGGCGCGCAAGGCCTTTTCCTGAAAGGGGAGGCGGCCCCCCATGAGCTGGCTGAAGCCCGCCATGCCTGGCGCTTCGACGCCGACCTGATCCCTTCCCTCAGCGATCCCCGCGGCCGCATCGTCCGCATCCGGAGACTTGCCCGTGCCCGATGACGCCATGACCGAGCACCGACCCGAGACCGTCTCCCTGGCGCGCAACGGCCCACGCGTGCTGTCCGTCGCCAACCAGAAGGGCGGGGTCGGAAAGACAACCACGGCGATCAATCTGGGCACCGCCTTGGCGGCCGTCGGCGAGCGCGTCCTGCTGGTCGACATGGATCCCCAGGGCAACGCCTCCACCGGCCTGGGCGTGCCCATGTCGGCGCGCAAGATCACCATGTACGACGTTCTGGTCGACGGGCGGGGAGTGGCTGAAGCGGCTGTCGAGACCAGTGTGCCGGGCCTCTTCATCGTCCCGTCCGATCCAGACCTCTCGGGCATCGAAACCGAGATGGCCCAGGCCGAGCGCCGGAACTTCCGACTGCGCGACGCGGTCGACAAATTACGGCATGACCAGGCGGTAGAGCCGGCCCTACCGGCCTTCACATATATATTGATTGACTGCCCTCCATCTCTCAATCTGTTGACGGTCAACGCCATGAGCGCGGCCGACGCCGTCCTGGTGCCGCTGCAGTGCGAATTCTTCGCCCTCGAGGGTCTGACCCAGTTGATGCGCACCGTCGATCTGGTGAAGGGAAGCCTCAACCCGCGACTGGAGATTCAGGGTATCGTCCTGACCATGTTCGACCGGCGTAACTCACTGTCGGGCCAGGTCGAGCAGGACGTCCGCACCCACTTCGGGGAAAAGGTCTACGAGACAAAAATCCCCCGTAACGTAAGGGTTTCCGAAGCGCCGTCGTTCGGCAAACCCGCGTTGATCTACGATTTGAAATGCGCCGGCAGCCAAGCCTATCTCAAGCTCGCCCGTGAGGTGGTGGTGCGCGAGCGCCGCCGCCGCGACGCCGCCTGAACAAGGAGACCAAGACCATGTCCGAACGACAGCGAGGATTGGGCCGCGGCCTCTCCGCCCTGCTGGAAGAAGCCAGCGCCGAACAGCCCGTGACGCCGCCTTCGGCGCCGTCCGCCGGGGGTGTTCGCCACCTTCCGATCGAGTTGATCCGGGCCAATCCCGCTCAACCCCGAAAAAACTTCGACTCCGAGGAACTGGAGTCGCTGGCCGGCTCGATTCGCTCGCGCGGGGTGATCCAGCCGATCATCGTGCGCCCCCTCAAAGGCCACGAGGGCGAATTCGAAATCGTCGCCGGCGAGCGCCGCTGGCGGGCCGCCCAGCTCGCCGGCCTGCACCAGATGCCGGTGATCGTGCGCACCCTCGGCGACACCGAAGTCAGCGAGCTGGCTCTGATCGAAAACGTCCAGCGCGCCGACCTTAATCCAGTCGAGGAAGCCTTCGGCTACGAGGTCCTGCGGACCAACGGCGGCTACAACCAGAACGAGCTGGCCCAGATCGTCGGCAAGAGCCGCAGCCATGTCACCAACACCCTGCGCATCCTCGAGATGCCCATCGAGATCCGCGACCACCTCACCGCCGGGCGACTGACCGCCGGCCATGCCCGCGCCATCGCCGCCGCCGCGGATCCGGTGGCCCTGGCGGAGCGCATCGTCGAAGGCGGCCTGAACGTCCGCCAGGCCGAGGCGCTTGCCGCGGCGCCCATGGCCAGGACGGAGAAGAAGGCCACGGCGGTCCGGGCCTCGAACGCCGACACCCTGGCGCTGCAGCAAGACCTTGCCGAGGCGCTCGGTCTCGAGGTCGCCCTGCGCGACCGCGGCGGCAAGGGCGAGTTGACGATCAAGTACGCCACCCTGGAGCAGCTCGACGAGATCTGCCGTCGGCTGATGCGGGCGGACCGTCCGGCGGGGGTTTGACAGCCCCGCGAAATGGCCTCTGTGGCGAATTTGGAAGCCAGGATCGGCCTCCGGTAGGGTTAACTGCGCGACAACGATTCTGCTTGCGCTAAGTCATTGATTTTGCACACTTTCGTAAACGCGAATTTACGTTCTCATAAGCCCAGCCGCCGCGCCTTGCCAGCGATCGACAATAATAGGCGCTCGGCGATGAGGGCGTCGGGCGAGCCGGCCTGCTTGCAGGCACGATCGGCTTCGAGGACGTCGGGCTGGACGCGGTCGAGTTCGCTCAGCGACCAGGCGCGGGCCTGACGCAGGAACTCGCGCTCCTGCTTCCAGAACACCCCGGCCGACTTGGCGGCCTCCTTCATGTCGGCGCCGGATCGGGCCAGGGTCAGCACCCGGCGCAGTTTGGCCAGGTGCATGCCGGCGGCGCGCACGGCCGCCGGTCCGGTCTCGCCTTCGCCGAAGGCGCGGCGGACGCCGTTCTGCGCCGGGGCCATGCGGCCGCCGAAGGCGTCGGAGGCGGCGTCGAACAACGACGCCTCGGGCTCCACGCCTAGGAATCCCTCCAGCTCCGCGCCGGTGGCCTGACGGCCGGATCCGGGGCCCAGGAAAAGAATGAGCCGCTCGATCTCTGAGCGGGCGACGCCTCGCTCCTTGGGCAGGCGGGCGACGAAGACATCCAGCGCCTCGGTCGACAGCGAAACCTGGTCCTTGGCGAGGGATTCGCGGACCATGCGGGCCACGTCGCCAGGCTCATCCTCGTAGCAGGGGATGCAGACGACGCCGGCCGCCTTCTCCGCCGCCTTGCGCAGGGCGGAGTCGCGACCGAGGTTTCCACACTCGATGAGGAAGTAGGCGTCGGGGTTCAGCCTGCCCTCGGCGTGGGCGACCAGCGCCTCGGCCGCGGCCTTGTCTAGCGGGCCCTTCTCGGCCGAAAGCCTCAACCTTACCAGACGCTTGCCGCCCATCATCGACTGGGCCATGAGCTCGCCTTCGAGCCGTCCGCCGTCGTCTGAAAGGTCGGAATCGGCCAGCTGGCTGACGTCGAAGGGGTCGTCCGGGTCCTTGGCCACGGCCTTGGCCACGACGTCGGCGCGCTCGCGCACCACGCCCCGGTCGCGGCCGTAGAACAGGACGCCGCGGCAATCGCGCCCCGGGGCGCCGAGAAAGCGGTCGATATCGGGCCGGCGCTTCAGCTCCACAGCGCGTTACCGCTCGGCGAAGAAGGCGAGCAGGTCGGTCTTGATCTGGTCGGCGGCCTGATCGGCGGCGCGCACCTGGCCGTCCTGCTGGGCGACGATCCCGGCATAGGGCTGGTCGGTGGTGTCGTAGGTGATGTGGATCGGGCGGTTGCCACGCAGGACCATTTGTCCAGTGGCGGCGTCCGTCAGCACATAGCTGGCCGCCAGCGTCACCTCATAGCGGGTGGCGACCCGGTTGGCGTCGATGCCGCGCGACTGGCGGTGCTCGTCCAGGCTCACCTTCAGCCGGTAGGCCGGGGGCAAGGACCGGTCGAGCGCCAGCACGTCTTCCAGGTTCTGACGCAACAGGAATCCGGTGCGGGTGTCGGGCGTCTCCACCGCGATGCGCGACATGCCCGCCGCGGCGCCGGCATGGGCATAGACCGGCGTGAACCCGGCGCAGGCCGAAAGGCCAGGCAAAACAATACCCAGCGCCAGGGCCGCGGCGATCGCGAAGCTGTTGCGTCCGGCCATGAGCCTATCCCGCCACGATGTTGACGATGCGATCCTTGACCACGATGACCTTGCGCACCGCGGCCCCCTCAAGGTGGCGCACAACCGCCTCGTCGGAAAGGGCGATCTCGCGGACCTCGTCATCGCCCAGGCCCGGCTTCACCCGGATCTCGGCGCGGCGCTTGCCGTTGATCTGCACCGGCAGGGTCAGTTCCTCGTCGGCGGCGAGCGCCGGATCGAATTCCGGCCAGGGGGCGTCGACGATCAGGCCGGCTTCGCCCAGCTGAACCCAGCACTCCTCGGCCAGGTGCGGCACCAGCGGCGCGACCAGCCGCGCCAGGGCCGAGAGGGCCTCGCGCTTGGCCGCCGACCCGACGGCCTTGTCGTTCACGCCCTTGATCGTATTGACGAATTCGTAGAGCCGGGCGATCGCCGAATTGAAGCGGAAGCCGTCGAAGCCCTCGCTCACCGCCTTGATGGCCTTGTGGGTGGCGCGCACCAGGGCCTGGGCGGCGGCCGGGTCGGCGGCCTCGACGCCGACGGGCGGGACATCCTCGAACTCGGCCCAGACCCGATTGACGAAACGCCACGAGCCCTCGATGCCGCCCGCGGTCCACTGCACGTCGCGCTCGGGCGGGCTGTCGGACAGGACGAACAGCCGGCCGGCATCGACGCCGTAGGTTCCCAGGATCTCCTCGGGCGCCACCACATTCTTCTTCGACTTGGACATCTTCTCGATGTCGCCGATGACCAGCGCCTCGCCGTTCGACTTGCGCGTCGCCGAGCGAGCCGTCCCCGAGACCTTCAGGGCGACATCGGTGGGCTCGACCCACTTGCCGTCGGGCCCCTTGTAGGTCTCGTGGGTGACCATGCCCTGGGTGAACAATCCGGCGAACGGCTCACGCACATTCAGCATGCCGTCGTCGGCGAGCGCCTTGGTGATGAAGCGCGCATAGAGCAGGTGCAGCACCGCGTGCTCCACGCCGCCAATATATTGATCGACCGCCAGCCAGTAGTCCGCCGCCTCACGATCGATGGGCGTCGCAGCGTGAGGATTGGCGAAGCGGGCGAAGTACCAGGAGGAGTCGACGAAGGTGTCGAGCGTATCGGTCTCGCGCTCGGCCGGGCCGCCGCACGCGGGGCAGTCAACATGCTTCCAGGTTGGGTGACGGGCCAGCGGATTGCCCGGCTTGTCGAAGGTCACATCGTCCGGCAGCATCACCGGCAAGTCCTTCTCCGGAACGGGAACCGGACCGCACTTGGCGCAGTGGGTGACCGGGATCGGGCAGCCCCAATAGCGCTGGCGCGAGACGCCCCAGTCGCGCAGGCGATAGACGGTGGCGCCTTCGCCGAGACCGAGCTCTTCCGCCCTGGCGATCGCGGCGGCCAGCCCCTGCTCGACCGTCATTCCGTCGAGGAAGCGTGAGTTCACGAGCGTGCCCGGGCCCACATAGGGCTCGGCATCAATGTTGATCGGCTCGTCAACACCAGGAGGCTGCACGACCGGCAATACCGGCAGGCCATACTTGCGGGCGAACTCCAGGTCGCGCGCGTCATGGGCCGGGCAGGCGAAGATCGCGCCGGTGCCGTAGCCCATGAGGATGAAGTTCGCGATCCACACCGGCAACTTCCATTCGGGATCGAACGGATGGGTCACATAGAGGCCGGTGAAGACGCCCTTCTTCTCGGCGCCTTCGATCTCGGCCTCGGTGTTGGTTCCCTTGCGCGCCTCCTCGATGAAGGCGGCGATCTCGGGGTTCGTCTTGCCCAGCGCCTCCGACAGCGGATGGTCGGGGGCGAGGCCGACGAAGCTGGCGCCGAACAGGGTGTCGGGCCGGGTGGTGTAGACCTCGATGGCGTCGGAACCGTCCGGCGCCGGCTGGGCCATGGGGAATTTCAGGCGCAGGCCCTGGCTCTTGCCGATCCAGTTCTCCTGCATGAGGCGAACCTTGTCGGGCCAGCGGTCGAGCGTTTTCAGGCCTTCGATGAGCTGGTCGGCATAGTCGGTGATGCGCAGGAACCACTGGGTCAGCTTGCGCTTCTCGACCGGGGCGCCGGAGCGCCAGCCCAGGCCGTCGATGACCTGTTCGTTGGCCAGCACGGTGTTGTCGACCGGATCCCAGTTGACGACGCTTTCCTTGCGATAGACCAGCCCGCGGTCCATCAGCTCGATGAACCACTTCTGCTGCTGGCCGTAGTATTCCGGGTCGCAAGTGGCGAATTCGCGTTCCCAGTCGATGGAAAGCCCCAGCAATTTCAGCTGGCTGCGCATCGCGGCGATGTTTTCGTAGGTCCAGCCCTTGGGATGGATGCCGCGCTCGATGGCGGCGTTCTCGGCCGGCATGCCGAAGGCGTCCCAGCCCATCGGGTGCAGGACGTTGAAACCCTTGGCCCGTTTGAAGCGCGCCACCACGTCGCCCATGACGTAATTGCGGGCGTGGCCCATATGAATGGCCCCCGACGGATAGGGGAACATCTCGAGCACGTAGTATTTCGGCCGGCCGCCCGCCTCCTCGCGGGTGCGGGTGCGGAAAACGCCATCCTGCTCCCAGCGGGCGCGCCAGCGGGGTTCGACTTCCTTGGGTTCGTACTTGGCCATGGTGATCGGGCTTTAGCGGCTAGAGGACGTGGACGGAAGGGCGGGCGAGGGCGGGACGCGCGATCCCTTTAAATCCCCTGTTTCCGCCTGTTATGCCTGTTTCGCGAAAACAGGCGCGCCGGCCGGAATGGGCCGATCCGGACGATGCTCCGCAATCGGGCGCTCCCGCCGCCGGCCAAAATGCGCAAACCCTTAAAAACACCTGTTTTCACCTGTTATGCCTGTTCCGCGAAAACAGGCGGGCTGCTCGATTATCCGGTGATCGCGGATCGCAACGTCGGGCCGACCGGAAATCGTCCGTTGGTTCGGGGGCGGGAGGCAAGCGGCGGGAAAGGAAAAAGCCCTCCCCCGTTTCCGGGGAAGGGCTTCGAAATTCCTGCAGGACCAGGCGTAAGCCGGTCTTGCGCGTCCTAGCCCCGGCTGTTGGCCAGGCGTAGCTGGCGGGCCTTGGTCAGGATGGCGTTTTCGATGTCGGTCTCGGTCTGGCTGGTGACCGCGGAGTCGACCCATTGGCCGCCAGCGTTGACCTGCTTGAAGATCGCAACGTTCAGCGCGTCGGCGCGCAGGCGCGTGTCGAGAATGTACACGGTGGCCTTGAAGCGCTCATCAGGCTTCTCGGGGTTGGTGTACCAGTCGGTGATGATGATGCCGCCCCACGGATCGGCCGAGGCCAGGGGCATGAAGCTCAGGGTGTCGAGCGAAGCCCGCCACAGATAGCTGTTGACGCCGATGCCGGCTTCCGTGTCCGGGCCGCTGGAGCGACGACCGCCGAACAGGTGGAACCCGCCCCCGTCGTTGTCCTGACTGGCGAATACGCGCTCCCGATTACCGCTGGATTCGCGGGAGGGGAGCATGGAGCATCCGGAAACCAGGACGCTGGAAGCGATCGCCAGCACGGCGGCGCCACGAATGAACGACATCTTCGACCCACTCCAGTTCGGAACCGTCCGAGTTTCACGCCGACAAGATGGCGCGAAAGGGGCGGCGGTCGCCCACGCGGACCGGATTGCTCTATAGCACGCGCGCTTGGCCGGGCAAGGCGTGGCAATTCGCGTGTCGCGCGAGACACAGCTTGGCTGATTCCCGCAACCGAATCCGAATGAGTCGGGTTGTTGTCATTGACCCCAAGGGCCCCAAGGCTTTTATTCATGGGGTTCCGGCCGTCCAAATAAGGCCAGAATGATAGGGCTGATGGAAAACTCTAAGACTCCAAAGGAGTTACGGGTAGGGGCATGAAGCGGTTTACGGGCATAGCGGCGGCGGTTGTCGCGCTCGCGTTTGCGAGCGTGGCCGTTGACGCCCATGCCCAGACCAAGCCCAAGCCTCGCGCCCGCCTGGAGGCCGTCACCCCCTCGCCTTCCGCCTCCGCCAACGATTGGGGCCCGCAGGCGCGGCGCCGTTCGCTGGAGCTGAACACCGAAGGCCGCTGGGCGCTCAAGCTCGATTACGACCAGCCCACCACCCGCGACATGCAATGGCGCGACGTGGAGGCCGGGGCCTATTTTCGCGTCAATCCGTCCCTGCGGGTCGGCGGCGCCGTCGGCCTGGGCTCGAATCCGGCCATCCCCAACCGCGTCACCGACGACGAGCATCCCGCGCCCCGCGTGCGGCTGGAAACCACTTTCCGCTTCTAGGGCCTGCCATTCCCGCGACCTTTCGACCCGCCCGAGCGATCCGGCGGGTTTTTTGATGCCTTGCGGAGAGCCAACCCCACAATCCCCGTCATCCCGGACGGGCTCCGGAGCTGGTCCGGAGATCGATCCGGGACCTTATGAGCGGATGGCCAGGAGCAGCGACAGGGGCGGCGTCGCAGGAGGTCCCGGATAGCCGCTTCGCGACTTCCGGGATGACAAACAAGGGTACGGCCGCAAGGGGAGGACTAGGGCAGTAGCCCCTCCACCGCCGCGATGCCCGCGGCCCCGGAGCCGATCAGTCCCGGCGCCGTCTCGGCGTTGACCCCGCCGAGCGCATAGACCGGCAGGGCCGCGGCGCGGGCGATGGCGCTGAACTGGGGCAGGCCCAGGGACTGGCCGGCGGACCGGCTGGCGCTGCGGAACACCGGTGAGAGCAGGGCGGCGTCGAGGCCGGCGGCCGCGCACGCGGCGACCGCGCCCTCGCTGTGGGCCGCGCCGGTCAGGATCCAGCCGGGATGGGCGGCGCGCAGGGCCGGACCCCGACGACTATCGATCTCCGGCAGATGAAGGCCGTCGGCCCCGCAGGCCTGGGCCAATTCGGCGTCGCGCCCGATCAGCAGGGTCAGGGATCGCGCCTCGGCGATATCGCGCAGGCGCCGGGCGGTTGCGAGCGCATCGGCGGCTCCAAAGGCGCGGTAAATGACACCGGCCCCGGCCGGAAGCCGCTCGGCCACCGCCGCGGGATCAGGCGTTCGCTCCGGGTCGGTGACGAAGAACAGTGGCGGCAGGCGGCCTGGGGGCGCTAAGGCTCTGGCTGTCCGCCACAGGATTTCAGCCGCGCCGTCCATGTCAAACCTTCAAGCCTCCATCACCGCCAACTTCGAGCACGTCCGCCGCCGCATCGACAAGGCGGCCGCCGCCGCTGGTCGGGCCGCCTCCGACATCACCCTGACGGCGGTGACGAAGCAACAGCCGGACGACGCCGTCGAGGCTGCGCTCGCCCTTGGCCAGCGCGTTTTCGGCGAAAACCGGGTGCAGGAGGCGCAGGGGCGTTGGACCGACCGGCGCGCCGCCACGCCGGGTCTGGAATTGCGCCTGATCGGGCCGCTGCAGTCGAACAAGACCGCCGACGCCCTGGCGCTGTTCGACGTCATCGAGACCCTGGACCGGCCCAAGCTGGCGCGCGCCATCTTCGACGCGGTGGCCGCCGGCGCGCCCAGGCCGCGCCTGCTGATCCAGGTAAATACCGGCGAGGAGCCACAGAAGGCGGGCGTCTCGCCGGCCGAGGCCGACCGCTTCATCGCCTTCTGCCGCGAGGGCTGCGAGCTGAACGTCGAGGGCCTGATGTGCATTCCGCCCGCCGACGAGGAGCCGGCCATGCACTTCGCCCTGCTGGGCAAGATCGCCGCGCGCAACCGCCTGGAAGTCCTCTCCATGGGTATGAGCGGCGACTACGAGACCGCCATCCGCTTCGGCGCCACCCATGTGCGGGTGGGCAGCGCGCTGTTCGGCACGCGGACCTAAGAAGAGTTGTCCACGAAAGACACGAAACACACGAAATGACGCCCGCTCGCGGGCGTCGAAAGACCGACTAGCGACGGTGGACTCGCGCCGCTGATTTTCGTGTGTTTCGTGACTTTCGTGGACCCAATCCGGTTTTCCATCTGCACACCGCCGCCTGTCCTGGGTGCAATGAACATTCCTTAAGTTGCGGCGGTCGCGCGCGCGTCTAGCCTTGGGCGCAACGGAACGAGCCCAAAGGAGGCCGACGTGTTGAACTTCTTCTTCGGTTTTGAGGGCCGCGTGCGCCGGTCGAGCTATTTCTTCGGCGCGCTGGCGGCGATGTGTTTGTGGAGCGTGCTGTGCGTGTCGGTCGTGGCCGCCATCGCGGTGGCCAACGGCGCTCACATGGATGCCGGGGCGACGGGCCTGACCATAGATGGCGACGGCGACAACTGGGATTCGGCCTGGGCCTTGCCGGTGTTCGGCGTGCTGGCCCTTATCGGGCTGTGGTCGTCCGTGGCCCTGACGGTGAAGCGTTGGCACGACGTCGGCATGACCGGCTGGTTCGCCATCCTGACCCTGCCGCCCTTCGCCAATTTCATGATGTTCGTGCTGCTGTGCCTGTTGCCCGGCACGGTTGGCGAGAACCGCTTCGGCCGCGATCCGCGCGGACGCGTCGCGCCCCAGGCCGCGGCCCCGAGCCAGGCCATCCCGGCCTAGTCGCTAGTCCATCCCCGCCAGGCTGACGGAATCCGTCACCGCCACCGCGTCGCCCGGTCCGAGTTTCGCCAGCAATGCGCGAAGCTCGGGCTTGGCGATGGCCACGCAGCCGGCGGTGGGGGTGAATTTCGGGCGCGCGCAGTGCAGGAAGATCGCCGAGCCCCGGCCTGAACGCACCGGCGCGTCGTTGTAGCCCAGCACCACGACCAGGTCGTAGAGCTCGTCGTCGCGCCACATCTTCTCGGCCGAGACCGGGTAGGGGAGCTTGACCGGGCGGTTGTAGTTCGCATCGCCCGGATGATCGCACCAGCCGTCGTTGCGGCCGATCGCGGCCATCGGCAGCCGGGTCACCGGTTTCGGTCCGCGATCGGCGCGATAGAGCAGCTTGCGCATCGGCCACAGCCCCAGCGGCGTGCAGCCGTCGCCTTCGCGCTTGTCGGCGGCCTCGATGACCCCGCCCTTGCCCAGGGCGCAGCGCACCTTACGTGCGCCTATAGCGAAGCGGCCGTCGGCGTGGGCCGTATAGACCTTGCTCATTACAAAGACTCCGCTTTGCGCGAACTCGCGGAGCGGTGCATGTTCGGACCCCATGGCGCAACCCAAAACCATTCTCATCGTCGATGACGACACCGACCTTCGCGAGGCCCTGGCCGAACAGCTGGAGCTGCACGAAGAGTTTCGAGCCGCCCAGGCGGGCACCGCCGGCGAAGGCCTGCGCATGGCGCGCGAGAGCCGCGCCGACCTGATCCTGCTGGACGTCGACCTGCCCGACATGGACGGGCGCGAGGCCTGCCGGCTGTTGCGCAAGGACGGGGTGCGCACGCCGGTGGTCATGCTGACCGGGGCCGACACCGACGCCGACACGGTGCTGGGCCTGGACGCCGGGGCCAATGACTATGTCACCAAGCCCTTCCGCTTCGCGGTGCTGCTGGCGCGCATCCGCGCCCACCTGCGCAGCCATGAACAGAGCGAAGACGCGGTCTTCCGCATCGGACCCTACGAGTTCCGCCCGGCCAACAAGGTGCTGGTCAACGGCACCGGCAAGAAGATCCGCCTGACCGAGAAAGAGACCAACATCCTCAAGTACCTCTATCGCTCCGGCGCCCACCCGGTGTCGCGCGAGGAGCTGCTGACCGAGGTCTGGGGCTACAACGCCGGGGTCACGACCCACACGCTGGAGACCCACGTCTACCGCCTGCGCCAGAAGATCGAGCCCGATCCGGCCAATGCGCGGTTGCTGGTCACCGAGGCGGGCGGCTACCGGCTGCAGCCGTAAGCGTCACGCTGGTTACGCGAAACTTAACCTTACCAATCCCTTAACGGGTGCGAGGAGTCCGGCCGGCGGCCGTGCAGGCGTAGGTTGCGCGCGAGCGGCCGCCTGTGTGGGCCGCGGCAGGAACCGCGTCATGATCCGCCGCCAAATAAGCGCCCTCGTCTCCGCCACCGCCGCCGTGACCGTACTTGGCGCGCTGATCGCCGCCTCCGGCGTCGTGCAGGCCCAACCGTACGGCGGCGATCCCGACCCCTACGGCATGCCGCAGGACTACAACCAGGTCACCGGCTACGAAGGCCAGGGGCAGGACCAGGCCGCGCCGGCGGAAGACTATGCGCCGGACGGCGCGCCGGCCGACCGGGGCTATGTCCAGGACGCGCCCTACGCCGACGACGGCTATGTCACGCCGGGCGATCCGGGCCGGGGCTATTACAATTCCGGCGCCACGGCGCGCGAACAGTCGAGCTACAGCCGCCAGGGCTACGTGCGCTCCGGCGAGAGCTATTCCAGCCGCGAGACGGCGACCAGCCAGGAAGCCTACGTCGGCGGCGAGGTGCGCGAACGCGGGCGTTCCGCTGACAGCGACTACCCCTACGCCGACGATCCGCCGCGGGCCTCGGTGGGCGCGCCGGTCTATGTCGATGAAAACGGCGTGTCGCGGGAAGGCGAGGCGTCGCGCTACGGCGAGCGGTCGGGGCAGCGCTCCGGCTACGCCAGCGCCTCGTCCTCAGCCTCGTCCTCATCCTCATCCTCATCCTACGTCGCGGCCAGTTCGGCGCGCTTCGGCTACCAGCGCCGCTTCTACGCCTTCGAGGCGGCCACCGAGCAGTCGGAAACCAGCTCGGTCGTGCGCCGCGAGGACTTCGGCTACGTGCGTCGCGAGTCGGCGTACCCGTACCGGAATGACGACCTGCACCTGGACGGCTCGTCCCAGCTGGCCCTGACCGGCGGCGTCGAGGGTTCGGCCTATGTGGCGTCTTCGAGCAGCGGCGGCGGCTATGCCAGCGCCTCGGCCTCGGCCAGCGCCTTCGCCGGCGCGCGGGCCTTCGCCGGCGTGCGCGGCGGGCGGGGTCATCCCGGCGGCCACGGCGGCTGCGGCTGCGGCCACGGGCGCCACTAGCGCCCTAGGCGCGCGCCATTTCCTCGAGGATCGCGTGGGCGGCGGCCTTCGGGTCGGCCGCGGCGGTGATCGGGCGGCCCACCACCAGATGCGTCGCGCCGGCCTTCAGCGCGCCTGAGGGCGTGGCCGTGCGCTGCTGGTCGTCGGCGGAGCCGCCGGCGGGGCGCACGCCCGGGGTGACGATGAGGAAGTCCGGACGCCCGGCCTCGACGGCGATTTCGCGCACGCGGGCGGCCTCCAGGGGGCTCGACACCACACCATCCACGCCGCACGCCAGCGCCTGGCGCACGCGGCGCTCCACCAGCTCGGCGGCCTTGAAGCCGTAGCCCAGTTCCTCAAGGTCGGCGTCCGACAGGCTGGTCAGGACGGTGACGGCCAGCAGCCGCGTCTCCAGCGATCCCCGCCCGGCGACCGCGGCGCGCATCACCTGCGGCTCGGCGTGGACGGTCAGCAGATCAGCCGAACCGGTGAGGGCGATGGCCTTCGCCGCGCCTTCGACCTGGGCGCCGATGTCGTGGAGCTTCCAGTCCTGGAAGATCTCGAAGCCCTGCGCCTTCAACTCGTCGGCCAGCCCAAGTCCCCCGTTGGCCAACAGCGTCAGGCCGATCTTGTAGTAGGCGACGGCGCCGCCGAGGCTTTTCACCAGGGCGCGCGCCGCATCGGCGTCGGGGTAGTCGAGGGCGACGATCAGGCGCGGGTCGGCGGACATGGCGGCTCCAAGGTTGCAGGCGTCAGCGCTGCGGCTACGGTGGGGCCGCGCGCGAAACACGTCGATGAGGGCTAAGGGGCCGAAATGAACCTGCTCGAGCTGGGCGTCAACTTCTTCGTGGCGCTGTTCGCCCTCACCGACCCGATCGGAAACATCCCGATCTTCGCCGCCGCCACCGCCACGGCTACCCCGGCCCAGCGCCGAACCATCGCGCTTTACATCGCGCTCTTCGCCGCCGGCTTCATGGCCTTCTTCTACCTGACCGGCCTGGCTCTGCTGGACTTCTTCGGCATCACCCTGCCGGCCTTCCGGATCGCGGGGGGCGTGCTGCTGTTCATGCTGGGCCTGGACATGACCCGCTCGGACTTCATGGCCCACTTCGCCGAGCCCGAAAGCGCCGGGCCGCCCAGCATGGAAGGGGTCGCGCCCGCCCCCACCCCGGCCCAGGCCCGCGCCGACACCCGCGCCTATGCCAGGAAGCGCTTCGAGCGGCTGATCGTGCCCTTCGGCATGCCCCTGCTGATCGGGCCGGGCGCCATCTCGGCGGTGATCATCCAGGCCGGCGACGCCGCCAAGCTCGGCGCGCCCGGCATCGCCGTGGGCCTGACCACCATCGCCGCGACCGGCGTGGCCATCATGGTCGCCTTCATGGCCACGGGGCCGATCTCCAAGATCCTCGGCAAGGTCGGCATGGCCATCGTGGTGCGGGTGCTGGGGCTGATCCTGTGCGCGCTCGCGGTGCAGTTCATCATCTCCGGCCTGGGCGAGACGACCTACGGCTTCATCCGTTCGAGCATCGCCAATCCGGAAGCGCACTGATGTTCCGCTTTCGTTCTTGCACGACGAACGATGTTCTGATTGAGTGACGGCAAAGGTCAGCTGGACGGATCTCATGGCCGGGCAGGTCGTCACGGTGGCGTTTCAGGGCGTGGACGCGCGGCGTGTCGACGTCGAGGTCACCTGGACCAATTCCACCGTCGGCTTCCACATGGTCGGCCTGGCCGACAAGGCCGTGGCCGAGAGCCGCGAGCGGGTGCGCGGCGCTTTCGTGGGACTGGGCCTGGCGCTTCCGGCCATGCGCATCGTCGCCAACCTGGCCCCGGCTGACCTGCCCAAGGAGGGCAATCACTACGACCTGCCCGTGGCGCTGGCGATGATGGCGGCCATGGGGGTGATCCCGCAGGATGCGCTGAACGGCTGGGCGGCGGTGGGCGAGCTGCGCTTCGACGGCTCCATCGCCTCGGTGCCCGGCGCCCTGCCCGCGGCGGTGGCGGCCAACGCCATGGGCCTGGGGCTGATCTGCCCCGAAGCCAACGGGCCCGAAGCCGCCTGGGCCGGCGACATGGCCATCCTGGCGCCGCGCTCGCTGATCTCGCTGGTGAACCATTTCCGCGGCGTCCAGATCATGGGCCCGCCCGAACCGGGGCCGATTTCCGTCCCCCAAGGCGGCATGGACCTGCGCGAGGTGAAGGGCCAGGAGCAGGCCAAGCGGGCGCTGGAGATCGCGGCGGCCGGCGGCCACAACCTGTTGTTCGTGGGCCCGCCCGGGTCGGGCAAGTCGATGATGGCCCAGCGGCTGCCCGGTCTGTTACCGCCGCTGTCGACGCCGGAGCTGCTCGAGACCTCGATGATCTGGTCCATGGCCGGGCTGATCGCCAAGGGCGAGCTGACCCGGGCGCGGCCGTTCCGCAGCCCGCACCACTCCGCCTCCATGGCGGCCCTGGTCGGCGGCGGGGTGCGCGCCAAGCCGGGCGAGGTGTCCCTGGCCCACAATGGGGTGCTGTTCCTGGACGAACTGCCCGAGTTCCCGCCCCAGGTGCTCGACAGCCTGCGCCAGCCCCTGGAGACCGGCGAGGTGATGGTGGCGCGCGCCAACCACCACGTCCGCTACCCCGCGCGGGTGCAGCTGGTCGCGGCCATGAATCCCTGCAGGTGTGGGCTGGGCGGCCAGGGGAGGGGCGCGTGCGGCAAGGCCCCTCGGTGTCAGCTGGACTACCAGGGGCGGATCTCAGGGCCGCTGTTCGACCGCATCGACCTGCAGGTGGAGGTGCCGCCGGTGACCGCCGCCGACCTGGCCCTTCCGCCGCCCTCGGAAGGCACCGCCGAAGCCGCCGCCCGCGTCGCCGCCGCCCGCCAGGCCCAGGTCGAACGCGCCGACGCCGCCGACCTGCCGGCGAGCGCGGCCCTCAACGCCACCGCCTCGGGCGCGGCGCTGGACGCCGTGGCCATGCCGGATGCGGCGGGCCATGCCTTGCTGACAAAGGCGGCGGAACTGGGCGGCCTGACCGCGCGCGGCTGGACCCGCACCCTGCGCCTGGCCCGCACCATCGCCGACCTGGAAGGCTCGACGGGCGTCCTGCGCCGCCACATCGCCGAAGCCCTCATCCACCGCCGCACCACCCTCGAACCCACCACCCCGGCGGAGCGGCTGCGGCAGGGGGTGTAGAGAGGATGGTCCACGGACCACACAGACCACACGGACCTGAAGATGAACCGGGTGCTCGCGATCCGGCGGTTGCGGCTCGTCGATTCCTGCACCGAGACGAAACCTATCGAATTCAGGGCGCAGTGTTCGAAGTCAACAGGGCGCTTGGAGCCGGATTCCTCGAGGCGGTTTATCAGGAGAGCCTGGCGATTGAGTTCAAACTTCGCGGAATCCCATTTCGCGCAATGCCCAAGCTCTCGATAACCTACAAGAGTCGCGTCCTTGACCAGGTCTATGTACCGGATTTCATTTGCTTTGAGACGGTCATCGTCGAACTGAAGGCGGTTCGGCAGGTTGCGCCTGAGCACAGAGCCCAAGTGCTCAACTATCTCAAGGCATCCGGTCTTCAGATTGGGCTGCTGGTCAACTTTGGATGCGCGCCGGCGAGCATCGATCGGCTCGCCCTGTAAGGGTGTATCAGGTCTGTGTGGTCTGTGTGGTCTGTGGACAGCTTCTCCCTACCACCCCCCCAACAGCCCCGCTCGCTTATGACCCGTTAACGAACGGTCGCGCACAGTAACCGCCTGTTCCCGTCGGGGATTCGGGGCGATTTGCTTATGAGTGAGGACGAGAAGCATCGGCTGAAGGCGCGGGAGGAGTTCCTGCGCCTGATGAGCCATGAAATGCGCACGCCGCTGAACGGCGTCATCGGCATGCTGGGCCTGCTCGCCCGCACGCGCATGGACGGGGCTCAGAAGTCCTATGTGCAGTCGGCCCGTTCGTCGGCCGAGCACATGCTGGGGCTGGTCAACGACCTGCTGGATTTCGCCCGCATCGAGGCCGGCAAGGTTGAACTGGAGACCGCGCCCGTCGACGTCGAGGCCCTGGTCCAGGGCGTGGCCGAACTGCTCTCGCCGCGCGCCCACGAGAAGGGTCTGGAGATCGCCTGGGCGGTCGACGCCACCGTGCCCGAGATCGTCGCCGACGAAGGCCGCCTGCGGCAGATTCTGTTCAACCTCGCCGGCAATGCGGTGAAGTTCACCGAGAGCGGCGGGGTGCTGATCCGCGCCGCCGGCGCCCATCGCGGCTCCAAGGCCAAGGTGCGCTTCACCGTCACCGACACCGGTCCGGGCGTGCCGCTGGACGCGCGCGAGCGCATCTTCGAGGAATTCGGCCACGCCGACCCGCACCACGCCACCCGCTACGGCGGCGCCGGCCTGGGCCTGGCGGTGGTCAAGCGACTGGTCGAGGCCATGGCCGGCGAGGTCGGCATCGAGTCCGTGCCCGGCCAGGGCGCCACCTTCTGGTTCGAGGCGACTTTCGCCTGCACCGAGACCCCCGCCAAGGGCCGCCCGCTGCAGGACGTGACCATCGCCATCGCCTCCCCCTCGCCGCAGGTGCTGGAGGCCGCGTCGGCCCAGGTCGCCGCCGCCGGCGGCCAGGTCTGGGCAGCGCCGACGCTGGAGGCCGTGCTGGCCGCCGCCTCGGACGACGCGCCGGTGCTGGTCGACCATGCGTTCGCGGCCGACAAGCAGCTGGTGCTCAAGCCCAGGGGCCGCAAGGCGCTGATCCTGCTCAAGCCGGAGGAGCGCCACCTGATCGAGAAGTACCGCGGCGCGGGCTATCTCGGTTACCTGATCAAGCCGCTGCGCCGCTGCTCGCTGGCCGAACGCTGCCTGGCCATTTCGCCCGGCGCCCCGGCCCAGTCGGGACCGCGCACCGAGGACGAGCGCGTCGCCGCCGCCGGGGTGGCGGGGGTGCGGGTGCTGCTGGCCGAGGACAACCCGGTCAACGCCCTGTTGGTCCAGACCCTGCTGAAGCGCGAAGGCTGCACCGTCGAGCTGGCCGGCACCGGCGAGGAAGCGCTCGCCGCCATGGCCCACAGCCGCTACGACCTGGTGCTCATGGACATGCGCATGCCGGGCATGGACGGGCCGGAAGCGGCGCGGGCGCTCAGGGCGCGGGAGGATGCGACGCCGATCATCGCACTCACCGCCAACAGCTTCGAGAGCGACCGCAAGGAGTGCCTGGAAGCCGGCATGAACGCCTTCCTGACGAAGCCGCTGGAGCCCGCCGCCCTGCGCGCCGCGCTCATTCGCTGGACGAAGCGCGACAGCCGGGTAAAGCTCGCCTCCTGATTTGGGCGCCGGGGGCGTCCGGGGAGACGCCTGAATGGCCAGAGCCAAAGCTGCCGCCGCCGCGGCGAAACCCGTCAGCGGCGCAGTGACGCCCGCGAAGAAGAAGCCGGGCATGGGCGATGTGTTTCGCTCGCTGCTGAGCCAGCCCAAGGTCGCCATCATGCTGGCGCTGGGCTTCTCGTCCGGGCTGCCCTTCCTGCTGACTGCCGGAACCTTCGGCTACTGGCTGCGCGACGAAGGCACGACGCTGAAGGCGATCGGCTTCCTGTCGTGGGTCGGCTTCGCCTATTCGTTCAAGTTCCTCTGGGCGCCGCTGATCGACCGGATCGATGCGCCGATCGTGGGCAAGCTGCTGGGACGGCGACGCGGCTGGATGATCATCGCCCAGTTGGCGGTGGCCGGCGGCCTCGTGGCCATGGCCCTGATCACTCCGGCGGGCGGGTTGTTGCCCATGGGCGCCGCGGCGCTGGTGGTAGCCTTCTCATCCGCGACCCAGGACATCGTCGTCGATGCCTGGCGCATCGAGGCGGCGGATAGCGGTGAAGAGCTGGGGCTGCTCTCGAGCGCCTACCAACTCGGCTATCGCATCGCGATCATCGTCTCGGACGCGGTCATCCTGGCCGTCGCCAACCATATGGGTTGGCCGATTTCCTATGGATTGATGGCTGTGCTGATGGGCGTCGGCCTGTGGGCCACCCTGGCGGCCTTCGAGCCCACGCGCGACGCCAAGTCGGTGATCAGCGACGCCACCGGCGCGCCGCTCTGGACGCCGAAGGGCTTCTTCGACGCGGTGGTCGGGCCCTTCATCGCCTTCTTCAAGACCTACGCTTGGGTCGGGCTGCTGATGCTGGTGTTCATCACCCTCTACCGGCTGCCCGAATTCGTCATGGGGCCGATGGCGACGCCGTTTTACCATGACCTCGGCCTGGACAAGGACACGGTCGCGGCCGTGCGGACCTCGTTCGGCCTCGCCGGATCATTGCTCGGCATTGGGGCCGGCGGCCTGATTGTCGCCAAGTTCGGCCCGATGAAGGGCCTGGTTATTGGCGGCATCATGCAGGGGCTGGCCGTGGCTTCCTTCGCCCTGCTGGGCTTCGGCAGCCCGCACTTCGTGGTGTTCGGATTCGCCCTGCCGATCGACCTCACCTTCTTCGGCAACACCTGGGGCGTAGGTGTCGACTTCACCACCTTCGGGGCGGTGATGATGTTCGACAACTTCGGCGTCTCGATCGCCGGGGTAGCCCTGGTCACCTACATGTCGACCCTGACCAGCCTGGGCTACACAGCCACCCAGTACGCCCTGCTCAGTTCGACCTACACCTTCGTCGGCAAGTTCCTGAAGGGCTTCTCCGGCACGGTGGTCGAGGGCATTCAGGCGTCTGGCCAGACCTTGATGCACGCCTATTCGCTGTTCTTCCTCGGCGCCGGGCTGATCGGCATCCCGGCGATCCTGCTGTGCATCTGGTTGGCCAATATCCGGCCGACGACCGCGCCGGCGGCCCGGGCGGCGAACTGACCGAGGGCGTCCGCCGCGCCAATAAGGTCCGCCGCCGCGTGAGCCTTGGCGATTGCCTCAAATTCGCCCGACCGGGCGGGTGAATTCCGCCGCTTGCGGCCGCCCGGCGGCCTCGTTCAACCCGTATCCCCAGTCAGTCTTGTAGGATTCCAGGAGCGTCATGCGCATTTCCCGCACTCTTCTCGCCGCCGCCTTCTCCGCCGCCGCCGCCCTGGCGGCCGTTTCCGCCGCTCACGCCCAGCCGGCCCCGGCCGCTTCGGCCTCGCAGTTTTCCGACGCCGACCTGCGCGCCTACGGCAAGGCGCTGGGCAAGGTCTCGGACATGAGCAAGGCGCTGAACGGCGCGCAGCCGACCGAGGCGCAGCGCACCGACATGGTCAAGGCCATCACCGACGCCGGCCTGACGGTGGAGAAGTTCAACGCCATCGCCACCGCGGCGGCCAATGACACCGAGCTGAAGGCGCGCATCTCGATCTTCGCCACGCCGGATTCGCCCCCCGGTTCGGTCGGCGCCAGCGTCACCGACACCGAAGCCATGAACTTCGCCAAGGCCATGAAGGGCATCCGCGCCGTGCCGGTCTCGACCCCGCCCACCGCCACCGAGCAAGCCGCTCAGCAAAAGGCGGTGACCGACGCCGGCCTGACCATCGAGCGCTTCAACGCCATGTCCCAGGCGGCCACCACCGACCTGCACCTGCGCGCGCGCATCGTGCTGGCGGCGAGCAAGCTGGGCTGAATTCCCGCCCGAGGGGAGAACCGGGGGCGGCGGATGCGCCGCCCTCCATTTTCGCCACAGTTCGGCCCCAACCAAGGCGATGATGCCGCCCCGCCGGGTCCTGCAGGGCCCGGCGCCCCATTTGCTGAGCCAGGACGTCCATGCGCCTCTCCCCGACCCTCTCCGCCGCCGCCTTCGCGACGGCCCTGATGACCGCCGCCGCCGCCCAGGCCGCGCCGGCCGCGGCGCCCGCCGCCGCGCCCGCCCGCCCGGCTGCTTCGGCCCCGACCGGCCCGGCGCCCGCGGCCCGGCCGCCGATCGTGCCGGCGACCAACGTCACCGACGCCGAGGTCGCCAACTACGCCAAGGCGATCGTCAAGGTCTCGGCGCTCAGCCGCGCGCTCAACGGCGCCCAGCCCACCGACGCGCAGCGCACCGAAATGATGGCGGCGGTGACCAGCAACGGCCTGACCATCGCCCGCTTCGAATCCATCGGCACCGCCACCAACACCGACAAGGTGCTGAAGGCCCGGGTCATGGTCGCGGCCACCCCCGCCTCGCCGGCCGGATCGGTCGGCGCCTCGGTGACCGACGCCGAGACGACCCAGTTCGCCAAGGCCATCATCGCCGTCCAGGCCCTGCACGTGGACAATCCGCCCACCCCTGAGCAGGAAACCGCCGAGAAGGGGGCGATCACCGCCACCGGCATGACGCTGGACCGCTTCCAGGCGATCATCACCGCCGCCAACGCCGACCAGCACCTGCACGCCCGCATCGCCCTGGCGGCCGCGAAGATGGGTCACGGCTGAGCCGCCTCCATCGAGACTGACGACCGGAAGGGCGGCGGCAACGCCGCCCTTTTTTCGTTCAGCCCAGGCGGTCCGCCTGCGCCACGGCGATGACATCGGCCTGCGCCGCCGCGTCGAGGCCCAGCCAGTCGCAGGCGGCCGGAAGCTGGTGGAAGAACTGGGGGGCCGAGGGGTAGGCCACGTCGGCGGAGACCAGCACCTTCCAGAACTGGAAGAAGGGCTCGTTGATCGCCCGGCTCGAGACCAGCGCCGAGCGCATGGGCCGGAAGGACGCCAGGGCCTTCACCTTGGCGAAGATCAGCGCCTTCAGCTGGGCGACCCGGGCGAGATCCAGTTCGGAGAGATCCGCGTCGCCGCAGTCATAGGTGATCCAGGCGTCGGCCATGGCGGGGTCGCCGGCGTCGAGGGCCTCGAAATAGGCCATCATCTCTTCGGGACGGATCTCACCGGACAACAGCGTGAGATTCACCCCGGCCTTCCCGGCCCTGCGGTACTGCAGCCCCATGCCCCGTTCCCCCCGGCGCCGCGCCGGCCCTAGGCCAGCGCCCCTTCCTCGTAGGCCGCGAAGGTCGCGGCGGTGATGATCTGGCTGACCGAGGCCGACAGCGGCGCGATCTGCACCGACTTCTCCAGGCCCAGCAGCAGCGGCCCCAGCACCGTCGCCCCGCCCACCGCCTGCACCAGCTTGGTCGAGATGGAGGCGGAGTGGATGGCCGGCATGATCAGGACGTTGGCCGGGCGGCTGAGGCGCTGGAACGGATAGTTGGCCCACAGGTCCGGGTTCAGGGCCACGTCCGGCGGCATCTCGCCCTCGTACTCGAAGTCGACGTCGGTGCGCGCGTCCATCAGCTTGACCGCGTCGTGCACCCGTTGGCCGCGCTCGCCGGCCGGGTTGCCGAAGGTGGAGTAGCTCATGAAGGCCACGCGCGGCGTGCGGCCCAGGCGCTGCACCGTGCGCGCCGCCTGCATGGCGATCTCGACCAGGTCCTCGGGCACCGGCACTTCCGAGATGGAGGTGTCGGCGATGAACAGGGTGCGGCCGCGGGCGAGCACGACCGACATGCCCATCACCCGCCCGACCGGATCGATGACGCGCAGGATGTCGCCCAGCGCCTGGTCGAAGGAGCGGGTGACGCCCGTGACCATGGCGTCGGCGTGGCCGGCCTTGACCATGGAGGCGGCGAAGGAGTTGCGATCAAGGTTGATCAACCTCTGCACGTCGCGCTTCAGATAGCCGTCGCGGCCCAGGCGCTTGTAGAGGGTGTCGACGTATTCGGCGTTGCGGTGCGAGGAGCGCGAATTGACGATCTCGATGCCCAGCTCGTCGAAGTCGAGCCCGGCTTCCGCCGCGTTCTTCTTCACCAGCTCCTCGCGGCCGACCAGGATCGGCGTGCCCAAGTTCTGCGACTTGAAGGCGTAGGCGGCGCGGATCACCGAAGTCTCTTCGCCCTCGGCGAAGACGATGCGCTTGTTGGGCGCCGAGATGACGGCGGCGGAAATCGACTGCAGCAGGCCCGCCGACGGATCGAGGCGGCGACGCAGGTTGTCGCGGTACTCGTCCATGTCCAGGATCGGCTTGCGCGCCACGCCCGTCTTCATGGCCGCCTCGGCCACGAACGGCGGCACGTACCAGATCAGGCGCGGGTCGAAGGGCGAGGGGATGATGTAGTCGGGGCCGAACTTCAGCCGGCGGCCGGAATAGGCGGCGGCGACCTCGTCGGGCACGTCCTCGCGCGCCAGCCGCGCCAGGGCCTCGGCGCAGGCGATCTTCATCTCGTGGTTCACCTGCCGCGCGCGCACGTCCAGGGCGCCGCGGAAGATGTAGGGGAAGCCCAGGACGTTGTTGACCTGGTTGGGATAGTCCGACCGGCCGGTAGCGATGATGGCGTCCTGGCGCACCTCGAGCACCTCTTCGGGGGTGATCTCCGGATCGGGGTTGGCCATGGCGAAGATGATCGGATTGGGCGCCATGGTGGCGACCATCTCCTTGGTCAGCACGCCCTTGGCCGACAGGCCCAGGAAGACGTCGGCGCCGACCATGGCCTCGGCCAGGGTGCGCAGCGGCGTGTCGGTGGCGTGCGCCGCCTTCCACTGGTCGACATTGTCGCGGCCTTTGTAGACCACCCCGTCGCGGTCGAGGATGATGGTGTTCTCGGCCTTCACGCCCATGGCCTTCATCAGGCCGATCGACGACAGGCCCGCGGCCCCGGCGCCCGACAGGACCACCTTGACCTCGTCCATGCGCTTGCCGGTGATCTCGCAGGCGTTGATCAGCCCGGCAGCGGAAATGATGGCGGTGCCGTGCTGGTCGTCGTGGAAGACCGGCACGTCGAGCAGGCCCTGCAGCTCGGCCTCGATGACGAAGCACTCGGGGCTCTTGATGTCCTCGAGATTGATGCCGCCGAAAGTCAGGCCGATGTTCTTCACCACGGTGATGAACTCGTCGGGGTCGGTGGTCAGGCACTCGATGTCGATGGCGTCGACGTCGGCGAAGCGCTTGAACAGCACCGCCTTGCCTTCCATCACCGGCTTGGACGCCAGGGCGCCGAGGTTGCCCAGCCCCAGGATGGCGGTGCCGTTGGAGATGACGGCGACCAGGTTGCCCTTGGAGGTATATTCGTAGGCCAGGTCCGGATCCGCGGCGATGGCCAGCACGGGCACGGCGACGCCGGGCGAATAGGCCAGCGACAGGTCGCGCTGGGTGGCCATCGGCTTGGTGGCCACGACCGCGATCTTCCCGGGCGTGGGCTTGCGGTGGAAGTTCAGGGCCTCTTCGTCGGTAAAGGTCTTGCGGTCTTCGTCCATGAGCCTGTGAGCGTGTCCCTGAGCCGTGCGCCTGTGCGGGCGGCGATTTTGACCAGAGCTTTAGACGCCGGGGCGTTGGGGGACAACCGAGACCCCGACCGCCGCGCCGCCCTGTTTGCCTGTTCCGCGAACAGGGCCGTCGCCCAATCCCCCTGCCGGCGCGGTCCCCGCCTCTCCGCCCCGGTCAGACTGGAAAGACTGGGCGTCGCGCCGGGGCCCTTGCCGGGCAAGGAAACCGCGCCTCTTCACCCTTAGGATCCGTTGATCCGGGGGGCGGCGTCAAACGCGCGAAACGCGCCGCGCCGGAGAGGGGCGATAACAGGGGCGCTTAACAGGAAAAACAGGGCGGAAAAGGCGCGCCGGAACAGGGCGGGCGCGGGGTCTCCGGTGGCGAAGAAAAGTTCGCAGAAATCCGGAACAGCTCGTGAAATCCGCGTGTTGTCTGGCGCCGGGCTACGATCCGCAACCGGGCGCGCCATCCTCGGCGACGCGGCCCGCATCCCGGGGGACGCGGCCGCCATGGCCTAGGACGTCTTCGCGATCCTCGGGGACGCCGCGCGCGGCGGAACGCCGTGGCCCCCGTCTTCCCATCCCGTCGGACCGCCTCTCCACGGGAGAGGGAGCGAGGCTTTCTTCTCTTGAAGGCAGGGTTGCGCGGGTGGCCGAGCGTCTCAAGGACGCGCGCAGCGCGCCGGCGGAGCCGGTGGCCTTCGGCCATCCTTGACACGCTCGGCCACCCGCGCTGCGATCTCGGCAAGAGAAGTAAGGCGGGGGCTGTCCTGTGGACAGCTTTCCACAAAGGTTGAGGCGCGGGCGCGGGCGGGCGAAACTGTCGCCTTAACCTTTTCACTCCCTCCCGGTCCGCCCCTCCCCGATGAACCTCCCCGCCGCCCCTGTCGCGCCCGAACCGGCCATCCCGCCGGACGCGACGCCGGTGATGGCGCAGTTCTTCGCGGCCAAGGCGTCGCAGCCCGACGCCCTGCTGTTCTTCCGCATGGGCGATTTCTACGAGCTGTTCTTCGAGGATGCCGTGAAGGCCTCCGAGCTGCTCGGCGTGGCGCTGACCAAGCGCGGCAAGCACGCCGGCGGCGACATCCCCATGGCGGGCGTGCCGGTTCATGCGGCCGAGGCCTACATGTCCAAGCTGGTGCGCCAGGGCGTGAAGGTCGCCGTCTGCGAGCAGGTCGAGGACCCGGCCGAGGCGCGCAAGCGCGGCTACAAGGCGGTGGTCAAGCGCGAGGTGGTGCGGGTGGTGACGCCCGGCACCCTGACCGAGGAAAACTGGCTCGACGCGCGCGGCGCCAACCGGCTGGCGGCGGTGGCCGTGCGCCAGGGGCAGGCGGCAGTGGCGTCGGTCGAGCTGTCGACCGGCGATGTCGAGAGCCTGCTCTGCGACCGCGAGGACCTGGCCGCGGTGCTCTCGGCCCTGCGTCCGTCCGAGACGCTCGCCGCCGACCGGCTGTTCGCCGATTCCCTGGTGGCCGAGGCGCTGAAGATCGCCGGCGGCGCCGTGCAGCCCATGGCCGCGGCGCTGGGCGAACTGTCGGCGGCCGAGGCGCGGGTGAAGCGGCTCTACGGCGTCGATACCCTCGACGGCTTCGGAGACTTCGCCCCGGCGGAGATCTCGGCGCTGGGCCTGATCGCGGCCTATGTCGAGACCACCCAGCCCGGCAAGCGCCCGGCGCTGAAGCCGCCCCGGCGCGGGGCGGAGAGCGAGTACATGGCCATCGACCCGGCCACCCGCACCAGCCTGGAGATCGAGCGCTCGCAGTCGGGCGTCCGCGACGGCTCGCTGTTGGCTTGCATCGACCGCACCGTGACCCCGGGCGGGGCGCGGGAGCTGGCGGCGCGGCTGGCGCGGCCCCTGCTCGATGTGGAGGCCATCGACCGGCGGCTCGACGCGGTGGCTTGGCTGCTGGAGCGTCGCAGCCTGCGCCGCGACCTGCGCGAGCGGCTGAAGGGCTCCGGCGACATGGCCCGCGCCCTGTCGCGCCTGGCGTTGGGGCGCGGCGGTCCGCGCGACCTGGGCGCCCTGCGCGCGGCCCTGCGCACCGGCATCGACCTGAAGGCTTTGGTGGGGGCGGTGAAGGAGCCCCTGGATGGCCCGCCCCTGGAGCTGTCCCAGGCTCTGATCGCGGTGACGCCGTCGGACGGTCTGGCGGCCCTGCTGGGCGATCTCGAACGCGGCCTGGCCGAAGAGCTGGGACAGAACGCGCGCGACGGCGGCTTCGTCGCGCCCGGCTACCGCCCCGAACTGGACGAGGCCCGCGCCCTGCGCGACGACAGCCGCCGCGTGGTCGCCGCCATGGAGGCCGACCTGCAGCGCGACTCCGGCGCGCCGCTGAAGGTCCGTCACAACGCCGTGCTGGGCTACTTCCTGGAAACCACCGCCAAGCACGCCGAGCCGTTGCTGAAGACGCCGCTGAACGCGACCTTCATCCACCGCCAGACGCTGGCCAACCAGGTGCGCTTCACCACCGTCGAACTGGCCGACCTGGACGCCAGGATCGCGCAGGCGGGCGAGCGGGCCCTGGCCATCGAGATCGAGACCTTCGAGACCTTCCGCGACCGGGTCACCGCCCTGGCGCCCGCCATCCAGGCCGCGGCCGAGGGGCTGGCGGTGCTAGACGTGGCTTCGGCGCTCGCCGAATGGGCCGAGGAGATGGGCGCGACGCGGCCGCTGCTGGACCGCTCCACCGTGTTCAGGGTCGAGGGCGGGCGCCATCCGGTCGTCGAGGCGGCCGTGAAGCGCGAAGGCCAGGCCTTCACCCCCAACGACTGTTCGCTGGACGCCTCGGGCGAGACCTGCGCGCGCCTGGCCATCGTCACCGGGCCGAACATGGCCGGCAAGTCGACCTTCCTGCGCCAGAACGCGCTGCTGGCCGTGCTCGCCCAGGCGGGGTCATTCGTGCCGGCGCGCGCCATGTGCCTGGGCGTGGTCGACCGGCTGTTCAGCCGCGTGGGCGCCGGGGACGACCTGGCGCGGGGCCGCTCCACCTTCATGACGGAAATGGTCGAGACCGCCGCGATCCTGGTGCAGGCCACCGAACGCAGCCTCGTGGTGCTGGACGAAATCGGCCGCGGCACCGCCACCTACGACGGCCTGGCCATCGCGTGGGCCTGCGCCGAGGCGCTGCACGAGACCAACCGCGTGCGCACCCTGTTCGCCACGCACTATCACGAGCTGGCGCGGCTGGAGGAGCGGCTCGACCACGTCTGCAACCTGTCCATGAAGGCCAAGGAGTGGAACGGCGACCTGGTGTTCCTGCACGAGGCGGCGCCCGGCGCGGCGGACCGGTCCTACGGCGTGCAGGTGGCCAAACTCGCGGGCGTCCCCGCCGCCGTGGTGGCCCGCGCCCGCGAGGTGCTGGAGCGCCTTGAAAGCGAGAAGGCCGCCCCCGCGCGCCTGGACGACCTGCCCCTGTTCGCCATGTCCGCGCCCACGGTGGTGCAGGGCGTCGCCGAGCCGTCGGCCGCGGACCGGGCGCTGGGCGACCTCGACCCCGACGACATGACACCCAAACAGGCCCTGGAAGCCCTCTACCGCCTCAAGGGCCTCATCCAGCGCTGACCTCGGCGACGAGGACATTCAACCACAGACCACACAGACCACACGGACCTGAAGAACGGGCGGCCGCAACGGCAGCGCCTTATCCAGATTAAATCGAGCGCCAAAGGCGCTCCTCGAAGTTACCGCTCCGACAGCCCAGCTTGTCGCCAGGTCCGTGTGGTCTGTGTGGTCCGTGGTTGAAGCTACTTTCTTGATCCCGCTCACCGCCGCCAATTCCGCCAAGGGATGAACCCCCCTACATTGCGGCCATGACCCCCGACTCCTCAGCCCTGCTGGAGCAACTTCGCTCAGGCCCCGTCGGCCGCGAGCACGCGGTCGCCGTGCTGCGCGCGGGGCTGGACGCCGGTCGGGCGCGGGCCAGGCAGCGGCTGGAGGCCGGGGACGGCGGGGTGGCGGTGGCGCGGTTGTATTCGCAGGCGGCCGACACGGTGGTGCAGTCCCTGTGGGACTATGCCGCCACCGACGTCTATCCGCCGCCCAATCCGTCGGAGACCGGCAAGCTGTCGCTGCTGGCGGTGGGCGGCTACGGGCGCGGCGTGCTGGCGCCCTTCTCGGACCTCGACCTGCTGTTCCTGCGGCCGTGGAAGTCCAACGCCCGGGCCGAGAACCTCACCGAATTCATCCTCTACGTGCTGTGGGACCTCGGACTGAAGGTGGGCTGGGCCGCGCGCTCCACCGACGAGGCGCTGAAGATGGCGCGCGGCGACATGACCATCCGCACCACCCTGCTGGAGGCGCGGCCCCTGGCCGGCGACGCGGCCCTGGCGTCGGGCTTCATCGAGAAGTTCCAGAAGGAAGCCGCCAAGGCCGACCCGCGCCCCTTCATCGCCGCCAAGCTGGCCGAACGCGACGTGCGCCACGAGAAGGCGGGGGCCTCTCGCTACCGCGTCGAGCCCAATGTGAAGGAGGGCAAGGGCGGCCTGCGCGACCTGAACACCCTGTTCTGGATCGCGCGGTCGCTGGCGCCCGAGAGCCTGTTGGGACGCCGCGCCCTGGAGGGATTGCTGACCCCCAAGGAGCAGCGCGGGGTCGAACAGGCCTTCGACTTCCTGTGGTCGGTGCGCATCTGGCTGCACCTGGTCACGGGCCGCGCCGAGGAGAAGCTGACCTTCGACGTGCAGACCGAGGTGGCGCGCCGGATGGGGTTCAAGCAGGAGGCCGGCGAGACGGCGGTGGAGCGCTTCATGCGCCGCTATTTCCTCACCGCCCGGGACGTCGGCGGCCTGACGCGGGCCTTCTGCGCCAAGCTGGAGGCCGACCGCAACAAGGCCCCCCAGGGCATCGCCGGCTGGTTCGCCAAGAAGGTGAAGCGCACCGCGCTCGACGTCGACGGCTTCGTGGAGGAGGGCGGCCGTCTGGTGGTCGAGGACCCGGCCATCTTCGACCGCGATCCGGTGAACCTGATCCGGCTGTTCCGCACCGCCGACCGCCACCGGCTGGACCTGCACCCCGACACCTTCACGGCGGTGACCCGGCGGCTGGGGCTGGTGACCACCCGGCTGCGGCGCGATCCGGACGCCACGCGCGCCTTCCTCGACATCCTGGCGGAGGGCTCGCAGCCCTACCGGGTGCTGACGTTGATGAACGAGACGGGGCTGCTGGGCCGCTTCCTGCCCGAGTTCGGGCGCGTGGTCGGCCAGACCCAGCTGAACATGTACCACGCCTATACGGTCGACGAGCACACGCTGCGCGCCATCGGCATCATCAACGACATCCAGCGCGGCAAGCACGAGGAAGACCACCCGCTGTCGACGGCGATCATGCCCCAGATCGCCGACCGCGAGGCGTTGTTCCTGGCCATGTTGCTGCACGACACCGGCAAGGGCGGCACGCGCGGGCAGGAGGACGACGGCTCCATCGCCGCGGCGCGGGCCTGCGAGCGGCTTGGCCTGCCGCGTCACCAGATCGAGCTGGTCGCCTGGCTGGTGCGCAATCACCTGATCCTGTCCGACTACGCCCAGAAGCGCGATGTGTCGGATCCCGAGACGGTCGCCGCCTTTGCCCGCATCGTCGAGAACCCCGAGCGGCTGCGCCTCTTGTTGGTGCTCACCGTCGCCGACATCCGGGCGGTGGGGCCGGGCGTGTGGAACGGCTGGAAGGGCCAGCTGATGCGCGAGCTCTATGCGGCCACCGAGGCGGTGTTCCGCGGCGGGCGCGGCTCGGACGCCGCCACCGCCTTCCGCCGCCACCAGGCCGACAGCGCCGAGGGCGCGCGCGAGGCGCTGATCGCCGCCGATCCCGACGCCGCGGTCTGGGCCGAGGCCATGGAGGACGCCTATTTCACCTCGCTCGCGGCTGAAGACCACCGGCGCCACGCCAGGCTGGCGCGCGCCATGGCCGATCGCGGGGCCGCCGCGGAAGCCCGCTTCCGCGCCGATCACAACGCCGCCGAGGTGGCCGTGGCCGCGCCCGACCGCACGGGGCTGTTCGCCGACATGGCGCGGGCCCTGGCGGTGATGGGCGCCGACGTGGTGGGCGCGCGGGTGTTCACCTCCAGCGACGGCCGGGCGCTGGACGTCTTCTTCCTGCAGGACGCGGCGGGCGAGCCGTTCGGACGCCGCCACCAGGCGGCGCTTGAGAAGCTGTGCCGCGCGCTGGAGGCGGCCGCGCGCGGCGAGCCGGTGTCGGGCGAACGTTCCGGCGGCGCCCTGCACCGGCGCTCGGGCGCCTTCGACATCACCCCCACCGTCGCCTTCGACAACGAGGGGACGCGGGGTTCGACCATCGTGGAGGTGTCGGGGCGCGACCGGTCGGGACTTCTGGCGGATCTGGCGCGCACCCTGTCGGACGCCGGCCTGTCGATCCGCTCGGCCCACATCGACAGCTATGGCGAGCGCGCCGTGGACGCCTTCTATGTGCGCGACGCGGCCAGCGGCAAGCGGCTGCCGGAGGGCAAGCGGCTGGAGGCGCTGCGCGAGGCGCTGATGGGAGTGCTGGTTCCGCCGGACGCGGAACGGGGCAAGCCGAAGCTGGCGCGGGTGACGGCGCGGGCGGGGCGGTAGGTTCTCACCTCGCGCAGCCCATCGGAGATGGGGATTCCGCCCTTATTCTCTTGCCGAGATTGCAGCTTTGAGGGTGAAGCCTGTCAAGGATTTACGGCTCCGCCGCGCTTCGCGTCCTTGACAGGCTTCACCCTCAAAGCACCCTGGCCTGCAAGAGTTTAAGGCGCGACCTGGCCGGAATCCGGCAGCTGGCGGAGCGGTTGGGCCTGTCGGTTGAATTCGCGCCCCCAAACCCTCACATATCCCTCAGGCCCGAACGGTCCGCGCCACGCATGGGCGGGTCGGGATCCGGGTTTCGCAAGTCGCTTGATCGAGGGCTTGGATAGATGACCCGGACCGTGCTGTTCGACAGCCCCTTCCTGCTTGGTTTCGACCAGACCCGCGCGCTCATCGAACGCGCCGCCAAGGCCGCCGCCGAAAGCTATCCGCCCTACAACGTCGAGGACCTGGGCGACCGCCGGGTGCGCATCACCCTGGCGGTGGCGGGCTTCACGCCCGACCAGCTTTCGGTCAGCGTCGAGGGCCGCCAGCTGGTCATCACCGGCGAGCGGACGGCGGAGGACAAGACCTATGTCCACCGCGGCATCGCCGCGCGCGGCTTCACCCGCGCCTTCGTCCTGGACGGGGGCCTGGAGGTCGAGGCGGCGACGCTGGATCACGGCCTGCTGCACGTCGAACTGGTGCAGCCGGAAGGGTCCGACGCGGTCAAGCGCATCCCCATCAGGACGGCCAGGGACTCCGGCGGATGAACCGGTGTCCGGGTGAGGCGTTAGATTTTTGAAGGAGGTGGTCGATATGACACCGCAGTTCACACGAGACGAGTTCAAGGCGCTGGGCGCCCCGGACCTCGTGTACGTCAGAGAGATAAAGGCCAAGGAAGTCCTGGCCGGCGCCACGGTGGATTCCGTGGAAGGCATTCCGATCGATCCGGACCAGACGCTGTATGCGGTGCACTCCGCCGCCGGCGAGCGCCTGGCCGTGCTCATCGACAAGAAGTCCGCCTTCGCCGCGGCCGCCGCCCACGAACTGGCCCCGGTCTCGGTGCACTAGACAAGGACGGGCCGAAGCGCCCGCGGTCTCTCCGCCTACGCACTCAGGAAAATTTGCGGACGACGCGGCCTCAGGCCGCGTTCGACGTCGCCTCGCGCGACAGCAGCGCGTACATCGCGTCGGCGGTGCGGGCCTGGCGCAGTTGCTCGCGCAGTTCGCCCTGGCGCAGCAGCCGCGAGACGCGGGCAAGCGCGCGCAGATGCTCGACCCCGGCTTCCTGGGGCGCGAAGAGGGCGAAGATCAGGTCCACCGGACGGTCGTCGACGGCGTCGAAGGCCACCGGCGTTTCCAGCTTCACGAACACGCCCATGGGATGGGTCAGGCCGGCGATATGGGCGTGCGGCACCGCGACGCCCTGGCCGATGCCGGTCGAACCGTGCTTTTCGCGCTCCTGCAGGGCGTAGAGCAGTTGCTGGGCGGGCTGGCCCAGGATGCGCGAAGCGATCTCGGCGACCGCGCCGAGCGCGGCGCGCTTGGAGCCGGCACCCACGCGCGCGGCCACAGCCTCGCGGCGCAGCAATTCGCCATCTTCCATGGATCCCCCGGACCGCGGCACGCGTCTCACCGTCTTCTCTTGAGGCCGCCCCGCCCTAGGCTGAAGGCGGCCTTGTAAAGCTACTATAGGCCCTAACCATGACCATTGACTGAACGCGTACGCTCGGGGTCCACCCAACCGACATTGCCGTCGGGGCGGCGATATACCACCGAAAGTCCCCCGTGCGCGGCGTTTTTGAACAGCACGACCGGATAGCCGGTGAGATCCAGTTCCAGCACCGCCATGCCGACGGTCATGGTGCGCAGTTCGCGTTCGGTTTCGGCGATGACCATGCCCGCCGGCGGGGCCTCGCCGGCCACGCCGGCCTGGCCGAAGACGTCGTCCTCGACGTCGGCGGGGGAGCGCAGGACGGTGTTGGAGACGCGCTCGAAGGCCATTTCCGTGGCCTCCGGCCCGAATCCGCCAGTGGAGTTGCTGTCGCTTCGGTCCTTCAGGCGGCGCTTGTAGCGGCGCACGCGCTTCTCGATTTTCTCGAGCAGGCCGTCGAAGGCGCCGTGGGCGTCGTCGCCGGTGCTGTGGCCCACGATCTGCTGACCGGAGGCGAGGTTGACGACCGCATCGACGCGGAAGTCGCGTCCCTCTCGGGAGACCACCACGTCCGCGGCGCCGCCGCGGTCGAAGTACTTCTCGATGCCTTGGGAGAGTTCGCCGACAATGCGCGAGCGTAGGGCGTCACCCACGTCGACATGCTTACCGCTGACCTGGATTTGCATGCCTAAAGAACGCGCCCGGCCCCGAAAGGTGTCAAGTTAATCGCATCCGGATCACGCGCTCGTTAGCGCGGTTCGCCTAACCGGTCTTGAGCAGGCGCTTGCGTTCCACCGAGGAGGGAATCCTCAGCGCCTCGCGGTATTTGGCGACGGTGCGCCGGGCGATGTCGACGCCGGCCTCCTTGAGGATCTCGACGATGCGGTCGTCGGAGAGCACGTCGTTCTCGGAGGATTCGCCCTCGATCATCTGCTTGATCTTGTGGCGCACGGCCTCGGCCGAGTGGGCCGCGCCGCCGTCCGACGAGGCGATGGCGGAGGTGAAGAAGAACTTCAGTTCGAACATGCCGCGCGGCGTCATCAGGTACTTGTTGGAGGTCACCCGGCTGACGGTGGATTCGTGCATGCCGATGGCGTCGGCGACGGTCTTCAGGTTCAGCGGCCGCAGGTGCTCGACGCCGAAGACCAGGAAGCTGTCCTGCTGGCGCACGATCTCGGACGCCACCTTCAGGATGGTGCGGGCGCGCTGGTCGAGGCTCTTCACCAGCCAGTTGGCCGAGGCCAGGCACTCGGAGACGAACACCTTCTCGGTTTCCGAACGCGCCGCGCCGGCCACCTTGGCGTGGTAGCGCTGGTCGATCAGCAGGCGGGGCAAGGTGTCGGAGTTGAGCTCCACCCGCCAGCCGCCGGCCGGGTCGTTGCGCACGAAGACGTCGGGCGCCACGGCCTGCACCGCCTCGGCGCCGAAGGCCGCGCCGGGCCGCGGCGTCAGCGCCTTCAGCTCGGCGATCATCTCGCGCAGGTCCTCGTCGTCCACGCCGCAGGCCTTGCGAAGCGCGGTCAGGTCGCGCCGGGCCAGCAGGTCGAGGTTGTCGAGCAGGGCCGCCATGGCCGGGTCGAAGCGGTTCTTGTCCTTCAGCTGCAGGCCCAGGCATTCGGGCACCGAGCGGGCCATCACGCCGGTGGGCTCGAAGCCCTGGCAGCGCTGCAGCACGGCCTCCACGCGCTCGACGTCGCAGCCCATGCGCTCGGCGGTCTCCTCGCAGGAGACGCGCAGGTAGCCGCCCTCGTCGACGCCGTCGATCAGCGAGACGGCGATGGCGTGTTCGGCGGTGGTGAACCCGGCCATCAGGGCCTGTTCGTTGAGATGCTCCGAAAGCGTCTTCTCGCGGCTGGAGAGGCGTTCGAAGACATCGCCGTCGGCCTCGATGGAGCCGCCCTTGCCGGCGCGCGACCAGTCTATGCCGCCCCCGGCGTCGGCCCCGGAATCCGCGCCGGCCGCGGCGGCGTCGGCGGCGCGGTCGGCGGGCGAGGCGTCGCCGTAGAGATCGTCCTGGCGCGCGTCGACCGCCTCGTGGGCGACGGCGGCGTCATTGCCGGTGAATTCCAGTTCGCGGTTGTCCGACGGCGCCTCGGCGGCCTGGCTGGCGGCTTCGCTGGCGGCGTCGGACGCCTCGCGGTCGCCCTCGCGCTCATCGCGCTGCAACAGCGGATTGCGCTCGAGCTCGGCTTCGACAAACGCCTCGATCTCCATGTTGGAGAGCTGCAGCAGCTTGATCGCCTGCTGCAGCTGCGGCGTGATGACGAGGCTCTGGCCCTGCCGAATTTCCAGTCGTTGACCGAGCACGCGTGCCGCCCCTTGGCCTGTTTCTTGCGTGCAGCATCGGTCCGGCTGGTTAACAGGCCGCCAACAACCGCCAAAACTTGCCCGGGCCGCGCTTAGGGACTAGGCGAAACTCCTGTTCGCCGGAGGACCCCGTTGCCCGAAAAGAAGGCCTTCGTGCTGGTGCGCGTGCCCAAGTCGGGCTCGACCTCGCTGCAGCGCGTGTTCGCCTCCGTCTGTCCGCATGCAACGATCTTCGACGCGCCCGAGACCTCGCACACGGTCTCACGGGGCGTGACCTTCTACGAGCGTCTGCGCAACACGCGACGGCGCTGGCGCCATTTCATGGGCGAGCGCGGGGCCTGGACCGAGGCCGGCTTCTGGAAGGCGATCAATCGCCAGGCGGCGGACGGCGACATCATCGCCGGGCACATCTGCTACGGCGAGCCGCAGCTGCCCGAATTCGACCTAAGCTACGTCACCCTGCTGCGCGACCCGCGCGAGCGCATCCTGTCGAACTACAACTACGACCGGGTCGGCTATTCGAAGCGCTCGGGCCTGCGCCGCGCCTACGCCACCGGCCAGCTGAAGGCCTCGGGCGGGACGTTCCTGGATTACCTGCACTACCTCGCCGACGCCGATCGCCGCGCCATTCAGCCCGCGACGCTGTACGTGCTGGGCGATGAGGGCCGCGCCGCCGCCGATCCCTTCGCCTTCCTGCGGGCGCGGTATTTCCATTTCGGCGTGGTCGAGCGCATGGACCTGTTCGCCACCACCCTGGGCGACAAGCTGGGACGCCAGGCCGAGGCGGCGTGGCGCAACCGGACGCCCGAACGCAAGCACGCCGCGCTCAGCGCCGAGGAGGCGCGGATGATCGAGCAGATCTTCCCGCATGACCTGGAGCTCTACGAACGGACGCGGGATTGGGTGCTGAAGGGGGAGTAGGCTCCTTTTCCCTCTCCTTCAGGAGAGGGTGGCAGCGAAGCTGACGGGTGTGGTCTTGCTGCGCGAGGCAGATCAATGGGCCACCGTGGCAAGGCCATACCCTGGCGGCTATCGCCGCCTGTCCCTTTCCTGAAGGAAAGGGAGAACGCCCTAACGAAACTGTTCGCCCAGATACACCCGCCGCACTTCCGGGTCGTTGAGGATGTCGTCGGGCTTGCCCTCGAACAGCACCTCACCCGAGGAAATGATCGCCGCGCGGTCGGTGATGTCCAGCGTCTCGCGGACGTTGTGGTCGGTGATCAACACCCCGATGCCCTGGCCCTTGAGGTAGGTGATCACCTCGCGGATGTCCTGGATGGCCAGGGGGTCGATGCCGGCGAAGGGCTCGTCCAGCAGCATGAAGGCGGGCTCGCTGGCGAGCGCGCGGGCGATCTCGCAGCGACGGCGCTCGCCGCCCGACAGGGACACGGCCGGGGCGTTGCGCAGGTGGCTGATGCGCAGCTCGTCCATCAGCCGCTCGGTCTCGGCCTTGAGCTTGGCCGGCTCGGGGTGGTGCATCTCGACGACGGCGGCGACGTTCTCCTCCACCGTCATGCCGCGGAAGATCGAGGCCTCCTGCGGCAGGTAGCCGACGCCCAGGCGGGCGCGCTGGTACATGGGTTGGGCGGTGACGTCCTCGCCGTCGATGTAGATGCGCCCGAAGTCCGGCTGGATCAGGCCGGTGATCATGTAGAAACAGGTGGTCTTGCCCGCGCCGTTGGGACCCAGCAGGCCCATCACCTCGCCGCGCGCCAGGCGCAGGGAGACGTTGTTCACCACCTTGCGCTGGCGAAACGCCTTGGCCGCCCGGTCCATGAACAGGCCTTCGGGCAGTTCAGCGGGGGGATCGTAGACCCTGACGGGCTCGGCAGTCCTGGTGGCCACGCGGTTTCGGCCCAATCAGTTCGATTTGTGATCGGGATAGAAGACGCCGCGCACGCGGCCGGGGCCCTCGTCCATGGTGGCGCGCCCGGCGCCGACCTGCACCACCAGACGCGAGCCCTTGAGCACGTTCTGGCCCTGGGTCAGCACCACGTCGCCGGTCACCACGAGGGTGTCGGAGGCCTGGGTGTAGGTGGCCTGGTCGCCGCGCACGACCTGGGTGGGGGAGACGAAATAGACATTGCCGACCGCTTCCAGCCGTTCGATGTCGCCCATGGCGGCGCTGGGGGCCGTGCCGCCGGTGCGGCCGCCCTCGGCCTTGCCGTGGTAGATGGTCAGCCGGTCGGCGCGCAGGCGGTTGGTGCCCTGCAGGGCCTCGACCTTGCCGGCCCAGGTCTGGGTGCGCGCGCCTTCGTCGACGGTCAGGCTGTCGGCGCCGATGTCGATGGGGCCGCCGCCGGGCGCGATCTGCGCATGCGCCGATCCCACGATCGCCAGCAGGGCCAGGCCGAGCACGGTTCCCCAACGTTTCATGGCTTCGCCCTCGCATTGATGCGCGCCCGCACGTTCCCCTTGAACGTCATGCGCGAACCTTGGTCGTATATGGCATAGGACGAAGCGCTGATCTGTCCAAGAGGGCCCGCGCCCCGGACCGGCGATTCGCCGCTGATGACGCCGCGCCGGGTGTCGATGGTGGTGTCCTCGGTATCGAAGCGGTAGCCCGAGCCGACATCGGTGACGCTGACCCCGCCGGACAGGCGCACCCGCTGGCTGCGCTGGTCGTAGACGCCGCGCGCGGCGGTGGCCTGGGTGGGCTTGTTCTCGCGGCTGTTCAGCTTGAGGTTCGGCTGTTTCAGTGTGACCAGTTGGGTGGCGGTCGAGCGCCGCAGCGCCTCGGTGGCGCCCAGCACGAAGGAGCGGCCCTGGTCGTCCTGGCCGTAGAAGCGCGCGTTGGTGACGCGAATCTGGGCCCCTTCCGAGGCCTTCAGCCCGGTGACCGAGGACCACACCGACTTGCCCACCACCCAGATCAGCAGGGCGGCGGAGACCATGACGATGGCCACGGGCAGGGCGCGGCGGAAAAAGTGGATCAGGCGCGACCGCTTGCGCCACTCAGCCGCCGCCGCATGGACGCGCTGGGCGTCGAGCGAGGCTTCCTTGGGCGGGGGCGGCAGGTCGGACATCGGACGTTATATGGGGTTGGGTGTGGCGCGGATCAGGCGTGGGCGAAGATGTCCACGTCCTCCCAGCCTGCAAGATCCAGGCTGGAGCGGGCCGGCAGGAAGTCGAAACAGGCCCGGGCGAGCCGGTCGCGGCCCTCGCGCACCAGCATCAGGTCCAGCTTTTCCTTCAGCTTGTGCAGGTGAAGCACGTCGGAGGCGGCGTAATCGAGCTGCTCTTTCGACAGCACCGGCGCGCCCCAGTCGGAGCTCTGCTGCTGCTTGGACAGCTCGATGCCGAGCAGTTCGCGGGTCACGTCCTTAAGCCCGTGGCGGTCGGTGTAGGTGCGCGCCAGCTTGGACGCGATCTTGGTGCAGTAGACCGGCCCGGTCAGCACCTTCAGGTGCAGGCGGAACATGGCGATGTCGAAGCGCCCGTAGTGAAACAGCTTCAGCACCTTGCGGTTGGTGAGCAGCTTCTTGAGGTTGGGGCAGTCGTATTTCGGCCGGTTCAGCCGCACCACGTGCGCATCGCCGTCGCCGGAGGAGAGCTGCACCACGCACAGCGGGTCGCGGCGGTAGCGCAGGCCCATGGTCTCGGAATCCACCGCCACCACGTCGCCGAGGTCGAGGCCGTCGGGCAGGTCGCCCTCATAGAAATGAACCGTCATGGGTCCCTCATACACGAAAGCGCCGGTCGATGACGACGCGGCGCTTTCGATCTTGGTCGACGTCCGGCGGAGGGGACGTCGGAGAATTTGGTGCCCAGGAAAGGACTCGAACCTTCACTCCCTTTCGAGAACTGGCACCTGAAGCCAGCGCGTCTACCAATTCCGCCACCTGGGCCCGGCTTACGCCGGAAGGCGGCGAGACATAGGGCAGAGCCTTTGCCGGGTCAACGCCTGTAGTTGCGGGGATTCCGCCACGTTGCGAAGCGCCGGCGCTTGCTCTATCCCCACGGCGTTCAACAACAGCTTTTGGCAACTTGGGCGGAACGGGTTCAATGGCAGGCCTGGTTACGGTTTTCGGGGGCTCGGGGTTCGTCGGGACGCAGGTGGTCCGCGCGCTGCTCAAGCGCGGCTGGCGCGTGCGCGTGGCCTGCCGCAAGCCGCAGCGCGCCCATGACCTGCAGCCGCTCGGCGGCGTCGGCCAGTTGCAGCTGAAGCGCGCGAACGTGACCAACGTCGAGCAGGTGGCCGCCGCGGTCGCCGGCGCCGATGCGGTGATCAACCTGGTAGGCCTGCTCTACGAAGCGCCCGGCCGCAGCTTCAAGGCCGTCCATGTCGACGGCGCGCGCCACGTCGCCGAGGCGGCCGCGGCCGCCGGCGCCACAGCGCTGGTGCAGATGTCGGCCATCGGCGCCGACCTCGACGGCCCCTCGCTCTATGCGAAGACGAAGGCGCAGGGCGAGCAGGCGGTGCGCGAGGCCTTCCCCGCCGCGACCATCCTGCGCCCTTCCATTGTGTTCGGGCCGGATGACAGCTTCTTCAACCGCTTCGCCCAGCTGGCGCAATTCACGCCCGTGCTGCCGCTGTTCGGCGGCGGGGAGCAGCGTTTCCAGCCGCTCTATGTCGGCGACCTGTCCGCCGCCATCGCCAATGCGCTCGACGACAAGGCGGCCCGGGGCCGGACCTTCGAACTGGGCGGTCCGCGCACCTACAGCTTCAAGGAACTGATGCAGCTGGTCTGCCGCGAGACGCACCGGCCGCGCGTGCTGCTGCCCCTGCCGCACATCGCCGCCAGCGCCCTGGGCCTCGTGGGCAACGTCCAGGCGCTGCTGATGGCCCCGATCCTGACCAGCGACCAGGCGCTGCTGCTGCGCAACGACAATGTCGTCAGCGAGGGCGCGCCGGGGCTGACGGCGCTGGGCGTGGAGCCGACGGCGGTGGAAAGCATCATCTCCACCTACCTGTGGCGCTATCGCCGTGGCGGGCAGTTCGCGGAACTGGCGGACGCCTAGTCTCCCTTTCCTTCAGGAAAGGGACAGGCTGCGTTAGCAGCCAAGGTATGGCCTGGCGACATTGACTGGGTGATCGCCGCGGCGGGACAAGACCATACCCGTCGCTTCGCGCCACCCTTTCCTGAAGGAAAGGGAGAATGCGCGCCTACATCCACCCCGCGTAGATCAGGCCGATTCCCGCCGCGCCGACGATGATCCGCCACCAGGCGAACAGGCCAAAGCCGCTCTTCTGGACGTAGTCGAGCATCCACTTGATGACGATGGCGCCGGAGATGAACGAGACCACGAACCCCAGCGCGATGACGCCGGCGTAGTCCATGGTGATCAGGTGGCGATTCTCCCAGGCGTCGAGCGCGAAGGCGCCGGCCATGGTGGGGATGGCCAGGAAGAACGAAAATTCGGCCGCGGCGCGCTTGTCGAGGCCCAGCAGCAGGCCCCCGGCAATGGTGGCCCCTGAGCGCGACACGCCCGGGATCAGCGCCAGGCACTGGAACAGACCCACGCCGATGGCCTGGGGCAGGCTGAGCTTCATGGCGTCATGGGTGCGCGCCTGCGGGGCGAAGCGTTCAAGCAGCAGCAGGGCGAAGCCGCCCACGATCAGCGAGATGCAGATCACCATGGGCGCGTCGAGCAGCACGTCGGAGATGAACTTGTGCGCCAGAAGGCCGGCGACCACGGCGGGGATGAAGGCGACCAGCACGGCGATGACGAAGCGGCGCGCGGCCGGGTCCGACGGAATGCGCAGCACAACCGACCAGAGCCGCTGGAAGTAGAGCGCCACCACCGCCAGGATCGCGCCCAGCTGGATCAGCACGATGAAGGCGTTCCACTTGGGCTCGGTCAGGCCCAGCAGCTCCTTGGCCAGCACCAGGTGGCCGGTGGAGGACACCGGAATGAATTCGGTCAGGCCTTCGACCAGGCCCAGGATCAGGGCTGCCAGCCATTCGTTCATGGAAGCGTCTCGCTAAGGGGTCAGGCCTGAGTCGGCTCCGGTCCGACATAGCGCAGGCGGGCGCGGATGGGCGAGCCCTGAACCGTCTGCTCCACCGCATGGCCGAGCCAGCCGGCGGTGCGCCCGATGGCGAAGACGGCGAACGCGCCCTCGCGCGGCAGGTCGAGCTGCTTGCCGACCAGCGCCAGCGCCAGGTCGAGGCTGGCCGGCTGTCCGGTCAGGCCTTCGCCGACGCGCACGATGTCGAGCAGGGGGGCGGGCAGGCGCGCGGCCTCGATCAGGGATTTGGCGCGCTGGTCGCCTTCCGGAAAATCTTCCGAACCGAAGCCCGGAATCTCCAGCCCCTGGGCCAGGCGCTGGCGCGCGGCGGTGCGCGCGTCGTTGGTGCGGGCCGCTTCCGAGACGAAGGCGGCGACGGCGGAGAGGCGCCCGCCCGCCTTGGGCCCGCCCAGCGCCGCCCAACCGGCCAGGACAGAGGCCCCGAGGGCCGCCCCCGTCTGGGCCGTGACCCGCACCGCCAGGGTTGGCGCATCCAGCCCCTGGTCGGCGGAGAGGACCAGGGCGCGGCGCAGCAGGCCGGCGGCCGCATCGTTCAGCTTCCACACCCGCGCCAGGCGCTGGTGCAGCAACAGCCGCGGCCCGCCGCCGGCGATGGCGTCGACCAGTTCGTTGAGCACCGCGGCGGCCTCGCGGCGCAGCGACTTCTCGCTGCGCCCGGCGGCGGCGGCGTCCTCCTCGGCGCGGCGGGCGAGATTGAGCAGGCCGCGCGCGCGCGGGCCGCCGGGGAAGTTCACGTCGACGCGCGGCTTCAGCTCGGCGAAGGGATCCTCGTCGGCGCCCCACAGCACCCGGCAGGCCTGCTCCAGCGTAGCCTCTTCCGACAGGGCGATGGCGTCGCGGCCACGGTAGTAGACCCGGCCGCCGTGGATATGGCCGATGGCGGAATCGATCACCGCCTCGCTGCGGTGGGCGCCGCCCGGCTGGGCCATCGGCTTGCCCAGGCGCGAAGAGCGGTCGAGCAGGCGGGCCACGTCCTCGGCGGCGTACAGGCTGCAGCGGGGATTGTCGGGATCGGGCCGGGCCGTGATCCGGCCGCGGCTGACGTAGGCGTAGAGCGTCTGGGGCTTCACCCCCAGGCGCGCCAGCACCTCCGTGCGCGGTATCCAGGATCTGGAGATGGCGTTCATGGTTTCGCCCCTAACCCGTCAAGATTGACGCTTTGTGCCGGGCGCGGCTTTTTTGAGGCGCCAAGGCCTTGTGGGCGCTGGACTTCCGGTCACATCGGAGGGATCAGGGGGCCATGGGCGGTCAACACAGCGCACCCGGAACAACGGCGACCGCGGTCAGCGCGGCGGTGACGCGGCGGATCACCGCGTGGTCGGTGGCGACCGCGACCGTGCTGATCGCGCTCAAGGCCCTGGCGCTTTGGCAGTCCGGGTCGGTGGCGATCCTGTCGTCGCTGGCGGACTCCTCGCTCGATTTGGTGGCCTCGCTCATCACCTTCTGGGCGGTGCGCTACGCCGCCGCGCCGCCTGACGCCGAACACCGCTTCGGTCACGGCAAGGCGGAGGCCGTCGCCAGCCTGGTGCAGGCAGCGCTGGTGTTCGCCTCCGCCGCCCTGGTCGGGCGCGAGGCCATCGACCGGCTGATGAACCCAGTCGCGGTCACCCAGGGGACCTGGGCGGTCATCGTCATGGCCATTTCGATCGGGCTGACCGGCGTGCTGGTTTCGGCCCAGACCCGGGCGCTGAAGCAGGCGGGCTCGGTCGCGGTCGAGGGCGACCGGGCGCACTATTTCGCCGACCTGGCCGGCAACGCCGTGGCGCTGGTCGGCGTCGGCGGCGCAGCCTGGCTGGGGCTGCCCTGGCTGGACGCGGGCGCGGGGCTGCTGGTCTGCCTGTGGCTGCTATGGGGCGCCTTCGGGGTGCTGCGCTCGGCCGCCGATCACCTGCTCGACAAGGGCTTGGTCCCCGAGCAGCAAGGCCGCATCCTGGCGCTGGCCCGCGACGATGAGGCGGTCATCGGGGTGCACCAGCTGCGCACGCGGGTGTCCGGCCCGGTGGTGCTGATCCAGATGCACATGGATCTCGATCCCAAGCTCAGCCTGGAGGCGGCGCACGAGATCATGCTGGCGGCCGAGGACCGCATCCTGGCCGAGTTCCCGGCCGCCGACATCCTCATCCACCCCGATCCGCGCGGCCGCGCCGGCCCTCACGGCGGCGCCTTCTCCGAGACGGCGGACGAGCACGACGAACACGCCGGCCACGACCACGCGCACCATTCCTGAGGCGACGCTTGCCGCACGGTAAACGCGGCCTTAATCCGCGTCCTTTAGGCCTCCCCGCTTCATGACCCAGCGCTGCACCCTGCATCACTTCCCGCTCGACCCCGCCTCGCGCCAGGCGCGCCTGGCCCTGGGCGAAAAGCGCGTCGTCTTCGAGGAAGTGATCGTGCGTTACTGGGAGCCGGACTCCGGGCTGGAACAGCTCAATCCCTCGGGACAGCCGCCGGTGCTGGTGGTCGAGGAGAGCGGCAGGCAGCGGTTGGTGCTGTGCGAGCTTCCCGCCGTGCTGGGCTGGTTGCAGGACAATTTCGCCGCCCCGGCCCTGATGGGCGACGATCCCGTCGACCGCGCCGAGTGCCGGCGCCTGCGCCAGTGGTTCGACCGCAAGTTCGACTACGAGGTCAATGCGCTGTTGCTGCACGAGAAGATGGAGAAGCGCCTGCTGGGCCTGGGCCCGCCCGACATGGCCGCCATGCGCGCCGGGCGCGAGGCGCTGCGCCGCCACTTCACCTACCTGGAAGACCTGCTCAAGCCGCGCGACTGGCTGGCGGGCCGCCGGCTCAGCCTGGCCGATTTCGCCGCCGCCTCGCACATTTCGGTGCTCGACTACTTCGACGAGGCCCCGTGGAAGCATTTTCCGGCGGTGAAGACCTGGTACATGAAGCTGAAGTCGCGCCCCTGTTTCCGCCCCCTGCTGGCCGACCGACAGCCCGGCATGGCGCCCTCGTCGCACTATGACGACCTCGACTTCTGAGGCGCCGCGCCGCTAAGTCGCCGGCGTGACCCTGGCCAAGCTCAAACCCGGCGAAGATCCCCGCGCCCGCATCCGCGCCCGCGCCGCCCAGCAGGGCTTCGACGTCTGCCGCTTCGCCTCGGCGACCGAGCCGTGGCCGGCGGGCGGGCGGTTGGCTGCGTTCGTCGGCGAAGGCCGGCACGGGACCATGGAATGGATGGAGGAGACGCTGCAGCGGCGCTCGCATCCGACCGAACTGTGGCCCGAGGCCCGGTCAGCCATCGTGCTGGGAGTCAACTATGGGCCCGAGCATGACCCGCGCGCCCTGCAGGCCGAAACCGCCAAGGGCGCCATCTCGGTCTATGCACGGGGCGACGACTATCACGCGGTCATCAAGGGGCGGCTGAAGACCTTCGCCGGCTGGGCCAAGGCCAAGTTCGGCGGCGAGGTGAAGGTGTTCATCGACACCGCGCCCCTGATGGAAAAGCCGCTGGCCGAGCGCGCCGGCCTGGGCTGGCAGGGCAAGCACACCAACCTGGTCAGCCGCGGCTTCGGCTCCTGGCTGTTCCTCGGCTCGGTGCTGACCTCGATCGACCTGGAGCCGGACGAGGCGGAGACCGACCGCTGCGGCCAGTGCCGCGCCTGCCTCGACGCCTGCCCGACGAACGCCTTTCCCGCGCCCTACCAGATCGATGCGCGGCGCTGCCTGAGCTACCTGACCATCGAGCATGCCGGGCCCTGGCCGGAGGAATTCCGCGTCGCCGCCGGCAACCGCATCTACGGCTGCGACGACTGCCTGGCGGCCTGCCCCTGGAACAAGTTCGCCCAGGGCGCGCGCGAGATGCGGCTGCAGGCGCGCGACAGCCTCGAGGCGCCGGCGCTGGGCGAACTGGCGGCGCTGGACGAGGAAGGCTTCAAGGCGCTGTTCGCCCGCACGGCGGTGCGCCGCATCGGACGCGAGCGGTTCCTGCGCAACGTGCTCTATGCCATCGGCAATTCGGGCGACCCGGCGCTCATCCCCGCGGCCCGCCGGGCGCTGGAGGAACCGGACCCGGTGGTGCGCGACGCCGCCGAATGGGCGTTGATGCGGCTCCAGTCGCTGGCCGTCTGAAAGACGGACCCAGCCCTTCTTCTCTTGAATGCAGTGTTGCGCTTGGGGCCAGGCGTCTCAAGGACGGCCGCAGGCCGCCGCGCAGCGGTGCTTCGCATCCTTGACACGCCTGGCCCCAAGCGCTGCGATCTCGGCAAGAGAAGAAAGCCCCACCCTCCCCATTCGCGGGGGGAGTCCGGACGGGATTCCGGGTGAAGCGGGGCGGCCCATAGGCCGCCCGTTGGCCGCCGATCCTACCCGTTCGCGCTGGCGCCGCCGGCCTTGCTGACGACTTCCAGCTTGAAGATCAGCACGCTGCCGGGCGGAATGTTCGAGCCCGGGGGCGACTGGTCGCCGTAACCGATGGCGGGCGGCAGGTAGACGATCCAGCTGTCGCCGGGGCGCATCATCTTCAGCGCCTCGTTGAATCCGGGGACCAGCTCGCCCACGGTCATGTCGGCCGCGCCGCCGTGCTGGGCCGAGGCGTCGAACACAGTGCCGTCCACGAGGCTGCCCTCGTAGTTCACCTTCACCGCGTCGCCGTCGGCCAGCGTCGGCTGGTTGGCGGGGCCGGAGTGGACGATCTTGTACTGCAGGCCCGAGGGCGTGACCTTCACGCCCGGCGCGGTGGCGTTATGGCTGAGGAACGACTGCATGGCGGCCGGATCGGCGGGCGGGATCTGCTGCTGCGCCTGCTGCTGGCGCATCAGCTCTTCCAGCGGGTTTGGCTGCGGCGGGTTGTCCGCCGGCGTGCCGAAGATCTTGCCGCAGCCCGAAAGCCCCAGCGCCAGCGTCGCCGCCGCACTGGCGGCGAGCGCGCCCTTAACCCATCCTGACCGCATAACCCTTGTCCCTCAAAGCGCGCGCGATGGTCTCGGCATGATCGTCGTCGCGCGTCTCGATCATGATGTCGTATTCGGCGCCCTTGGCCGGAACGTCCAGCGCCAGGCGATTGTGTTCCACGTCGACGATGTTGCCGTTCTGCGCCGCGATGACCCCGGTGATCGAGGCCAGCACGCCAGGACGGTCGTCGGCGATGATGCGGTAGGTGACCATGCGGTGTTCGCGGACCATCTCCCGCTGGAGCACGCTGGCCAGCATGCGCGGGTCTATATTGCCGCCGGCCAGCACCAGCCCGACCTTGCGATCCTTGAAGCGCTCCGGATAGCGCAGCACCGCCGCCAGCCCCCCGGCGCCGGCGCCTTCGGCCACCGTCTTGCCGATGGTGGCGAAGAACGCGACGCCCTTCTCGAAATCTTCCTCGTCAACCACCAGCACTTCCGAGACCAGTGGGTCGGCGATGGCGAAGGGGATGTCGCCCACCGCCTTGATGGCGATGCCCTCGGCCAGCGTCGGGCCATGGGTCTTGCAGGCCTTCTCGCCGCGGCGCCGGGCGACGAAGGACGGATACATCGAGGCCTCGACGCCGAACACCTCGACGTCCGGGCTGAGCGCCTTGGCCGCCGTGGCGCTGCCGGCGATCAGGCCGCCGCCGCCGATCGGCACCACGATGCAGTCGAGATCGGGCTGGTCGGTCAGCATCTCCAGCCCGCAGGTGCCCTGGCCGGTGACGATGCCGATGTCATCGAAGGCGGAGATGAAGGTGTAGCCCTTGGTGTCGCGCAGCATGTGGGCGTGGGTGGTGGCGTCCTCGAATCCGGCGCCTTCGATGACGACGGTGGCGCCGAAACTCTGGGTCTTCTCGACCTTCACGAAGGGCGTGCCCTCGGGCATCACGATGGTCACCGGGATGCCCAGCCGCTGGCCATGATAGGCGAGCGCCGAGGCGTGATTGCCCGCCGAGGCGGCGACGACGCCGCGCTTGCGCCCCTCGGCGTCCATCTGGCTGAGGCGGTTGCAGGCCCCGCGCTCCTTGAAGGAGGCGGTGAAGTGCAGGTTCTCGTACTTCACCCAGATATCCGCGCCGGTCAGCTTGGACAGCGGGCGCGACTGCAGGAAGGGCGTGTGCAGCACGTGGCCTTCGATGCGCGCGGCGGCGGCCTGGATATCGGCGAGGGTGAGGGTGGGGGTCGACATGAGCGGCGCGACCCTATCGGCGGCCGCGCCGGATGACAATCAGCGCGAGAGCTCCCGAAGCGTCACCCGAGCCCGCGCCACAGGTCGAGCCGCCGCATGGCCTTGCCTGGCCATTGCGAGGCGCGGCCCAACGGCAGGCTCTCCGCGGCCTTGCGCATGGCGTATTCGGCGGCGCGCAGCAGGGTGACGGGCGAATCGAGGCCCGCGAAGCCGTGCGCGATGGGGTGCGGCGCATTGGCCAGCCGGTCCTTGAAGCGGTAGGGCACCGGCCCGAGCTCGAGGCGCTTCAGCGGGCTCTCGGCGGCCATCCAGCGCAGGATCTCGTGGAACAGCACCAGGCCCGGCGAATAGCGCTCGAAGGCCTCGTCGTGGCCGATGAACCAGGAATGCAGCTCATTGCGGCCACGGATGTTGAACTGGGCGGCGGCCAGCTTGTCGCCGATGTGCAGCGTCATCAGCGCGCCGCCGAAGTCCGGGTCGCGGCTTTCGAACAGCTCGTCGAGCAGGCGCATCACCCAGTCGGTGGCCAGCACGTCGGTCTGGCGGCTGCGGAAGTAGCTGGCGCGCTTCCAGGCGATCAGCTTTTCGAAATCGGCGCGGGAGCGCGACAGCGGCGTGAAGGTCACCGGACCGAGCTCGCGCTCGATCTTGCGGGTGCGCTTGGCCATGTCCTTGAGGATGTCGGTGCCGGCCTCGCGGCGGCCCTGCTCGAAGGCGTCCCAGCCGCCGGAGACGTCGACGGCGTAGCTGTCCTGGACGCCCTGGGCGTGCGGTCCGAACACCGGGTCGAGGGTGCACAGGTGCGAGAAATCGTAGCGATGGACCTTGAGCGCGATCAGCAGGGCGGCGGGCTCGAGATCGAGCGGCTCGGCCACCGAGATCACGCCCTGGCGGTCGTTCAGCGGCGCGCCGGGCGGCAGGGCGGTCAACACGCCGCAGCGGGCCGGGAAGACGGCCTTGAGACCCTCGCGGTCCTCGACCATGGCCACGCGCACGTCGTCGGGGCCCTCGGCGCGCTCCACCGCGCGCGACCAGGCCGGTGTCAGGAACGGACTGGAGAGTTCGGGGCGGGCGGCCAGGATCGCCGACCAGGATTTCTGGTCGTCGCCGTTAAGCTCGCCCGGGCGGACGACTTCGATGCGCATCCCGCTCCCCGCAAGGCCCTGAGGCGGCCAAGCTAAGGGGCAGGCGTCGAGGTTCGGTTAACGGACGGGGAAACTGTTCTGGCAAATTCATTGTCATCCCGGACGAACCCGCAGGGATCGATCCGGGACCTCATCCTGGGCTGAATGGTGGCTTGAGGTCCCGGACAGCCGCTGCGCGGCTTCCGGGATGACAAGCTAGTGGGGCTGTGGCCCCGGACCGGTCCCGAACACCCGGTTCAGGAACAGCGTTTCCACCTCGCGCTGGCCGTCGATGTTCTGCTTTTTCCGGAAGCCGTGGCCCTCGTCCATGGCCATCAGGAACCAGACATCGCCGCCCTGGCCGCGCACCTTGGCGACGATCTGCTGGGCCTCTGTGCGCGGCACGCGCGGGTCGTTGTAGCCCTGGACCACCAGCAAGGGCTTGGTCATGCCGGCGGTCAGGTTCAGCGGCGAAATGCGGTCGAAGACGGCGCGCATGGCCGGGTCGCGCTCGTCGCCGTATTCGGCGCGGCGGTTGTCGCGGCGATAGCCCTCGGTGTTGGTCAGAAAGGTCGTCCAGTTGGAGATGCCGACGATGTCGATCGCCCCGGCCAGCCGGTTCGAGTAGTGGGCCAGGGAGGACAGCACCATGTAGCCGCCATAGCTGCCGCCGTAGACGACGACCCGGTTGCGGTCGAGGTCCGGCTGCGCAGCGATCCAGTCCAGCAGCGCGCCGATGTCCTTGACGGCGTCCTCGCGCAGCGGTCCGTTGTCCAGCTTGAGGTAGCGCTTGCCGTAGCCGTCCGAGCCGCGGACGTTGGGCGTGATGACGGCCGCGCCCAGCTCGTTGACGAAATACTGCCCGCCCGCCCAGAAGTCCGGCCGGTCCTGGCTCTCGGGGCCGCCGTGGATGGAGATGATCACCGGCATCGGCCGCCGGGGCTTCTGCCTGGGCCGGTAGACGAAGGCCGGGATGGACAGGCCGTCGAAGGAGCGGAAGCGCACCAGCTCCGGTTCCGACAGCCGATCGGGGTCAAGGCCGCCCAGCTCGCTGGTGGTCCAGCGGGTCAGGCCGCCGGCGACCACGTCCCAGCTCCAGACGTCGCCATTTGACGTAGGTGTCGACAGGCCGATGGCCAGGCGCAGGCCGTCGGGCGAGAAGCGCAGGGCGCTCAACACGCCGCGCGGCAGCCGCGGCTGGGGCAGTTCACGCGCCTTCCGCATGTCGCGCACGAACACCTTCGAATAGCCGTCCTCATTCACCGAGAAGGCCACGACACGCCCGTCGGAGGAGAGGTCGAAGGCTTCCACGTTCCACGGCGACGGCGGAGAAACCGGCGTCATGGCGCCCGTCGCCAGGCTCACCTGCACCAGCCGCTGCACATCGGAATCCCGGTCGCTCAGCGCCAGGATGGCGTCGCCCTCGCGGGTGAACTTGCCGCCTGACCAGGCGGTTTCTCCCGGCGCGGCGGCCACCTCGGTGACCGCGCCCGATTGCAGGTCCAGCACGTAGCGCTGGCTGTCGGTCGAGGACCGGGTCAGGCCCATGAGCAGCTTGCGGCCGTCGCGGGAGAAATCGAGCGGGAAGTATTCGCCGACGCCGTCGAACACCTTCCGGCGCGTCGAGGGGTCGTCCACGCGCATGACCATCATGTCGTAGTTGGGATCGCCCGGATTGGCCTGGCTCCACGACAGCCAGCGGCCGTCGCGGGAGAAGACGAACGCGGCGTTGCGGGTCCCGGGCACGGTGATCTGCACCTCGCGGCCGGACGCATCGGTCAGGTAGGCCTGGTAATACTCGGCCCCGCCGACATCGCGCAGATAGAGCCAGCGCCGCGCGCCCGGCACGGCGACGGCGTCGGCCACCGGCTCGTCGAAGAAGGTCAGCTGGGTCCGGTCCGCCCCCGGCGCGGCGACGCGATGCAGCTGGGCGGTCTCGGCGAAGCGCGTGGTGATCAGCATCGATCCGTCGGCCAGCCAGTCCTGGAACTGGGCGGATCGGGCGTTGGAATAACGGCGCATGGCCTCGCGGATGTCGGCCGAGCCTTCGGGGATGTTGTCGTAGACCAGCTGGCCGACCTGGCGCCGCGCCGGGGCGTCCGCGCTCAGCGCCACGGCGGGCAAAAGCAATACCGCCACGGCGGCGGCGATCAGGCGACGGAACATGTCGGCTCCCCCAATGTGCGGGGCCATGAGAACCCCGGATGTCCGGCGCAGGGAAGGCCCATGATGTCGAACCGGTGGGTTCGCGGGACGGGAGACTGGGGGGCGATCGCCGCGCCGCCCTTATGCTCAACATGAGCCTTTTTCGGTGAAACGGCTTTTGCCAAGCGCTTCAAGGCCCTAAATAACGGCCAGCTTTGCAAGGTTCGACCCGTGGCCAAATCCGCCGCCGACGCCTTCTACTCCCATCACCGTCAGGGTTTCGTGCGCGTGGCCGCCTGCACCCCGCGCGTCGGCGTGGCCGATCCCGCCTTCAACCTGGCGCAGCACCTGGCGCTGGCGAAGCAGGGCGAGGCCGAGGCGGTGGACCTGATGGTCTTCCCGGAGCTGTCGCTGTCGGCCTACGCCATCGACGACCTGCACCTGCAGGACGCCCTGCTGGATGGGGTCGAGGCGGCGATCGGCGAACTGGCCGCCGCGACCGCGAAGCTGCGACCGGTGTTGCTGGTCGGCGCGCCGGTCAGGCGCAACGGCCGGCTCTACAACTGCGCCGTGGCCATCCATCGCGGCAAGGTGCTGGGGGTCGTGCCCAAGACCTTCTTGCCCAACTACCGCGAGTACTATGAGAAGCGCTGGTTCGCCTCGGGGCTGGACACCACCGGCGAGGTCGTGATCGCGGGCCAGACCGCGCCCTTCGGCGTCGACCTGCTCTTCGCCGCCTCGGACCTGAAGGACTTCATCTTCCACGCCGAGATCTGCGAGGACTTCTGGGCCCCCGCGCCGCCCTCGATCGAGGGCGCCCTGGCCGGGGCGCTGATCCTGACCAATCTGTCGGCCTCCAACGTGCTGATCGGCAAGGCCGACGAGCGCGCCCTGCTCTGCGCCTCCCAGTCCGACCGGTTGATGGCGGCGTATGTGTTCGCGGCCGCGGGTCCGGGCGAGAGCACCACCGACCTCGCCTGGGACGGCCAGGCCTCGATCCACGAGTTCGGCCAGCTGATCTGCAGCAGCGAGCGCTTTCCGGCGCAGGCGCAGATGTGCGTCGCCGACGTGGATGTGGAGAAGCTGCGGCTGGAGCGGATGCGCAACGGGACCTTCAATGACGCGTGCGCGGCGCTGGGTCATCCGGAGCAGATGTTCCGGCGGGTCAGCTTCGAGGCGAAACCGGACTTCAAGGATGTCGGCCTGCGCCGGCGCATCTCGCGCTTCCCGTTCGTGCCCTCCGATCCCGAGAAGCTGGACCGCGACTGCTACGAGGCCTTCAACATCCAGGTGCAGGGGCTGATGCGCCGGCTCGACGCGGTGAAGGTGAAGAAGCTGGTCATCGGCGTCTCGGGCGGTCTCGATTCCACCCACGCCCTGCTGGTCGCCTGCCGCGCCTTCGACCTTATGGGCTTGCCGCGCGCCAATATCCTGGGCTTCACCCTGCCCGGCTTCGCCACCAGCGACACGACCAAGGGCGCCGCCTGGGCGCTGATGAAGGCGCTTAAGATCACGCCGGCCGAGATCGACATCAAGCCGGCCGCCGAGCGCATGCTGGCCGACATCGGCCATCCCTACGCCAAGGGCGAAAAGGTCTATGACCTGACCTTCGAGAACGTGCAGGCGGGGTTGCGCACCGACTACCTGTTCCGCCTCGCCGGCCAGAACAACGCCATCGTGCTGGGGACGGGCGACCTGTCGGAACTGGCGCTGGGCTGGCTGACCTATGGCGTCGGTGACCACATGAGCCACTACAACGTCAACGGCTCGGTCTCGAAGACCCTGATCCAGCACCTGATCCGCTGGGTGGCCGACAAGGGGCTGCTGGAGCCAGAGGCGTCAGGCGTGCTGCATGCCATCCTGAAGACCGAGATCTCGCCCGAGCTGGTGCCCGCCGACGCCAGGACCGGCGCGATCCAGTCGACCCAGGCCACGGTCGGGCCCTACGAGCTGCAGGACTTCAACATCTTCTGGACCACGCGCTTCGGCTTGCGCCCGTCGAAGGTGGCGTTCCTGGCCTGGCATGCGTGGAAGGACAAGGCGTTCGGCAACTGGCCGGTCTCGCTGCCGGAAAACCAGCGCCACGCCTACGACCTGGCGACCATCCGCAAGTGGCTGCGCGTCTTCGTGGAGCGCTTCTTCGGCCGCAGCCAGTTCAAGCGCTCGGCCCTGCCCAACGGCCCCAAGGTGGTCACCGGCGGTTCCCTGTCGCCGCGCGGCGACTGGCGCGCACCCTCGGATGGGACCGCGAAGGTGTGGCTGGACGAGCTGGACGCGAACGTACCGGAAGCGTGAGCGGCGGCGTAGGCGCTGTTCTCCTCAGGGCAGCTTGCCGAGGAAATCCAGGATGGCGGCCTTGGCTTCCGGCTCGTCCAGCATGGGCGCGTGGCCGATGCCGGGCACCTCCGCATAGCCCATGGCCCGGTGCTTGCGGCGCATCTTGCCGGCGATCTCTCCGTCCAGCACGTCCGAGGTCGCGCCGCGCACCAGCAGGGTCGGGGCCTTCTTGGCCAGGCGGTTGAAGTAGGGCCACAGGTTGGGCGTCAGCGCCTTGGGGCCGGCGGCCCGGATCGGGGCGGAGATGTCGGGGTCGTAGTCGAGCACCGGCTTGCCGTCGGCGCCCTCGCGGAAAGCCCGCCTGGCGAAGGCGTCCCAGAAGGCCTGGGGCCGGTCGGGGAAGGCGATGGCGTTGGTGCGCCGCGCGTAGTCGGCGGCGTCGGCCCAACTGTCGATGGCGGGGCCCGGCTGGCCGGCGTAGGCGGCGATGCGCATCAGCCCGGCCATGGCCACCTGCGGCCCCACGTCGTTGAGGATCACGCCGGCGATGGCCTTGGGCCGCGTCACACCGATCACCATCGTGATCAGCCCGCCCATGGAGGTGCCGAGGAATATGGCGCGGGTGATGCCGGCCTGGTCGAACAGGTCCAGCACGTCCTTGGCGTAGGTGGTGGGCAGGTAGCGCATCGGCTGCGGGTCGCGGTCGGACAGGCCGCGCCCGCGCACGTCGGCGGCGAGGACGCGGCGGCCGGTGGCGGCGATGTAGGGGGCGACGTTCTCGAAGTCGCGGCTGTTGCGGGTCAGGCCGTGCAGGGCGATCACCGGCAGCTTCGCCGCGCCTTCCGCGCCGGCGTAGTCGCGGGCGTGCAGGCGAAGGCCGTCCGACGACGTCCACCAGCGGCTTACCGGTTGGCTCATGACGACAAATCCCCCTCTGGTTGCGCAGCTTAATTCATCGACTGCAGAAAATCCAAGGGGCGGCTCTGCCGCACTTGCGCTGCAGCGAAAATCGTCCTCACACTTCGCACTTGCAGCATGCAGGTCGCGGGGGGATGGCGATGGGTCTGGCGGCGCATCAGGTTGCCCTGGAACTGGATACGGGGGCCACGGCGTGGATGCTCAGCGCCACGGCGCTGGTCCTGCTCATGACCCTGCCGGGCATCGCGCTCTTCTACGGCGGCATGGTGCGCAAGAAGAACGTGCTGGGCACGGCCGCCCAGGCCGTGGGGGCCGCGGCGGTGGTCACCGTGCTGTGGTTCGCGGTCGGCTATTCCCTGGCCTTCGGCAAGCCCGCCAACGAGACGCTCAACGCCGTCATCGGCAGCTTCGACGCGGTGATGCTGAACGGCGTGCGGCCCGATACGGCGCACGCGCTTGCGAAATCGATCCCGGAGTTCCTGTGGATCGCCTACCAGCTGACCTTCGCCATCATCACCCCGGTGTTGATCGCCGGCGCCTTCGCCGAGCGCATGAAGTTCTCCGCCTTCCTGCTGTTCACGGCGCTGTGGCACCTGATCGTCTATGTGCCGGTGGCGCACTGGGTCTGGGGCGGCGGCTTCCTGGCGGGCCAGGGCGTGCTCGACTTCGCCGGCGGGGCGGTGGTGCACGTGAATTCGGGCGTGGCGGGGCTGGTTTGCGCGCTGTTCCTGGGGCCGCGGCGGGGCTGGGGGCGAGACAACCTGGCGCCGCACAACCTGGCCATGACCATGATCGGCGCGTCCCTGCTGTGGGTGGGCTGGATCGGTTTCAATGCGGGTTCGGCGCTGGCCGCCGACGGGCTGGCGGCGACGGCGCTGATCAATACGTTGATCGCCTCGGCGACAGGCGTGTTCGGCTGGATGCTGTTCGAGTGGATCGAGCGCAAGAAGCCGACCCTGCTGGGCATGCTCACCGGCGCGGTGGCGGGGCTGGTGGCGATAACGCCCGCGGCCGGGTTCGTCGATCCGCGCGGCGGCTTCCTCATCGGCCTGATCGGCGGCGCGGTCTGCTACGGCACGGCGGTGTGGCTTAAGCGCCTGCTCAAGTACGACGACAGCCTCGACGCCTTCGGGGTGCACGGCGCGGGCGGCCTGGCGGGCGCGATCCTGACCGGCGTCTTCGCTACCGGAGCCATCAATCCGGCTGGCGCCCATGCGGCGGTCTGGCCGCAGCTGTGGGGCACGCTGGTCGTGGTGGCCTGGAGCGCGGTCGCAACGCTGGCCATTCTGTGGCTGCTGAAACTGACCGTTGGCCTGCGCGTCGAGAAGGACGAGGAGATGGAAGGCCTCGACCTCGCCGTCCACGGCGAGGCGCTGCACGACAGCTAGGCTCTAGGTCCGCGAAATCACGCGACGCATGCCCGGCCGCACGCCCAGCATGGGTGCATTGCGCAGCGCGCCGCCGGTGGGAGACTCCGCCCACAGGTCGTAGGCGGCCGTGCGGGTGACCTTCACCTCGGCGAAGTCGCCCACCTTCAACTTCATGCCCTTGACGAAGACGTTGCCGTCGATCTCTGGGGCGTCGGCCGCCGAGCGGGCTACGGCGACCCCGTCAGGGCGGACCTCGTCGACCAGCACCTTGATCGTCTGGCCGACTTTCCGGCGCAGCTTCTCGGCGCTGATCTTGCCGGCGGCCAGCATGAAGCGCTCGCGGCGTTCGCGCTTGAGTTCCTCGGGCACGTGGTCGGGAAGGGCCTGCGCCGCGGCGCCGGCGACGTTCTCGTAGGCGAAGGCGCCAACGCGATCGAGCTGCGCCTCCTCTAGCCAGTCGAGGAGGAACTGGAAGTCCTCCTCCGTCTCGCCGGGGAAGCCGACCACGAAGGTCGAACGGATGACGATCTCGGGGCAGATCTCGCGCCAGGCGCGGATGCGATCCATGGTCCTGGACTGGTTGCCCGGCCGCTTCATCGCCTTCAACACCTTGGGCGAGGCGTGCTGGAAGGGGATGTCGAGGTAGGGGAGGATCTTCCCCTCCGCCATCAGCGGGATGACCCGGTCCACGTGCGGGTAGGGATAGACGTAGTGCAGCCGCGTCCAGACCCCGAGCTCGCCCAGGCCGCGGGCCAGGTCCTCGAGGTTGGCGCGCCATTCCTGGCCGCGCCATTCGCCGGGCTGGTAGCGCACGTCCAGGCCGTAGGCGGAGGTGTCCTGGGCGACGACCAGCAGCTCCTTCACCCCGTTGTCGACCAGGGTCTCGGCCTCGCGCAGCACCTCGCTGATGGGACGCGAGACGTGGCCGCCGCGCATCGAGGGAATGATGCAGAAGCTGCACTTGTGGTCGCAGCCCTCGCTGATCTTCAGATAGGCGAAATGCTTGGGCGTAAGGCGAATGCCCTGGGGCGGCACCAGGTCGCGGAAGGGATCGGCCGGCGGCGGCGGCAGGGCCGCGTGCACCGCGTCCATGACCTGGTCGTACTCGTGCGCGCCGGTGATGGCCGCCACCTGGGGGAAGCGGGCGCGGATCACGTCGGCCTCGGCGCCCAGGCATCCGGTGACGATCACCTTGCCGTTGCGCGCCAACGCCTCGCCGATGGAATCGAGGCTCTCCTCGCGCGCCGAATCCAGGAAGCCGCAAGTGTTGACCACGACCGCGTCGGCGCCCTCGTAGGTCGGTGAGATCTCGTAGCCCTCGCCGCGCAAGCGGGTGAGTATCCGCTCGGAATCCACCAGCGCCTTGGGACAGCCAAGGCTGACGAAGCCCACTTTCGGGGCCGGTTTGGCGATCACGTCGGACATGGGGGCGGACCCCTACAGGAAAATGCGCCGTCCGTCACGGCGATGTCCCTGCGACCAACGGCCCGCTGGTGCGTTACCGGCGGTAACCTCCGTCGCTCTCAGGAATTCCAGCCATGGCCAAGTCTCCCGCGCCGCCCGTCAAGGCGGCCGCCGCCCGCACGCCCACCGCCCCCGCCAAGCCCGGCCGCGACGTCGTCGGCAACGCCGGCGAACTGCACCAGACCGCTACGGCGCCGGAGCAGCGCATCACCACCAACCACGGCGTGCCCGTCAGCGACGACCAGAACTCGCTCAAGGCCGGCTCGCGCGGCCCCTCGCTGCTGGAAGACTTCGTCCTGCGCGAGAAGATCCAGCACTTCGACCACGAGCGTATTCCGGAGCGGATCGTCCACGCCCGCGGTTCGGCCGCGCACGGCTTCTTCGAACTGACGAAGAGCCTGTCCAAATACACCCGCGCCAAGGTGCTCACCGAGGTCGGCAAGCGCACCGAGGTATTCACCCGCTTCTCCACCGTCGCCGGCGGCGCGGGCTCGGTCGATACGCCCCGCGACGTGCGCGGCTTCGCGGTGAAGCTCTACACGGTCGAGGGCAACTGGGATCTGGTCGGCAACAACATCCCGGTCTTCTTCATCCAGGACGCCATCAAGTTCCCCGACCTGATCCACTCGGTGAAGATGGAGGCCGACCGGGGATATCCCCAGGCGGCCAGCGCGCATGACACCTTCTGGGACTTCATCGGCCTGACGCCGGAGAGCACCCACATGATCATGTGGGCCATGTCGGACCGCGCCATCCCGCGCTCGCTGCGCATGATCGAGGGCTTCGGGGTCAACACCTTCCGCCTGCTCAACGACCGCGACGAGGCGACCTTCGTGAAGTTTCACTGGCGGCCCAAGCTGGGCGCTCAGTCGACCCTGTGGGACGAGGCGGTGAAGATCGCCGGCGCCGATCCCGACTTCCATCGCCGCGACCTCTACGAGGCCATCGACGGGGGAGACTTCCCGGAATGGGAGTTCGGCGTCCAGCTGCTCAGCCAGGCCCAGGCCGACGCCCTGCCCTTCGACATCCTCGACCCGACCAAGCTGATCCCCGAGGAGCTGTATCCGATCGAGGTGGTCGGCCGCATGGTGCTGAACCGCAACCCGGACAACTTCTTCGCCGAGACCGAGCAGGTCGCCTTCCTGCCCACCAACGTGCCGCCGGGGATCGATTTCTCGAATGACCCCCTGCTGCAGGGCCGGCTGTTTTCCTACCAGGACACCCAGTTGTCGCGACTGGGCACGGTCAACTTCCACCAGCTGCCGATCAACCAGGCCAAGGGCTGCCCCTTCCAGAACTTCCAGCGCGACGGCCACATGCAGATGCAGGTCCCCAAGGGCCGCGCCAACTATGAGCCGAACAGCCTGGCCCAGGCCGGCGAAATCGGAGGGCCGCGCGAAGACCCGAAGGGCGGCTTCCGCTCCTTCGCCGAGCCGATGGACGAGACCAAGGTGCGCCTGCGCGCCGACAGCTTCGCCGACCACTACAGCCAGGCGCGGCTGTTCTTCCGCTCCCAGACCGAGATCGAACAGGCGCACCTGGCCAACGCGCTCGTCTTCGAACTGTCGAAGGTGACGCTGGAGCACGTGCGCGACCGGGTGTTGAGCAACCTGCGCAATGTTGACGAGACCCTGGCCAAGCGGGTCGCCGCGGGCATGAACGTGAAACTGCCGGCCAAGGCGAAGGCGGCGTCGGAGCCGTTCGATATGGATGCGTCGCCGGCGCTCTCCATCGTGGGCAAATACCCCGGCAGCCTGATGGGTCGCTGCGTGGGCGTTCTGGTCACCGACGGCGCCGACGGGGCGGTGGTCGCGGCGGTGAAGAAGGCCGTCGCCGCGGCCGGCGGCAAGGTGAAGATCGTGGCGCCGAAGATCGGCGGCGTCGTGCTCGCCGACGGCTCCGCCCTCAAGGCCGACGGCCAGCTGGCCGGCACGCCCTCGGTGGTGTTCGACGCCGTCGCCCTGGTGCTGTCCGCCAAGGGCTGCGCCCAGCTGCTCGGCGAAGGCGCCGCGGTGGACTTCGCCAAGGATGCTTTCGGCCATCTCAAGGCCATCGGCTTTACGCCCGAAGCCCAGCCCCTGCTCGACAAGGCGGGCGTGCAGGCGGACCCGGCCGTGGTCGCGCTCGGCAAGAACGCCAAGGCTTTTGCGGACGCCGCCGCGACGCGCCAGTGGGACCGGGAGCCCGGGGTTCGCATGCTTCCCTAGGGCCTGCGCGGCTCCGCGGTTGAACCAAGGCCACGCTCGCGGGTTCTTGAGTCCGGACCGGGAGACGGCTCCCCGTTCAGGACGGCTGCGAGCCGCACACTTGGAGACACCATCATGGGTATGGAATCCCTGCTTATCTTCCTGCTGATCGGCGCCATCGCCGGCTGGCTCGCCGGCGTCATCGTCAAGGGCTACGGCTTCGGCCTGCTCGGCAACATCGTGGTCGGCATCATCGGCGCCTTCATCGGCGGCTGGCTGCTCGGCATGCTGGGCATCTTCCCCGGCGGCGGCATCGTCGGCTCGATCATCGGCGCCACCATCGGCGCGGTCGTGTTGCTGCTGATCATTCGCCTGATCCGTCGCGCAGCCTAAGCGACCACACGAGACAAGATCACGAGCGCCGGCGGGTCACTCCGCCGGCGTTTGCGTGTCCGCTGCGCGATGGAAGGGCCAGTCGGTCACGCCCGACGCCCACAGCGCCCACCAGACGATGACCGGCTGAAGCAGCAGGCGAGGACCGTGGTAGAGCCAGCCCGGACCCCAGCCATGGGCCGCGAAGTAGTCCGCCGCGTGCTTGATGTTGGCCGGGAAGACGCAGACCGCGTAGAGCCCCAGCCCGATCCCCGCCGCCTTGCGCAGGCGGGGGATCAGCAGCCCAATGGCGCCGAGGAGTTCCGCGACGCCGGTGAGGGCGATCACCATTTCCTTCGCAGGGACCCAGTCGGGTGTGACGCCGACAAAAGGCGCCGGCCACGACAGGTGCGCCGCCCCGGCGACGAGGAAGATCGCGGCGAGGGCGAAGCGGGCGATGGCTCTGGCGAGGGGAGGCGGGGAAGCGGTCACCCCCCTCATACGCGCCCTTTGAACGGCCAGTTCAAGCCGGCCCGCATCGCGCGGAGCCCGCCATACTTCTCTTGGTGGATTGCCGCGCCTTGGGCCAAGCCTGTCAAGGATTTACGGCTACGCCGCGCTTCGCGTCCTTGACAGGCTTGGCCCAAGGCGCACCCTCGCCTGCAAGAGAAGAATGTCTGGATGCGCCCGAGCGGGCCAAGGGATCGAGGAGATGCCGAGTATCGTTCCGACACCCGAGGAGCTTCCTCCGCCGAACGGGGAACCGATCTTCTCGCTGCGCGTCCGCCGAGGCAAAGGGTTCCCGGCATCTCGGCTCGGTGACCTCCGCGCTGCATTTCCAGCGCTTCGGAATTTATCAGACCAGGTACTCACCGGCGCGGCCTTGGGTCCTCCAACGGTAGATCTCGGCCGTTTCACCGAGAGCGAAATGGGTGACCGGCAAGCTCTGCTCGACAGCCTCCATATCAAGGTCGAACGGATTCCAGTGGGATAGCGCCCGCAGCGCGACCGCCTAGCCCTTCTTCGCCGCCATCGCCTCGACGCCCTTCTGCACCACCAGCTTGGCCAAGGTCGCGCCGGGGAAGAAGATGTTCGCCGTCTCCACCCCGACGTCGAGCAGGAACTTCGGCTCCAGCACCTTGCCCAGGTACTGTTCGAAGGTGGCGCCGCCGGGCTTGGCCTCGCCGGTCAGGGCGTCGAATTCGATGACCGCCTCCTTGCCCTGCCAGCGGTAACGGAAGGCGTAGACGGGGCGGTAGTAGAGATCGATGCTTTCGACGCGGACGCTCTCCTCCAGCACCTTGTCGGCCTCGACCGACTTGATGACGCCCACGAGGACGTCGCGCAGCAGGACACTCGCCTTGGCCTGGGGCGGCACCAGGATCACGCCCTCGGGCGCGAAGGTCCCGACCTCGTCGGGGGCCACCACCTGGGCGTCGAATTTCAGATACTGGTGCAGGCTGGAATCCAGCGCCTTGGAGACGCCGTCGAACAGGGCCTCGGTGCGATGCTCCTCGCGGCAGCTCTCGATACCCGACAGCGAAAAGCGGCTGGTGGCGACGGCGTGGTCCTTGCCGTCGATGCTGACCGACTTCACCTCCGGCGCCACGGGCACTTCATAGGTGCGGGCCCGCTCGTAGACATAGATCGCCGAGGCGACGATGCGCCAATAGGGCTGGTAGCGCCGCTCGCGATAGACCAGCTCGAAGTCCTCGTCCTTCGGCTTGTTCAGGAACCCCGACAGCTTGGCCAGGGTGCCGAACGCCTCCATCCGCTGGCTCCAGGCGCGGCCCTCGGCATGGTCCATGTTGAACCGGTCCGGATGGAACAGGACGCGCTCCTCGGCGAGATCGACGTTCATGCGGCGGCGCTCCGGCGTGGGCCGACAGTAATGGCGCGCGCGGGCGGCCGGCTCAACCCTAGAGGATGAAGCGGCTCAGGTCCGCGTCCCTGGCCAGGTCGCCGACCGTGGACTTCACCAGGGCCGCGTCGATGGTGACGGTCTGGCCGCCCAGGTCGCTGGCGCGGAAGCTGATGTCCTCGGTGACCTTTTCCATCACCGTCTGCAGCCGCCGAGCGCCGATGTTCTCCACCGCCGTGTTCACCGCGACCGCGGCATCGGCGAGCGCGTCCAGCGCGTCCTCGGTGAAGACCAGGGTGACGTCCTCGGTGGCCATCAGCGCCTGGTGCTGGGCGATCAGGTTGGCTTCCGGTTCGGTGAGGATGCGGCGCATGTCCTCGCGGGAGAGCGCCTTCAATTCCACCCGGATCGGCAGGCGGCCCTGCAATTCGGGCAGCAGGTCGCTGGGCTTGGCGACGTGGAAGGCGCCCGAGGCGATGAACAGGATGTGGTCGGTCTTCACCGGCCCGTACTTGGTCGAGACGGTGGTGCCCTCGATCAGGGGCAGCAGGTCGCGCTGCACGCCCTCGCGGCTGACGTCCCCGCCCTGGCGGTCCTGGCGCGAGGCCACCTTGTCGATCTCGTCGAGGAAGACGATGCCCTCGTTCTCGGCCAGCAGCAGGGCCTCGGTGGTCAGGGCCTCGTTGTCGAGCAGCTTGTCGCCCTCCTCGGCGACCAGCGGCGCGACGGCGTCGCGCACGGTCAGGCGCACGGTCTTGGTGCGCCCGCCCATCGCCTTGGAAAACATCTCCGACAGGTTCAGCACGCCCACGCCCGGCTGGCCGGGGATATCCATGGCGCCCAAGGGCGAGGAGGTGTCGTTTAGCGACAGCTCGACTTCCTTGTCGTCCAGTTCGCCGGCGCGCAGCTTCTTGCGGAAACTCTCGCGAGTGGCGGCCTGGGAGCCCGCGCCCACCAGGGCGTCGAGCAGGCGTTCCTCGGCGGCGGCCTCGGCGCGGGCGCGTACGCCGGCGCGCCGGCGGTCGCGCACCTGCGCGATCGCGCTCTCGACGAGATCGCGCACGATCTGGTCGACGTCGCGGCCGACGTAGCCGACCTCGGTGAACTTGGTGGCCTCGACCTTCAGGAACGGAGCCTGGGCCAGCTTGGCCAGGCGGCGCGCGATCTCGGTCTTGCCCACGCCGGTGGGGCCGATCATCAGGATGTTCTTGGGCGTGATCTCGTCGCGGATCGATTCCGGCGTGCGCTTGCGCCGCCAGCGATTGCGCAGCGCCACGGCGACGGCGCGCTTGGCGTCCTGGTGGCCGACGATGAAGCGGTCGAGTTCGGAGACGATCTCGCGGGGAGAAAATTCGGTCATGGAAGGGAGATAGGGGCTTTCGGGGATGGATGTTAGGCGGCGGGCTCGCGGGCCATCAACAGCACCCGGCCTTCGTCCCCGTCGCGCTCGCCCAGGGGTTGGAAACCCGCCTTGGCGTAGGCGCGGATGGCGCGGGGGTTGGCGGGATCGGGGTCGGTGACGACGCGGGGTGTTCCCGTGGCCAGCAGGTGGTCGACGACCAGCCGAATGGCGGCCGAGCCATGGCCCTGGCCCAGCAGCTCCTCGCGGCCGATGAACTGGTCGATGCCGACCGTGCCGGGCGGCTGGTCGTCGTAGGGGCCGCTGGCCGACGCATCCTCGTGGTCGGCGGCGCAGGCGTGCTCCTTCCAGATGTCATAGACCTGCAGGAAGCCGAACGGCGCGCCGTCCAGCGTCAGGATGAAGTAGCGCATCCACGGCGCCTGCAGCCCGCGCGTCAGCTCGTCCTGCATCAACTCGTTCCAGGGCCACCACATGCTCACGTGCGGCTGGCGCAGCCAGTCGAGGACGAGTGGGATGTCGGCCGCGGTCATGGGGCGAAACCCAAGCATCTGTCAGCCGCCCAGTGGCGGACCCAGCGGCATCAGGACGGCGCCGTTTTCCAGCGCGTCGATGACGTCGAGGTCGGCGTGAAGTTCGGCCTCCGGGCGCGGCCTGGGCGGCGTCCAGCCGGGGCCGGGCGAGACGGCGGCCATCCACTCGCCGACCGCCTCGACGGTGTTGGCGATGGCCTGGTCGACGGTTTCGCCGGTGGCGTGCACGCCGGGCAGGTCGGGCACCGAAACGTTCCAGGCCCCGTCGTCGCCCTCTACCAGCGCGAGATAGGCGGCGCTCACGAGAGGGTTTCCACCGTCAGATTGCCGTTGGTGTAGACGCAGATGTCGGCCGCTACGGCCATGGCCTTGCGGGCGATGGTCTCGGCGTCGAGGTCGGTGTTCTCGATCAGGGCCCGGGCGGCGGAGAGCGCATAGTTGCCGCCCGATCCAACCGCGGCCACGCCATGCTCGGGCTCCAGCACGTCGCCCACGCCGGTGACGGTGAAGATGGCTGATCTGTCGGCGACCAGCAGCATGGCTTCGAGCCGGCGCAGATAGCGGTCGGTGCGCCAGTCCTTGGCCAGGTCGACGCAGGCCCGCGCCAGCTGGTCGGGATACTGCTCCAGCTTGGCTTCCAGCCGCTCGATCAGGGTGAAGGCGTCGGCGGTGGCGCCGGCGAAGCCGGCGATGACCTTGCCGCCCGCCAGGACGCGCACCTTGCGCGCGGCGCCCTTGACCACGGTCTGGCCCATGGAGACCTGGCCGTCGCCGGCGATGACGGTCTTGCCGCCCTTGCGCACGGCCAGGATGGTGGTGCCGTGCCAGTCTGGAAAGTTGGTCGCATTGCTCATGCGCCAAGAAGTGGCCGCACGCGTGAACGAGCGCAAGGTTTCGCCAGACCCGACGACGCCAGCGGCGCCCCTAGGGCTGGCCGGTCACCGGCGTGGAGGCGGGGGTGACGTTGATGGCGAAGTCATTGGCGTAGGCCGCGCCCGATCCCGCCAGCAGGAAGCCGTAGGTGATGTCGGTGGCGTTGGCCGGCACGTTGAGCACGATGGAATAGCGCCGCCAGCGGGTGGTGCCGCGCAGGGGCCGGCTCTGCATGTCGTCGAAGGCCAGCACCTTGTCGCCCGGGCCGGTGATCTTCATCCACATCTGCACGCGCCCGGCCCGCTCGGTGCTCAGGTCGGCGGAGAGGCGCACGCGCTTGCCCCGGAAGCGGTTGGCCGGGACGGTGCGCGACAGGGTGCCCATGCCGCCCGGCCGGGCCGTCGGCTTGGCGCGGATGGAGATGGCTTGCAGGCCTTCCGGCGGCGGGAAGAACAGCGAGTCCTGGTAGACCCGCGAGCGCAGTTCATCGGCGTCGCTCATGCGCTCGTTGCGCCGGCCCGAGCCGCGCTCGCCGGTATGGAAGATATAGTCGGTCGTATTGATCCCGGCCTGGAACCAGCCGTGGCTGTCCTGGGCCAGGGCCGGACCGGCGGTCCATACGAAAATCGCCGTCAACAGGACGGCGACGAGGCGACGCAAGCGGTTCACTGCGCGGACTCCGTAGCGGCGGCCGCGCCCCCGGCAGGCGTGTGCAAGGCCAGCAGGTAGCTGCGGGTGGTGTCGGGGGCGGCGCCCGGCGTCGGCAGGTTCATGTCACGGGCGATAAGCACGGCGACCAGCAAGCCGGCGGCGAGCGCCAGGAAAGGGACCGTGCGGTCGCGCCGCACCTTGGCCGCCGCGGCGCCGAGAATGGCGTTGTCCATGGCGAGGCTCGGCGTCTCGTGGGCGGCCGAGCGGTAGAGCGCCTGCAGGCGGGCGATGTCGTCCTGCTCATCCATAGAGCCAGTCCCCCAGTTCGGCGCGCAGGCGGGCGGACGCATAGCGCAGCCGGCTCTTCACGGTTTCGCGGGGCACGCCCGTGGTCTGGGCGATCTCTTCGAGGCTCAGCCCGGCCTCGACCTGCAACAGGAAGGCCTGGCGCTGCACATCCGGCAGGCCGCCGATGGCCGCCATCAGCGCGCGGCCCAGGTCGTTGTTGGAGGCCGCCTCCTGGGGATTGAGGTCGGGAGAGGCCAGCACCGGCGCGCCTTCGCCCTCCAGCGGCTTGGCGAAGACCTCGCCGTAGCGCCGCGCGCGGCTGCGCAGGCCGTCGGCCATGCGCCGGTTGGCGATCGAGAACAGGAAGGTGCGGAAGGCCGCCTGCGGGGTCCAGGAATCGCGGCTCTTCACCACCGCCATCCAGGTCTCCTGGAACACTTCCTCGGCTTCGGCCGGAGAGGACGCCATGCGCAACAGGTACCTGTGCAGCGCCGAGCGGTGGCGCGCGTAGAGGGTCTGGAATGCCTTGAGATCCCCGCCGCGCCAGTTCTGCATCAGGGTTTCATCCCTGACCGGAGACAGATCCGGAGCGACGGGGTCCCGGTGGGGGTGGTGGCTGAACACGGCCTGCCACGCCGAAGGCACGAGGGGCAGGGCCGTAACCTGAGCAACCGGCATGACGCCTCCAGACCGAGTCAGCCACCGATAGCTAGATCGCCCGGGGCCGCCAAAAGGGGTCAAACTCTAGCGCGGAATTTTCAAAACGCCGTGTCGCGGCGGTGACGGCCTTCGCCAATCCTTTTCCCCGCATGGGGTTTCGCGCTTGACCGGCGAAGGCGCCGGCCTGACGGTGCGGCCGAATTTGTCGGGGACTGCGCGGCCATGAAAACGCTCCTGAAGATCATCGGCTGGGCGCTGGCCATCGTGGCGGTGGTGGTCATCGGCGGCTGGTTCGCCCTGAAGCGTCCCGACATTCCCTACGCCGAGCTGGACGCCAAATACGCCGTCCCGGGTGAGAAATACGCCGACCTCGGCGAGGGCCTGCGCGTGCGCTACGTCGAGGCAGGCGATCCCAAGGCCCCGACGGTGCTGCTGCTGCACGGCTACACCGCCTCGCTGGAAGGCTGGGACGCCTGGATCAAGGCGCTCTCGGGCCAGTACCACGTGGTCGCCATCGATCTGCCGGGCCACGGCCTGACCCGGGCGCCGGCCGGCTGGCAGGCCTCGCCCCAGGCCTACGCCGCCGTGGTCGAGCGCTTCGCCGCCAAACAGGGCCTCGGCCAGTTCGTGCTGGTCGGCGAATCCATGGGCGGCTGGGCGGCCTGGGAATACGCCCTGGCCCACCCCGAGCGCCTGCAGGGCCTGGTGCTGGTGGATTCCTCCGGCTGGCCGGACCTGCGGGCCCGGACGAAGGAGATTCAATCCAGCTTCATGGTCCGCGCCCTGCACAACCCGCTCGGCCGCGCCATCCTCGAGCCGCTGGACGCCCGCGCCAACCTGGAAAGCGGCCTGCTGGCGGCGTTCGAGAACGACCGGCTGGTCACCGACGCCATGGTCGACCGCTACTGGGCCTTCAACCGCGCGCCCGGCCACCGCAAGATCATCACCGACCTGTTCGTGAACTACGAGCGCTACCCGATGGCGACGGCCGAGCGCCTGGCCGCGATCCGTACGCCGACGCTGATCCTGCAGGGCGAGAAGGACGAACTCGTGCCGCTCGACCACGCCCGCCAGTTCGACGCCGCCATCCCCGACAGCCGCCTGATCGTCTACCAGGGCGTCGGCCACATCCCGCCCGAGGAAGCCTCCGCGGCCTCGGCCGCCGACCTGCTGGCCTTCCTGGGCGCGCTGAAGCTCGGCGCCGCGCCGGCGGCGACGGAAGAAACAACGCCCGCCAAGCCGACGACCACGGAGAGCACTTCGCCCCCGCCGACCAACCCGCTGGATCCGTCGCTGATCTTCCAGTGACGGGCCCTCCTCCCTTGTTCGCGGCGGCGGGCGGGGGGTGGCGCGGCTAGACCGGGATCACCCGGTCCGGGGGCCGGTGGCCGTCCTGCAGGGTCTTGATGTTGAGGATCACCCGCTCGCCCATGTCGATGCGGCCCTCGATGGTGGCCGAGCCCATGTGCGGCAGCAGCACCACATTGGGCAGGCCGATCAGGTCGGGGTGGACCGCGGGTTCGTGTTCGAAGACGTCCAGCCCGGCGCCGGCGAAGGCGCGCGCCTTCAGGGCCGCGGCCAGGGCTTCCTCGTCGATCACCTCGCCGCGCGAAGTGTTGACCAGCACCGCGTGCGGCTGGAGCAGGGCCAGGCGGCGGGCGTCCATCAGGTGGTGGGTCTGGGGCGTCAGCGGGCAGTTGATGGAGACGATGTCGACGCGCTGCAGCATCTGATCCAGGTCGTCCCAGAAGGTCGCGTTCAGCTCCTCGACCACGGCCGGATTGGCCTGGCGGCGGTTATGGTAGTGCACCGAAAGGCCGAACGCCTTGGCCCGCCGCGCCAGCGCCTGGCCGATGCGGCCCATGCCGATGATCCCCAGCCGCTTGCCCCAGATGCGCCGCCCGGTCATCCAGGTCGGCGTCCAGCCGGTGAACTTGCCGGCCCGGATGATGTCGGCGCCTTCCACGAACCTGCGCGCCGTGGCCAGGATCAGGCCCATGGTCATGTCGGCGGTGTCTTCCGTCAGCACCCCGGGCGTATTGGTGACGATCAGGCCGGCGCCGACGGCGGCGGGCACGTCGACGTGGTCCATGCCGGCGCCGAAGTTGGCGATCATCTTCAGTTGCTCGCCGCGCGCCGCGATGATGTCGGCGGAGATGTCGTCGGTGATGGTCGAGACCAGGACTTCGGCCCGCTGGACGGCGGCCTTAAGCTCCTGTTCACCAAAAGGGCGATCATCGAGGTTGAGTTCGGCGTCGAACAGTTCGCGCATGCGCGTCTCGACCGGCTCGGGCAGTTTGCGCGTGAGGACGATCTTGAGCTTGCGGACGGACATCGGATCCCTGGGGACGAAACAACCGGGGCGGTTTAGCAAAGCCGCGCGCGCCGCGATACGCGCCGTTCTTGTGCTTTCGATGACCGTCGCCGTCCTCGCCCCCCAGGTCAGCGTCGCCGAGGACCCCTACCGCGCCGGCGACCGGCCGACGCCCTCGCGCCTGCCGGTGCCGCGCTGGGTGTCGCTGAAGTTCAACGACGTCAACGCCCGCTCCGGCCCCGGCGACGACTACCCCGCCGTCTGGACCTATCACGCCAAGGGCCTGCCGGTTCAGGTGGTCGCCGAGACCCGCGAGTGGCGCAAGGTCTGCGACCCGGACGGCGGCGCCGCCTGGATCCACCGCCGCACCACCGTGGGGGTGCGAACCGTCTTCCACCGCGGCGCCCAGCTGTTGCCCCTGCGCACGGGCCCCAAGGACAATGCCCGGGTGCGCGCCCTGCTGGCGGTGCGCGGCATCGCGCGGCTGGACCGTTGCGAAAAGGGCTGGTGCCTGATCCAGGTCGGCAACGACAAGGGCTGGGCCCGGGCCGGCAGCCTGTGGGGCCTGGCCGACCGGCGGGTCTGCCGGTAAGGCGCCCATCCGACGGTTGAGCCCCCCGCTCACGTCGTGTAACCCCCTGTTACAATCCGGCGCACAGGGAGCGCTCAACAAGAATGCCTGAGCAGCAGAACGCCTATTCCTACGAAGACCTGCTGGCCCATGGCCGGGGCGATCTGTGGGGCCCCGACAACGCCCAGCTGCCGGCCCCGCCGATGCTGATGTTCGACCGCATCACCCGCATCGAGGGCGAGGGCGCAGGCGCCTTCGGCAAGGGCTATGTCGAGGCGGAACTCGATGTGAACCCGGACCTGTGGTTCTTCAAATGCCATTTCATCGGCGACCCGGTGATGCCGGGCTGCCTGGGCCTGGACGCCATGTGGCAGCTGGTCGGTTTCTTCCTCGGCTGGTCGGGCGGGCCCGGCAAGGGCCGCGCGCTGGGCGTCGGTGATGTGAAGTTCACCGGCCAGGTGCCTCCCACCGCGAAAAAGGTGGTCTATAAGATCGACCTGAAGCGCGTCATCAACCGCCGCCTCGTGATGGGAATCGCCGACGGGGTGATGGAACGCGACGGCGAACCTATCTATGCGGCGACGGACCTGCGGGTCGGCCTGTTCGACCCCAAGGCCATGTAGGCCGGGACCACAGGTTTCTCGAGAAAGGACGTCCGAATGCGGCGTGTCGCGATTACGGGGCTTGGGATCGTATCCTCCATCGGCAACAACGCCGCGGAGGTCGCCGCCTCACTGCGCGATGCGAGGTCCGGCATCCGGGCCGCGCCCAGGTACGCCGAACTCGGATTCCGCAGCCAGGTCGAAGGCGCGCCCCAGATGAACTGGGAAGAGCACGTCGACCGCCGCGCCGCGCGCTTCCTGGCCGAGGGCACCGGCTGGGGCCACATCGCCTTCGAGGAAATGCTCAAGGACTCCGGTCTCGAAGAGGCCGACATCTCCAACGAGAAGACCGGCATCATCGTCGGCGCCGGGGGCGCCTCGACCCGCTCCATCATCGAGGCCGCCAACATCACCCTGGAGAAGGGCCCCAAGCGCGTCGGCCCCTTCGCGGTGCCCAAGGCGATGAGCTCGGGCCCGTCGGCGACGCTGGCCACCTGGTTCAAGATCAAGGGCGTGAACTATACGATCGCCTCGGCCTGCGCGACCTCGACCCACTGCATCGGCGCGGCCGCCGAGCAGATCCAGATGGGCAAACAGGACATCGTCTTCGCCGGCGGCTGCGAGGAGCTGGACTGGACGCTCAGCGTCATGTTCGACGCCATGGGCGCCATGTCCTCGAAATATAACGACCGGCCCGCGGTCGCGAGCCGCGCCTATGACGTCGGCCGCGACGGCTTCGTCATCGCCGGCGGGGCCGGCATGGTGGTGGTCGAGGAGCTTGAGCACGCCAAGGCGCGCGGGGCCAAGATCTACGCCGAGATCACCGGCTACGCCGCCAACTCCGACGGCTACGACATGGTCGCGCCTTCGGGTGAGGGCGCCACGCGCTGCATGAAGCTGGCGCTGGACCAGGCCAGGGGCCGCACGGTGCAATACCTGAATCCGCACGGCACCTCGACGCCGGTGGGCGACTCTAAGGAAATGCAGGCCGTCCGCGACGCCTTCGGCAAGGACATCCCGCTGATCTCCTCGACCAAGTCCCTGACCGGCCACTCGCTTGGGGCCGCCGGGGCGCAGGAGGCGATCTACTGCCTGCTGATGATGCAGAACGGCTTCGCCGCCGAAAGCGCCCACATCGACACCCTCGATCCCGAATTCGAGGACCTGCCCATCCTGCGCGAGCGCCGGGAGATCGAGCTGGACACGGTGATGTCCAACAGCTTCGGCTTCGGCGGCACCAATGGGTGCGTGATCCTCAGCAAGGTTTGAGGCCGTGGCCCGCTTGACGCCATTCAGGCTGGTCATGGTGACGGCCGGGCTGGTGATGTTGGGTGCTTGCGCCACGGTCTCCTGGGAAAGCCCTACGTTTGAGCAGGTCAGGAGTGGCGGCCGCCAAGACCGCAAGGTCACGGTGACCGGCTACCTTGTCGCCGCCGGCGGAGCCTATGATTTCTATCAATCCGAGCCCCTCGCGAGATCGACGGGCGGCGAAGGCTGTATCGCTTTGCTGCTGACCAGGCAGGACGGCGAGCGGTTCAATCAGCAGCTCGTCAGCGGCCCGCTTACCGTGACCGGCACGGCTCACAGCCGCCGTGAGTTCGATGGAGCGATCCATGGCGAAGGCGACGTGGACGGCCGCCCCTGGATGGGAGACAACTGCCCGGGGCCCGCCATCATTTTTGTGGATCGGATTGACTAGCCCTCGCGGCCAATCCTTGCCTCTCCCGTCCCGCCCGTCCAAAACGACCCCGCGTTATCCAAGGAGACCACGACATGGCTGAATCCGAAGGCTGGGCCATGCCCAAGGGCGACCTGATGAGGGGCAAGAAGGGCCTGGTCATGGGGATCGCCAACCAGAACTCCATCGCCTGGGGGATCGCGTCGCAGCTCGCGGCCCAGGGCGCGGAGCTGTGCTTCACCTACATGGGCGAGGGCCTGGAGCGCCGGGTGCGGCCGCTGGCCGAGAGCGTCGGCGTGGACTTCCTGGTCCCCTGCGACGTCAGCGACGACGCCTCGATGGACTCCGCCTTCGCCGCCATCAAGGCGCGCTTCGGCAAGCTGGACTTCCTGGTCCACTCGGTCGCCTTCGCCAACAAGGACGAGCTGAAGGGCTCCTTCGTCGACAACACCACCCGCGAGGGCTTCCTGACGGCCATGAACATCTCGGCCTTCAGCTTCGTCGACAGCGCCCGGCGCTCGGCCGAGCTGATGACCGACGGCGGCTCGATGATCACCATGACCTACCTTGGGTCGGAGCGGACCATCCCCAACTACAACACCATGGGCGTGGCCAAGGCGGCGCTGGAGGCGGCCACCCGTTACGCCGCCCGCGACCTGGGCCCGCGCGGCATCCGGGTCAACGCCATCTCCGCCGGCGCCATGCGCACCCTGTCCCTGGCCGGGATCTCCGGCGGCCGCGGCATGATCGCCCAGGGCCGCAACTTCAGCGCCCTGAAGCAGGACACCACCATGGAAGGCGTCGCCGGCTGCGCCCTGTGGCTGCTGTCGGACCTGGGGATGTCGACCACGGGCGAAGTCGTCCACGTCGACGCCGGCTTCCACATGATGGGCATGCCCGACGAGGTCGGCGGCGAGGGCTGAGGCCCACCTCGGCTGACTCCCGTTCGAGATCCGCCGCAGCCCTGCGCAGCCCTTTCTCCACACCGGCACGCACCCGCAAAATCGAACTCGAATTCTAATTCGAAATCGCGCCGCGAGAGTGGGCGCATCCGCCCTTGAATCTCTTGCAGGCAAGGGTGCTCCGGTGGGGAGGCGTGTCAAGGACGCGCGCAGCGCGCCGCGGCGCGGCAGCCTTCGGCTGTCCTTGACACGCCTCCCCACCGGAGCTGCGATCATCCAAGAGATTGAAGGCTTACTCTCATCGCGGAGGCGATGACCGGCTAGGGCCCAAGGCTGGGCCTGCGGGGTTGGGGCTCGTCCGCCCCCTCATCCCCCAGCCGCCGGTAGGCAAACCGGTCCCGCACCCGGATCTGGAAGAACCGCCCCTTCGAGGCCGCGGCGCGGAAGTCCCGGGCCACATCTTCCGGCACATCCTCATAGGCATAGGCCTGCCCGCTCACGAAGGTGACCAGGAGCGTCCGTGTCTGCGGTTCGTAGCGGAAGCGCTTGATAGCGGTTGACGGCATGACGTCGGGATCAACGCCTAACCCCTTTCCTGGGCGCCAACCGATCAATTGCACCGGCGCGGCTAACAGGTTCTGTCCCAGGCAATCCCTGATAGGGTGCGCCCCTCGGTGGGGAGTGGGACAAGCGTGCTTACACGCCGGCAGATCGCCCAGGGACTCGGCCTGGGGGCGGGCCTCGCGGGCTTCAGCCTGCCGATGGCCACGTCCGCCATGGCCCAGGATGCCGGACCCGGCGCCGCGCCCGGTTCCCCCCTGCCGCCGCCGCCGGCCCCGACCACCGGAACACGCCTGGCCGACCCCGACGACGCCGAGTTCAACGCCTCCTTCGATCCCAAGCTCCGCATGGTCGGATCCGTGCAGGTCGAAAACCAGGGGCCGTTCCAGTTCGTGGTCGACACCGGCGCCAACCGTTCGGTGATCTGCGTCGAACTGGCCGAGCAGCTGAAGCTCGCCCGCGGCGAGACGGTGGTGCTGCACGGCATCGCCGGCGCCGAGGAGACACCCACCGCCATCGTGCCCCGCTTCGATGTCGCCGGCATCGTCACCCACAACCTGCAGATGCCCATGCTGCCGCGCCGGCGCCTGGGCGCGGACGGGCTGCTGGGGCTGGATGCCCTGGCCGACCGCGCCGTCGAGCTGGACTTTCGCCGCCACCGCGTGCGGCTGTTGAAGTCGCGCATCCGCACCGTCGGCTCCTCGCGCCTGACCCCCGACACGCGCCAGCCCGGCGCCGTGGTCAATGCCCGCTACCGCTTCGGCCAGCTGACCATCGTCATCGCCCGGGCCGGCAATTCGCCGGTCACCGCCTTCATCGATTCCGGCAGCCAGGCCACGGTCGGCAACTCGGCCCTGCAGCGGGCGGTGGCCACGCGCAAGCTGGCGGTGCCGGGCGCGGGGCGCATCGTGCCGATCTACTCGGTGACCAGCCAGGTCGCCTACGGCCAGTACGAGGTGATCCGTCTGCTGTCCTTCGGCGGCGACGCGCGGCTGAGAAACCTGCCGGTGGTGTTCTCCGACCTGCACACCTTCGATCTCTGGGGGCTTCGCGATACCCCGGCCCTGCTGATCGGGGCGGATTCGCTCTCGGCCTTCAGCCAGGTGACCCTCGACTTCGGCCGCCACGAGGTTGTGTTCAACCCCTAGGCGGACGTCGCCGCCGCCGCCGAAATGCCTTCCAGGAAGGTGCGGAACTTGCCCGCCGCCTCGGCGGCCAGGGCCGGGTCGTAGCGCATGGGAAACTGGGCGGTGGGCTCGTCGAAGGCGTGGCTGGCGTCCAGGGTCCAGACCTCGACCTGGGCGCCGGAGCCGCGCACCCGGTCGTAGAGCCGCTCGGCCTGGCTGGCGGCGGTGATGTGGTCGCCCTTGGCGAGGATGGCGAAGGTCTTGGGCGTTCGCACCCAGGCCTTGGTGCGCGTGTAGGCCGGATAGCCGCCGTAGGGGTAGGCCAGGAACACGCCCTTGAGGTTCGCCAGCGGCGCGGCCGAGGCGTCGTCAAGGCCGGCTTCGCCCTTGTGGGTGAGCGGCATGGTCATCAGGTCCATGATCGCCCAGGAGCCGTGGCTCCAGCCGGCCAGCGCCAGGCTGGAGGGGTCGACGTCGGGACGCTGGGCCACGCCCCAGGCGGTGGCCAGCACGTCGCCGGCGCGCTCGGAGCCCTGCAGCATCACCCCGGTGCAGACGAAGGCCAGGCCGAACTCGCGCGTCCAGCCGCGGGCCGCGAAACTGTCGACCACGAAGGCGCGCCAGCCGGCCTTCACCGCCGCGTCGGCGTACAGCGGCAGGTGCGGGCGCAGGCCGCCGCAGCCGTGGAACAGCAGCACCGCCGGGCGCGGGACCCCGTCGTCGGGCCCGAAGGCCTGGACGTGGGGCGCCAGCTGCGCCCACCGTTCGGCGGTGCTGTCCATGAGACCTCCAACCCTGCGACGGGCCTTGGGTAGCCGACTGCGGCGGCGGCGTCACGCGGCGGAGCGTCGCGGGACCTGATCGCGGGCGCGAACGCCTGTTGTCGGCCTGCTGCTGGCCTGCAAACCGTCGACCGGCGGCCAGATCGAACTCCTGTTCAGCCGCCGCAAACCCTTATTTTGCAACGACCTGTCGTGTCGTAACACGACAGATGCGGTCGTGTTTCACGTGAAACCTAGTGGCGGAACACCCGCACGCCGGTGAAGGCCATGGCCAGGCCGGCTTTGTCGGCCGCGGCGATGACCTCTGCGTCGCGCATCGAGCCGCCCGGCTGGATCACCGCCGTGGCGCCCGCGGCGGCGGCTTCCAGCAGCCCGTCGGGGAAGGGGAAGAAGGCCTCGGAAGCGCAGGCCGAACCCTTGGCCAGGCTGTCCTTCAGGCCCAGCGCATCGGCCGCTTCCCTGGCCCGCAGCGCCGCGATCCGGGCGCTGTCGCGCCGGTTCATCTGGCCCGCCCCGATGCCCGCCGTGCGGCCGTCCTTGGCGTAGACGATGGCGTTGGATTTCACGTGCTTGGCGACGGTGAAGGCGAACAGCATGTCCTCGACCTCGGCCGGGGTCGGCTGTCGCTTGGTGACCACCGTCAGGTCCGCAGCCTTGATGCGGCTGGTGTCGCGGCTCTGCACCAGGAAACCCCCGGCGACGGAGCGGAACACCTGGCCGGGGCTGAGCGGATCGGGCAGGCCGCCGGTGACCAGCAGGCGCAGGTTCTTCTTGGCCGCGAACACCGCGATGGCGTCCTCGTCGGCCTCGGGCGCGATCACCACCTCGGTGAAGATCTCGACCATCTTCAGGGCCGCCGCGCGGTCCAGCCGCCGGTTGACCGCCACGATGCCGCCGAAGGCCGAGACCGGATCGCACTCCAGAGCGCGGCGATAGGCCTCTTCCAGGGAGGCGCCGACCGCCACGCCGCAAGGGTTGGCGTGCTTGACGATGACGCAGGCGGGCGCCGCCTTGGGATCGAACTCGGCGACCAACTCAAATGCCGCGTCGGTGTCGGCGACGTTGTTGTAGCTCAGCTCCTTGCCCTGCAGCTGGCGGATGGTGGTCACGCCCGGGCGTTGCTCGGAGCCCTTGTAGAAGGCCGCACCCTGGTGGGGGTTCTCGCCGTAGCGCATGGTCTGCACCAGCTGGCCGGCGATGGCGCGGCGATGCGGCCACTGGTCGCCGACCTGGCCCGCGAACCAGGTCGAAACGGCGGCGTCATAGGCGGCGGTGCGGGCGAAGGCGCGTGCGGCCAGGCGGCGGCGCAGCTCAAGCGACGTGCCGCCCTCGATCTGCAGGTCGGCGATCGCCTCGGCCACGCTGTCGCGATCGACGCAGACGCAGACGTAGCCGTGGTTCTTGGCCGCCGAGCGGATCATGGCCGGGCCGCCGATGTCGATGTTCTCCACGCAGGCTTCGAAGGAGCCCCCGGCCGCCACCGTTTCCTCGAAGGGATAGAGGTCGATCCAGAGGAAATCGATGGCCTCGATGCCGTGCTCGGCCATGGCCGCGGCGTGGGTCTTGGCGTCGCGCACGCCCAGCAGGCCGCCGTGAACCTTGGGGTGCAGGGTCTTGACCCGGCCGTCCATAATCTCGGGAAAGCCGGTGAGTTCGCTGATGTCCTTCACCGGCAGGCCGGCGGCGGCGATGGCGGCGCGCGTGCCGCCGGTGGAGATCAGCTCCACGCCGAGATCATGCAGAGCCTGGGCGGTATCGGTCAGCCCCGCCTTGTCGGACACGGAAATCAGCGCCCTTCGCGGAATGACGCGGTTGGGCGGCGACGGAAAGTCGGGGGCGGCGGGCATGGCGAATCCGGGCGGCTGGGGAGAGCGCGCGCCGGTTAACACCTAAGGCGATGGGATGCTAGCCGCCCTCGCCCGGCGCGCCCGCCGGGGCGAGCTTCCAGCGCACCCGGGTGGTGGCGTCGGTGCGGGCCACGCCGCGCAGCACGATCTGGGCGGTCTTGCGCGACAGGCCGTTGTCGAAACAGACCGAAGGCTCGATGGCGACCTCGGCGGCATCGGAGCGGAACCACCAGCCACGGCCCGAAGGTCCGCGCAGCAGAACGCTCTTGCGGTCGCGCGCCTGACTGACCTGGACGCCCGGATGCAGGTGGAAACGCGCCGCGTAGGGCGCCGCCAGCACGCGGGGATGGGCGCCGGGCGATGGGGCCAGTTGGTCCTCGGCGCGCAATTCGTCGGCCCGCACGTCCACGAACAGGCGCCGCTCGTGCGTCAATCCGAAGCGGGGAACCCAGCCGTCGTGGGCCAGCTCGACCCACTGGGCGTCGTCGGCATCGTGGCGGCGGCTCTCGACGCGGAACATCGGGCCTTCGAGGCGGGGCCCCAGAATGCGCGACAGCCGGCCCTGCAGGGGTTCCAGCACCGAGCACTCGCCGAGCGTCAATGTCGATCCGGCTGCCGTCAACCGAAAGCCCTGCCGCTCGGGCTCACGTTCGCTCCAGCCGGCGTTGGTGATCAGCCGGTCCTTGCCGCAGACGATCTCGACCGCCAGCGGCTGGGCGCAGGCGGTGATGGCGTAGGGCCCGCGCGCCGGGGCGCCGCCGTCGGCCAGCACCTGCAGCAGCTGGCCCTGCAGGCGCTGATACTTGGCGTCGGCCAGGTGGCTGGGGATCACGCCGTCGGCGTCGTCATGGGCGCGGGCCGCGGCGGCGCGCGCGACGGTGGACGCCTCGCCGCCCTGGAAACAGGCCAGCCGTCCGTCGCCCAGGGTTAGCATGCGCATGGCCTGGGTCAGGCGATCGACGGCGCGGGTGATCTCCACCGGCGCGGCTTCGCCACGCTGCATCAGGGCATCATCCAGCGTCAGCAGGTCGAGCAGAAGCTCCATGGAGGCTTCGGGACTGCGCGAGGCATGGCAGCCGTCGGGGGTGACGCTCTTTTCCAGCGCCCGCCGCAGCCGCGGCATGGCGCGCGCCATCAGCTTGTCGCCGGCCTTGGCGTTCAGCGCCGCGCCGGCGATGGCGGCGGCGGTGTTGTGCTCGGCCGCCCAGGCGGAATCGTCGGGCAGGCGCAGCAGGTGGCGCGCCTGGCGGGCCAGCAGGTCGGCCAGCTGGGCGCTTTCCTCGTCGCTGGCCACGGCGGCCAGGCGGCGTCCGGCGCAGGCCAGGTTGTAGACCCGGCGCGCCATGACCTCGCGGCCCCAGGCGAAGGGCGACCAGCGGCCGAACACCTCGCGCCAGGCCAGCGTCAGGCGCAGGGCCTCGCGCACGCCCGGCTCGCCCGCCGCCATCAAGTGCGGCAACCAGGTGAAGCGGTGCAGTTCGACGGCGAAGGCGCGGTTGGGGCTGGGCCGTCCCCAGGGATCGGAGGGCTTGGGCGCGTCCATCATGGCGCCGGCGAAGACGAACCGGCCGCCCAGGGCGGCGCGGCCGATGCCCGGATCGATGGGCCGGAAGTCGCGGGCGCCGGCGGCGAAGCCTTCGGTTCTCGGCCACGACAGGGTCAGGCCGTAGCCCGGCGCCCCGAAGCCCTCGATCATGCCCTGGCGCGCCGCCAGCTTGCCCAGCGCCTGCAGCCAAAGCATGCGCGGCCAGCGCACCGGCTGGCGGCCGAGCAGGGGCTTTTCGCCTTCGGTCGCGGGGGCGGTCACGGCCGGGTTATGCGCCCTTCAGGGCGCGGATATTGGCGGCGTAGGCGGATGCTCCGCCCTTGAAGACGGCGGTGCCGGCGACCAGGGCCGTGGCGCCGGCGGAAACGCATGATGCGGCGTTGGCCTGGTTCACGCCTCCATCGATCTGCAGCACCGCCGGGGAGCCGATGCGATCCAGCATGGCGCGGGCCTGTTCGGTCTTGCGCAGGGTGGCCTCAATGAAGCTTTGCCCGCCGAAACCCGGGTTCACCGACATCAGCAGCAGCAGATCGATGTCCTCGACGACCCAATCCAGAACCGACAAGGGCGTGCCGGGGTTGAGCACCACGCCGGCCTTGGCCCCCAGCTTGCGGATCTGGCGCAAGGTGCGGTGCAGGTGGGGTCCGCTCTCGGGATGGACGGTGAGGTAGTCGGCCCCCGCGTCGCGGTAGGCCTCCAGCCAGGGATCGACCGGGGCGACCATCAAGTGGACGTCGAAGGGGATTTTGGCGTGGGGGCGCAGGGCCTTCACCACCTCGGGGCCAATGGTGATGTTGGGCACGAAGTGGCCGTCCATCACATCGACGTGGACCCAGTCGGCCCCGGCGGCCTCGATGGCGGACACCTCTTCCCCCAGGCGAGCGAAGTCGCTGGCCAGGATGGAAGGACAGATCAGGGGCGCGGTCGGCATGTCTTTCGCTTACGGCGCGGGAGCGGGAGGGGCAAGGGCGGAGCCGACCGGCGTTAGGCGGCGCGCACGAATCGCGCCGCAAAGAAGCCATCCAGCCCGCCCTGTTCGCGAAGCTGCGAGGGCAGGATGCGCAGCCATCCTTCCGGTGTCGCGGCCGCCTCGGGGGCGCCCGCTTCGCCCGGCGCGACCGGGGCGGTGGTGAACTCGGGGTGGCGCTTGAGGAAGGCCAGGGCCTGGGTCTCGCCCTCCTCCCGCTCAAGAGAGCAGACGCAATAGACCAGCCGTCCGCCCGGCTTCACCCGCGCCGCGGCGGCGTCCAGCAGCCGGTGCTGCACGTCGGCCAGCTTGCCGATGTCGCCCGGCCGGGTGGCCCACAGGACGTCGGGATTGCGCCGGAAGGTGCCGGTGGAGGTGCAGGGCGCATCCAGCAGTACCGCGTCGAAGGTCCGCGGGTCTTCCCAGGTCTCGGCGTCGGCCGCCACGACTTCGGCGGTCAGGCCAATGCGGGCGAGGTTTTCCGTAACCCGCTTCAGCCGGCTGGCGGACCGGTCGACGGCGACCACCTCCGCACCGGTCGACGCCAGTTGCAGGGTCTTGCCCCCGGGCGCCGCGCACATGTCGAGCGCGGTTTCGCCGGCCTGCAGGTCGAGCAGGCGGGCGGGGACCGCGGCGGCGGCGTCCTGCACCCACCAGCTGCCGTCCTCGAAGCCGGGCCAGGCAGCGATGTCGCCCTTGCGGCGGGTGCGCAGGCTGGGACCGGGCAGCACATCGGCCTCGAGCTCGCCGCCCAGCAATACGGCCTTGGCGGGATCGCGCGGGGTCAGGTCGGTGGGCGGCTCATCGGGGATGGCGGCGGCCACCGCGCGGGCAGTGTCCTCGCCATAGTGGGCCTTCCAGCGCTGGTAGAGCCAATCGGGGGCGTTGGCCTCGGGCGGCGTGGCCTTCATCGGCTCGCGGATGAGGCCGCGCAGGACGGCGTTGATCAGGCCCTTGAAGGGGCGTGTGCCGGCGTCGCGCTCGGCCAGTTTGACGGTCGTCGCGACGGCGGCGAAGTCCGGCACGTCCATGGCGTAGATCTGCGCCAGGCCCAGGCGCAGCAGGTCGACGACGGCCGGCTGCGGCCGCTTCTCCAGCCGCGCATCCAGGGCGCGCTCGATGCGGCCGTGGTTGCGCAGGATGGCCATGGCGAGCGCCCGGGAGAAGGCGCGCTCCTGGGGTTTCAGCTTGCGGAACCCAGGGAAGTTCAAGGCCTCGTCGAGGCCTCCGCGGCGCGCCATGGCGGCGCGCATCAGGTCGAGGGCGGCGAGGCGGGCGGGCAGGCCGGGATCATTGATTTCGCCGATGTCGGAAGATGCTTGGTCATTCATCGGCGGCTCAGTGGGGGATTTCCGGGGCCGGAACAAGGCCTGATGCGCACGGCGCGGTGAGCCCCTATCTGGAGGGAACCGCCGCGCTGGCGGCGGATTACGGCCCCCGAAGGGGTGAGGACCATGAATTCAAAGACCAAGGCGCGAAACGAGGGCGTGGCTATTGGCGGCGTGGCCATGGCGGTGGCGGCGGCGGGCGTGGGCCTGTTGACGGGGCTGGCGGCGCGCGCCGGAGCCCGCGGCCTGGCGCAGGCGGCCGAACCCCTGTCAGGCCACTGGCTGGACATCGCCAAGATCGACCACCTGACCATTCTGGACCTGCTGGAGCGCGCGCGCGACACCAAGGCGCGAGCCAAGGCTCGGCGGACCATGCTGTTCGGGCGGATCAAGGACAATTTCTCGCGCCACACCCTGTGGGAAGAGACGGTGATCTATCCGGCGCTGCGTTTCCACGGCCTGAGCGAGGCGGCGAGCCAGGCCTGTGCGGGCCATGCGGACATGAAGGCGGCGCTGTTCGATATCGAACGGACCCCCACCGACGACCCGCAATGGCATCCCAAGCTGTTGAGTTTCCATCGTGATTTCGCGGCTCAGGCGCGGATTGAGGAAGAGGAACTGTTCCCGGCCCTGCGCCGCGCCATCTCGCCGGAGGAGGACGTGCGCCTCACCGCCCTGGTCAACGAACAGAACCGTCGCTTCGTCTGACCGCCCCTTGAGCGACAAGGGTTTGAGGGCTATTCCCCGGCCATGACCGATGCCCCCGAGAACGCCGCCCCCGGCAAGCCGCTGACCCCCGCCGCCCGGCGAGCGCTGGAGGAGGCGGCGGCGCGCCGCGCCGCGGCGGCGGAAACGGCGCTGCCGCACGAGGAGGGCGGGCCCAAGGGGCCGGAGCCGACGCGCTTTGGGGACTGGGAGCGCAAGGGCCTGGCGGTTGATTTCTAAGACAAAATCAGGTCGACGCTGACCGGCGCGTGGTCGCTGGGCCGCTCCCATTCGCGCACGTCGTCGTGGACGCGGGCGGTCGGGGCGCCGGAGCGCCAGGCCGCCTCGCGCAGGCCCGGCGAGAGCAGCAGGTGGTCCAGGCGCAAGCCCCTGTTTGACTGGCGGAAATCGGCGGCGCGGTAGCTCCACCAGCTGGCCAGCTTCTGCGGCTCGGGGCGAGCCTCCCGGACGATGTCGATCAGCCCCAGGGAATCCACAAGCTTCTGAAAAGCTTCGACTTCCACCGGCGTGTGGGAGACGATCCTGGACATGTACTTGTGGTTCCAGACGTCGAATTCGCCCGGGGCCACGTTCAGATCGCCGGTGACGACCAGGGGATCGTTCGGATTTCTCGTGGAAAGTTCAGCGGTTAGCTGTTCGTAGAAGTCGAGCTTGTGGTCGAACTTCTCGTTGGCCTCGCGGTCGGGCGTGTCGCCGCCGGCGGGGATGTAGAAGTTCTGAATCTCAACGCCGGCAACGGTTCCAGAGACACAACGGGCGTGGCCGTTGCGGCAGGCGCTGATGCCGCGGGCGTCGTCGATGGGATAGCGGGAGGCGATGGCGACGCCGTGCCAGCCTTTCTGGCCCGAAATCTTCAGGTACGGAAGACCCATGGATTCAAAGGCTTCCACCGGAAACTCATGCGCCTGGCACTTGATTTCCTGCAGGCAAAGCACGTCCGGCGCCTGCTCGGCGACGAAGCGCGCGGCCTGCTCGGCGCGCAGGCGCACGGAATTCACGTTCCAGGTGGCGATTCGGAGCTTCATGGGCTGCTGATTAGCTGAAAAGTCGCGGCGATCGTGGTCCGCATCGTCGCAATCGTGCGCCGCATGGCCTAGGGCGCGTTCCTCATCGCCGCCGCGCAAAAAAAGACGGCCGGCTCGGGAGGTTCGAGCCGCCAATTCTTGTCGGAAAGAAGAGGCCGGCTCGAGTGGCCACGTTTGCGCTAAAAAAGACGGCCGGCTCGGGAGGTTCGAGCCGGCCGGCAGATCGTCTCTCACGCCGCTGCCGGGAGGGGATAGGGTCCGGCATTGGAGGAGCGGGACCGCCGTCCCGCGCCTGTGATCAAAATCACACGTTCAAAAACTTATGTCAAACCCGAATCCGTTTTTCGCTTGCCCGTGTCCGGCTCGTCACGAGCGGGCGGGGCGGCGATTCGGGTCGCGCAAGACGAAAAGGCTTGGGCTGAGGCCGGAAACCGGCTGCAGGGAGGAAAGCTGAACGCGTGTGCGCCCGCCCTGGGCGTCGGTGATGGTCCACTCGGTCAGCCGCATGGGATTCCCCGCAAAGGCGAGAACGATCGATCCTTCGGCTTGGCGTTTCCCGTCCTTGGCGAAAAGCTGGAAGCCGTCGGCCGAACGCACCACCCGCGTCACCTCCACACCTTCGGACAGGCGCACGCGCCGCGACAGGAACAGGATCAGCGGGGTGGAGCCCAGCGGATAGCGGTCGAAGGTCTTCAGCCGCCGGTCCTGCACGTTCACGTTGGAGCCGTCGGAGACGATCAGCAGACCCGAGGGCGCCGCGTACTCGAAGCGCGCCTTGCCCGGGCGCTGCATGTAGAAGACGCCCCGCGTGGTGCGGCCGCGCGCATCGGTCTGGATGAAGTCGCCCTTGGCCGATGTCAGGCCCTGCAGATAGGCGGCGGCCTGGTCGACCAGCGCCTTGTCGGCGGCCGACAGGGGCGCGCGCGGCGCGCTGGGGCGCTGGCGCACCGCCGGCTGGGACAGGGCGACCGAGCCGGTCAGGGTGACGGCGCAGACGGCGACGGCGGCGAGCAGGGACTTCAACGGGTTCATACGCACTCCTATAGCGCCGCTTGCAGGGCCGCGCACGGCGACATCTAGCCCGGGCAAGCGGCGGAATTCCGGCGCGGCGGTGAACGTCCGGTGAAGAGGGTGGTTCTCCCCCTCCTGAAGGAAGGGGAGACGCGCTACGGCTTGACCGCCCCCAGGGCGATCAGGCTCTCGGCCGAGGCGACGATGGCTTCCTCGTTGGAGCGCGGGGTCCAGCCCAGCAGGCGACGAGCCTTGGCGTTGGAGGCCTCGCGCTTGTGGCCCAGACTGGGGACCACTTCGCGGGCGCGCTTGTTGAACAGGGCCGCCAGGCGGATCACCAGGTCCCGCGTCTCCCGCGTCGGGACCCGCGCCGCCGCCGCGCCCAGCCGCGCGTGCAGGGCCTGGGCGGCCTGCAGCAGCGACATGCTGGGACCGGCCACGGCCAGGAAGCGCTCGCCCTTGGCCCTGGGATCGACCATGCAGCGCAGGTGCAGGTCGGCCACGTCGCGCACGTCCACCACCCCGAACCAGATGCGCGGCAGCTGCGGCATGGCGCCGTTCAGCATGGCCTTGATGATGCCCACCGAGCTGGAAAGGTCGCTGTTCAGGGCCGGGCCGAACACCCCCACCGGATTGACCACGGACAGCTCCATGGCGCTGTTCTCGCGGGCGATGAAATCCCAGGCGGCGCGCTCGGCCAGGGTCTTGGACTGGATGTAGGGCCGCGCGTCGGGACTGGTCAGGTCGGTCCAGTCGGTCTCGTCGAAGGGCGTCGGCCGGTCGCGGTGGCCATAGCCGATGGCGGCGAAGGAGGAGGTGACGATAGTGCGTTTCGCGCCCCCGTCGCGCGCCGCCCGCAGCACCCGCAGCGTGCCGTCCACCGCCGGGCGGATCAGGGTCTCGGCGTTCTTGGGGTTGGACAGCGGAAAGGGCGAGGCGACGTGCTGGACGAACTCGCAACCGGCCGCCGCCTGGGCCCAGCCGGCGTCCTTCTCCAGGTCGGCGACGACGACGCTCAGCCGCTCCAGCGCCGCCGGGTCGAGGCCGGCGATCTGCAGCGTCGAGCGGATGTCGGCCTCGCGGTCGGGATTGCGCACGGTGGTGCGCACGCTGTGGCCGGCCTGAAGCAGTTGCAGGATGACGTGGCCGCCGATGAAGCCGGATCCGCCGGTGACGAGGACTGTGCTCATGTGGACATGGTGAGGCTGGGGGGCGGCGTCGGCAAGCGGGGGCGGGCGTCTCCCTTTCCCCGGCCCTGTTGTCCGCTTCGCGGACCAGCTTCGCTGTCCCCGAGTGGGAGAGGAAGTCCGTTGAAAGCCATCATCCCTTGATGATGGTTCCCGGCCTTAGTCTCTTGCCGAGATTGCAGCTCCGCGGGTCAGGGCTGTCAAGGATGGCGAAGCCACCGCTGCGCGGCTGCGTCCTTGACAGCCCTGACCCGCGGAGCACCCTGGCCGACAAGAGTTTAGGGCGCGGTCCGGCCGGAGCTGATGACCAAAGACGAACCCAATGAGCGCCTTCTGGTCGGGCTGATCTGGGCAAACCGGGCCGCCTGGGCCGCGCTGTTCCTCTTCATCACCGCCGCGGGTCTGTTTCGCCCGCACACGCCAAACGAGGCGGCGGGTTACACCTGGCCGGTGAAGACGATCGGAATGTCCTACGTCTCAGAACTGGAGCACGGTGTCTGGCTGGTGATCGGCGCCGCGCTCATCATGTCGACCCTGTGCCTCATCCCGTTTGGGGTTCAGCAGGCGATCGAACGGAGCCGCGCCGCTCCCAAACCCTAGTTCGTCCGCTTCGTCTTGATCGCCTGCACCAGGCTCTGGATCGCCGGCGAGCGCAGCTCGAAGCCGTGCGTGTCGCCGGGGTTGATGACGATGCCGATTCTGCTCTCGGGCAGGCGCTCGAGGAACTCGCCGCAGGTCACCTGCATCATGAAGGGCGCCTTCTCGGCGTCCTTGCCGATGCGCTGGGGCGAGGAATAGCAGGCGATCATCGGGTCGCCCTCTTCCGGGTGCGGATAGATCAGCGGCTCGAAGCCGGTCCCGTCTTCCTTGGGCTCGGAGCCGCTCAGCACGTAGAGCGGCGAGCGCAGCAGCAGCCTGAGAAACTCGGGCATCGGCAGGCGGCCGGCGCGGCCGTCGGCCAGGGCCTGTTCCAGTTCGTTCTGGGGCGGGATGTCGGTCATGAAACGCCTCTTTGGGCGGGACTTAGGCGACCCGGGTCCAACCGACAAGCCGCGAGGACGCCGCGGTCGCCCGGCCCGCGGCTCAGGATGCGGGGCTCTGGCCCTCGCGGTCGACGGCCGAGCGGACCACGCCGGCCATGCGCCGCACCGCCGGCGGCAACAGTTCCATGCACACGGAAAAGCCCGGGTTCACCACGATGCCCAGGTCGGGCATCAGCCGGCTGATGAAATCGGCGGCCTCGATCTGCAGAACATAGGGGGCGGCGTGGGCCACGCGGCGCGAACGCTCCGCCTCGCTGAAGACGGCGATGATCTCGGCGCCCTCACGTTTGTAGACCACCGGCAGGAAGCCGCTCCAGTCGGACTGGATGGCGCTGGCGCTGGGCAGGTAGAGCGGCGCGCGCAGGAACACGTCCTGGAAGGCCGTCGGCGTCATCCGTCCGGCCTGGGCGTCGATCATCGCCCGTTCCAGATCGTTGACCGCAATGAAGTCCTGGTGAGAACCCATCGGCCTGCGCGCCCCCGCCGTCGCCAGCTTCGCAGTATGTCGCAATCCTCAGGGAGCGGAAAGATATGCGCCGGAAACGGGAATTGTGGGAACGAGGCGCCCTTCCAATCCGGAGCTCCCACACGTCGTCACCCCAGGGCTTGTCCCTGGGGTCCAGGTTTTCAGCAGACCCGCCTGTCGGAGGTGAGCGTCACCTCTACGTGCGTATCTTCGACGGCAATGGGAGCCGCGCCCCTGGGCCCCAGGGACAAGCCCTGGGGTGACGATCTCAGAGGTAAGCTCGGAACGGGCGTTGTGTCCGTCGGCGCCCTAAGCCGCCTGGCCGCCGCCGACCAGGATGTCGCGCTTGCCGGCGTGGTTGGCGGCGCCGACGACGCCTTCCTGCTCCATGCGCTCGATCAGCGAGGCGGCGCGGTTGTAGCCGATCTGCAGGCGGCGCTGGACGTAGCTGGTCGAGGCCTTGCGGTCGCGGATGACCACGGCCACGGCGCGGTCGTAGAGGTCATCGCCCGAGGAGCCGTTGCCCTCGCCGTATTCCGCCCCGCCCTCGTCGTCGTCGGGACCGTCGGTGACGTCGTCGAGGTACTGCGGCTCGCCCTGGTCGCGCAGGAAGCTGGCCACCGCCTCGACCTCGGCGTCGCTGACAAAGGGGCCGTGCAGGCGGGTGATGCGCCCGCCGCCGGCCATGTAGAGCATGTCGCCCATACCCAGGAGTTGCTCGGCGCCCTGCTCGCCCAGGATGGTGCGGCTGTCGATCTTGGAGGTGACCTGGAAGGAGATCCGGGTCGGGAAATTGGCCTTGATGGTGCCGGTGATGACGTCCACCGAGGGGCGCTGGGTGGCCATGATCAGGTGGATGCCGGCGGCGCGCGCCATCTGCGCCAGGCGCTGCACGGCGCCTTCGATGTCCTTGCCAGCGACCATCATCAGGTCGGCCACCTCGTCCACCACCACGACCAGGTAGGGCATGGGCTCGGGGCGGATCTTCTCGCTCTCGTAGATCGGGCGTCCGGTCTCGTCGAAGCCGGTCTGGACGGTGCGCTCGAAGTGCTCGCCCTTGGCCAGGGCCTCGCGGGCGCGCTCGTTGTAGGAGGCCACGTTGCGCACGCCGATCTTGGACATGCGGCGGTAGCGGTCCTCCATCTCGCGCACGGTCCACTTCAGCGCCACGACGGCCTTCTTCGGATCGGTGACCACCGGGGCCAGCAGGTGCGGGATGCCGTCGTAGATGCTGAGCTCCAGCATCTTGGGATCGATCATGATGAAGCGGCACTGCTCGGGCGACAGCCGGTACAGGATCGACAGGATCATGGCGTTGACCCCCACCGACTTGCCCGAGCCGGTGGTGCCCGCGATCAAAAGGTGCGGCATTCGCGACAGGTCGACGACGTAAGGGTCGCCGCCGATGGTTTCGCCCAGCGCGATGGGCAGGGCATTGGACTGCTTCTCGAACTCGGTGGAGGACAGCAGGTCGCGCAGGAACACCGTCTCGCGCTTGTGGTTGGGCAGTTCGATGCCGATGGCGTTGCGGCCGGGCACGACGGCGACGCGGCAGGCGGCCACCGACATGGAGCGCGCGATGTCGTCGCTGAGCGCCACGACGCGGGCGTGCTTGACGCCGGCGGCGGGGGCCAGTTCGTAGAGGGTGACCACGGGGCCGGGGCGGATCTGGTCGATGACGCCGCGCACGCCGAACTCGGCGAGCACGCTTTCCAGCAGGCGTGCGTTCTGGCGCAGGGCCGCCTCGTCGATGGCCGAATTCCTGACCTTTGGCTTGGCCAGCATGTTCAGCTCGGGCAGGCGGAAACCGCCGGTCTGGACGAATTCGAAGGCGGCCTGGTTCTCGCGGCCCTCGCGCTTGGAAGGCTTGGGCGTCTTGACGTCCAGGACGCGCGGTTCGGGGCCCACGGGAATCTCGATCTCGTCCTCGTCCTCATCGGGCAGTTCGAGGCGGCGCAGCGGCTGGGCGCGGGTCTTGGCCTTCTTGGCGGCCCGGCGGGCCACCGAGGCCGGCGCGTCTGGCGCCAGCGGCGGGGCGCGGCCGGCGGTGGCCCAGGCGGCGGCCTGGCGGAACTGGTCGAGGCCCAGGCGGATCGACCACGCCAGCAGGGCCAGAGCGCCGCCGAGGAGCAGCAGGGCGGCGATCAGGGGCGCGCCCGGCGCGTGCAGAAACTGGAAAAAGCCGGTGAGCGCATCATGCAGGCCCGCGCCCCAGAAGCCGCCCAGCCCCTTGGCCAGGGGCCAGGCCTTGGGCGGCGTCAGCGCGGCCATGGCGCCGGCCAGGGTCAGCACGCCGCCGAAGGCCGCCAGCACGCGCAGACGCTGCTGCGGCCGGCCTGCCTCGGGGTCGCCCCCGGCGGCGCGGCGGATGCCGAAGAAGACCATGAAGCCCGCCGCCAGCCAGGCGGCCAGTCCCAGGGACTGGACGAACAGGTCGGCCCAGAAGGCCCCGCCCTCGCCCAGCCAGTTGGTTGGGGCCTGGTCGGAAACGGCGTTGAAGGAGGGGTCGGCGGGATTGTAGCTGAGGAAGGCTATGACCAGGCCCAGGCCCACGACCGCGCAGACGCCGCCGCGGAAGCGCGCGAACCACGGCGCCGTCCAGGTCCAGCGCGCCGTCTCGTAGATGCGCGCGCCGACCGCCGCCGCAACCCCTGCCATGGGCCGAACTCCCCCATCGAAACCAAACGCCGATGGTGTGCCGCAGGAGGGTTAAGGGGTCGTTTAGGATATTGGGGCGGGGGCGTGGTTTCCGACCCAATCTCATCGTCACCCCAGGGCTTGTCCCTGGGGCCCAGGTTTTCCGCCGCGCGATGTTTGGGGGCGCGCATCACGCAGGGTGCGCGTCCTTCATGATCGACGCGAGCCGCGCCCCTGGACCCCAGGGACAAGCCCTGGGGTGACGATCTCATTGATAAGGGCGCGGGCGCGGAGGAAGGCATTCTTCTCTTGCATGCAGGGTTGCGCGCGGAGTCAGGCGTCTCAAGGACGGCCGCAGGCCGCCGCGCAGCGGTGCTTCGCATCCTTGACACGCCCGACCCCGCGCGCTGCGATCTCGGCAAGAGATGAATGGCGGGGTGGGTCCGGGCGGACCCTGGCCGATGTGAGCACCCCCTGGCCTCCCAGCCTCTTCCCCCACGCCGACGGTTGCGGTCGCGCTCCCCCGCGACCATCTTGTCAGCCGTGCGTTGCACGTTTTGATCCCGCCAAGACTCCACCAATCCGAAAGCCAATCCGCCCATGCTTGGAGACGCCCCCTCCGTTCCCCCCAAAGTTCCGGCCGAAGCCCTGATCCTCGACGGCTCCGACGCCACCTTCATGAGGGATGTGGTCGAGGCCTCGAAGACCCAGCCGGTGATCGTTGATTTCTGGGCGACCTGGTGCGGGCCGTGCAAGACGCTGGGCCCCATGCTGGAGCGACAGGTGATGGCCGCCGGCGGCGCCGTGAAGCTGGTCAAGATCGATGTCGACAAGAACCCCGCCTACGCCGGCCAGCTGCAGGTCAAGTCGATCCCCACCGTCTATGCCTTCGTCAACGGCCAGCCCGTCGACGGCTTCCAGGGCGCGGTGCCCGAGAGCGAGGTCAAGGCCTTCATCGACCGCGTCTCCGGCCCGCCGGCCCCCAGCGAAGTCGACAAGCTGGTCGACCTGGGCACGGAATCGCTCGGCGTTTCCGACTGGGGCGGCGCGGCCCAGGCCTTCGCCCAGGCGCTGCAGCTGGACCCGACCAATGTGAAGGCCATCGCCGGCCTGGCGCGGGTGCATGTGGAGAGCGGCGACTATGACCAGGCCCGCCAGATCGTGGCCATGGCCCCCGCCGACGCCAAGGATCCCGAGCTGACCAGCGTGCGCACCGCGCTGGAGCTGGCCGCCAATGCGCCGCCGCCGTCGGAGACCGACGCCCTGGCGCAGGCAGAT
>Ga0209023_10000087_pt1 | contig 162113 bp, 129 predicted proteins | sample LakOneMetagenome_FD_187468 | JGI IMG/M metagenome (GOLD analysis project Ga0209023, IMG submission 187468) | Freshwater and sediment microbial communities from Lake Erie, Canada (SPAdes) (version 2) | ecosystem: Environmental > Aquatic > Freshwater > Lentic | place: Lake Erie, Canada...
GCAGCAGGCTTTGCGTCATCCCCATGGCCTGGCGTAGTGGTAAATTGAACAGGCACTTGATGCTCAGGCAGAACTGGATCGCCTCGTCGCTGAACGTCTGGCTACGGCCGCGCTTGCCACTTGGCCTGCCGTGCCACTTCATCACTGGATCAAGCCAGATGAGCAGCGAGCCGCGGGCCTTGAGGGCTTCGTTGTATGTCTTCCAGTTGGTCGTGCGGTACTTCTGTGGAGCTGGTTTCATCCTGCTCAGGCTACCAGACCTACGCCTTCTACGCTGGCCGAGCCTGATTTACGCAACAAAGCCCATCCAATGGTTAATCAAGGTCGTGCATACGCCTGAGGCAGACGGACGGATGATTACGCTGATTCGGGGAGTTTCCGTGGCGGCGTCTGTCGATTTGACACCCCGCCTCAGGCTTGTCCCACTGAGCGATTTGCCAGACAGCCCTCAATGAAGCTTGGGTAATCCAGCCGCCGGGACGGCCGGATCGAACGCGCTCAGGCGAGCGCTTGCCTGACGCTGTCGGCCAGCGATGTGGTCGGACGGCCGATCAACTTGGACAGCTGGCGGCCATCGTCGAACAATGCGCCTTGCGAGGCGCCTACGTCCCACGATGCGATGGCCGCGGCGAAGCCCTCCGGCAGGCCCGCGCCCTTGAGCGCGGCCGCGTAGTCGGCTTCCGGAATGTTCACATAGGGGATGTCCTTGCCGGTCTGGCTGGAGATCTCGGCGGCGAGTTCCGCCAGCGTGTAGGCATTGTCGCCGGCCAGCTCGTAGGTGATGCCGCTGTGCGCTTCGTTCGTCAAGGCCACGACAGCCGCTTCGGCATAGTCGGCACGTGCGGCGGAAGCGATCTTTCCGTCGCCGGCGCTGCCGTAGAACGCGCCATTGGCCAGGGCCGGGGTAATAGAACCCGTGTAGTTTTCCGTGTACCAGCCATTGCGCAGGATGGTGTACTGCAGGCCTGATGCCTTCAGGTCGGCTTCGGTCTGGACGTGCTCCGGTGCCAGGTTCAGCGGCGAGCGGTCGGCGCGCAGCAGGCTCGTGTACACGATGCGCTTGACGCCGGCTTTCTTTGCGGCATTGATCACGTTGGCGTGCTGGGTCGCACGCTGGCCGATTTCGTTGCCCGAGATGAGCAGCAGCGTATCGATACCGGCGAGGGCGGCCTCGAGCGTGGCCGGCTGGGTGTAGTCGGCCACGCGGACGGCGACGCCCAGATCCCTGGCTTTTTCGGTGTTACGGACGAGACCGACGATGTTGTCAGTCGCGACCTTCTGTTTGAGTTTGCCGATCACGAGGCGGCCCAGTTGGCCGGTTGCGCCACTTACTGCAATAGTCATGGTTTACTCCTTCAAGGGTTCGATGTGGACGAGGCCCGATTATATGAACTATACTTCTCTTTAGGAAGTACGCACACAAATGTTAGTTAGAGATAACCATGTCTGATTTTTCCCCCGAACCTGAACACGGCACGTTCTCCGAGCGCCTCATGCGCGGCAACGTGATGGCCGCTGCCTGCCCGTCGCGCGAAATCCTGAAGCATCTGACCAGCCGCTGGGGCGTGCTCGTGCTGGTCGCCCTGATGCCTGGTAAGCAGCGCTTCAGCGACCTGCGGCGTTGCATCGGCGGCGTCAGCGAACGCATGCTAGCGCAAACCCTGCAATGGCTGGAGGCAGACGGCATGGTCGACCGCAAGGACTTCAAGACCGTGCCGCCCCATGTCGAGTACACGCTAACGCCGATCGGACTGGAAGCTGCGGAAAAGGTGCAGGGTCTGGTTGAGTGGCTCGAAATCATGCTACCCGACATTCTCGAATCTCGTCCCGCCACGCACTGAGATCCTCGCGCCAGCCCGTGATCCGTCCCGTGTCGCTCTCGAACACGTCGAGCGCGAGGCTGACCGAATGGTCGACGAGGCGCGTCAGCTCATCCGCTTGACCGCAGAGTACCGCAGCTAATCCCAGTTTTTAGGCTAGTTCAGACGCAGCTACATTCAACGTTGTGTCCGCTCTTGGCCGAACTCGGCCGTTCAGCGTGTAGCAATTGTCGACTGCAGTCCGCGATCATAACAGGCTACCGGCCAGCCTCTGCTGCAGTCGGTTAACGGCCGGATCAGACCTCGGTCTGCTCCGCGATCTCAAGGGCATCATCGACCTCGATCCCTAGATATCTCACTGTACTCTTGAGCTTAGTATGCCCAAGAAGCAACTGAACTGCTCGAAGATTTTTCGTTCGCCGGCAGATGAGTGTCGCTTTTGTTCTGCGCATCGAATGTGTTCCGTAAGCGGTCGCATCCAGGCCGATCGATTCCACCCACTTGGTGACGATGCGCGCGTACTGGCGGGTAGACAGGTGTGGCGACTCGTTCACTCGGCTTGGGAACAGGTAATGGCTTCCGGACAGTTGGTGCCGATCGATCCAGGCAAGCACCGAGTGCCGGGTTTGCTCCGTAATCTCGAACTGAACCGGCCGACCGGTCTTACGCTGCATGACGATCGCGCGGTGAAAGATGCTTCGCCCCTGCGAGACGTCGTTGACGCGCAGACTGACGAGGTCGCAGCCGCGCAGCTTGCTATCGATAGCGAGGTTGAACAGCGCGAGGTCCCGCACCCGCGAGGACAACTGTAGACGAATGCGAATCGCCCAAATTTCCCGTAACTTCAACGGGAGCTTTTGCCCGACAAGACGTCCCTTGTTCCAGGGTCCTGCACTTTTGGCTTTGCTAGAGATCGAATCCATGAGGCCTCCGTGGTTGTGGAGTTCCATTGTGGGCACCTGGTGGCCCAGCAACCCCTAGCGCAGCCTTTGCTTGCCTCGGGAACAACCACGGCCTTACACTGAGCTGTATCGAACGGCCGAGTTCGGCCAAGAGCCGCCGTTTCTAACTTAGGTGAAACGAATTGTTATGGAGAAAAAATTAGAGCCGAAGTGTGAAGGACTTTACTGCGAGGTGGAATCCCACGCGATTGAAAAACTACTTGAACGGTTGAAAAGTTGTTTCATCGACGAGCTCGACGAAATCGGACCAGACGCGGGCAAAAGGTTGCTTCGACTCTTCGACGTTTGGCGCCAAGTTTCATTGCGACGGATCGTCGATCTGGCTGACAGTGCCGATGTCTTCTTTCATCAGGGGCGTCTATTACCTGCGAATACTCTAACTCGCTCGACTGTGGAAACAGTTGCCGTTCAATTCGCTGTCTGGAAGAAGCTTGATTCATTGACGGATGCCTTAAATGCTGATGGTATTCACAAGCTACTGATGTCTGTCGTCTTCGGAAGACGAGATAAGGGTGAAGATTGGCCAAACAAGTCAATGCAGGTTCTCACGGCTATTGATCATCTTGAAAAGCAGTTCCCGGGATTTCGGAGCGAGTACGACCGCTTGTCTGAGTACGTTCATCCCGGCCTTGCAGGCGGGTACGGGATGTACGTTCGAACTGAAGGCCAAAAGTTCAAAACATACTTCGGCCAAAATCCTCTCGGCCTTGAAATGGACCCTTGGGGGCGAGCCGAGCTACATGCCGCGTTGATGGTTGCAGTCACCTTTAATGAATTCTTGAGCATGACACGTCCTCGGATCGAAGCCCTTTCGGTGCATTGACTAGGACAGGAGTCAGCTTTGGGTCGGTTGCGGCCCTTAGTTGAGCTCGCTTTCGCCTCCAAGCGACAGTCCGCAGCGTGTCAACCCGGCCCTTGGCCAATCCAACACCGCGATAGAACGATTTTTCTGTTCTGCCGTTCCACATGTATGATCCAGAAACTCGGCCTTGAGCCTTGCAGTGTTTGCCGGCGGAGCGCCGGGCGCGATGAAAACGTGTGGAAAGCAACGATGAGAAGTGTTTTACCTATCTGTTCACGACCAGGGCTGGTCCTTGTGTTGGCGATGTCTCTTGTAGCATGCTCGACAACAAAAGTTCAGCCAACGAAAGCTGGTGGACGTTACTACCTCAACGATGGTCCACCAAAAGGCATAACGCAGGCGCAGATCGATGCCGTCAAGGAGCCGGTACCCAAGGCAGAGCGGTTCGTCTCCGGTACGCTCAAGCCTTATGTTGCTATGGGAAACAGCTACCGGCCGATGAACAAGTTAGCGCCCTACCATGCGCGCGGTGTGGCAAGCTGGTACGGAACCCGTTATCACGGATTGCCGACGTCGAGCGGCGAACCCTACGACGTGATGAAGCTGACGGCTGCGCATCCCATCCTTCCCATTCCCTCTTATGTCAGGGTGACCAACCTCGAGAACGGCCGAACGGTCGTCGTTCGCGTGAACGACCGCGGCCCCTTTCTCTCTGACAGGCTTATCGATCTATCGTACGTGGCCGCAGCCAAGCTCGGCTATGCGGCGAAAGGCAGCGCACTGGTCGAGATCGACGTCATCCTGCCATGAAGGCTAAACCGCCAGCCCAATCCCGGCCGCGCTGGCAAGGATAAGGCTGACGCCCCACACCGCATCCAGGTTGAGCCAGGCGCGCCGCAAGAAGCCCAAGCCAAGATAGCGATACACGATCCACGCAATCGCGATCCCGGCGAGCAGGGCCGCGACCGTGTGCACCACCGCGACCCCTAGCGCCATGCCCATGGTCGTTCGCGCCAGCCCGGCCGCGAGCGCATCGTGCCCCGGCGCCGCGCACAGCCCGAGCATGAAGGGCGCTAGCATCAACCCGGCCCCATGCGCAGTCGCCATCAGGAAGGACCACCAGGCCAGCCGCGTCGGCGGTATGCGCGCCAGCATCCGCGGGTGGCGTCTATAAAGCAGCTTGAACACGCCGAACAGCAGCACGGCCACACCGGCGCCGATACGGATGGCCTGGCTCCACTCCACGTACCAGCCGAGCAGGGCGAAAGGCGCCAGCCCGACGGCAATCGCGGCAAAATGCCCGCCACCGAGCGGAAGCAGCGTAGCGAAGACGGACGCCGCGCGCCGGTCCGTCATGCCGTTCGCCACCGCCAACGGCCAGCCCATGGCCGGATTCAGGCCATGGTAGAGGCCTAGCCCGACCACGGCCATCCAGAGCACGCCCGTATTCAAGCTTCAGGCCGATGGATAGCAGAACGAATCGGTCGAGCAGTCCCCGCCCTGCAAACGGATCTGGTGCGAGGCGTAACCCGGCCCGAAGTCGACGTAGAAGCCCGGATCGAGTTCAAGACCACCGTTCTCGCCCACCTTGCACATCAACTGCACGCCCGGCACGCCGTCCGGATAGAACTGTGCATCCCAGGTGCTGTAGAGCGAGTTGGTGAAGTAGACCCGCTCGCCGTCGCGGCTGATTTCCGTCATCTGCGGGCCGCCGCCAATCGGCCGGCCGCTCGGATGCTCGGCGTGTCGGGCGATGCCGCCGGCGCGCACGCTACCGGTCAGCTTCGGGTTCATCGGATCCGTCACGTCGTACTGGCGCAGCTCGCCGGTGCCCCAGCAGGCGACGTACAGGAAGTGGTCGTCGAGGGAGAGGTCGATGTCGCTGATCAGCGGCGGCACCGCGCCAAAGCCCTTCAGCAGCGGCGGCAACTGGTCGGCCTCGGCCGGCTCGGGCGGAATCGTGGCAGTCTTCTTGATGTGGAACGTGCCATTCTCGCGGTACCAGGTCCAGATCGAGCCTTCCAGGTTGGTGGTGTCGACCACCACGCCCAGGAAGCCGTATTCGCGGGTCGGGTCGTGGGCCGGGCGAATCTCGAGCGCCATCTGGTGGTTGGCGCCCAGGTCGATGGTCTGCAGGTGCTTGCGCTCGCGCAGGCTCCAGAAATGCACGGCGTGGCCGTACTTGTTGGCCAGCAGGTCTTCGGCGACGATGCCGTTCTCGAATTGCGGCGGCAAGCCCCATTCGCTCGACACCATGTAGTCGCGCGGCAGGTTCCACCAGAAGTCGTAGTGCAGCTTCTGCGGCCCGCGGTCGATCTCCCAGCGCCCGAGGATCTCGAAGCTTTCGCAATCCATGATGGCGATGCCCGGCGGCCCATCGAGGCCGTCCGCGCCGGCCCCACCCAGGGTGCTGATGTAGATGCCTTCCGGGCCGCAGTGCACAGTGTGCGGACGCGAGTAGCCGGTCTTGCGCAGCAGCTCTTCCGGTTCGATACTCTTGACCAGCTGCGGGTTGCGCGGATCGGGCTGGGTGTCGACGATGTATATGCGCGAGGAGCGGATGCCGGGAATGATCAGATAGCGGCGCTGCAGGTGCGCATGGCCCGACATCGGCGACAGCGCCGAGCTGCAGGCATTCCAGCCGAAGTGGTGGAATTCGTCGCCCAGGTTGGGCATGTCCAGGCGCTTGAGCACCGCGCCGTAGGTGATTGAAGCCGGATCGACGTCGATGACGGCCAGCGCATCGGGCTGCGAACGGTTGGGCGAGAGCAGCACCGTGTAGGCGATCCGTTCGGGTTCCGCTTCCATGGCCAGGCGCGGCGACGGATGGAAGGTCGGGTCGGGACGCAGGGTTTGCAGCATGATGGCTCCTCATTCAAGAAAGCAGCGAAAAAGCGGCCGAGCCTTCAAGACTGTGCCCGGGCTTGGAGGCTGTCAAGGACGACGCCCATGTCCTTTGCCATATGTCAGATCGCAAATGATTCGCGTGCGGCACGACTCATGCTTTTCGGTCAATAATAGGCGTCCACTTCGTTCATCCACGTCCACGAAATTCTTAATGAGCCCATCCGCGAAAAGCTACGAAGTCAGGAAGTCTCCCGTGCATGGCAACGGCGTGTTCGCCCTGCGTCCGATCGGCGCCGGTGAGCGCATCATCGAATACCGCGGCGAGCGCATCTCCTGGGATGACGCCACCGAGCGGGCTGCAGAACGCGGCGGCCCCATCAACCACACCTTCTATTTCAGCCTCGCCGACGGCAACGTGATCGACGGCGGCCGGCGCGGTAACGATGCGCGCTGGATCAACCATGCCTGCGAGCCGAACTGCGAGGCCTACGAGGAAGACGGCCGCGTCTACATCCACGCGCTGCGCGACATCGACGAAGGCGAGGAACTGAACTACAACTACGCGCTGATCTACGACGAACGGCACACGCCCGCGCTCAAGCGCCTGTTCGCCTGCCGCTGCGGCGCGCCGTCCTGCAGCGGAACCATGCTGGCGCCGAAGCGCCGCGCCAAAAAAAGCACTGCCGCCGCTGCAGGCGCCTGATTCGAAAGGCTTTCATGAAACCCGTTGTCCGCAGCCTGCTGGAAACCGATCTCTACAAATTCACGATGTGGCAGGCTTTCCTGCACATGCATCCGGGCGCCATCGGCGAATACGAATTCAAGTGCCGCAACACGCCGGCCTATCCGTTGGCCGAGCTGAAGGATGACGTCGAGCGCGAGCTGGACCTGTTGTGCGAAATGATGTTCACCGAAGATGAGGTGAACTATCTGCGCACCCTGCGCTTCATCAAGAGCGACTTTGCCGACTACCTGACCCTGTTCCGCTTCCAGCGCAAGTTCATCCGCGTCGAGACCGACGGCCCGCACCTGCGCATCCGCGCGACCGGCCCGATCGTGCACGTGATGGGCTTCGAGATCTTCGTGCTCTACATCGTCAACGAACTCTACTTCCGCCGCTTCGACCAGGCCGCGGCGCTGGAGGAGGGCAGGAAGCGGCTGGCGCAGAAGGTCGAGGAATTCCGCGCCTTCGAGGCCGAGCCCAAGCGCCTGAACCCCTTCGAGTTCTTCGACTTCGGCGTGCGCCGCCGCTTTTCCGGCGAGTGGCACGAAGAGGTCGTCGAGACCCTGGCGCGCGAGCTGCCGACCTTCTTCAAGGGCACCTCGAACGTCTACCTGGCCAAGAAATTCAACCTGGTGCCGATCGGGACCATGGCCCACGAATACATGCAGGCCTTCCAGTCCTTCGACGTGCGCCTGCGCGACTTCCAGAAAAAGGCGCTGGAAGACTGGGTGCAGGAATACCGCGGCGACCTCGGCACCGCACTCACCGACGTGGTCGGCATGGATGCCTTCCTGCGCGACTTCGACCTGTATTTCGCCAAGCTCTTTCACATTATGTTAACCCAGCTGTATCGTCATACTGTATTTGCAAGGGAAATGTTTGACGATACGCCCGTTGGTGTATCGTCACACGAGTATTCGTACACCACGAAGCCTATGTCACGATACTCTGCAAAATCGACGTTCCGTGCACGACGCTGCGCGCAATCCCGCCATCGCACTTCCGTCTGCAGAAGGCTGCCCAGGACCGTGGCCTATTCGACTTCTCCAGTTCTCTGACCATAGCGAGCCCGCGTTAGCGATGTTGCGGCTCGCGAGTGATAGCTTCCCAGCCAACCTCATGCATCCAGTTCTCTACTTCGTGAGCGCGCCAGCGCAACATTAATGAATTAGGAACGTGCATTTTCGGTGGAACCAAACACGGGTTATTGGCTATATTACGTTTTATTGTGTTAGCGCTTCGGCCTAGCAACAAAGCGAGTTCGTCAATATCAAGGTATTTTGCCATCAACTCCCTCACTTCAGTTAAGTAGCTCCAGTGAGATGTAGGTACATTAGTTATCTGTTTAGGAGCGAATGGAGCAAATTTTGCCCAACTTCGCTGTGAGGCGTCAATAAGTCTAGTTAGCTTAGGCGCGTCACAATTCGGCAGATGCCCTAGGTTTTATTTCGATTTTTCAGAATGTTGAGTATTCGAAGTTGCAGCGTTCAGCAGATGCGCTTGCGACGGATTCTATGTCTGAAAGACATGTACTTTTCTATCGTTTTAACGATGTCATTCTCGCCATCGTCGGAGCGTACTTTCAAGTTAAGTAGATGCTCGTTGCGCCTAGTGGAAGTTCATGTGAACGAGCATCATAGCTGCTATAAGAGCTAACAATTTAACGGCTCACTTATCGAGACTTCGGCAAGCGCGACTTGTTGGACGCGGCGGCAAGCCGTACCGATTAAAGGTGCGTCAAAAATGTTCACGCTGAGTTTCACTCCTCAGGCAAACTCGGAAGCCAGCCCAGGTACATTAATCTATAAGCGGCCGGTATATACTTTTCTAGTAAGTTGGCTAACTTGCGAATTTCGTCCGGAGATGCCGACGGAAAGGAAGAGTTACGCGACGTCGGCAATCTCGCGTCATGCAAAACGCTAACAAAACACTGTTCTGCCACATTCATCCCTAAATCTCTACATACAACCAGTGTGGCAGTACTCCAGCAGTCTTCTATCGGGCGCACTTCGCGATATTCAAACATAGTTCGAAAAAGTTGGGAAAGACCTTTATATGCGGCCGTAAACGCGGGCATTGTTAGACTTGAAGCGCTTAACTGCTTGAATGCAGCCAAATGGTCTTGAGCGTTCTGTAGCAACGCTTCGGTCGCGCCTGGGAACGCCGGCTTTTCTGTGAAAAATTGCTTGCTGATGAGGTTTTCGTACTCGGCAGGTCTTTGCATTGGATGTCCTTAGTTCGGTCAGCGATAGTTTGGTAACGACTCAGTCGTTGCCACGTGCATTCCGCCTGTCAACAGTCAGGGGATGTCCAATGTAAGCACTCGATTTATATGCGCAAGCTGCAGTTACGACAGGGTCTCCGGGAAGCGGAGCCTGGGCACTGCGCCAGCTGTGACTCAACCGCATTGGGTAAGAAGCTAAATTTGTACAAACCGCTTGTCGAAGAAGAGGCAAAGTCGAACGACTTGCATGGTCGCCGCGTAAACTTGGCGAATGGAAAGTTCGGCAGACAGGCGGCCATCAAAGTGATTGCCGAAGTTGTGAACTGTCGTTCGGGCCGCGAACACACCTTGCGACGACACCCGCATAGTCTGTTTTGAGATTGAGCCGATGCTAAGGCGTGTAACTCGTGCACATGGGATGGCCGAGTGGTTAGCGTTCAATCTCTTACCGAAAGCTCAAAAAATCTGCAAAAACATATAAATTTTCTCGCTAGACTGGTTTTCAGCCAATCTAGGAGCACAGAATGCGTACTTTAGCCGACCTCCCGCGCGTGTCATGTCAACTCGACCTTCGAGACGGTGTTGCAGATATTGCATCGTTTCAAGCCGGGGCAAGAACCGCGAATTGGATGGAGGACGAAATTACGTTTGCGGTTGTAAATGCCGTATATAAAAGCTATTGTTTCGACGATGTTGGAGTGGTACTGTACCAATACTGCGCGGATAAGAGCTGGCACTCAAGCGGTCGGAGAAGTTTAATCGCTGCTCATACTTGAGGTTGGCTAAGAGCCTGCTGCCCGGCAGGCTCTTAGTTTGCGCTTGGTAGGTGAATTAACGCTGCTAGCACGTCATTCCGTTGCTGATTCAGGGCTGAGTCCTCCCTCAGCTTACGTATATACAATCCATGGCGGGTCTCCATCTGAAATTGGAGGGTCGGGAAGGACAGCCGCGGAAGTGGCTCTAATGGAGACTTCAGCAGGCGCCTTAATCAGCTTTCCTTCTTTCGTAAAGCTGTGGCCGACCGAGGTAATGACCTGATTTTTCCCCAGCCGTTTTGCTTCATACATCAGTTCGTCGGCCGCTTTGAAGACAAAGGGTGGGGTCACGCTTGCTTTTGACTTAATGTAATAGACACCGATGCTCGCACCAAGCGGGCTTTCGAAAAGTTCACTGAGGCCACGTGTACGTTCCAGGAACCGTGCAAGCGCTGCTTCGAGTGTTACACAGTCCTTAAGGTCCTCGACCAAGACTGCGAACTCGTCACCGCCAACCCGAGCAGGGATGCCGAGCGGGCTTAGCTCGGCATGCAGCAAGTAGGCAACATGCGTGAGCACTTCGTCGCCCCTGTCATGACCTTGTTCGTCATTAACGCGCTTAAACCCATCCAGGTCGATGACCATAACGGCACTGTCGTATTCCGCCTTCGCTACGTTGCGACACACTCTTTCAAGCAACTCACGGAAAGCAACGCGGTTTCTGAGCTTGGTCATTGAGTCGAGACGCATTGCCAAGGAAACTGCGTCGGTCAAGCGGAAGACGTAGAAGGGGAGAAGGATGATTGCAATAGCCAAGCCGACCCGCATAGTGGAATACTGTGCCCAGTAGGGCGAGAGCAAAAGCACTGTACAGGTTAGCCCAGAGCTGATTGTCGAAGAGGTAACAGCATAGGTTCTTCCGTAGCGCAGACCACTTCCGAACGTGAAAAACAACGGCATGAGGGCGAACGGAGCGGCTATCTGCCCAGTCATGGCGAGCGTGGCTGCGAACAACACCTGGTCGGCAACGACAGCGAACATTCGGCGACCAGCATTTTCGTCAGTATGTTTGCGCAGCCAGAAAATCATCCAAATGGCGAACGCAAGGTGGGCGCAGGCGAGAGCCCAGGCGGACCGATACTCAAAGGTCTCTTCGAACTGGGCATGAGTAAAGAGCAGGTAGACGATAAATACTGCAGGCCACAACATGCGGATGGAAGCCTGCCCTTTTTCAGTGTCCAGGCCACGTATGACGAAGTAGGGCTCTAGCTTTAGCCTCGGAATCTGTCTGATTGTTTCCATAAGTTTGAAAGAAAAGTTTCCTGCTGGACATTATCTCATAAGCATGAGTATCGATGTCTTGAACGTTAAGGCTTTGGCAGTTTAGAGACATAAAGTTCGCCGGATAGGAGTTCGTGACAGATGCGATACGAAGAAGCCCCCCAGCAGGTGCTGAGGGGCTGAAATCACTCTGCCGACGGCGATGGCGACGGCGCCGGCGCACAGGGTTGTTGCTCGTTGAGCTTCCTTTCTAGCTTGGCTCTACTTCGGTCATAAAGCATGGTCTCGAACCTCCATTCCTCCCGCTCTTTCAATAATCGGGCCCGTGTCTCCGCTTCGGACGGGTTGCGGATGCAGTACACGATGATTGAAATGGGAAGAGCGAATATGGCAAGGCAAAGAGCAGCGGTGATGAAAAAATCCGTCATTTCCAAGTCCCTATGTTGTTGGCCTAGCATGTATAGCTACCTTCTTCACCTATCTTTGGCGCACTTCCACAAGCGTCGTCGACATGCTGGGGCGAATCTACTTGTCCAGGACATGGGAGCCATTTGAATGGAGCTGCGTCTTGACTGCACTTCTTGGGCTCAGCGCCTAGCAAAACGTTCCGATGCCGAGGTCGCGGACAATCGTCGCGTTGCTTCACCAGGTCGGTCTACCAAGTTGACTACCTCGCGTTTTAACTCTCATCCCAACAAACGTCATTCGCTTCAAGCGTCATTCTCTTGCCTTGTAACACCTGCTATAAGGGCATCGCACCTATCGAAGTGTCGAGCGGGCAGGGAATGCCACGCAGGCGGCCCAAGTGGCTGCGAGGCGTGGAACTAAGGGAATGGGGTTGTCCGGACAGTGGCACTGTGCATTAACGCGACATCCATGCGGCAAAGGCCATTCTTGCTCGGGCCTGCGCATCTCACAGGAGTGTTAATAAGCAGTTGGCCCAAAGCCGGCGGGAGGCCTCTCATTTGTGCATCGCAACGCGAGCTGATGTCAGTGCTGCTTCCCGGCTAGGCCTCATTAACCTCGGTACGTCGTGTACGCCAAAGGAGGACTACCCCTGTATCGCCATTTCCGGATTACATCAGGTGTTCGACCCAGTTGGGCAATCGGCGGCAAGGGCGAGCCCTTCAGCTGTAATAAGGTTGATGGCAAGCGACCTAAGTCGTGAATTTTTGCCGAAGGGCCAAAAACTCCGTCCGATGTGCCTGGGCTAGGTAGGCTATCCGCCTTGCATCAGATTATTTACGGCACGCAATACACACCAATCTTCTTAGCGTTTAGGCGACATTTATTGCTTTTTCTTAGTCCGCGAGCGACAATTGAGGCCGGGCTCCTCGTTTTCTTAGTGGTTCTGCGCCCTTCGGTTGCGAGGGCAACATCCGAGCTCGACTAAATCTTAGTCCCTAGACGACAAAACGAGTCGTTTTTTAGTGTTCTAGCGACACGCTCCTTTAACTTCTAAATCACTTCGCCATACCGAGACAGCCCTCCAGTACCAGGGGAGGAATTCCTTGAAGGCCTTGAAGGGTGGCATGCCGAGATGCTGAAGATGCGCCCTAAGGCCAACCCGGGCAAGCTCAAGTTAGAGGTCAACTACGCAGGTACAACGAAGTTTGTTGACCCCACTCATGTGCGCGGAACTGTTGCTGAAGGCTCCAAGCTCGCCCGCTCGGTTCCAGAGGGGCTCGCGCGTGCAATCTACTATGCTTTTCTCATCTCCGAAATTCATCCGTTCGACGATGGAAATGGTCGACTGTCACGGCTTGTGATGAACGCGGAACTTACGAGGGCCGGGGTCAGCCGCATTATCATTCCGACCTTGTATCACCCGCAGTATGTGGACTGCGCGCGTGCCCTAACCCGAGCGCAAACACCTGAAGGATTTGTCCACAGCTTAGCTAAGATGGCCCAGTGGTCAGCCAGTTCGACTACTCGGACTTAGATGGACTAATTGCAGACTTACGGAAAAGCAATGCTCTCGAGGAATCTCCAGTTGAGTTTCGTCTACTAAACGCTGATGGAAGCACGGCCGCATAGTGCTTGAGAAGATGCGTTAAGAGCCGCGCAACAGCGGCTGCTAACGTCTACTCGTAAGCAAAGCGTGACATCACCCTAAACTGCGGACACGGCCCGCTTGACAACACCGGTGCGCCATAACTCTGCCGGCATCGAATCGCTTTCTGCAGGAGAGTGGAACCTGGACTAAGTAATTGATTGCAAAGGTTTTTGGCCATTTGCTTATTAATACCGTCTCATAGGTGGAACCCTTCCCTTAGGGCGGGAATGTCAAACGCAGCATTGGCTTGTTGCATCACCCCATTAGTGTGGTCATCAGGCGCATACTGATGTGAGCGCGGCAAAGAACCTGCGTGGACGTAACGAGCAGGGAGCATTCACGACATTTGGCGGCCGGCACGGGTGATGGGCTTGAGCTTTGGAAGACAGGGCAGTACGCATACGTGCTGGAGTGGTTGCGGTCTCCCCCCGGCTCAGCATTGCAACAACACCTCGTTTGTAGGCGCCTGTGGGCCTTGATGCTCTGCTGAAGGACGAACGTAGCCGCGAGGCGGCCCGTGAAAATGTGCTTCAGCAGTTGCAGATGATACTTGACAGCGTTGTAGCCACAGTCCTACACATGACGATTTACGACCAACCAAAGACAGCCTTATTAACCGAATATCCGAGTGCCGATAATCTTTCATCCGCTTAGCGCGTCGCTGGCGACTTGCCGTGCGCGCACCGTTAAGAAAATTCGTTATCATTACGTCATCTAACAATTTTGCATATTGGCGCTCAAGCATGAATTTCTCACCCGATAGAGTAGTAACGGCCGCTGTCGCCAAGAATAACGTACTTGTTCCATTGAACGAACGAGTTGTCTTCAAAACATCACAGTTTTCGAAGATGGCTGAAGAGCTAGACGTCAGTGACGATGAGTTATGTAGAACAATTCAAAATCTTTTCATCGAAGGTTTTGATGCGAACTTCGGCGGCGGCGTGTTCGAAAAATATTTGAACGAGAGTACATGTTATTCAGTGATTCTATTGCGGTGCACTAAAGGTTGGATATGTGAGTCTATTTTGAAAGATAACAAGCGGTTTTCTTATCACGAAAGGCGAACAGCTAAGTTATATTGTGAATTCTTCTCTAAGTTACCAACTAAAGATTTCAGAAAATTGGTTCTGGGCAACGAATTAATGAGGATGCGGCATAAGTTCTCGTAGAAAATATCAATTTATGTTTGTTTGAGCCTCATATGACAGCGGCGGGTAAAGTGCAGTTGACGGAGGTGGCTGCCGGATGGCCTCGTGTGACCGGCCTGGCTTTCCGATGATATTTAAGACCGTTCTGGAAGACTTGCCTCTTCAATCCATGCCTGCGTTGCTCGGGACCTAATTCGACCTTCCTTACTGCACGCCTGGCAACTCTCCCAAAGCACCTGATGTTGCCTGCGCTGGCCGGACAGGCACAGAGCTGGGCCAGCAACTGGTGCGCCGCGGCGGTCGAGTAAGCAGCGAGGTTTCCGCCCTCAGGCTGCCACATCAAATCCTCTGCAAATCGGTCGGCTTCGCCAGGCAAAGGACTGAGCAAAACTGCTCATTCGGCTACGCGCCTCGCACCTGCATGGTTCGCACACTGTGTTCGTCAGCACAAGCGCTTTAGACCCGGAGGGGTGGGAGCGGTAAGACGTTGGGAGTAGGTAAGGCTTGATACTCTTCCTACGACGCTAGACCTCGGTCATAGCTACTGCACTGACCATACGGTACCGTCAACGTAGCTAAGAACGATGTGCTAGCATCCTTCCTGCCACACAGGTTGCCGAACTGCCGGCAAGGTTTGTGCACGTAAGTCATTGTCTTACAAAGGTAATATTGACAAACCAAAACACGTTGCTATACTTTGCTACTTACATCATGGAGGCTACATCATGAAACTCGTAGAGCGAATGTTGCGGTCTATCAAGCAGCGAAACGGTAACGTTGTCCTCCGGGCAGAAGTGTCTAAGTTTGGTAGTGCTAGCCAAGTTACAGAGGCGCTCAAAACTCTTCAAGAGGCGGGAGTGATTGTGCGCATCGGTACTGGTATCTACGCCAAGACTCGTACGAGCTCGGTGACAGGAGCGACCATCCCAGCTGGGAGTTTGGAAACACTAGCTTCCGAAGCTCTCAAAAAACTGGGCGTAGACGTTAGGGCAGGGCAGGCAACCGTCTCATACAACGCCGGCCGGACAACACAGTTACCTGGCGCTTTTGTTGCGAACACTGGGGACCGCCGTATCACTAGAAAAATTGCGGTGGGAGGCCGCTCAGTGCAGTATGAGAACAATTACAACCGAACAGAGGCAATCGCTTGAAGACCTTTCCGCAGAAGGTCTCTTACGTGGCCTTCCAGTCCAGACTGCTGAAAAAGACGTCCACATCACCGAATTGCTCCGAGGGTTGAGCAAACTCGAGGTCCACCACGACCACTTCAGTGACCTCGATGCTCGCAAGGGAGAGAAGACTCGACACGACCAGGGGATTCAACTCGTCTTCGCAGGAGGTACGTGTCTATCCAAGGCACACGGCCTCATCAATCGGATGTCGGAAGACATCGATATCAAAGTTATCCTCACACCGCCAGAAAAGCCTCTGAAGAAGGGCCGAGGTGACCGGATGCGGCTGAAGGCTCTCCATGAGCGCATTCCTCAACTCTTTGAAGAACTGGGCTTTCCGCTACTCGAATACGCTGACGGTGCGGACAATCCTCGCATCCGGGATGGACACCGTTACTATGTCGTCGGCGCCGGCTACCAGAGTACGTACGGCGAGTTTGCCAGTTTGCGTCCTGAGCTCAAACTTGAACTTATCCAGCGTAAACCGTTGTTGCCGCTGGAGCGGCGTCAATTTGGCTACCTCTACGAGTCCTTAGCCGAGTTGCAACCGACCTCAACATTAGAAATCGACTGCATTTCGGTCGCGGAGACTGCTGCAGAGAAAGTTCTTTCGTTGCTGCGCCGTTGTGCGTACAAATGGGATGGCTACCAGACCAAGGGAGACATGGACCCGGCATTGGTTCGTCACGTTTACGACGTGGCACGTATTGCTGAGCGCTCGGGCGACTCTCTTGCCGCTGCTCGCGATATTTTCCCGCAGCTGGTACAGAACGATAGGGACGAATTCAAAGGGCAAAATCCAGAATTTGACGCAGACCCCGTCGGTGTTCTCAAACACACTCTCGTTGCTGCTAAGACTAACGGCAAACTGGAAGAACAGTACATAAAGCATCTGATGCCACTTGTGTACGACATGGACCCACCGTCTTTCCAAGAAGCATTTGCAGTTTTCGAACAAGTGGCTCGCGACTTCCTCGCAGCTGCTAAATGAAGGCATAGGCATAAGATTAAGGCTTGGCAACGCGCGCCGACTGCAGTACCAGGCCTTATCGATACGACGGTCAGTGAGCACGCATGTTCTGCAAATTCACCTGTATTGTTTGCTTCCTCCCTCCAAGACCTCTCGCAAAGTTCATGACCTTGTTGACCCGTTCTGCTACCTGCAGGTAACGTAGGCTGTCGCGAAGTTCAGCAAAACGGTACTTTAGCGGCCTTCCGGGCGCGCCAAGCAGCCGTCTTCATCTACTGAAAAGCACTCAGCCCATTTAACGAATGTTGCTCAGTTGAACGACTTCGTGCATAGTCGAGTTCGTCTATGGACTTGGATTAGGTATGGTCTTCAAAGTAACTGCTGCGGCCGCTGATTTTTTAGAAGGGCTCGCGAACGAACTCGACGTCCCCGAGAGTCGATATAAAGAAGCCGAAAGGCGCTACCTCTCTGTAGGTGAGTGGTTGGGACGTGATGAGTCGAGCCTTCGAGAATTCTCTCCTAATGTATACGTTCAGGGTTCGTTCCGCCTGGGCACGCCTATCCGTCCTGTCAACGACGACGAGCATTACGACATCGACTTAGTATGCGAGCTGTCGTTAGGTAAGCATGAGATAACGCAGCAAGAACTCAAAGAGAAGCTTGGTGTCGAAATGAAGCTCTACGCTAAGCAATATGGTATTAAGGAAGTCTCTGAGGGGCGGCGGTGTTGGACCCTAGACTATGCTGAAGGTGCTCAATTCCATCTTGACGCTCTACCTGCTATCCCTGACGGCGAGGGAAGAAGAATTGCGTTGGAATCCTTGAACCTTTCCTCTGAATGGTCGCAAAGTGCAATCGCGATTACTGACACGGAGTCAGCTAACTTCACTGAGCGGGCGAGAAACTGGCCCCATAGTAATCCGCGCGGTTTCAATGAATGGTTTAAATCAAGGATGATAGTTGCGTTCAACGAGGAGCGAGCACAGTTGGCACTCGAAGCTTACGCGAACGTTGAAGACGTTCCTGAGCGCGAGGTAAAGACGCCGCTGCAACGAGTCATTCAAATCTTAAAGCGGCATCGCGACATCAGATTTTCGTCGAAACCTGACGTCAAACCAATTTCAGTAATTATCACCACATTGGCTGCGAAAGCGTATGGGAACCAACGTAGTCTTTCGGAGGCGCTGGCACATATCGTAGAAAATATGCATCTGCATATTAAAGAACGGAATGGTGTTTGGTGGATTGAGAATCCAACCGACCCAGCTGAAAATTTTGCAGATAAATGGGAGTCGAATCCCGAAAGAAAAGAGGCATTTTTCAAATGGCTCGAATACGCGCGTGAAGATTTCACGGAAATAGCGACCGAAAATAATAGGCATCTAATCCTGGAGGCGGCAACTGAGTCTTTCGGTGCTAGTGTTGCCTCAAGGGCGGCCGGCAGGGCAGGGGCGCAGCAGGGCGCTAAAGGTGCTTTAGCGTTGTTCCAACGCGCTAAGAATGTTTTAGGCGCAGCCCATAGACAAACAGCCCCTTGGGTAGTTCGTAAGAGCGGTAAAGTCGAGATTGACCGGGTTCGCATGTTTAGAGATGGGTTCCGTCCAGATGTGCTAGTCCATGATTCCGCACCAGTTAATAAAGGGGTTAAGCTCGAATTCCGAGCCGCTACGCAAGTACGTAAGCCCTACGACGTGTACTGGCAAATTGTGAACACAGGGCAGGAAGCAAGTGCAGCAAATGATATGCGCGGGGGATTCAATGCCGGCGTTACCGTTAGAGGGGAGATTGTGCACACGGAGAACGCTGCCTATGCAGGAGCACACTCCGTAGAGTGCTTTATTGTTAAGGACAACGTTTTGCTTGCGAGGAGTGGGGCGTTTATTGTAAATATAAAATAAAGGTGCCACGGGTTGTGGCCACGTCTACGTTGGGACGGATACCAGAAAAGCAATGGATTTAGCTAAGCACAGTAGCTACACAAGATTATCGATAACGTTGTGGAGACTATGCATGCAGACCTATCTTATACCGCGCGGCGGCGAGCCGATGCCACTTCCTGCAGCGCCTGGAACACGTGCCGAAGCGATTGCGCTCATCTCACAGCGCCTTCCATGGCCAATCGTTGCCGGTGCGTTTCGCATTGCCACAATCGTCGAGTTCGATGTTTCGCTTGATGAGACCTGCGCGATTGAAGTCTTCGCTGTTGGGCTGCGACATTATGGAGGAGGGCGCTGGGGCCTAACTGAGGCGTCGACGACCGCAAATCAGGCGTCTGGCGATTTTTCTCCGACGGCCATCGATGTGCAGCTTTGGCTCAAGGCGCTCAAAGACTGTTGGCCAGTGAGCGCTCCGGAATTCTCCTGTAGTCTCGAGCAAGTCGACGACTTCCACGTGCTGCAGTTTTTCGATGCCTCGCGCCTATTGTCTTCGGTTACGTGGAACGCACCGGACGGCGACACTGCTTATCGAATGCCAGACACGCTTGAGCTTCCCCAGCATCTGTGGGGAGATGCCACACTGGCCGATATTAACCAACTCTACGAAGCCTTGCGAGCGTTGAACTTACTCTCCTTGCGATAGTAGAAATGGTCTAAAGTCTCGAGACGGATAACAAGCTTGTCCCCATCCAGCGTCATTTCCCCATATGCGTACCATTGGATGGTCTCGTCGACGCCAAGATTCGCTAGCTCTGCAAGAGCCCTGGTATGCGCTTGTGGGGGAGTGTTCGAATCATAGGCCTCGCCGCGGTAGTGCACCTCGACAGTCCTCGGGCCGGGTTTCTTTGCTTCGCCATCTTTCGGCATGACTTGGGGTTCAGAGCGAATCACGAAGCCAGTAGGGAACAGTGTTGCCACACCTTTCTTCGCATGGAAGATTCGTTTGTCGGTCTTGGAACGCTCGTAATGAGCACTCCAGAACGCACTCTCGTATGTCAAGCCCTTCTGTTCAAACAACTGTAATGGATAGCTGCTCGCTGTCTCTTTAAGCAGCTTGCTTTGGGCTGCTTTGTCGAGATTTTGTTTTTTACCTTCGTCGAAGCACCACCTACTAATCTTGTTCTTTGACTCAACAATGACCTCAAGGACACTTGAGGTAAAAGTTGCAGACCCGTACTCCTTACCTGCCCGGTGTCGGCGTACTCGTATCTCTTCGTCGCTCAAGATATTACCGTCGCCACTACTAGGAGACACCACAATTCGCGGCTTTGGCTTAGCGACAAATTTCTCGGGGAAGCGGAAATCTTGGTCTGAAATCCGTTTGCCTTGCTTACCGCTCGCCGGCTCTACAACTACGCCAAGCGGCGTGCCATCACACGCGCCCCTGTGTCCATCGTTCCTTGTAACAAAAAAATGCGGAGCTTTACCAATTTTGCCGTCAGTGTAGATATTTCGGGCAAAGTAAGTGCAAAGACAGAAAGCGCACTTGAAACCAGAAAGAACCGCGCCTGTGCGGAGGTATTCGTCACGACAGTGGGATGCGGTTACTTCTTCGTTGTTTGAGTTCAGAGCAATGTATGGCATACACGTGTCACAAAGGGGAGGGTAACCATTCTTGCACATAATGGTTCCCTGGGGCAACTTTGTGGTCTGTTGAATACGAATGCCGCTTCGGGAGTTTGTTACTTTAGCATTCTTGCATTGCCGGCGTATCGGCACTCATCGGAAGCTCAGCAAGAAAAGTGCTCTTGGCAGCGCATGAGCCGTCAGTACAAAATTTGTAAAGTGCATCCAAATTTATCGTGCTTTACTGACAACATGGCTACAATATAGATTCGACGATTCAGATGGCGGCGTGTTCGAAGCGTCGACCGATGAGCACTTATGGGCTCAACTGGTCGGTATCCTATTGTTCAATCTCGGGGAGGATTTATGGCAACCGGTATAGTGAAGTGGTTCAACGATTCCAAGGGTTTCGGTTTTATCACGCCTGATGACGGTGGGGAAGATTTGTTTGCACACTTTTCAGCAATTTCGATGGGTGGATTCAAGACCTTGAAGGAAAATCAAAGAGTCCAGTTCGAAGTTACGCAAGGTCCAAAGGGGAAACAGGCTTCGAATATTAAAGACGCATAAGGTAGGCAGTTGGATGATAACCGACCAAAACCGCAAACCATTGGTCGGTATCTTCTCCTGACACTTGAACCGGCACTGAGATGCCATTTACCTACTCTTTCAGCAGCAGCCGTTCCGTGGTGTTGGCCTTAAGACCCTAGCCTTTGCTTGGCATGACGCCGACGTGTGTCGAACCTCACGTACCAGCGTCGACAATTTCTAGTCAACGTCGCTACGTCAAATTGTTCGAGGTACGCTCAGGTTTCAAGTTCGCCACCACCGGACGTTTGCTCAATTGGTGAGGTGCTCGTTTTGCTCGCTTCATAGAGCTGACTCTCGCAGCCTCCGTCGGTGCCGTTGCTGGGCTAGTTGTGGCAGACGGAGCGACAGGATTTGGAACAGTCGTCTGAGTAAACACTGGGCCTGCCACTAGGAGGGCCAAAGTGGCGCCGAGCAAAGTCCTTTTCATATTGATTCCAGTACAGGAACACGTACGCACCAACGTGGCTAATACGTGACAATGCTGTTGGGGGCAGGTAGTAAAATGTAGTCTACCTAACCGACCTACCTTCTGACATGAGACTTTACTGGCCGAAGCAAGGGGGCGACCCAGAGGAACCTCACTTGATTTTCAATCGAAAGGTACTTGTGGAACGCTTCAATAAAATCGTTGGCGCGCCTAGCGCAAATGATGTTATGTTCCAAATTGCTTTTATCGCTGGCAAAGTGCCATACGAAGACGCAGTTTCGTTCGCTAGACTCGCGTCTTATAGGGTCGCAATGGCGCCCGCCTCTGCGGAAGAATGAGTTCGTAAGCTGCGAAAGCTGAGCATTCGCATCAAACCGGCTCTTCGTGCCCAGGAGTGGTCTGTGCCGCCGTATCAAGTAGTTCTTGTCCGTTATCAACCCAGACTTTAAACGCGTTCGGCGGCGGCAACGTGCCCACGATGACAAAAACAATTCCCGACAGTGTAGGCCTGGCTGCGACTGCATAATCGCGCGCGAGGCCACGGTCTTCTTTTGATGGGGACGGATGCGGTTCAGGATGCGTGTGCCAGATACCAACGCAGTGTAGCCCACGCTTGAACAGCTCGGTACGCTCAGCGTATGCGGCCTTCGGGTCAAATTGCACGCGTCCATGACTTGCGCGCCGCGGTTTTAATACGGTCGCATGTTCAACAATGACCGATGAGCCAGTCAAATCCCGAGCGTAGAGCTGCCCAACGGCTTCGGAGGAGGTCACTTTGGTCTGGGCGTTTGTGCACATCACCGAGACCGCCTCAGGTGCGAACTCCATGGTCCAACTTGCGCCTTCAAGTTGAAACCTTATGCGCTCACTCATCCGCGAGAATCTCCGTTAGCGAACGGGTCACCATGATTCCGTCGCGTGGGCCGCCTTCTCGTGGGACGATGGCCTTTGTTGTAATCGGAACGCCGAGCGATTCAAAGAATGCTTGAGAGCGAACTGAACTCCAGACCACCGACGCAGCCAAGCCGTTGTCCAAGATATCCAGAACGCGCTCTGCCGAGAAGCCGGCCGCCTGCAGGATGTCTGCGTTCCCGTAGGGGTGAAAACCTGCGCTACAAGCTGGGAGATTTACACGCATCTGTGCCGCAGAGTAGTCGGCGACATTCACCCGTGAGCTTGCAGGGTCACTCGCTGGCCAAGGCTCACTAGCAACTGTTGCCACAACATGTGTGGCTGCACAATGGTGTTCGACCCAGGCATGAATCAAAGGGGTATCACCTAGCAGCGCAGCACGAACATGAGCGAGAAAAATTCGAATCGACGATTCAGCGGTAAGGTCGACGATGAGGTCGTATTTGCCGGGCGTGCAGTTCTCTGCACACCAGGCACGTGCATCCGCAGGGTGTCCACGTACCTTTACTCCCGGCACCTCTTTCTTGATACGGGCAGCCAGCGCTAAGGCCTTCCACTTGAGGATGGATGACATCCCAAGCTGATGACGAGACACATTTTCAGACCCGAGAAGCTGCGGGTCGACGATGTCGATTGCGCCAATTCCAGCACGTGCGAGCACATCGATAACTGGACTTCCAAGAGAGCCCGCGCCAAGCACAAGAACACGCTTCTTCTGGCGTCGGTCAAACTTCGCTGTCGAGTAGTCCCGGGTCAGTGACCAGGTCGGGTCAACGCGGATGATTTTGATGGGCGCCGCATGCGGGAGCGTCACCAACGAGACTAGAGACTGAGAAATCTGGTAGCCGTACAGCTCGTTGCCGTGACAAAGCACGACGAGCAGTGGTTTCGTTCCGACTGCAATCTTTTCGCTCTTTGAGGTCTTTGCTGTCTCTTCTGCATCAGGCTCCCACCCTTTGTTCGAGAGCCATTCTGCAAGTGAATGCTGTGATGGCGTGACCGTACGCATCAACTTTTCGAGCTCCAGGAAACTCTGCGGCCAGGTCAGCGGACTCCAGCGAAATTCTTCAGGAAGGCGCACAAAAATTGCGTTCCCTTTGACGAGGGTTCCAGAGGTGAACCCGTGCCGATTCGCTAGTTCGACGGGGTCTGCTTCACCTATCGTAGCGACTTGAGTATGGATGCGTCGGTCACGGCTTCCCTTCGGAACAAACGCAGCGATTCTGCCTTCAGTCCACCCGTCGACCTCGTCCATCCTCACCACAGTCGTCCCAGGGCGTGGGCGTCCTCGAGGAGATTTTTGTCTTTGGTCGCAGAACCGGTTCCAGTACGACAAGCGCTCAGCGTGCAGCTCCTTTTCTCGCCACTCTGCGTTAGACGACCGTTGAAGAAGTTCGGTCTTGAACCGTGCGATTGCCCTGGTGACAGCTGCTATCGGCTTCTCGAAATCTGCGGGCTGGCATTCCTCACCAAGACAGACCCGCCCGTCCGCTTCAACGTGCGGCAGCTGCAGACACAGTTCCGCCGACACGTAAAGTTCGCAAGGCACTGCCGGGAAAAGAGCGCCTATGCGCAGGCGAACGCTTTCGACTGGATATCCTTGCTCACGCAGGTCCAGTGCCCATTCAAGCGTCTTCGAAGCACTACTGCGCGTGAGCCTAGTTGCGAACGAACTTGCAGCACCGTCGAGCCATGATTCGACGGTGCGCACCGCATCAGGAAAACGAAAGACCGACACCCAGATTTAACCCAGCGTATCTGACGAGCCAGTTTTGACAGGCGCCGACGGATTCGATAAGGGCCCTGCGCTAGCAAGCAGGCCGTCCAGGACGTTAGCCTTCGGCCGGCTCGCTTTCCATGCTTCGACACCTACGTTGCCGAAGACTTCGCGAATGTCGGCTTCAGGCGCGGTTTTGACGCCGTTATGCAGCAGCTTATCGAGGTCGTCTTCCAGTCTAGAGTGCCAGTGCTTGAACTCGGCGGCTCGAGCTCCGTTATCGCCATTCCAGCGGTCTGCAAAGTTCTCAAGCGGCAGCTTCGGGTTAGGTATCTGGTATTTGATACCGCTGTGCCCAATGTACTTGGGCATCATCTCGACAAGCTTAAGCACGACTTCAAGCGGCGAGCGGAAGCTGGTGCGTTGTGTGCGGATGAGCTCTTCGTAGGCGCGCGTCACCAGCGTGACGATGATGATGGAGATGGGCTGGGCTGCCTTGCGCTTTTCGTCCGCGAACCAGTACATATTGTCCCGGTGAAGCTTCATCAGCTGGACTGTACGACGCAGGATGTCATCAAGACCAACAGGTTCGTCAGGCAAAGCTTCGACGTTCGAGCGTGCGACTACGCCTTCGCTTTTCAGGAGCGGCGTTGCGAAGATAAACCGTTCTTCTGCATGCTTGCAGAACCATTCAGCAAATTCGCCAGGGTTTGTAGGCGCCCAGTAAGTCTCAGGGTCACGAACGCGCAGGCTTCCGCCGGCGTAGCTGGTCCCTCGGACAGCAGGGGTGACGTCAAAGTAGAAGGGCTTGCCAGGATAGCCTAGGCGCCAGCAACGGCGCTTTTCTTCACGCTTACCGGTAACCTCTTCGTTACCATCCAACGCCTCCCCAAACCGCTGAAACATCGTTTCTGGTGGCAGAACATCATATCCAGGGCCAGCTAGCTCGACAAAGATGTCGATATCAAATTTGACCGGATGGCGCGGACTGATGGTGGTCTGCGTACGCATGGACCCCTGCGGCGATACGATGACGTCATGCCGTGGCAAGCTCAGCTTTTCAGCAATGGAGTCACCGAGAATTTCGTATTCGTCCTCAGCCTCAGCCCTGTCATCGGCATTGAGTTCAAGCCGCCGTAACAGTGCGCTGATGAGTTGTTCCCACTGCTGCTCTTCTTGGCGCGAGATGAGCGAATCGACGATTCGCTTCGACAAAGTTAGCGATGTTGTCATGGTAGTTCTCAGGTTTGCAGGGACACCGACAGGTCTTGACCTACCGTCCGTACTTCTTGGGATGAGATTTCGATAGTTGGAGCAAAGGGACCGTTGCCTGGCAGCGACTCGTAGCAAACAAACGTCGCATGATGACGAGCCTGCATTTTTTGGCCAACCAGCAATACTGCAGCAGCTGGCGCGCCGACGTACAGGTGCACCTTCTTGACGTTCCACACGTTTTGAAGGCACCTCAAGGCCTCGTCTAAGGCGGCGCCAAACAACGTCAAGTCCGAGGGGTGACGAATGGTCGCGTGACCAAAGTTCTCGACCGAGATTTCGATAGTAGGCAAGGTCAAGTCTCCCTTATCTGCGGAGACTGGTGCGAGCCTCGATGCTGCAACAGGGAAGGTAAGCGACACAATGAGGTTCGCTTCGGCTTCGGTACCACTGTGGTCCTTTAACGTTTTGACCTCGTACTTTTCTTGGGTTGGCACTACAGCATCGGTTGGCCATGCCCATCGTGTGCCCCAAGTTTCGCCAATCTTGTTTCGGTGAGGTTGGAATACATGGGTGCCTGCCATGTCGCCGAGGAGCCGACCGGCGAGAAGGAGTACGGATGTGCCGTGAAGCGGGAAGACAGCCAAGCGCGGCCGCGGGCCTCCACCAGTGCGTACCCCGTTGAGCCTAGCCTGCAGGTTGGGCAAGTCGAATTTCAAAGTAGAGAACACCGCACTCCAGTAGCTGGGCTCATGCGGCGCGTGATGTTGTCCACCAAAGGCAAAATACGACTCCGGGTTCTTGCTCGAACGGCGTAGACCGCTGGCCCAGAGGGCTTCGTCCATATCGCGGTCGCTGATGTGCGGGACTTGGCCCGTCACGTTCCCTAAGAAGTACATGACGTCAGCTTCCGGGTAACGGAGAGTTCCTAGCAGGCGTTTGACCTCGCGGATGGACTCAGCGCGCATCTGACGCAAGACATCGACCGTGTACTTCGCATGGTCCACTTTATCGATGAGGCGATGGCACTCGTCGCACAAGAGAAGAAAATTCGAGGGCTCATCAACAAGCAGAGGGGACTGCTCAGGGTCGCCACGAGGCCCGTCAGCGGACGCGGCAACGATGTGAGCAAAATAGCTGAATACGCCTTTCCCGCCAGTCGCTGCGTGCTCGCCCAGGTCTCTTCCGCAGCCAGGGAACTGGCAGTGATACGCCGCGAGATATGCAACTTCCTTCTTTACCTCAGGGGATACGTGACCCAAACGACCGGTAATCTGGTCTGCAGTCTTTGCCCAGCTAGCGATGAGCGCCTTTTTTACGAGAGCAGGGGCCACAATAGACAAGTCGACCAAATGTGGTTCAGCCAGAGTCGTCGCGTCCCAGAAGACGCGCTTAGTGCGCATGCTTGCACTCACGGCTGCGACGCACTCGTCACCGAACTCGCCGCAGGCTACTGCGGCCCAAGAGGGCGCAGCTGCAGGCTTCTCAAACATCGCGACTTTGAACTTGTTGGCAATGAACAGGACATCACTACCGTTGGCAATCGTTTTGCGGAAGTTACCAGCCAGCTCAACGTCAGACAGCGACGGAATCGCAACTTGCAATGAACCTGCTGAGGCTGGCAATACTGCCGTAGGCGTCGCTGATTGTAAAATTGTCATGTTCATCCTCTAAATCACGTTGCTAACTCGTCATCGCCTATGCGTGGCCTTGTAAGACAATATCCTACAGCAATATCGGTTTCCTAGCAGTCATAAGCCCAAGGAAATTTTCAGGTCGTGCGTGGAAAACAAGAGCTCTTAGAGCAGAACGCAGTATCGGCTTCCATTAAGCAGCTGAAGAAATAGCGGATTTATGGATGAGGTAAGGACACGACAGATTTCTCAGCAGGCATCGTTGTTTGTAAGCAATGCTGTTAAAATCAATTTCCCAAAGGAAATTAATGCCGTGTAAGCAGGTCTGGGAGGAAGAAGTTTGGAATAGTGATTACGTTGTCGATTTTGCAGGTTTTGCGTTGACCCTTGCCGTTGAGAATGTAAGGCATACGCGACAAGGTGCTAATGATTTCTTTGCATCGGTTCTCGTCAGCCTGCAGGATAAGGTTTCTTCCTTCGATTTTGTAATCAGTAGTGCCGAAGAAGATTGCTGGCGGACGTTCAGGCAGCGGCGGTAGGTTGTCGCTAAGCTCGCTCGCTGGCGACGAGTAGTGGATAAGGTGTAGTGCCAGAATGGCCAGCGAAAGAGATTTTTTCATTTGAAGGTAACGAAGTTGTTCTCTCATCTAGCAAGTAAAGTTATACCTAAGTCCTTACTCTTTTCGAAACGGGTTTTCAGCCACATTTTCGCGCTCTCGCTTTTTGTCGTCGCGCCGTCCGCACAGGCTGCCTCGTTTGACTGTGGGAGCGCGACTACACCAGTAGAAAAGCGTATCTGTTCAGACCCTCATTTATCTATCCTCGATGAGCAGATGGCTGCACTGTATAAGCAAGTACTTCGACAGGACGCAGGTGCAAAGTTTTCACAAAGGGATTGGCTGAAACTTGGGCGGAACCGATGCCCAGATAGCGCTTGTTTGGTTGCCACTATAGCGCACGAATCTCGCAATTCCGTGATGGCACATACCGGGACTGGGCTGTGAAATTTATGCCTGAAATGGCAGGCATAGCTGCAAGTCGTCCAGGTGTAAGTTACCTTAGTGCGCCGTCTAGCCTTGTCAGTATCGCCTCATGGATGACGCAGGCTAAGGTGCTGGAAAAGAGTTGGGACCAAGCCAAGACGAGATATCGTTATCCGGGCAACCTTAAGGTGGTTGGAAAAAGCTGTGGCAAAGTCAACGCTTTCTATTCTTGGGAGAGCGAAACAATTGTCGTCTGTTATGAAGTAGTGGACGCTATTGTCAAAAATTATCAAGCGCAAGCGGCCCAAGACGGCTCAACCGAGCAGCAAAGGCTGGAACGATTCTGGGCCTCAATCAACTTCGTTACACAGCATGAATTTGGGCACGCTGCTTTACACAATCAAAGAACACCACCCAGCTTTGGAAATCCTGAGAGCGAGGCCGATAATTTCGCGTTCGTCAACATAATTGACGTAGCAAAGTCTACTAGTCAACTGGGGGATGCGCTCTTTGGCGTACGGTACGCACTTGACGTGTTTGGCCAAGACACTCTTACTGTTGAGAACCTGGCAGACGAACATGATTTGGCGCAGAAACGGTACCTGAACTTTGCATGTCTCGTCGCGGGCGCAAGCAACGAGATATCTAAGACTTTTATTGATAATCACACGTTTCTTCCTGTCCGAGTCAATAAATGCCGAAACGACTGGCGTAATCGGCGTGCAGCAATGCGAAGCCTGTTGAGTGCACAGTAATCGCATGTGGTCAGGTATGAGGCGGTAGTCGGCTAACATAGAACGCCCCTGACAGTGAGCGCCATGGGCTAGGGCTAATCGAAAGTTCGCTGAGGTTGCGCTAATACCTCGGGGTGACTGCTACGAGTTAGCGCGTTCAGCCGGCGTCCGACAATCGATGGGCACATCAATGATGAAGGTTGTGCCGCGGTCGGCAGCACTATCTACAATTATCGAGCCTCCGTGGCTCTCTACAATCGTCTGCACTGACGAAAGGCCAAGCCCCCAACCTTTAATTTTTGAATCGCTCAGGCGTTGGTGAGGCTTAAAAATTTCGGATTGACGTTCTTTAGGAATCGGTTCACCTTCGTTGTGCACCGAAAGTAGGAGGCGCCCGTCTTCCTCCACTAGCCGAACCTTAATATCATGTCCAGAGAGCCCATAATTTTGTGCGTTGGATAAAAGATTTTCTAGTGCTCTCTTCATATGGTCGCGAGACCAAAAACCAACCGCTGAGCCGCCCTCGATAAGTACGGGATTGCGCGGAAAGTCCGCAGCTAGTTGGTGCGCCAACTCCAGCATGTCGAACTCGCTAATATGCAAATCGAAGAGTGTGCGACTAGTCTGCATAGTTGCGTCAAGCAACGATTCAATCATTCCATCTGCGTCTCTTAGTTTCCTACATACTCTTTGCCCGAGCTCAACCACATGGAGTTCGACTGATTTGAGTTGAATTAACTGAGCCGCACTGAACGCGACTTGAATTGGATTCCTGAGGTCATGCGAGAGGCCAGTAACAAACGTATTGAAACGTTCACGGTGCATTCGAGTGAATCCTTCTATGGCCTCAGCGATAGCTCGATTAATAGACTCATCTAAATTCAAGAACTCCGGATGCACTAGCTGGATTCCGTGATTGAACGCAACTTCAAGAAATACACGTTTCAGCAGATGTAGCTCTCGAACAACGTCTGAGGGAGTGTAGTTGGTTTCAATCGCACGTTCGCGACCGTGTGCATTCGCGACGTTTGTGCCCTCGGTGGCAAAAGACCGTGGGTACGTAGGGGATAGCGATTCTACAATATTATCAAAAAATACAGGAAGCGAGTTCAGCAAAACTGGCTCTTTGAGCTCGTTCGTTTCTGGGATTGACGCGGTGACCTGGACTCTCCATTGGGTCATCACTTCTGTTTTAAGAGAAGCAAATGCTTCAGCACGCTCACCCAAGGCAGCCTTGTTGTTTGCGTCGTCGTCAGCGTGCATAAAATTCAACTTATAAATTTGCGTTAAGGAAATATTTTAGCTGTAATAACAAAAGGCTATACGGCAACTTTTGATTTTGCCAGAAAAACAGTAGAGTAGCAACGTAGGTTTTTTCTTACATCTCCATTTGTTATGCGCCGACTTTACTGTATTTCATGAATAAGTCATTCTAAAAACATATTTAGAATTAACTTGGATTGCGTCGGATTGCTGTCGAAATTTCTCTAAAAAAATAATAGTGGTGCGTCGCCGTGAATTTTTTAGGAAGTCTTTGTTCAAGCATGTCTTTAGCTTTGTGAAGAGTTCCTGCCAGATTCTGGCTTTCAATAAGATGAGAGCGATAATATGGAACAACCGGCCTATCTCTCAGAAGCCCGTCACGGGACTCCTAACTCTTTACGTATTTTGGTCGTCGACGACAACATTGACGCCGCAAGCACGATGTCGATGTTTTTCGCGGAGTTGGGACACCATGTGACGGTCGCCCATCACCCTGTTGCCGCCCTCTTGAAGGCTGAGGAGCAGGATTTCGATTTCTTCTTGCTTGATATTGGCTTGCCCGATATGGATGGATATGAGCTTGCTAAAAACCTACAGAATCGTGTTAAAAGCCGTCGAGTTACGTTTGCGGCATATACTGCGTATGGTGGAGACGCGTATCGGGATAAGTCTTACGCTGTAGGGTTTGCACATCATTTTGTCAAACCAGGTGAGGTTGACGAGATTATGGCGGCGCTTGAGAGTGCTCTGGTGTATTCTCGTTCTGGCGAGTAATTAGCAGCATCCAGTGCTGATACATAAAGCAGCCAGAGTAACGCTTCATGTAGCCGCCACGCAATGTGTTTGCCATCCTTGATTAACGGACATGCCGCATAAGCTTGAATTTATTTACCAATTTAGAAACTGGTAAATAAATTCTGCAATGCACGTGTTTTTACGATAGTTATTTCGTTTTTACAAATTTGCTATTTAGAGATAAACCGTGAAGGGTCAAATCAATTTTAAGCGCGACGGAACAAGACTTCTGGCGGAGCTATCAATAAGCGATGCTGTTGTCTTCTCGAGTACGAGTGTTTCAGCCATTGCTCAGGAAATTAGACGAAGAGGAATAGCCGTAATTTACTTGGAGACTGGGATATCTTTTTCGGTGCCGACTTGTTCGGAAACGTTGGCGTCGGTCGCAAAGCATTCGTCTGGCGAGGATTTTTTCGTCTTTCGCTTAATTTCTGAGTGCTCGTAACGCAGGTTGGAATCAAATAGTTCGCAGCCGTGTATTTTTGAAAGGCGCTGCTGCTAATAAATAAAAGAGTCTGCCGTGGGCACACACGGCAGACTCCTCGTAAGGCTAGCAACATTGGGAGGAGAGAACTAGCCTCGCGTTTGCATTCACTGAATGCTTGTTATTGTTTTATTCTGTTTGGTAGGGGCGATATGCATTATAGTTGTTTTACATGGAAAATTAACCTCAGTTTGTGTCAGTAGAGCCAAGTCCTATCCGTTCTTATTTGGCCGCATCGTTCACGGAGGCGCATTGTCAAGGGCTGAGGTAGTGATATTTAGCGCGAAATTTAAATTCAATTTCCATAAGAACGACAGTCTATCGGTAATTTTATTTTAAACGTTGTTCCCTCATCTTTTGTGCTGTCTACAGTGATGATGCCCCCATGGCTTTCAGTAACTAGTCGTACAAAAGGTAATCCCAAGCCCCAGCCCTTAACGTTAATATCTTCGAAGCGGTGGAATGTGCTGAACAGAAGATGTCGTTCATCTTCTGGAATGGGTGGGCCTTCGTTATGAATCTCTAAAATTATCTTATCATCTGTCTTTTCGATGTGTAAATTTATTGGTGTGTTCGGTGCTCCGTACTTCTGCGCATTTGATAACAAATTTTCGAAAACGCGCTTCATTGACGAGAGGCACCAATAGCCTGTTATCGATTCGCCGTTACAGATAATGGGTTGTTGTGGTGAAGACATATCCGCAGAAACCTCATCGGTTAGTGCTTTCATATCGAAATGGACAATTTTCAGTCGCAATCTTTTGCGTCCTTTAAAAAATGCCGCGTCGAGCAAGGTTTGAATCATTGCGTCAATGTCGCAAAGTTTTTTGCGTATTTTGTGGGCAAGATTGGTTACGTAATTGTCCGTGGACTTGATTTCGATTAGCTGAATCGAAACACTTGCGACGTTCAGCGGATTTCGAAGGTCATGTGAAAGCGAGGCAATAAAAGTTTCGCCGACTTCTTTCTGTGTGGTAGCGAATGAATTGATGGCTTCGAGCGTGGCGACATCAATCGAGCGGGCGATTATAGAGCGGTGACTAGGCTCGAGAACTATATGGTTTGCGTCCGCTACTTCAAATAAAATTTGTCGGAGTAGTTGCAGTTCTTGGAGAAGCTCTTTCGGGCCGTATCCCGTTAAATTCGCGCGTTCTCTGCCGTGTGAAGAGCTTGAGCCAATGCCAGCGGTTGCAATAGAGTATGGGCGTCCTTTTCTAAGCGACGTAATCAGGTCGTCATAAAACCTATTGAGTGCATTTGTGAGAATTTTTTCTTCGAGCTCACTAGCCTCAGGAATTGTATTTCTGACGCAGTCCTTCCATCGACTGAAGACGGGCTCACGTAGCTGAAGCAAGCGGTCGGGCACCTCGCTCGGTTCATGAGTTGTCGCTCCACCAGCCGTGCCGTCCATACGCAAGCCCCCAAGACATACTGCATTTTGAGCGAATATAGTTTCAAACTGCCATCGGAAGACCGAAGTGTACCTCAAAGGCGTGTTAGCGAAGCGCACTGCTTGTCTATAGGTGTTTTAATTGCGCTAGGAAACAGGCGCCCGTGAGCTGCTGGTGAAGAGCAATGCAGTGAGCACAAAGGTGAGGAGTTGGATTTTTAAAATCTTTGATTAATGACTTCACATACCTTTTGTCGCATTCTTAAGGCCGTCTTGATTAGACTTACAATTGCATATGCCGTGCCGTCGAAACAATGTTGTTGCCATAAGGTGAAAAATGCGGCAGAGTTACATGTTTTCCTTGCGCAAATCCTTAACTCAAGATGATTCAGCTGTTCTATAAATTTGTCGACCGCGGGATAGACTGGGTGTTCCGACCGCGCTCTCTCGGTCTTCAACTGTTGAAGTACGGGGTACTTACTCTGGTAACGACGCTTGGCGCGGACGTAGTGTTCGGTGCCGAATATAAGAGTACTGACACATCGTTCAATGTCAAGCTAGCTACGTCGGGAGGACTGCCGGCGCTCGCAATCAATGGTGCGTACTTGCTTGGCGCCGCGTTAGTCTTTCTTGGCATCGGCCTTCTTTTGCGCCAAGTCGCTTTGGATATCAGGAAAGAGAGACGCCAACTGTTGATTGTGGTTGAGCTGAAGGGCCTTCACGGTGGCCCGGATACTCCCGCCAAGGACGTCATCATGCGTGACTTTCTAGGCCAGCGGCAATCTATGTTAGTTGATTTCCGCCCACAACGAAGTGATGAACTTGTTGACAGGCACCTCGTTCTGCAGAGGCTTAATACCTTGATGCCCGCAATAGGGGTCCTATCGGCCGGCAGGGACTCAGCTGACGTTTTTGTGGCAGTCGGAGGCCTCGCTGCTGTTCCTGCGCTTTTCCTGGCCGGCGCATTGTTGGACGATGAATCGAATGTTAGAATTTTTGACTGGAACCGCAATCTTAAATTGTGGCAGATACCGCATGGTGCGGATGACGGCAAGCGGCTTCATCCGTTGGTCACATCTAACCTGACCACACCGGCTCGTGAGGTCGTACTGGCTGTCTCATGCTCATATCACATCGATGTGCAGGACGTCGCCAGTACATTTCCAGCAAAACCGATTGTCCGTCTCGACGCCGAGGAGACGCTCGCCGACCGTTATTGGTCTGAAGAAAAGCAAGCGGCGTTCGTCGCTGACTTCCGGGATGCCGTACAGCGCTTGCTGAACACTGGTGTCAAGCGTATTCACCTAGTCTTAGCGGCACCTTCGAGCCTGGCGATTCGCATGGGTATGGCCTACGACCGACGGCTACATCCGGAACTCGTCGTATATCAGTATGAGCGTTCAGCCCAGCCGCCCTATCCATGGGGACTGCTTGTGCCTTCTCATGGCCAACACCATGCATCTATCGTCGAGACCGTTCGTTCGCATGCTGGCTGAGAACAGAAATGTTGTCAGCATCCGCAGGGCTAAGTGGAAAATGACGGCCGAGTTTGCCGCAGGGTACGAGCGAGGTAACGGGGCTTCGTCTCGGGACCGGTGGCAATTCTCGCATGTCGGTCGTCACATTTCTGATAGGGCAGGGCTACCTTCTGTAGATGATTGGTGAGTCATGTCAGAAGGCCCAGCTCCCTAATCGGCTCCGTTCTGCTTTTGGTCCAGACCCTGATGCGTTGCGTTCCAACTATAGGGAAGAAGAGCCTGTCGCCATAGTAGGCGTGCGTCGTGACCGCTTTTTCCCAATCCTGGCGGTCTACGGAGCTGGGCGTCGGGTCACGTTCTGGATGGGTGTGCCATAAGCCAAGGTAGGCGAGTGTTTCGTTAGAAAGCTTCCACTTCTCTTGGGCTATACGGTTGTGGTTGGTTGACCGAAAGAAGCCAAACCTGCTGCGTTTATCCTTGCGCTGCGGCGTGGTAACCTCGTCGATAACGACATCCGAGGACTCAAGCAGGTGGCGCCCTAGCATGACTCCACCTGCTTCGGCTTGATACCAAGAGTGCTGGGAGAAGGCGAGCATCTGGTCAACTGCTTCCGCAGTGATGATGAGCCGCTGCACTTCAGTTACGGCAAACGTCAGCCTCATTTGCTTGACCTGCAGTGCTTGCATGCGCTTCCGAGCATTGACCTCGTCACATCTAGCGCGCTGTTCGATTTGGCTTTGTTCCACCAGGCGGTGACATGGAGCCCCTGGGCAGCCGCAGCGCTGCCATCCCCAGTCCAGTACGCATAGCGAGGCGCTTCACTACCGTTTAAAGCCTTTAACATTTGCTCGGCAGCTAGAAGAGCGGTCCGGCGCGATTGGATGGCTCCATACGGGGTGAAAGTACTTGCGCATCCGGTCAGGTTGCGGGTCAACGTTTGGCCAGGCGCGAGATAGGAAGTTCTCGAAAAAAGCGAGTCGACCCCTTCGTCGTCCCGATAGAGGCAATCCAGGCAACCCGCGCCGCTCGAGTTCACGAGCACTGCGTGTCCACCTAGGTCTAGCGGTTCTAACCAAGTATGCACCATAGGCGTGTTGGGATGACATTGACGTATTGCCCGGGCTAGCTGGCGTTCCAGCGTTGGCATACCTAAAGCCACGACAAAGCCGTCAACATCTGTAGTCGTGTTGGACAACAACCATCGGTGAGCGCTATCTGCAACTGCCGTTACTTCAACTCCAGGGTACATAATTGAAAATGTTCCCTGCAGCGCCTGTGCTTTCGGCGTTCCAATCCATAAACGCCCAACTGCATGGCGGAAGACATTGTCCGCGGCCAGCTCCTGGGGGTCGACCAACGTTAACCTTCCCACGCCGCTGGTAGCCAGAGCATCAGCAACTTCTGAGCCTACCGAACCGCAACCGAAAACTACTACATGTCGACTTCCGAGTCGCAAATCGGCGCCGCCGCGCTCTCGCATGTGGCTGACCGTATGCCTCAGCATTAACAGGTTGGCGACCGGTGACTTTGAGTCGAGATGGCCGTCAACTACGCCGAAAGTAAACCCAATAAGCGAGCGGCCGCCGGCCGGGCGCGGCATAGATACCAGCATAGCAACCCGCTCGGGTTCCGGACTGTTCCCGAGGAGGGCGGCCCAGAGTGCCTCTTGTGCGGAGTCGAACTCACCGACCAGGTTCTGCAGGTAGTCTACGTTTAATGGTTCATTCGGTGCCGGCGGTAGAACCGCACGCTGCAAAGAGAGAAATACTGACCGGAATATGCGACCTTCATCTTTTGGAAATTCGATAGGCTTCGGGGCTGACAACTCGCGGAAATTAAGGGTAGATGAGTCACCCGCAGCTTCCGAGTAGCATGTAAGCAACCGGGAACGCTCATCGACCTCGGCGGCTGTGCGCCCTAGAATCCTCTCTGGGCGGTTGCTCCAATAGCCTTCGAGTTCGTTAAAGAATTCGACGTATTCCTGCGTAGTGTCATTCAAAGAATGCTCCAGCAGGTTGAGCGCCGCTACCACGGTCTGGGCAACGGTATCAGCATGGCGCGACAGGTCGATGGAAAGCGATTCTGAATCGTTCACGCACACCCACCCGCTGCACGACACGTGCGCCAACAGTCGCTCGTTATCAATCAAGTGTACCGGGGGCAGGGAGTTGTCGGTTGGCCAGTCACAGTCGACATTCAACTTCCACCGGTTTCCGCCTCTGCAAACTTCTATGCCTAACGAATTTGCGCGAGTTGGCGCCACCTCGACCACGGTGGCGCCTGCTGCAACGCAGGCCTCCTGTACTTTGGCGAAGCACTCGGCCAACGAATTTGACACAACGTCCATCTAGGCGGAGTTTCCCGTGCCGATAAAGGCGGCGCCAACGGCCTTGGCAGTCGAGGCCTTGCTTGGAATGGGGAAGTCGTCGCCGAAGACCTTCACCAGCTTTTTCGCGGCTTCTTCCGGAAGCGTCTCCGCGTATGCTGCCTGAAGCGTGTCTCGCAGCGCCTCAAGCTCGGCCTTGAAGTTCTCCATCTGAATCTTGGTCATTCCCTGCATCAGGTCAGAGTAGGGCGTGACGGGCAGTTCGACATTAAGCCGCGGGTAGAAGCCCTCCTCGGTCAGCTTGTACGAAAACTGTTGCAAGATTCTGTTCACCCAATCCAACAAAGCAACGAGGTCGACCATCGTTCCAGCTGTTGTCTGGTAGGGTTGGAACCAGCGGTAAGCGGCGACAGTAAGAGCAATGCTAAGCGGACCGCCCGACGAGAAACGGACCTGGCGCCAACGCTTCATGTATCGGATGCACCGACGGTACTGTTTAAGCTCCGCCCCCTCAAACCGCGTGCAGATGAGCTCAGTCAAGTACTTGGGGTCTGACGCCTCCCAGACACGGTGTTCTACAGCAGAATGCTCCTTGCCTTTTGCAATGTCCAAGAGCCCGTCTGCGCGTTTGGTGTAGATAGCCAGGTCGACGTGGTAGTCGATGTTTCCATCGCGCATGTAGTTTACGGTCACGCATGGACGCCGGATACAAACTGTGCGTCCATGGGTATCCAACGCGTCTCTAATTTTCTTCTTCAGCTCGACCGGGTCCGGGTACGCGTCACGCGCGCAGTCAAATACCACGCCTACGTCGATGTCGTAATTACCGTCCAGTGGGCGCACGCCCGTATGCATCGAATAGCTGCCTTGATGGAACGTGTCGAACTCCGGTACGTCATCAGGCAAGCGTGCCCTCAAGGCATTAATCAGCGTATCGCGTTTCTGCCTGAGGTTTGCTTTTTCATCATCTTCTCCCAGCTTGATAACGGAGTGAAATTGGTCGAACTGAGTCTGGATAGCGGCCATTTTGGGGTCTAAGTGGAGAGCTGCCTTGAGGCAGGGACCTCGAACTAAGCTATCGTTAGCACTCGTCGAGGGAGAGTGCTAACAAATATACAGGCCGGAAATTTTCGCGTCAAGAGATGCTGTGCTAAGGCAACCGCAGGCATTGCCTAGGCAGGTTTCGTCAAGGTGTTGACATCCACTTCTTTCAAGCGAGACCGACGTGGAGTGCGAACGCGCACTATGTGCTCTCGCGGTAGAATCCGTTTCCACAAGGAACTCCGTGGCCTAGCCGGCGGCGGACTTAGAAATTTTGTTCACCGATTTGCCGATATTCGAACGTCTACTGGTTTCTTATAGTGATGCCAGACGCCTTAGCCAACTGCTGCGTCAATATCAACTCTATAGGGAAGAATCATGACCGCTACCAAGACCCCCGGCCGCCATAGCCACGACAAACCGGCAAGCGCGAGTACGAAACATGTCGTCGCCGCGAAGGTGCCTGGACCGCGTCCGCTGGCAAACAATGCGAAGGGAATACCAGCTGCGCCAGGCACTACACCAAGGAATTCGTCACCGAGCGCGAGCAATCACGTCCAAGGTGCATCAACGAGCGGGCGCCCAGCGACGTCGGCTGGAAGTGACGCCGGCCCCAGAAAGAGCTCTCAACCGGTTCAACCAAAGCAACGGACCCTTTGGACTATAGATGCAGCGAGCCGTGTCGCAAGCGCTACCGCCCGTCGCGGAGACGGACAAGTTAAAAAGGGGTCTTTCGCTGCAGAGGCGATGTCAAAAGCCATGAAGAACGAGCACAAGCCGAAAGGGGGGAGGTAAGGATGAGTACGGGAAAGGTTTGCGAAAAGGCTGTCTATGGCTACCCATCCGTGGAAACACTTGTCTTCACATTTGTCAAGGCAAGTAAGCTCATCGCAAAGACGGACCCGATGTATTCCGATGTCAGACAGCTCGCGACCGGAAAACGCCGCTTGTACAGGTACTGGGACGACTCGTCTGGTCAGAAAAGAAGCAATGCCAAGGACTTGCCAAGCGTAGCATCAGCGCTTCAAGCGGAGTTGGCAAGAACCTGGGCCACACCCGAAATCGCGGCAGAGGTTACAAGTAGACTTTCTGATTACGTCCGTTCTTACCTAGAGGACTTCGTCAGAGCCATCTCGGCCGCGAATATAGAAACCTCTCAAGTCATGTCTTACGTACGACCTCTATTTTTTGCACAACGTATTGCCGTCGACCTAAGCTGGCTTGAACAACGCTGGGGGATTGGTCTGCTGTCGCGAATGCTGCCCAAGGATTCGGAGACAGTACCAACAAAATACTTCGGCCCCACGGCGACGGCATTGAGATGGATTCGAAAGCTGGAGGGTCATTCCGCCGCTAAAGCGGCTAAGGCTGCTGGCAAAGACCCGATAGAAGTTCAAGGGTTGATGGACAGATGGGAGAACGGAAGACATCTACCCCGTCAAGACTCATACGCGCTCATCAGAGACCTGTACGGAATGAATGACAACGCACGTTACCGACTCTGGTTCTGGATTGCTCTCGTTCTTGAAGAGGCTGGCCCGGTATTTCGCCAAGAAATAGCAGCATGTCTTGGCCGCGGCTTTAATCTCGCAACCGCTAGGCAGCCATTTATCGAACTGTCTAACAGCCGCATAACGAGTTTAGGCGTACCTGAGGCGTTTGTCGTCCTTGAACAATTGTTGTGCCGTCAAGCTGTCGTGAGAAAAGAGGACGACCTCAGCAATGCTTTGGCTGCATTGGAAGAGCTAAGGGATTTTGTTAAATCGAACAGGGGAATAGCGGAGTACCACGTTTACGCGATGGGAGCTCGTATAGCCGTATTCTCTCGAGAGCCAAAGAAAGCCCGAGAGCTCTACATCGAGGCGATTTCGTTGGCGCGTTATGCTGAGCCTACAGCTGCTGAAAGAATAGCGCGTGAGCTAGCCGCTTTATGCGCGCACGAAGGATACGCAGTGTCGTTGAAGAACATCACGGACACGCAGTGGCTGTTCGGACTGCATCCAATTCAGATACGCCGCATGCCGTATGAGGACGACGAGACGTTAGAGGGTGCTACCGACATGAAACGTGCGTTCGACTATATCCGTTACTTTCCGCCTCAGATGTTCTTCGACAGGGCGGTCCCGGTTAGCACGTCTATTTCGTGATTTGACAAGCTATGGCGGTGGCGGCAGCGAAATGCATGGTTTGCTGAACATCTGGCTAGCCGGTTTCGTTGATACTGCTTTTCCGCGGAACGGCTGCAAGAAGCAGTACGGAAGACCCTGCATCAGTTTCGTGCACTACGCTTTACAGAGTACATGGCTCGGTCTGCACAACAAAGAAGTTCGTCTGACGTTATCCCATCTTGAGGGAAAAATGCGACGCCAATGCTGGCGGACAGTGTTACCGCACTTCCATTCAAATCGATTGGCGCCTGTGCTTTGGTTAGCAAGCGCTCAAGCAAGTTGGCCAATGCGGAGTTGTCTCTTGCATCTGGCAATACCGCAACAAACTCATCGCCGCCGAATCGGGCCAAAGTATCACTTTCCCGCAAGGCGTTACGCAGCCGTTTTGCCATCTCTAGCAACACTTCGTCGCCAGCTGCGTGACCGAATTTGTCGTTCACGGCTTTGAATCCATCTAGGTCAATAAAAGCTACGCCAACCGTGCCAGAGGAATCGCGTGCACGAACCATAGCTTGTGTCAGACATTTCTTTAAAAAAACTCGGTTCGGGAGACCAGTTAAGTCATCACGATAACTGTGCTGCTCAAGCAAAAGTTGTTTCTCATGAGCCGACGTTATGTCGGCGAATACCGCAAAGTAATGGCTTAAGTGGCCGGATGCCTCGAACACCGACGTTATTGTAATCCGCTCTGGAAATTCGCTTCCATCCTTTCGTCGGCTCCATATCTCACCTTGCCAATGGCCATGGTTCCTGATGGCTTCCCACATCAAGTCATAGAATTCGCGTGACTGTCGAGAGTTCTGCAGGATGCGCGGTTTTCGTCCTATAACCTCGTCTTCGCCGTACCCAGTGATGGACGTGAATGCATCGTTCACAGCGATAATGGCTCCATCTCTAGCGAGAATCATAATCCCATCGAGTGAGTGATGAAAAACTGAGGCAGCTAACTCGAGTTGTTTGATGGTGTCATTATTAACGCTACGTAGAGGATATGTCATGAGCGACGCCTTATTAGGTGCGGAAGACTACAAGAGTCACGTCCAATGTAGCAGTCGCGCGGAATCTCATCGAGGGATGTTCGCCTGGTCAGCTGTGCGAACTGCCAAGAGCACTCTTGCTAAGAGTTGTCTTGGAACTTGGCTAACAAGAAGCCTGTAATGGTTCCAACAAGCTCGATGGCCGCGGTTGCTTCAGCATGCGTTAGGGTCGGCAACCAAGGCCGACCATGGCCAGTGCCTTGTTTGTTCCTAAGTTTGTTCACCGCGCAGGCAGCTTGAAACAAGGACCGCTCTAGTGCTTTAGTTGGTGGTTCGCCCGGTAAGGAAGCTTGCTCCGGGACCGTCAACCCTATTGCGACGTATGCCTGCCCAAGCAAACTTTGAAAGTTTGCGTTCGAAGGATATTGTCCCCATCGCGTATGAATGATGTGGGCTGCGGTCGCTTCCAATAAATCCTTGCCTGTGCCGGACAATAAAGCCGCATCTTCCGCACCTTTTTGCGCTCGCCGCGCATAGGCTGCCAAGGCTTTTGTTAGCTCCTTGCCAGACAGATTATCCAGCACCTTTGCTCGCAGGTCTCCATCTAAGGATAGAGTGAAACCTTCCGCGTCAAATGCGGCAATTGCGTTTTGAATTGCTTCTGTCCCGACATAATTTGGAGATAGCTCCCGGAATCCGCCGCTCGCTCTGACCTTTGCCATGACTTCCGATATGAACCTGGAACCGGCGTTCATGTCATTGTCTATCGCCCAGTAGAGGATAGCCCTGACTCGTTTCGCCTTCCCGACGGTCTGACCTTGAGTCTTTGGGTCGCCTTCGGTCAAAGAGTTGCGCTGAACATGGAAGTCGATATCGGAATGACTCGGCACACGGCGTTCGTCACTAGGTTTCGAATCGTCGACGATTTGCGACAGGGCTACGATTGTTGCATCAGTTAGTGGTGCCGCCATACTTTCGCGCTTGCTCCTGAAGACTAGTGCTGTGGAATTCGCATATTTTGCAGAAGATTCTATTCAGGCAGCGCACGGACGTTACCAACAGTATTGCCAGCACCGTAGTGAGCACTATGATACTGACCTCGTCAGGTAGCTGAAAGGACCTGGTTCCTACATGCCCCAGCTGCTGCTGCTGCAGGCTGGGGAGCAGGCTCAACGTTATTTTTCTGGTAACCGCTATGTACGAGGACGAAAGTAGCGTGTGTGTACTTGTGAGCTCATAGACGGTTGGGAAAGGCTAAACTGTCTTTGTATACCGTCCATCGGAGGAGAGGGCTCAACACCCCGCGGCCGAGAATTTATAAGCGCGTCAAGCGGGATACCACGGACGCACACTGGGCAGCAGCTAGAGGTGAGGTAGGGGCGGGCAAATCCGTCCGAAGTCTGGCTGGAGTCTTGGCACATTTGCGTGAACCAGGATGCCTGGATGACAACCCAACTGCCGTGCCGGGCCAAGATGCGAACATTGCTGTCGAGCAGCAATGTGTAGGGGGCATCTTGGCCTGAAGATAACTTCTTATATAGAAGACGGATGAGGTACGCTTTCGCCTATGGGGTATGCCACGCTTTCTTAGCAAGCGGTGGAACAACGCTGGTTGACTGTATCCAAGCGACGGTACCGTAAACGATGCCGATTGGCTAACGTGGAAAACGACTTCACGGCCCTGCAGGACAGGGCACTGCAAACCCGAACGCTGCATACAGGCCTACGAGAAGATTTTAAAGACGATGGTCGCTGAGAGCTACGAGCGCTTAAAGGTAACCCTTACCCGCCCAAGGCTCAAAGCCTGCTGACTACTTAACGGCGCTTCTGCAGCGGATGGCACTCAGGCTAACTCGGCACCGAACTGTTCGGCGAGCAAACGGATGCATTCTTCCTGAGTAGACCGACTGTAGGCATCGTTCAGGGAATTATGCAGTGAGGTAAGCGCACTGTGAAACCGAAGCATCTGTGCTTTCGTCATTCTTTCTAGTAAGTCAACCTTGGGTTCTACGGGCAAGAGGACTCGTAGGCGCTGGTGGGGGCCTTCAGCAGTTCTAATAGTTGTGAACTGGTTAAGCATCGCTTTTGTCCAATAACGTAGTGCAAGCAGGTCGCGTGGCGCCTCGTCGAAAGTCTGGTGATGAGGTTTGAACCATCGATACGCCGCCACCGTTAAAGCAATACTCAACGGTGCTCCAGCCTTAAACTGAACGTCTCGCCATCGCTTCATATAGCGAATGCAGCGTCGATACTGGCGCAATTCCGCGTCTTTGAATCGATTGCACAGAGCTTTTGTGAGACCTTGAGGGTCAGATTTTTCCCAGAATCGATGTTCGGCTTTTGAGTGCTCTTTTCCCTTCGCAATATCGAGGAAACCATCGCTGCGTTTGACGTATATAGCCAAATCAACGTGGTATTCCGGCTCGCGGTCGATAGAGTAGTGGACTGTGACGCAAGACCTTCGGATATCGACCTTTCGTCCATTTCTCTCAAGGGCGTCGCGTACTGCGACTTTCAAAGTGATTGGGTCACTGTAGTTTGTGCGTGTGCTATCAAAGATGAGTCCAACGTCAATGTCGTAGTCACCGTTCGGCGGAACAGTCCCTGTGTGCATTGCGTAACTCCCTTGATGAAATGTTTCAAATTTCGGGACATCGACGTCTAAGTGCTTCTTCAACGTATCAAGGATGACCTCACGCTTTTTACGGAGTTTTGCTTTCTCATCATCTTCGCCAAGCCGAATCTGGTCGTGAAACCGCTCGAAGTGAGCCTGCACAGCAGGCATTTTTTTGTCCCGGTCGTCTAGCAGCCACCAGGCGCCGACGGCTAAAGCGACAAGTTGGACGAGTTTTTGCATAACGTTTGACTGGAGGGGGCGACGGACGTGGTATTGAGAAGACTTAATCTGTCCGTCGGGGTTTCTGCCCAAGTTGCTTCTGGCCATGGGTGCGCGCTATCTCTGGACCTTTACCTGCCGCGTTATCGGCTGCCTTATTAGTTAAGCCGGTATCTTGGTTCTGCTTCGTCGCAAGCTGCTTGTTCAACTCTTGTATAGCTGCGAGTTGCTGACGCATTAGTAGCTCCGTGCTTTCCTGCTGCTTGTCGTTCTCAAGCTTGTATTCGCGTGCGAGCCAGACCTGCCATCCGGTCATGAGGACACTGACTACGACCGAAGCTATGAGGGCCCATTTGGCCCAGAAAAGACTGGATTCAGCTTGCTGTAGGGTCGTCCTGGTTGTAGTCGCGCCTTCCTCTAAATTCCGGAACCATTCAGGAAGCACTTCGCTGAGAAAGGCGGTTTGCAGAGCCGCCATATGCTCAGCCATTGTGCCCATCAATCCAGCTACCTCACCAAGTTGCCGAGCCGACTCCTCGCTTGCTGAAGCTGCACGCGCGGCGGTTCGTCCGGCGACCGTGTCCTCAAACTTAGGTGGGATGAACGCCTCAAAATTTAGAGCGCGGACGCTATCAACTGACGGCAAGGCACTTGCGTTGGGCGTCCCGGCGCCGAGAGCTGCACGCAGAAAACTACCGTTCTGTTCTTGAGCTTGCCGCATTGCTTCAACAGCCGAGGAACTGCCTAACGCGGTTCGAATTTGAGACAGCGCAGAAAATTTATCTCCAAGGTCGGAACGTAGTGTTGAGGAGAGTGAGCCGAAATTATTCTCTATGCTCTGCCTAATCGCTGCCGCACTCTCGGCCATTTGTTTCGCAATAAAGGACAAGTAGCTATGTAATGAAGCGCCGAGTGCGGCCAAGGTGTCAATAGGCTGTGACGACTGAAGCTCGCAAGCCTGGGCTACGGCCTTCGTCAAAGCGGTGATGTCCGCCGCTGTTAGCAGAGCGAACGTCTCTTCAGTAAGGGCAGGCACACGCTCCGTTCCGCCGTCGGGACATACAAGGGTCAGTATCGCCAGCTTGCCGAGTGCCTCGTAGTCGGTGCAAGCCGTAGTGCATTCGCCGTCTACGTGTTTGGCAAAAGTTGGCAGGTCGCCAGTAACCACGTGCCGAGCAAACAGAGGCCCTTGAGTGGTCTCAACACGCACACGCTTTCGAATCCGAAGCACTAGCTTCTTTGGCTGGCTTTCGTCTGAATTTTGCTGTTCGGTCACTTGCGCCCCACACCGTTAAATTATAGTTATTTTACGTTACCAGTTACTCATGAGCACTAATTCAAAAAGAAATTGTTGCCGCACCGAATTTCAAACAACAAGTAGTGGCACGCAGCTGGCCTGGCTGTCCGGAGCAAATTATCAGCATCCGGTAAATGGCACTAGGGTATCAACGACACCAGCAACGAGTTGCGGCGTCGCTTCACGAGTATCAGTTGGCTGGGGCCGCCATAAGGCGCTTACATTTTACAAACGTTTCTAGCTTCATTAGACTTAGGCAAGCGAGTCATAAGTTGTGATAATGACAGTGGAAGAGGTTCGACGCGAAGAGCCGCTGCGGTAGACTGTTCTCTCTGTTATCGAAGTAACATCGGAGTGCGCCTATGCTAGGCTTGAGCGTTTCCAGGAAGGTACTCATTATTGACGTCAACGTCGATGTGGCGTTGGCACTCGCTGTTCTTCTTCGGGCGCATGACTATGACGTGAAGGTCGAGTTTAGCGGGTCAAACGGTCTGGAGACCGCTCACTCCTGGTTTCCTGACGTCGTGGTTCTCGACCTCGGAATGACGACCATGGATAGCTACGAGCTAGCTGCGAAGCTACGACGCACCCCAGGTCTACACGATGTTTATCTGATACTGCTCTCTAACGGATTCGGTCACACAGGCCCTTCAAGTGACGAATTTCGTTTCGACGTCTGTTTGACGAAACCAACTGGTTGCCGGAATCTTGTTGGCATACTTGGCAGATATTTTTCAAAATGACGGACCCGACTGATGACCTTGGGGAGCATTCCGAGCAATGGCGGGCACGGTATCGGCTCCATGGGCGTTGCTGAAATCGAAACCAAGCGCCAATGTAGATGCTGCTTTTCAACTTGCCCGTTATTCCTGGGGCAGGGGACGTCACAGGTAGTGTGCAGTCCTGTAGCTGTTGAAACTGACGAATCCGTTAGTCTTCACCCTGTTTTTTGAACCCCTTCCGATATACTGCTCGCTGGCCAACCTTTAGCATCCCGAAGGGTAACGACAGCATGAGTCTATCCGTAGTTCCTGCACTTACGTTTCTGGCTAATGGTGGCGAAATGGGAGCCTTGATGCGCGCTCACGACTGGTCGCGGTCACCTCTCGGCTCTCCTAATTCTTGGCCACAGTCATTGCGCTCCATCGTTGGTATGCTTCTCAATTCGAAGTTCCCCATGTTCGTCGGTTGGGGGCCAGAGTTGGGTTTGCTGTACAACGATGCATACACCGAAATTCTTGGTAGTAAGCATCCGTCGGCGCTTGGCAGCCGTCTACAAGATACTTGGGCTGAAGTTTGGAGCGACGTTCAGCTCAATATTGAACAAGCGCTGCAAGGGCATGCTGTCTACCTCAATAATCTATCCTTGACCGTGAACCGAGAAGGGTACGACGAGCAGGCCTGGTTCACCTTTTCGTACTCTCCGTTACGCGACGAAAGTGGTCAGGTGTGCGGCATGTTCTGTGCTGTTATGGAAACGACTGAACAGGTACTGGCCCAACGCCACGACGCCGATGAAGTTACGCGCCTACAACGGCTGTTCCAGCAAGCACCAGGCATCATTGCCGTCTTGCGAGGACCGAGCCACGTCTTTGATATTGCTAACGATGGTTATCGTCAGCTTATTGGGCACCGCGACAGTCTTGGCAAACCAGTACGGCAAGCGTTACCTGAACTAGAGGGGCAAGGATTCTATGAGCTCCTTGACCAAGTGTACGCGACTGGCAAGCCATACTTCGGTAACGAGCTACCAATCATGCTGCAGCGTGAGCCAAACGGCACGCTTGAAGAGCGATTCGTCAGCTTTATCTATCAGCCGACATTCGACCGTTGGGGGAACATCACTGGCATTTTTGTGGAAGGTAGCGATGTTACTGAATCGGTAAGAACCCGACAGGCGCTACAGGAAAGGGAAAACGAGTTAAAGGCCGCCAGTCGCCGTAAGGACGAATTCCTCGCGATGCTGGCGCATGAATTGCGTAATCCGCTCGCGCCTATCGCCACCGCGGCCGCATTGCTAAAGCTGAGTGCTCTTGACGAAGGGCGGGTACGAAAGACTAGTGAAGTCATTACCCGTCAGGTAGAACACATGACCGAGCTGGTGGACGATTTACTAGACGTTTCCCGTGTTACCCGTGGCCTGGTGACGCTTCAAGAAGAGACGCTCGCCATTAGCGGCCTGCTGGCGGACGCTGCCGAGCAGGTACGTTCGCTCATGGAAACGAAGCGGCAGCACTTTTCCGTGGAGGTGCCGGATGAGCAGCTCTTCGTTCGAGGCGACCGCACCCGTCTGATTCAAATCTTTTCCAACATCCTCAACAATGCGGCGAAGTACACGTCGCAGGATGGGCACATTAGGTTACGCGTGGCGGTCAACGACGTGCATGTAGAGGTCTGCGTAGAGGATGATGGAATAGGTATCGCGCCAACCTTGTTGCCTCATATCTTTGACCTGTTCACGCAGGCGGAGAGGTCGCCAGACCGTTCACAAGGCGGCTTGGGACTGGGCCTTGCCCTCGTTAAAAGCCTGCTCGACCTTCAGGGCGGAAAAGTTTCCGCACACAGCGAAGGAATGGGAAAAGGAAGTCGATTTACTATATGTTTGCCGCGCGTGATGGCAAGCGATTCCTTCGCTCATCATTTCCAGGAAAAGGAAGAAGTGCCAGGCACAACCATGACCCGAGTGTTAGTTGTGGATGACAACAAAGACGCCGCAGAAACGCTTCAGCTCCTGCTGGAAGCAGTAGGCCATAAGGTTTTCGTCGCCTATACTGCGTACGAGGCCCTGTCGACTGCACATCGAACGGCGCCGACCGTTCTGTTTCTTGACATTGGTTTGCCGGACATGGACGGGTATGAACTGGCCCGCCAACTTCGCGCTCTTCCCGAAACGTCCCGCTCGTTGCTTGTAGCGATGACAGGTTATGGACAGCCGAGAGACAAAGAACGCGCTCTGGAGGCTGGATTCGACCACCATCTAGTTAAGCCGGCTAAACCCGACGACGTGCTCAACCTGCTGTCGAGAAAGAGCCATTAAGGCAATGTTTCTTTTCAGTTCGGAGCCGGGTTAGCGAAGGCCGGTCGGAGCGGTCCTGAGCCGAGGCTGTTGTAGTCTGCGCAAACTTGAAAAGTGCTGGCCTAGAAATCCAGCGTCCAGAAGAACGCTTTCGCAAAACGCAGCAATGGACACTAGAGGCGTGTTTAACCCCTTGGAGTCCTGAGCATACTGGACGGCCTCATCGCGCCGTCCCATCTTGACCAGCGCCTGAGCCTCCACTCTGTAGTGCCAGTACCTGTACTCGGACTTCGCTATCAATGCGAATAGCTCATCGTGGCGGTCGGCGGCATACAACGCGCTCAGGCATCCTGTCGTTTCCTTGAAATAGCCGCACTCGCCACTTCGGGCACAGTGGCCCCACATCGTAGTCAACGTAGGCAGCAGATAATCAGCCCAGGCAGTCCAAGCAGCTTCGTCACATGGTGTGTCTCCTGCAACGGAAGAACTTGTTGACCAAGGTGTGTCTTTGGAAGTTGCCATGCGTGTCCTTACTAGGACCGTTGAACGTAGGCGCTACCCCTGTGAAAGAGACGGTAGAGGAGCCAAGGAACCGTTCTGAACTGCGGTTAGCCTGTACTGCCTGCTCACCCACGGAGTGATTCAGCGCCCCGAAAGCCGCATCATCCGGGGCGTGTGATAAGGATTGTGGCGCGGTCACCGCGCTTTTTCGTTAATGCGAGTTATTTGACAACTGAGTATCTTACGTGCGGTCCGCAGCTTTTGATGCTGAAATCCCACCCATGCATCGCAAAAAACCGTCCTCCCGACAAGTCGCGAGCTAGATAACGTTCCGCCCGACAGGTGGTCATCAATGATGATATAGGGGCGCTCGTTGTCTGGCGCATATAACGTGAGCCAGGATTCAATTTCGCTTAGTCGCGATGATGTATTATCGCGCGGGGTGCACCATTGTTCGTGCAGGCCAGCTTCGACGAACTGCAGACCTGTACGTTTCAGCACCTCTGCAATCTGCTCACGGTCCAGATAAGATGCCCAGGACGAGCTGATTATGTAATCCGGCTGATACTCGTCATGCAAGGTTTGGAGGTTGCGTCGAGCCCTACCGTCGAAAACGTTAGCCCACAACTCAGGGACATCCCCGGCAATACCTTGAGAAAACGCCTCGATAACCCGAAAGCCAGTGTGGAAGCGATGTACAGCGAGTACATCATCAAAATCAAGAAACACCAGTGGTCCCATTTTTACTCCAATATGCGGCGCCGGCGGCGTATGTTCCCTAGTGACCTGAGGGCTTTATGCAATTGTGCAACACCCTGTTGCACAAATTTTCCCCGCCATGCCAAGCTCATGTCCTTCGTCTCTAGCGCTGCGTATAGGGGCACACCACGAGACGCGCAAAGCGAAACTGACCACTTGGACACGCAGGGTAGAAACATCATGCTAGGGCCAGGAGACCGCCCAAAGGCGATAGCGGGAGGAACTTCGTGGCGCTAGCGGCGATTGGCTTTGAGCGGCGTAAATGTGCAGACCAGGCATCGCTGGGCCACCTCGTAGAAAGTTCCTCGTCCGGCCTTAGCGAGAGGCGAGCACCGTGTAGAATTTCAAGGGTGTGCCGCGGTCGGGACCTGCCAACCAAGAATCTGCGCAGCACGCCGGATAATGAAACGAGCTTCGGGTTCTGAGGTCCACCCCGTAGCTACAAGTCGTGGAAGGTACTGGTCTAGTATCTCGACCTCTGACATATCGGCGCGTTTGCCGTGTTTTGACTCGAGGGACTTTGCAGCAAGCTGTTGCGCCAGGTCTTCGCAACGGTCCCACCTGGCGTAGAGCTCAGGCGGAGTGCAGCCTGATGCATACAATTTCCCCTTGTACGAGCTCAGGAGTACTTTGGGCTGAAAACCGCTCACCGCACCCGACGGGTCCGGCCGCGGAAAGTCAGGAGGGATTTTCGAATAATCTGCCTCCATGTCTGCAGCTGACTGCAGTGCTTTGTCTGTTTTATCCATTATCTGCTTTAACGCGGAAGTGATACGATTATGGGTCGTCCTGATACCGAAATCCTTTTTTCGGGATTCTCTATTAACACCATTTCGCTAGTCGGAGATGCGCAAAAGAAGCACCTTCTGAACTGTTCTACCGATAGAATCTTTCCTCCGAAAATATCTGCGGCTTCCTGGTCGTCAAGAGATGTCGTATATTCATTCATAAACGAAACGTAAGCTATGGCATCACGTTCGCTAATGCCATAATGCGGCCAGTTGCAAGCCGCGCACTTGTAAATTCCAAGAACCTTTGCGTTGCAAAACGCTGAAAGCTTGCGTGGATAAGCGTTTCGCGGACGCCGCCTCTCTTCGGGCTTTAGTTCCGGCACCAACGAGCTAATTTTTTCCATGATGTTCTAATATCGGTACCGGCAACATGTGTGTCTATACCCAAGTGGTGTGTGCATCTCCCTGAACCCAGCTCCGCGATGGATAACTATTTCATCTTGCTGGCATTATTCGTCGAAATCCTGGCCGTTAATTCTGCAAGGCGGGCAGCTGCAGCGCTACAGTCCGTTGGGTTCACGCCACCTTGACTATTTAACTGATAGTAAGGATAGCGCGACAGAAGATACGAGGTTCCTCCGCCTCGGCATGCGGAGTCCATGATGAAGTCCATTACCATGTACTTACTAATGTAAGCCGCAAGACGAGGTGCAATCTTCGGGTTGCCTGCGCCTGCGCTAACTTTTTCCGTATCAGGCGTTTTCGAGTCGCGTAGCGACTTTAGTGTGACGGGAGCACTTGCGTCGAACTTTCCGTTGACCCACGTGCCGACGTTGATAGGTTTGCCACTGCCGTCGATGTCGCCAGTAGGATAGTTCGCCTGGGCAGCCATCCCTACGACGCGTACGACGTCTTTCGATGGCAGGTCAAGCATGACGCCCAAGTATTCCAGGCCAGTCAACAACTCTTGTCCGTCTTCGGACTGCGCACCATAGTACATGCCGTCACTCTTGATGCTGCCACGAAGTACATTAAGGTAGACCGACTTGTCGGTGATGAAGACTAAATTGGCATCGTCGAGGGCAAGCATGTTTTGCATACCGCCGACAAAGGCGTTACTCAAAGTTGCCCCGTTCTTTGCCTGGTAGCTCATCGCGTTCGCCGCGATATCAGTAAGGGGCGTTATGTGGAATTGGTTCTCTACGGTCGTAACGAACGGTGTAATCAGCTCTAGTTTGTCTGAAGGTTGAACGGTGTTATCGGCGCGCCGGACCGTTGAGCCGCCAGTCGCAACAAGCCGCACCATGCTTAACGGCGCCTGGCTTAAGGTCAGCGTGAAGTAACCGTTGATGTCCGCAGCAGCAGAGGGTCCTAACGCGGCCCCAGAAGTTCCGTCGGGTTGGACGCTATAAGCGGTAACGGTTGCGCCGGCGTACGCGGTTCCTCGAACAATATTGGTCGGACTTCCTGGCGCGGCAGTACCAGTCAGTGGATTCGTGACAGTCGTCGGAGCAGGTGTTGATGCCGCCGGAGGGGGGGAGCCAGGTGGCGTGACATTGTCGCCGTCTCCTCCTCCACCGCAACCAGACAAGAGGGCGGCAATCCCGAGAACGAGAGGGTTGATTACTTTTTTCATGGGCTTTCTAATTCTTGAATCGACCATCTCGACCAAAATTTGGCCAGGTCTGATAGGGGAAATATTGTCGGTCGGGCCACTCAGAACCCGATTGCGTCAATCGGTGGGCACTACTACCTGTGCCCCGCTGACGCTATGCTGGGCTCACTACCAAGCTCTGGCTGACCCTCGAGGTGGACTACGTGAGCCTGCGCACGAGATTCGATTGAGCGAGCCATGTCCAAGATGGTCTTGTTCACCCATTCCTCCGGCGTGCCAACCAAGCTGTGAGCGAGGTCTCGCGACAGCTGCGTGAGGCCGCCCTCAACTTTTTGAAAAACCGCATAAGTGTCCAGCTGATAGCCGTTTTGGTACTTGTACAAACAGCCGTACAAGTTGAGATTGCTTGAGTTGGCAATCGTTCGTTGAGCACGCGCAGTCCAGACGGCGCCTTCACAAGTCGCTGCTTTCAGGCTTACCCCGCCGTTCTGCATGGAGGACATCTGCATCAACGCCCCCATCCCGGTGCCGCCGAGCTTGGCTCCGATATCGGTGATGGTGAATCGGCCCGGAGTAGCAGGGGTTGCGACGTTCATCTGCAGCGGCATATTTGAGCTGATGTCGTTTGTATTCTGGCTCAACCCGTCTGCCGCAGCCTTCGCGACAACCGCGGTACTGGCCGCAGTCTTGATGTCGAAAATGTGATACACCTCGACAGTGGTGCTTCGGTTTGCCAAGTAGCTGTTGGTGCTACCGCACGAGCAAAGCGCCGCAGCTACTGGAAGAATGGCGAAAATTCGTTTTTTCATGCTACCCCTGGGTTGTCGTTATTCCCGCCGATGTCACCATGCGGCGTATGTTGATTTTGCTTCTTTAGGCACTACAGTTCGCTTGCGATTTCGGATGGCAGCCCATCAGGCTCGGCACTAAAAAACCGTCCTATTCCTCTCGGCGGAGGGCGGCGACGTATGGTTCGCTGACAGTCGTTTCTGCCGAAAGTAGGACTGAGTTTCGCGGCCGTTACGCAGGGTTACCTCGCCCCGCGAACGTGCATGTTTAGCTCTACCGCAGACTGCTCTTCAGCCATGAACAGCGAAGGGCTCGCATACACACGGCCGTCCATTTAGCTGCGCCAGTCGCGTCTTGAGGTAAGTTCAAGTACTAAAACTTTACGTTAAAAAACGTTTTACATCAAGTAAATAGGCGTTTTACATCATTTGTTTTGGCGCACGAGTAGTCGACCATGTCGCCTTTTCAAGAGGAAACGCATGCCAAGGAAGCCGAAAGCCCCGAGCGGGGCGGCCCTGAACGTCCGGGTTGGCCGCAACATTAAGCGTGCGAGAACTCAGCTTGGCATGACCCAAGGACAGCTTGCCGAAACTATCGATATCGACACCGTCACGCTGTCTCGCATCGAGACCGGCGCACAGCTGCCATCGCTCGACCGTCTCCAACACATTGCCGAAGTATTGCAAGTGCCACTTCCGGCCCTAGTGGCCAGCGAGAGTGAGCGAACCGCCTTTGCGGAAGCGATGGCGGAGGCTCTCAACGGCCTTCCGGAGCGCGAGCAGGCGTTCTTATGCGACTTCGTAGTCAACTACTGCCGTCACCGGAAGCTCGGCCAACAGAACTGAAAGATGGGCACGCGTTACAAGATGGACGCGTTAGGCAATCATCGGTTCGTTTGTCGAGTTGTGTGCAAGGCGTAGCAAGGTCAGGAGTAGGGCAACGAGTGCGAGGTAAGTGCACGGAGAACCTATGCTCGAAAAAGGCAGCTGGGAGCTGGCAGCTAACAACTGGCTGGGCTCGTTCTTGTCGTACAGACTGAGTATTTATCCAAATCTACTTGTCTTTGAGGACAATGCGACTCATGATAAGAAGATGGTTACTGACCACCCTACTATCTGCCGAAGGCACAATCACGTGCACGCGGCCTACGTTAACGCAGCGTTAGTCATCAAGCAATTCGACTTACGCCAAGCCGAAAACATGCTTTTGCGTGAGGGAGTACCTCGCAAAGTTATTGCCAGGATACTGCTTGTGGGTCACCCATATAGGAACATTGACCCGTCAAGTTGGAAGCAACAGTTCGCTCGGTAAGCATCTGTTGAGGTCTGGGAACAGGTGTCTCCAAGGTCTAATCTGCGGCCTTGCCAAACAAAAAATGTCACAGTGTGGCGCGCTGTGAGGAACCACTCTCAGCGTCTCCAGACGATGGGATGTTCAGCCCTAGGGCTGCAGTGGGCAAAACCTAGCTCTTTCGGATAAGATACACCAAGAATTTTTGCTAGATTTGACGATGCCCCTCTCCGTACTCGTAGTCGAAAGTGACCTCCTTACACGCGAGACTCTCCGAGACATGCTGAGCGCGCTGGAGTACAACGTTTTTGAAGTTGAGAGCGCCGAGTTAGCGTTCGGTGCGCTCCAGGCCTTTTTCGCCGACGTCGTGTTTTTCAGTCTGCCTTGGAACGACGAACACTGCGCACGATTCGCCTGTAAGGCTAAACTTCTCCAAAGCCATTTAAAGGTAATTGTTACGAGCGGCTATCGCCCACCGACATGCCTTCCGCAAGGTGTTGACGCTTTTGTTCAAATGCCATTCTCTCTTCAAAAAATTGATGAAATTGTCAAGCAACTGTTCGTTTTGCCTTAGCGTGGCAAACTGAACAGATGCGTGGCAAACCAGCTTGTCAACGCTGCATATCTTTGTATGCTGTGCGGTTAAGCAGGCGCTTCCTTCGTTTGCGGACTTGGCACTGCAGGCCAGTATCACCGTAGAGGGCTTGAAGGAGTGGTCGCCGGCCTCACAATGACGCGAAAGCCCACGCAGACTACACCCGTGTGTTTGGTACGGGTTTTGGCTAACCTGAATGAGAAATCTGGAGGTCGTCCAGCAGCTAACTCAAGAGAGCCCTGCGTACATTGAGGCGTTTTTGTCTCGACAGAGAAGCTCGCCGGCAACTATGCGGCGTGCGCGCGACAACCAGACAATTTGACCGATGTGGGCTGTACCTTAGTCGCGAACGCGAATGAGTGGTCAAAGCCACGTCCACGACAAGCTCGCGGCCTCACTCTAGCCTGAATCGATTAACCGCCGATGCCCCTGCCGCTTAACAACCACTTGGACGGGCTTACTTACGCCGTTTGTCCGGAGAGGTAGTGCCCTGATTCTTTTCTACGAATGGCGTCTGCCATTCGCAGCCGGGTCTGGCACATCTATAGCGCCAAGCTTCGTAGCCATATGAGCCGCCAGCCTCTACCGTATGTGTTTCCTTTTTGTGCAGACCAACGAAGCAAGGTCCGCGAGAAGCAAGCCAACTGAAGAATTTCAAGATATCGACTGAATGCGTTAGGATTCAGTCAGTATCGCATAGACTTGATAATGAAGAAAAGTTATCGATACGAGGTGTAGACCCGAAAAGGGTACCAAGGTATCTGACGTGCAGTGCGAAGCGCGTGCGTGCCAAGGACGAGCGCCAAAGCACCCAGCCAAGCAAATGTCGCAACAGCGAGTAGACCGCATCCGAACACGCAAGCGGTCAGCCCGAAGACATGTCGCCTTCTGCGTGCAGTCATAAAAGCAGCCGGTATGTGAGTGATTTCGCTACCAGTACTGCTGCGTACTCCAAGCACGATGTAACTCGGACCGTCAGGTAAAAGCCGGCACGCCAAGCTATTCACTTCGAGAGTGTCGATATGAAGGCCCGTAACGTCGCCGCTCAACAAGGCGGGCTGTAACTGCTCTGGGACATACACACCAACGAAAAGCTGGAAGTCATGACTTGGTCGATATTGCAGACGCAGACTGAACTGATTCGTCAGCAGGCCCTTTGTGGAGGACGTACACGGAGTTGCCTCCAGAGCGACGAGATGATGAGAACTAGGATTCATCGGAACACACGGAATAAGGGTGGATGTCGATGTATAGGCAACGGGGGCTATCGGGGACCTCGGTATCGCGCCCACCTGTTTTCCTCGGTCCGGCGCCGCACCCCATACTTCAATAAGAAGTTTCTCAGCATTGTTGCGGTCGTGCGAGTATCTATGCCACCAAAGCGAAGACCGCACTCATCATCAGGCAGAACATTTGTGCGAGCTTCCTCGCCGTGGATTGCCGGCGCACGTCCTCACGTCATGCCCGGTCAAAAAAAAGCCGCTCAGATGAGCGGCAAAAACGAAGTAACACTTTATGACTTTAACACGGTAAGCTGGTAGGAGACGTTTCTTGGCGACTTGAATAAGAAAACTTGGTTTTAATAATGACTAAAAAACAATCTTTAATTGATGAGAAGATTGTTGTCATTATTATTAGGAAAAGTCTGATATTGGCGTATGTGCACAATATGATGCTGGCAAGAGAATTTTTGGCCTAGTAGAGTCACTATGCCACTTTGACGAGACTGACAGCGCATTCCTACGAGCGTACGGGATTTTTCGCGTTGTTACTGCAGCCGGCCAAGCGCATCCTTGATAAGTGCACTTACTGAGAGCGAAAGGCCGCTATTAGTATTGCTGTCCTCTTAACTTCAAGGAGCGAACATGTCTTCGAATCAAGATAAGTCTGGTACCCGCGGCGGTACGCCTGAACAGCACGCCGAAGCCGGCCGTCAAAGCCATAAGAATGTCGATAATCGCCAGTCAGGCTCGTCGCAATCCGGGTCGGGAACACGTGGTGGTACTCCTGAGCAGCACGCTGAGGCAGGGCGTCAAAGCCATAAAAATGACGGTAATCACCAATCAGGCTCCTCTCAATCTGGTTCCGGAACTCGAGGTGGTTCACCCGAACAGCATGCTGAGGCCGGCCGCCAAAGCCACAAGAACGACAACAAACGCTAACTGCTGACTGGCTATTGCACTAAATGTGCATGGTCAGAATCTAAAAAGCTCGCAGTAGCGATACCGCGAGCTTTTTATTGTAAAGTTAATCAAATTTGCAAACATCCTGCTCGCCGTCAAACCGGTCGAACCGCTAAAGTCGACGTAAGAAGCCGCTTGGATGGAATCGTTCTATGACGATAGCTGTTCGGTCGGTTCGTTTAGCTTAGTTTTGAATCCGGAATTCTTCTCTGTTCTTGCCGTCAAGCCAACGAGGAGCGCGACCGCGGCCTGTCCATGTCTGACCCGACGCCGGGTCTTTGTACTTTGCCTCGACTGCGCCCTTTTTCTTCACCGTAGCCGTGCGCTTCGATTCCTGCAAGTCTTGGGCAGTTAATCCGTTTGCTTCCATCAGTTCCTTGATACGCTTCTTCGCCTCCGCAATCTCGGCTTGCCGAGCTTGTTCAGCGAGGGCTTGTAACTGGGAGATTTGCTCCTGATATTCCTGATAAGTCGGCATTTCTTCTCACTCTTCGATTGGGTTAAACGAGACTGCTGTCGAAATATAACATGGAATGGCGCGGATACAATCGCCCTCTCTATAATTTGAGTTAGAAATGGCAGAGGCGCAACTTACAAGGGCAGTCTACTTACCATTAGCGTTAGCTAGTAAAGCCGCGAACCCAGTTGTCATATCGGCGGCTGCTACCGAAGATGACTCATAGCGTAATACCAAATTTCGCTATTGCGGGGATTTATGCGTGAGGTGAATGGGGCCTAACATTCTAGGTCACAGGCAGGTTAGGTCGACAGATGGGAGGTAGACCCCGAGCTAGGGAATTGAGCACGTCATTGTACCCCATACGCTCCAATCGCTTTGCAGAGGTCACGCCGCAGTCGGAGTCTGCAATGAACGTAAACGTTCGTCTTAGAAGCGGTTGGAGAGCTTATGCGTTGGCGTCTTTTGTCTGCTTCTGGATACTTCCAATTAACAAGTAATGCATCGCTAGGTATCGGCTTTCTTGGCTTTTGAACGCATTGCGGTTACATTTGATGCTTTCTTTATTAGTTGCTCTCGCAGAGCGGCATTCTCGGCAGTCAACTCAGCAATGCGCTTTTCTGCCATTTCAAGTTTAAGCATGTCGATTTGGTACGACGTAGTTACTTTTTTGTGTTCTTCTTTCCAGTTTTCTGCTCTTTCGGTTACGGCTTTTCTAACGTTCGTTTTTCCTGTAATAAGGGCTTTTTTAATTTCTTTGACCCAGTCGTCCACAATTTTTTTCGTGGTGGTTTTATGCGCATCTCCCTGAAGTAGCTTATTTTTTATGCCAGCGCGACGGCACACTTCCGCTTGATTAACTGTCCCGCCATTAAACGGATAGATGTTGTCGTTGCGCTGAATGTCGAGTTCCATTTCCTTCATGGCATCGGTTACTTTTTTAACGGTAGCAGCGTATCTCTTAGCTGCATCCTCTTGCAACCAAGGCGCTTGCCGTTTTTTCGTCTCACCCATCAAGCTACCTTTTCATATCGACGTTGTAGCAAATTCTGTATCACTGGATGTGATTCCCACTTGTTTCGCAGTTCGTCAAAACGTCCAATATTTGCCAGTATCTGACCGCGCCACATTTCTGCCTTCGCGTCATCGTCTTCCGCAACCGCCTCTCGTAACTGTTTAACAGCATATGCAATAGAGGCGTCGACGTCGTTTTTCAAAACAGGGAGTTCTAAACGATGGTCGCAATTCGCTCTGCAACGCGAGGGCTCAGGCATTGCTGACGTACGCGTACATGCTCCAGGAACCTGCGGCCCCTTCGTACAAAGAACTCCAGGTCTGACTAGTTGCCAGAAGCGCCCATTTACTGTAAGAATCTCCGCCGTCTCTTGGAGACTCTCGGCGCCGAAATCGCTTCCCATTCGAAGGCGCTCTGCCTTGACTGCTTCCTGGAGCTTTTGCGCAGCCGGTCCTCCACACTCATCGGCTTGCGCGATTGCGGTCTTCGCAAGCATGATGGTCTGTGCTTGGGCTACCTCGAGCATCTCCGCTCGGATGGTTGGGTCGGCCAAGATGTAGTGGAGGGTCATTCCAATCTGCTTGTGCCCGAACAGGTCCATCAGAATCTTCGGTGCTCCTACGATTGCCAAAGCAATAAGTCGAGCCGTTGTCTTCCTAAAACGATGAGCATGGAGATTTCCGTCTCCAAACTCTTCTGTCAGACCGAAGATTTTGACGATATTGCGCAGATACTGATTGTATTCACCGTCAATACGTTCGCCAGCGCCACCTTCACGCGTCCAGATACCTTCGACGGCAACGAATTCGCCATCCCCATTCTCGTCGGCAGCAGCTTCCCCATCGCTGTCCTCGTCATCTTCAGACTCGGCACTATCCGGAATTGCCAACGCAGCAAGCTCGTCTTGCTGCTTCAGCGCCTGCACTGCAAGGGTAGGAAGCGGCCAGTCACGAGGTTTACCATCAACGGAAATTGTTAGCTTATATGTACGACCATTTGCTAATGGTATGCCGTCTGGACTCTCAGTGATTGAACCAGGCTCAAGAGAGAGCATCTCACTAATGCGCCCACCTGTGCTCAACAGAGCAACGAAGAGATGAGCACTCTGCAGAATCCGCAGCAACATTCGCACTTGAGCCATCGTTCGGGGAGGCCAACTGAAGTCGCCGCCTCTGCCCATTCCTTTGAAGTGCATAGGGAAATCCAAGCCAAGAATTGGATTTCCGTCAGAGTCTACCCACTTAAAATTCTTAAGGAACGCTTTCGAGAGGTTAGACCTTCGCGCACTTTGATTTTTGCGCACACCAACTGAAAGTGGAGTCGCTTTTCGAATCTCATGAATGCCACGCCCGCATTGCAGAAGTGAGGGGCCTAACTTTTCGACAACCCACGCCACCCTATATCCGGCTTCGGCAACAAACTTGTCGTTCATTGGCATGTAGGGATTTTTCTTCGGAGGCGCTATCGGCTTAACTTTATTGCCTGCCGGGGAAGAAGGAGGAGGAGGAGCGAAAATGCTACTTGGCACGTCATCCCATAGACCGCGCACGGCAAAGCGAGCCAGGCGCTCCAATTCAATACGCGCTCGCTTTTGCTTGTCTGTGTTTCCGCGTGCAAGCCCTGGCAGTCTCGCCAGCAATCTGCCATCCTCCTTTGGCGGAAGCTGCGTAGCTTCGGCAACAACTTTAACTAGCGTTCTTGCATTTGTGCAGACCGAGCTTGGTTTTAGGTACTGGGTATGGCGAGGATTAAAAACAGGCGTAGCGAGCGCGAGCAGGGTGGCAGCAACTACCGTTCGAATTGCTAACTCTTCGTCTTCTGCGTTCACAGCCAGGCGCTGTAAACGCGTCCGTATGTCGATGGTCCGTGACGACTCTGTTGAGCCCGTGCCAGTAGAAACCCATTGCTTTGGAAAGACAAGTACGCCCCAGTTCTCACCAAGACATAGAAGAGCCTGTAAATGCAGAAGCTCTTCGCTCGTCATCTTGTGAATAGATGCGGCACCAATCCCCTTGAAAACACGTGCGCGTACTTCCTCGAATTCTCTTTGCCCGGTATCGTTCTTCGCGTGTTTTTTAGAGTTTTTCATTACATTAATGGCTTGTTAAAAACTTGACTAAGATAGTTCAGAAAAGCTTGGTCGACGTTGAGTACTTTGCCCGGGGAGTCCGATATTTTTGCTACAGCTTGTCCATTGCACGATACAAGCTTCATCACGATGTTTAGTGCAGGGACCCCGGTATCGTTCGTCAGGTTTGTTCCAATCCCAAATGCCGGCCTAGTCCGGTCTGCAAAGCGTTTGTGTATACTGATTGCGCGTTCGAAGTTTAGACTATCTGAGAAGGTAATCCGCTTTGTGTTTGGGTCAATGCGCAGTTTGTTGTAGTGCGCAATAATCTTTTCGCCCACCTCTATAGGGTCTCCACTGTCCACCCTTAAACCATCGTAGAGCAAACCAAAATATCGGTCGAAGTCATTTAGAAATGCGTCAATCCCAACAACATCTGTTAGTGCCGTCCCCAATTCTCCTCGGAACTCATGCACCCATCCTTCGAGTGCTGCCCGTTGAAAATCTCGAAGACGCACCCCAAACGCCTGGTAAGACTGGAGATATTCGTGCGCCATCGTGCCAATAGGCGTCAGATTCAAATTCTTGGCGATATAGACGTTTGAGGTTCCCTTAAAATTTTTTGGAAACTCACGTGCTAAAGTTGCGACGACCTCGTCTTGCAGCTCAGCAGAGAACCTGCGACGTACACCAAAATCCGAAAATGCAAATGGGTGTTTAGTGTTCAGTGTCGCTAGTTCACGACGCAAAAATTCAATCTTATTCGCAAGTCTTGACTTTGCCTCAGCGAAGCATTCCTCTTTGTTGAAGCGCCGATAGTAAAGCTCGCTCACAATATATAATGTGAAGATTTCGAAGCCCATTACGTGCACTTGAGGGCCACATGCCTCGATGACTAGTCCATCACCCTCGGCTTTAACACCAATGAATTTTCGTTGAAACTGGAATATCGCCAAGTAGTCTATGAAATCGCTTTTCAAGAAACGCAAGTCACCAAGGTACGTAAGCTCATCTTCCTTGAAACGTAGAGTGCACAGATGGTCAAGTTCACGATTTATTTCATCGACAAGCAGAGCCAGCGGATACTCCGGAGTCGAGCGACATACAAAAGAATACTTGGCCTGTGCGCCGGGATGGCTATGCAGTAAAGCTTGCCACATCGTGAACTTATATAAATCAGTTTCCAAGAGGCTGCGTACAATCGGGTTCATGCTATCCCTTCATAATCGTTAAACTTAGTACGAGCCTTCGAAGCTCAAAGGTATGTACCGACCAGAGTTGATTTCCTCTTCCCAAAAGCGCTTTCGCTCCTCGACTAGCATTGAGTCGAACTGACCCAGTGCTAACTCGATGTTTTCGACTTCGATAGGGAAGGACGATTGCATCCACGCTAGCAACGGAATTGTGCGTTGTATGTGCGTGAGCTCCATTAGGCGGCGTGCCAGATGGTCATAGCTGTCATCGAACAGGATAGCGTGATGACACAAAGTACAGCGCTGCACACGGCAGCCGTCGCCCTCTTTATGCTCAGGTGAGATGTACGACGGCGGGCGACGGAAGTCCTTGCAGCCAGTACCGACGTGGGTTCGCCGAGTCCAGCGTGCACGCTCCTCCTCAGAAATCTCACCCCGCTGAACCCTGGCATGGAGAATAGCTGGGTCGACACTGCGGTAAATCTTGATTTCGCTCCACAGTGCTTCGCCCAACGCATGCACCTTGGCTTCGCCATGTGCTTTGAAATGCCGCTTACGGAGGTATGTTCGCAAACTCTCAAGACTACTGTGCCCGGCCGCTAGTTTGGCGACTAACCAAGAGTAGCCGCTAGACTCATACGCAAAGGAGATATAAGCATCGCGGAAGTCCCCAACAGACATTTCAACGTCAATCTGGTCGTCAGCAGGACGACTCAGGTTGAGTTTCGCAATGATTAATTGCAAACCAGAACCTTTGGCCGCATCCACATTCACGACTAAGTGATTGTCATTGCCTAGAAATCCTATCACGCCGGCTTTACTTACGAATAGCCATGGGGTCTTTACCATCCGGCGGAGTTCTCTCACGCGCTCGAGTATATCCTCGTCGCCATTAGTATCTAGGGTCCGTTCAAGGTTAGCTAATTCGGAGCGCAAATGCTTACGGAGTGGAGCGGTTCGCGCAATGAGAACTTGCAAAATGCTCCCCGGGGAGAACTGGGACTTGTTCAGGCCAATCGCAATCTGCTCGGTTGGCCCCCGGTTCTTGATAGAGCGGACAACATGATGTTCGTCCGATGTCGGGTGCTTAATAATACAATCTTCAACATTAAGCTCAAGTGCTGTGGTTGCGTTCCAGCCTGTACGCAGCAGGAAGAGAAAGAGCATGTACTGTACGTCAATCCTACGAGGATATAACCCTTCGATGGCCTCGACCATATTCTGTACGGCTGACGCGGCGGAACGCTTCAATAAATTCTTCAGCTGCACTCGAGTAGGGCAAGGATACCGTAAGCGCGCAATTGCTCCGCGATAAGTAGCATGTGTTTCTGCATCCTTCCAGTAACCGTGAATTTTACTGTGCCGACCTTCAAGTCCACCCGACCAGTCTGTTCCGCATGCGGCTAATTTATCGGCTAGCTCCCACCTGTCTATTACAAGCTTCATATGCTGCTTGAGTTCATGGTAAATCAGCTTGACGTGCCCGAAATGCGGTAATGGGCCAGCTGGTGCTTCATCGTCGTGACTCGGCCAGTAGAGCGTTGGCAGCCCGCGTTCTGTCCGGACAGCGTTAATCAAACGCAGAAAATCCGTACGATAGTTTCCTCCCAATGCTTTAAATCGCGCCTGTTTAAACCCAATAAAGTCATCAATGTCTTCGAACGTTTTTACGTCCTGCTCATCGCTTATTTCATCAAGGAATACCCACCACCGCCGAAGCATTGCCTCAACGTTCTTTACGGTCTTTACTGGTTTGTCACCGAAATAAGACTGTATGTGAGGCACCAATTGTCCGATTAAGACCGGACGCCCGGTAAATCGGTTTTTTACCAGCGGATAAGCGGACGCGTCTAGCGTGCCCTCCGCAAATTGGCGCAGCGAAAGCGTAGTCGCGCCACTTTCATGGTCGGCGCGAATTTCAAGTGGGTCACGTCTTAACGTAGCCTTAGCTGCCGGGAAGTCGACGACGTTAGTGACGAAGCCTTTAGTTTTTTTTCGAGAGGGCTGTGCCATAATAATACGTGGGTCGTTTAGGATTCTAAGGCTTGTTCAAACCGGTCACCGATATCGCCGCAGCGATACTGCTGAATAGCCCAGGCGATGTATCGCTCGGTAGTCTCTTCGTCAATATGGCCGAGTTGCGGTTGGATTCTAATTTTGATTATGTCCTGAACGTTCCCGCTAATCCAGTCGATTGGAATCTCTGATTTCTTCAAATTTTTTAAAGCCGAGAACTTCCTGTCGAGTTCTTGCAATAACTCATTGCAAGCCCAATAGTGGCGCCCTGGGTGGGGGGACCAGCCTTTGAATGGCAAACGGCTTGCCTCCACCCAGGCGTCGTAGAATGTTTGTGCCGAGACAGGTTTTCCAGTGAAATCAGAAAGAAATAGCTGCGAAAAACGTTTGTTCATACGTTCACTACGCTCTCGCGGTGTTTTGGCACTTTTGACATAAGCAGCGAAGAACTTAAGTCGTTTAGTTTCGCGATAAAGGTGTAATTTTTCCGCAAGCTCAAGCGGTAGAAATATGATGCGGCTGGGGCCAACCAAGTCGCCGCGCTCGTTATATCGCTTCATACCTTTTGCTCCGTATTCGACCTTAACAGCAACTTCGTTACCGGTGATGTGCCAGTCTTCTCGATTTTCTGGAAGAGTGTCGACTTGCCACTGAATAACTTCTTCACGCCGAACAGCAGAATAAAGAATTAGTTCCGCCATTAAGTGTTTGGTGACACCCTTCTCAACGCGAAGACTTTCTAACCACAACTTTATTTCTTGCTGAGAAGGCATGCGCAACGATTTCGGGTCTGCACGTACGCGGCCCTCCCTAACTTCTATTTCTTGAGTTTTGTGGCCGTGCGAAAGCTGCGAGTTTTTGTGCTTAACTTTAATCTTAACTGTCGGCACATGGAATTCTCGGCGCAAACCACGTCCAAAAGCCCATTGTAGGAAATTACAGGCTTCGTCCACCCGGGAATTTATTGTCGAAGAGGAGAGTCCTCGGAAACCTACTGAAAACGTTCCGGCAGATAAGGCTTTCTGATAGCCTTGAATGATATCGTTCTTATATTCGAGAAGTCTCCAGTCGAGCTCTCTCAGTTCGCACCACTCTAAGAAGTTACAGAGCGACTCTCCGAAGGTTTGTATGCTTGCTGGAGTCAAAACATTGACTGACCTACGTGCATTGCGTGGCAAGAAATCACGTAAAGTGCGTTCACGGAGGTACTTCGAAGGAGCTTCCTGGTAGGCCCATCTACCGTCGAACACGGCAGGAATGTCGGCTACGTTACCAAACCCGGCCTCGACCATTTGACTCTCGTCCGGCCAAAAGAGGTAGAATGACAAGATACGTTCCTGGAGAGTTACCCTAATGCATTATCATACCCTGAGGAATGGCAGGTGTAAAGTGACGATACGAAATATGGGGGTTACCCTAATCGACGGCCTGCGCCACGATTCCGGCGATCCTGTCGAGTGGGGCGAGAAGGCGATCGCGCACTACGCCAAGCTGCGCATCGATGCGCGCACCAAACGACTGGTGTTCTCGGATGCGCTGACGGTGCCGAAGGCGCTGAACCTCTACCGCCACTTCGCCGACCGCGTGCAGCTGGGCTTCGGCATCGGCACCAAGCTCACCAACGATACACAGTATGAGCCGCTGAACATCGTCATGAAGCTCACCCGCTGCAACGGCCAGCCGGTGGCCAAGCTGTCCGATTCGCCTGGCAAGGGCATGGGCACCGACGAAACGTTTATCGCGTATCTCAGGCAGGTGTTCGACCAGCACATATGAAACTCGACCAGCGCAGCGCAATCGTGACCGGCGCAGCCGGCGGCATCGGCCTCGCCACCGCGTGCCGTCTGTTGAGGGACGGGGCTAGCGTGCTGCTGGCCGACCTGAACCAGGACAAGCTCGAGGCCGCGGCCGCGCAGCTGGCATCGGAAGCCAAGGCCGACCCCAAGCGCATCGCCACCATCGTCTGCGACGTCGCGCGCGAAGACCAGGTCATCGCCGCAGCCGACGAAGCCATCGCCCGCTTCGGCCGCTGGGACATCGTGGTCAACAATGCCGGCCTGATGATGTTCAAGCCGATCGAAGAGCAGACCGTCGAGGACTGGCAGCGCATCCTCGGCGTCGACCTGCTCGGCGCCTTCCTGTTCATCAAACAGGCCTTCCTCAAGATGAAGGGCGGCGGGGCGGTGGTGAACGTCTCGAGCGTGCACGCGGTCGAGACCGAGCCGCTGGTCGCGCCCTACGCGGCGGCCAAGACCGCGCTGCTGTCGCTGACCCGCTCGGCCGCGCTGGAAGGCAAGCCCAAGGGCGTGCGCGTGAACGCCGTGCTGCCGGGTGCGGTCGATACGCCGATGCTGTGGGATAACCCGAACGTGCGCTCCGGCGCCGAAGTCATCAACAAGGCCGAAGTCGGCACCCTCGACGACATCGCGGCGGCGATTGCCTTCCTGTGCGGCGAGGATGCCGCCTTCATCTGGGGCGCCGAGCTGCGCGTGGATGGCGGGCGGCTGGTGCGGCTGTAGGCGTTCGGCTCAGGGCTCGGCGTAATTCACGGCGACCATCACCATGGTGCCTGCGCCGCGGGTGGCACTGGCCCAGAGCTGTGCGCCCTCCGGCATCGTCTTGCACCCGAGCTGGTGCCGCTGGCCCGGCGACATCAGCGCCACCTCGTTGTCCCAGGCTGCCATCACCATCTCCGGCGTGGCCGCAGATTCTTTCCCCAGCGTGGGGGACTCGACGGCGCCGCACACCCGGGTGAGGTGGGCCAGTACCTTGCGCCAGGCCTCGCGCGCCTGCTTCAGGTCGTCGCCTCCGTAGGCGATCAGCATGACGCGCTGCATGTGGTCGCCGGTGAAGTAAAAGGAAAGCAGGGCCTCGCTACCTTCGAAGGGCACCTTGCCTGCGCCCAGATCGCCGTTCCTGAAGCCGTAATAGCGCGCGGGATCGCCCACGGCTTTGACCTGCTCGTGCGTCATGCCGAAGCGCCAGCCCTCGTAATCGCCGGCTTGAACCAATCCATGACCGAGCAAAGCTGCGCCCAGGGCGAGGGCGGCAAGATGTTTGCGCATGATTTCCTCCTTGCCTCATTGTAAGCTCACTTGACCAAAGGACGACAGCGCTTGCACATCGTCTCATAGCTCCTATGCTGCATAGGACGGCGCCAGCCAGCGCCCTCTATTGTGGAGGTGGAGCATGACCAACATGAAAAACGAAGTGGTCGATGCATTCAAGGCCACGCTGCGGGGACCGGTGCTGCAGCCGGGCGACCCCGGCTACGACGATGCGCGGTCGATCTGGAACGCCATGATCGACCGCCGTCCCGCCCTGATCGTGCGCTGCGCCGGCACTGCCGACGTGGTTGCGGCAGTGAACTTCGCGCGCGAGAACGGCCTGCCGCTGGCCGTCAAAGGCGGCGGCCACAACATCGCCGGCAGGGCGCTGTGCGAGGATGGCATGGTGATCGACCTGTCCCCGATGCGCGACGTGCACGTCGACCCGCGCGCGCGCCTGGCCTGGGTCAGCGGCGGCGCGCTGCTGTCCGACATCGACCATGAAACCCAGTCCTGCGGCCTTGCCGTCCCGCTCGGCATCAACTCGACCACCGGCGCCGCCGGCCTGACCCTGGGCGGCGGCTTCGGCTGGCTGAGCCGCATGCACGGGCTGGCGGTCGACAACCTGGTCGGCGCCGAGGTCGTCACCGCCGACGGCAAGCGGCATTGGGCCAGCGCCCAGGACGAGCCCGACCTGTTCTGGGCCATTCGCGGCGGCGGCGGCAATTTTGGCGTGGTCACGCTGTTCCAGTTCGCCCTGCACCCGGTCGGACCCGAGGTCACGGCCGGGCTGGTCGTGTTCCCGGCCGCGCAGGCGCAGGAGGTGATGCGCCATTACCGCGATTTCGTCGACGTGCTGCCGGATGAGGCCAGCGTGTGGGCCGTGCTGCGCCAGGCGCCGCCGCTGCCCTTCCTGGCGGCCGACGTGCACGGCACCAATATCGTGGCGCTGGCGGTCTTCTCGCCGCTGGCGCTTGATGCGATCGCGCCCATGCTCGAGCAGATCCGCGGCTTCGGCCAGGTGCTGGGCGAGCATGTCGGCGCCGTTCCTTACGGAGCCTGGCAGAAGGCTTTCGATCCGCTGCTGGCGCCGGGTGCGCGCAACTACTGGAAATCGCACAACTTCACGAAGCTGAGCGACGAGGCCATCGACGTGGTGCTGCGCTATGCGAGCGCGGTGCCGACCCCGCACTGCGAGATCTTCCTCGGCCTGATCGGCGGCAAGGCGAACTCGCTGCCCCCGGACGCCACCGCCTACCCGCACCGCAACGTGCAGTTCGCGATGAACGTGCACGGGCGCTGGATCGACCCGGCCGACGATGACAAGGTCGTGAGCTGGGCGCGGGAATTCTTCACCGCCGCCGCGCCGCACGCCGCCGGCAGCGTCTACATCAACTTCCTGACCCAAGACGAGACCGCGCGCATCCGCGAAGCCTACGGTCCCAACTATCCGCGCCTGCAGGCGATCAAGCAGCGCTACGACCCCGACAACCTGTTCCGCTTCAACCACAACATCCGTCCTGACGCATGACGCGTCGGATCGATGTCCGGGAGCCGCCGCCGTGACGGCTCCCGGTCCGGCGAGGCCATCGGCTGGTGTTACACTAACCCGATGGCTTCCACCGTCGACCTCCACCTGCGCAGCTACGGCGAACTGACCGCGCCCGACCGCCACGACTATGGCCAGCTGGTACTGCCTTTGAGCGGCGCGCTGCTGCTCGAGGTCGAAGGGCGGCAGGGCATGCTCGACCCACTGCGCGCCGGCTTCGTTGCGCCGGGCGCCTGGCATGCCCAGGTCGGCGACGCCAGCAATCGTTCCATCATCGTCGACATCGCCGCCGGCAGCCTGGCGCCGGACACGACCGGGCGCCTGTACGAGCGTCCGTTCGCGCCGCTCGGCCCGGCTGCGCGCAAGCTGATCGAATTCATGGCCTTGATGGCGCAGGCCGGCGCGGGCTCGCCATCGGTGGCGCCCTCGGTGGTGCAGGGCTGGGTGCCGCTGCTGGTCGATACCCTGACGCTGGATGCGCCGCGCCCGGCATCGCGCCTGGCCGCGCTGCAGGCCCGTATCGAGGCCGAGCCCGGGCTGGCGTGGTCCACCGAATCGATGGCGCGCGCCGCCGGTCTCAGTGTCAGCCGCCTGCATAGCCTGTTCCGCGAAGAGCACGAGACGACGCCGCACGCCTGGCTGCTGGCGCACCGCCTGGAGCGTGTGCGCGAATGGCTGGCAGGCAGCGACGCGCCCATCGCCGAGATCGCGCTGCGCGCCGGCTTTTCGGAGCAGAGCGCACTGACGCGGGCGCTGCGCAAGGCGACTGGGATGACGCCGGCCGCTTACCGGCGCCAACACAAGCCGCAGTAAATGGCGCGGCTGGAGAAACGGTCAATTCGCTGCAAGTAAAGGTCAAGACAAGTCCGGGCCGGCCGCCGCATCATGCCGGCTCGGAGGATATTTATGCTTACACGACATCACTGGCTCGGCATCGGCGCGAGCATTCTGGCCGGGGCCTTCTGGGGCCTGGTCTTCCTGACCCCCGAGCTGACGCGCGGCTTCTCACCGCTGCAGCTCTCTGCCGGCCGCTACCTGGCCTACGGTCTGGTGGCGGCTGCGCTGCTGGCGCCGTCCTGGCGGCGCGTGCGGCCCATGCTGGGCTGGCGCGACTGGCGCACGCTGGGCTGGCTCAGCTTTGCCGGCAACATCATCTATTACGTGTTCCTGGCCAATGCCGTGCAACTGGGCGGGGTGGCGATGACCTCGCTGATCATCGGCCTGTTGCCGGTCACGGTGACGCTGGCGGGACGGCGCGATGCCGATGCCGCGCCGCTGCTGCGCCTGTTGCCTTCGCTGGCGCTCGGCATCGCCGGGCTGGTCTGCATCAGCTGGCAGTCGCTGGCGAATCCGCAGCACGGTTCGGCGCAGGGGGCTTTCATCGGCCTGCTGTGTGCGGCCGGGGCGCTGGTCTCGTGGACCCTGTACGCGGTCGGCAACAGCCGTGCGCTGGCGCGCTTGAAAGGTGTTTCCGCGCACGACTGGAGTTTGCTGGTCGGCGTCGTTACCGGCGCGCAGGCGCTGCTGCTGGCGGTGCCGGCCTTCATACTGAGCCCTGGCGTTCATTCGTCTTCGTCCTGGCTCTGGTTTGCAGGCGTGGTGACGACCGTGGCGATCCTGTGCTCGGTGGTCGGCAACGCGCTGTGGAACCATGCCAGCCGTCTGCTGCCGCTGACCATGACGGGCCAGATGATTGTGTTCGAGACCCTGTTCGCGCTGCTCTACGGCTTCATCTGGGAACAGCGCCTGCCGACCGGGCTGGAATGGCTGGCGATGGCGCTGCTGATCGCAGGTGTCCTGAGCTGCGCTTCGGCGCACCGCGAGCGGGCATCCGAGCCGGTGGCCGTGCCGAGCTGACTTCTACAGCTGGCGCAGCACCCACAGCCACGCCGGCATGGTCGCCGCACACAGCAGGCTGGAAAGCAGAATCGCCGAGTTGACCAGCTGCACGCCACCGCCGGCCGGCTTGACCACGAAGGCAGCGTTGATGCCGACCGGGCAGGACGCGAGCACGATCAACACCATCGCCGCCGCTATCGGCAGCTGGAACACGAACACCGACAGCAGCGCCACGCCCAGCGGCAGCACCAGCAGCTTGGCCAGCACGATGGCAGCGGTGGCGGTCCAGCGGCCGGGCCTCAGTGAAGCCACCGAGGCCACCGAGGCGCCCAGCGACAGCAGCGCGCAGGGCAGGGCCGCGCTGCCGAGCATGTCGAACACGCGCAGCAGCGGCTGCGGCAAGCCTACGTGCGCAAAGTTCAGCGCCAGGCCCAGCAGCAGGGCGGCGACGATGGGATTCTTCAGCGTATTCAGCACGGAACCGAGCCAGCCGGCGCCCGCCGCATCGTCGCTCAGGTGGTAGAGCGTGAAGCAGCACAGGCTATGGAAGGCGATGACCGGGTAGGCGAACTGCAGGCTGCCCTGGCCCAGCACCTGCACCAGCACCGGCACGCCGACGAACACCGTGTTCGAATAGGTGGCGGCCAGCGCGGCCGCAGCACCGGCGCCGCTGCCGCGCGCGAGCAGGCGGGCGGCTACGAACAGGAGGCCCAGCGGCAGATAGAAGGCGCACAGCACCTTCCACGACATCGCCGGCGGGATGCCGGTGCGCCAGGCGCTGACGAACAACAGCGACGGCACCAGGAATTTCGCGGTCAGCTCGGTGACGCCCGCGTGCCAGCCCGGCTTCAGCCACGGCAGCCTGACGAGCAGGGCGCCGAGGCCGGCGAGCAGGAAGATGGGCAGCAGCAGCGTAAAGCTCATGCCTGCCACTGCATGGTCTGCACCTGGATATGCGGATGGCTGGCGAGCGGCTCCCACTCGTCGATGAAGGCGAAACCCTGTTTTAGGTAGAAGCTGGCGGCGCGCCCGTTATCCGGTGCAACGTCGAGGAAGACGCTGGCGTGTCCCCTTGCGACGGCATCGGCCTTGACCGCATCGACCAGTTGCGCGGCGATGCCCGAGCCGCGCAGCTGCGCCTTGGTCCACATGGCGATCAAGTTGTACCGGTTCTTCTGGCTCACGCCACCGCCGATCATGCCGACCGGCTCGCCATCGACGAAGGCAAGCCAGAACAGCGGATGCAGACCAGCGGCGCGCTCGCGCCATTGTTCTTCCGTATAGACAGATGCCGTTCGGTGGCTCACGCCGAAGGCGGTCGGGGCGTCGAGCAGGGCGGCAAGGCGCAGTTCTTTCAATACTTGCCAGTCTTAGGAGGAACATGGTCGGATCGTCATGCCCATCAGCTTAGCAGATCTGCACTAAAGTGTTGCTTTCGAGACAGTCGTTACAATTCGCGTAGTTTTACAGCGCAAGCCTTGGTATGCTGAATCGAAATGTTCCCTGCATAAATATTTCAAGGAGACCTCATCATGCGCCGTTCCCTGCCTTCCACCCGCCTGCGCCGCCTGGGCCCGCTCGTCGCGCTGGCTCTGCTCGTGGCCGCCGCCAGCCTGGGCCTGGCCCATGCCGACCCGGTCCAGCCGGCCGCCAGTCAAGCTGCAATCGTCAAATAATCGTCAAATTTTCGGTCTAGCGGTACGCCGGCGCACAGTCGGCGCGGCGGTGCTCCCTTACAGTCATCGCATCGGCCATCCCGGCCTTCGGAGAGGACTATGGATTCCATCAACCGCAACCAGCCCGAAAACAACCGCAAGGACCTCAGTGGTCCGGACGCCATCAAGCGCGTCAAGGACATGGCCGACGACGCCGAGTCCTGCTTTTTCGTGACCGCCACGGCCACCGGCGAAACCAACGGCGTGCGCCCGATGAGCGTGCGCCAGACCGACGATGCCGGCAACCTCTGGTTCCTGAGCGCCAGCGACAGCCACAAGAACCAGGAACTGGCGGCCAACCCGGCCGTGAAGCTCTACTTCCAGGTCGGCGCCCATGCCGGCTTCCTCGAACTCGAGGGCCAGGCCGAAGTCTTGCAGGACAAGGCCAAGATCCACGAATTGTGGAACAGCCTGCTCAAGACCTGGTTCACCGAAGGCGAGGACGATCCGCGCATCACGGCGATCCGCGTCCGGCCGCAGTCCGGCTACTACTGGGACAACAAGCACGGCAACGTGGTCGCGGGCGCCAAGGTGGCGGTCGGTGCGATCATCGGCAAGACCCTCGACGACTCGATCGAGGGCCGCCTGAGCTTTTAATTATCGAGCTTGAGTTTCCAGAGCTGCGTCGGCAAGGCTGCCGGCGCATCCGGCTTGAAGAAGGCCGAATCCTGGATGTGCGAGGTGGTCACGTAGATCGTGCCGTCCGGGCCCTGGCTGAAGGTGTCGGGCCAGCGCAGGCGCTCGTCCTGCACCACGACCTGCGCTTCTGCCTGCGGACCTTCGCTCAGGTCGCGCACCTTGATGCTGTTGTCCTGCACCGAGCTCAGGTACATCTTGTCGGTGCCACGGGCGATCAGCAGGCCGTCGTTGACGCCGTTGATGCCGTAGTGCTCGACCTGACCGGAGACGTCCTCGCCTTGCAGGCCGGCGCCAGTCAGGGCAGACGTGGGGATGCGGTACAGCTCATCGCCCTTGATCGCCTGCCAGTACAGGTAGTTGCCGTCGGACGAGAGCTCGATGCCGTCGGCCGAGAACTCGACGCCGCGGCCGTCCGGGCGGCGCAGTTCCTTGCCGTCCACCTTCACGTTCAGGCCCTTCTTCATCTGCGTCGACGGATCGCCGTCCAGCACGCGCGCGGTCTTCCCGGACGCAATGTCGACCACCAGCAGCGCACCCTGCACGCCGGAATCGGTGATGTAGGCGACCTTGCCGTCATCCGAAAAACGCACGTCGTTCAGGTAGGAACCCTGCGGCGCGGCGTCCTCGTCGAAGGCGATGACTTGCGCCACCTTGTCGGTCGCCAGGTCGATTTTCACCAGCTTCGGTCCTTTCGCCACCATGTGGGCCTGGGCCGGCGCCGCCGGATCCAGCACCCACAGGCTGCCGCGCTGGTCGGCGACGATGCTCTGCACGCAGACCCAGTGGTCGTTCGGCGTGATCTCGTCCTTCTTGGCATTGCGCCAGGCGTTCCACTCTTCATTGGGGTAAGGCTTGACCTCGCCATCCTTCAGTTCCGCCACCGAGACGGCGGTGTCTTCGGTCCAGCGCGGGAAGTTGACGAAGATGCGGTTCGTTTCCGAGACCGAGACGCCGGTCACCTGGTGGCCGAAATCGGCGACCAGCTCGATGCTTCCCTTGGTGCTTGCTGCCATTGTTCTTCCTTTCGTTGTCGGTAGGGGATCAGGCGGCCTTGCGGCGGCTCTGCACTTTCTTGGGTTCGGGCGCGTCCTGCGCCAGGCGCTGCTGCAGCATGGCCAGCACCGCCGCTTCTTCGGGCTGCAGATCCTGCAGGTCTTCCGCCAGACCTTCCTCGGCGCGCGCCAGCAGGCCTTCGATCATGGTGCCGTCGAGGTAGGAGTCGAGCACGGCCGGGTGGACGTAGCACTTGCGGCAGACCGAAGGCGTGTTGCCGAGTTTTTCGGCCACCGATTCGATGGCGCGCACCACGTTCTTCTTGGCCTGCGCCTCGGAATCGAACTTCTCGAATTCCTGCAGCGCGATCGCGGCCAGCACCGTGCCCGACCAGGTGCGGAAGTCCTTGGCCGTGTAGTCCTCGCCGGTGATTTCGCGCAGCCAGTCGTTGACGTCGGACGAGTTGACCGTGTGCGGCTGCTTGTCGTCGTCGAGGTATTCGAACAGGTCCTGGCCGGGCAGGTCGCGCGAACGCTGGATGATGCGCGCCAGGCGGCGGTCGTTGACCTTGACGTCGTGGTAGACGCCGCTCTTGCCGCGGAAGCGGAATTCGACCTCGCTGCCGTCGATCTTGACGTGGCGGTTGCGCAGCGTGGTCAGGCCGTAGGATTTGTTTTCGCGCGCGTATTCGTCGTTCCCGATCCGCATCATCGTCGCCTCTAACAGGTACACGATGGTCGCCAGCACCTTCTCGCGCGGCAGGCCGGGCAGGCCGAGGGCGCGGTCGACTTCCTTGCGGATTTGCGGCAGGGCCTTGCCGAACTTGATCATGCGCTCGTACTTCACCTCGTCGCGCACCTCGCGCCATTTCGGGTGGTAGCGGTACTGCTTGCGCCCGCGCGCGTCGCGCCCTGTGGCCTGCAGGTGGCCATTGGCCTGGGGGCAGATCCAGACCTCCGTCCATGCCGGCGGAATGGCCAGCGACTTGATGCGTTTAAGCGAGGCCTCGTCGTCGACGGTCTCGCCGCGCGCGTCGAGGTAGCGGAAGCCGCCTTTGCCGGCTTCCCCCTCCTTGTCGGGCTCGCGGCGGATGCCGGGCCGGTCGTCGAGGACATAGCGCAGCCCGGCCGCCTTGGCGGCGGTGGGCGGATCGGCGTTCGGTATCGCGTCGGCTTCGATGGCGCGTTGTTCGGGGTCGATATCGCTCTTCATGATGGTCCCGTTCGAGATGCATGTCTGGGTAGGGCGGGCACCCCGTGCCCACGCAGAATCATGCGAAGTCTACGCTTTCGGAATACATGTACCGTACGGGAGCGCACATAGAGCGCTTGCACCGGCAGGCTTTCGGATGTAAGGTATACCGTACATCATGTCCGCTGCACCTTACCTGATCCGATTGGAGGATGCCATGTCAAGGACAGTTTTCAGTCTCGCCGCCTGCGCCTTGCTCGGCGGCCTGCTCGCCCAGTCCTGGCTGCCGCTCGGCGCCGGCTTCCTCGGCGGCGCCATCCTCGTCGCCGCTGCGTACCGGCTGCGCGCCCACTGGCAGCGCCAGCCTGCGGCGCCCGAGATGGCCGAACGCAGTGCGCTGCTATCTAGCGGCGCCACCCTGGTCTGCCTGGGCTACTTCGCGGGCAAGCTTTACCTGATCGGTCCGGACCTGGACCTCGCCGCGCGGAGCACGCGCGCGATGGGCAGCCAGCTGTGGGTGCTGATCGGCGCGTCGCTGCTGGCGCAATGGATCGCCAGGGCGCCGGAAGCGGCGTGCGACGAGCGCGATGCGGACATCGCATCCAGGGCATTGAGGTCGACGGCGTGGGTGCTGCTGGCGCTGCAGCTGGTGGTGTTGATGTGGTTCAGCTTCGTCAAGGACGGCAGCATGGCGGCGATGTCCGCGGGGATGCTGGTGCACCTGCTCATCGGCAGCTGGATGCTGGCCCACGTCTTCTACGACCTGTGCTGCATGCGCGCCTACGCGCTCACGCGAACGTTCGCGCCCGGCTCGGCATGAACAAGGAATCGCCGATCGACAACCACCTGCGGCGCCTGCGCTTCGAGCACGGCGAGATGTCGCAGGAAGCGCTGGCGAGGACGGTCGGCATCACGCGCCAGACCGTGATCGCGCTGGAAAGCCTGCGTTACGCGCCTTCGCTGGAACTGGCGATGCGCCTGGCCGACGTGTTCGGCAAGCCGGTGAACGAGGTCTTTTACTGGCGGCGCACCTGAGCGAGCAAGGCCGCCAGGTCGTGGGTGTCGACCGGCTTGACCAGGTGATGGTCGAAGCCGGCGGCCAGCGTGCGCTTGCGGTCGGTTTCCTGGCCGTAGCCGGTGACGGCGACGAGCACGGCGCCGGCCATGTGCGGCAGGCGCCGGATGCGCTGCGCGAGTTGGTAGCCGTCCATCTCGGGCAAGCCGATGTCCGGGATGCACACCTCCGGCGGGTCGCTGCGGATATGTTCGAGCGCGGCGTGTGCCCGGTGTTCGGTCGCGACCTCATGGCCGCCTGCCTCGAGCAGCATGCTCAAGGTCATGGCGGCGTCGACGTTATCGTCGACCACCATGATGCGCAGCGGCGCCGCTTTCGCATGCGGCGCCGGATCAGGCATGTGTGCCGCGTCCGCCTCCGAGTGCGTATCGAGGCGCGGCAGGCAGACGGTGAAGGTGCTGCCCTGGCCAGGGCCCTGGCTGGTGCAGGAGACGGTGCCCCCGTGCAGGCCGACCAGGCTTCGCACCAGGGCCAGGCCCAGTCCGAGCCCGCCCGAGGAACGGTCCGGACTGCGTTCGGCCTGGGCGAACATGTCGAAAGCACGCGCCACCAGTTCGGGCGCCATGCCGATGCCGTTGTCGGTGACTTCGATCAGCACGTGCGCGCCACGCACTTCGGTCTGTAACAGGAGGCGACCGCCTTCGGGCGTATACTTGGCTGCATTGTTGAGCAGGTTGACGATGACCTGGATCAGCCGCTTCCTGTCGCCCAGGACGAGCGGTGCGTCAGGCGGCAGCTGCACACCGAGATGGTGATGGCGCGCACGCACTAGCGGCGTCACCTGCTCGATGGCCTCTGCCACGACCTGGCCGATGTCGACCCGTGCGCGGTCCAGTTCGACCAGGCCCCGTGTCACGCGCGACACGTCCAGCAGGTCGTCGACGAGGCTGGTAAGGTGATGCACCTGGCGCCCGATGATCTGGCTGGTCTGGCGTACGCGTGATTCGTCGATTGCCATGATCTGCAGCAGCTGGGCGGCGGCACTGATCGGCGCGAGCGGGTTGCGCAGTTCGTGCGCGAGCATCGCCAGGAATTCGTCCTTCCTGACGTCCGCTTCCTTCAAGCGCTCCTCGGCGATTTTTTGATCATGGATGTCGGTGCAGGTTCCCATCCAGCGGATGATCTTGCCCGCTTCGTTATGGATCGGCAAGGCTCTACCCAGCGTCCAACGGTACTCGCCGGAACGATGGCGCAGGCGGTACTGGATTTCGTAGGGATCGCCGGTGCGCAGGGACTCCCGCCACACGGCCCAGGCACGGTCCTGGTCGTCGGGGTGGAAGATGCCGTTCCAGGCGTCGCCGTCCGTGCTGCCTTCGGGCATGCCGGTGAATTCGTACCAGCGCTGGTTGTAATAATCGTGGAAGCCGTCGGGCAGCGTGGACCAGACCATCTGCGGCATCGCATTCGTCATGGTGCGAAACTTTGCTTCGCTTTCCTGCAGCGCCAGCTCGCTGCGCAAGCGTTCGCTGGCGGTCCTGGCCCGCCCGGCCACTTCCTTGATGAACGCAAGCTCTTCTCCTGACCAGGCGCGCGCTTCGGCATTGTTCACGAAAATGACCGCGACCAGGTGGCCCTGCTCGACAACGGGGAGGTTCACGAAGGCCCCGGCGCTGCGTTGTCGCAGGGCGGGCGCCGCGGACCGGGTGCGCGGGTCGGTGTCGACGTCATCGATGGCAATGAACTTTCCTGCCTTCAGGTCATCGATGAAGGAGCCGAAATCCCGCAAGTGCAGGGTGCCTGCCAGTGTTTGCACACCAGGCGCGTTCCAGTCCCGGATCACAGTCAGGGTTTCGGCAACCGGGTCGATGCTCCCATACCCGACCCGGCTGACGTCGAGCGTTTCTCCAAGGATTTCGGACGCCATGAAGGTGATTTCTTCGGGCGTCGCCAGCCGCGGCAGCGCATCGGTCAATGTCATGAGGGCATTGCTGCGGCGTTCCCGCTCTTCGCGCTCGGTGACATTGCGAAAATAAACCGACAAGCCGCCGGCCGCCGGGTACACATTCACTTCATACCAGACGCGGTGGTCGGGGTAATACGACTTGAAGGTGACGGCGATGCGTTCGCGCGCCGCTTTGCGGTACATCTCTTCGAATTTACTGCCGACGGTCCCGGGATACACTTGCCAGATGCTTTTTCCGAGCAATTCGCTGGCCTTGCAGCCGAGGGTAACTTCAGTTTGACGATTTACATAAGAAAATTCCCAGTCCTCGTTCAGGCTGAAAAAGGCATCGTTGATGCTGTCCAGCACAGTCTGGGCATCGCCGAGGTTGACCGGTTTTTCTGTACTACCCTGCATGCGAGACCTTCGAAAGCCGTTTTAAGCATGCAAGGGTAGGGCCTGCCGTCGGCAGCGTCAAGATTCCGGCTGCGTGGCCAGCGCCACGATCGCGGCCCCGGCGCTGACCACCAGCGCATCCTCGATCAGGCCGCTGCGGGTCTGGCCGATGCGCGCCATGGCCTGCTTGCGGCCCGCCAGCGTCAGGTAGGCCAGCGGCACCGCAGTGGCGATCGCGGCCGCCGCGCCGGCATGCTCGCGGCCGCGCGGCGCCAGCGCGGCGCCGGCGATCCCGGCGCTCATCACGCGCGCCAGCAGGCCCAGGAAGACGGTGCGGTCGGGCGCGCTCTTCATCTTGTCGCCGGCCAGTTCGCCGACACCCATCGCCAGGGCGCCGTACTTGAACAGCGGCTTGTCCAGCAGCGCCAGCGTGCCGGTCGTATCGCGGCCGGCCAGGCGTGCGGTGGCGAGGGTAGCCATCGGGGTCATGGAGCGGGCGCTGGCGACGGCGCCGATCAGGATGGAGGGAAGCAGGCTGCGTAAACTCATCGTCGTTGACTCCTTGGTTGGGTGATCAGGTTTCTCTATAACGGGCTTCGACCAAATCGATCTCGCGCAGCAGTTTGCGCGCCGTCTCGTCCGAGATTTCCCTGCGCCGGCCGAGGCGCAGGATGGTGTCGCGCTCGGCGCGCAGCGCGGCCAGGCGGTACTCGCGTTCGGCGTCGCGCGCCGCCTGGGCGTCCGGACCGTCGCCGTTGCCGCGCTGAATGTTGCGCAGGCGGTTGCGGTAGAGATTGGCTACAGTGCCGCAGGCGTTGGCGTGCAGTTCGGCATCGGGTCCGCCGGCGCGCTCGCGGCCCACGCGCTCCAGCGCTGCCACCGCGGCTTCGACGGCGGCGTGGCGCGCACGGTCTTCCTCCTGCTCGGCATCGGTCTCCGCCGGCACTTCCAGCCCGCGCAGCAGACGCGGCAAGGCCACGCTGGCCAGCAGCAGCGAAAACACGATCACGGCGCTGGCCAGCAGGATCGCCAGCTGGCGGCCGGGGAAGGGCGCACCGCCGGGCATGGCAAGCGGCAAGGTCATCACGCCGGCCATGGTCAGCGCGCCGCGCACGCCGGCCACCGAGGTCGCCATGATCAGGCGCATGCGCGGCTTGAAGACCTGCTGGCCGAGGCGGCGCTGGTTCAGGATCGTCAGGCGCAGCGACACCCAGACCCAGACGAAGCGCAGCAGCACCAGGCCGAAACTCAGCGCCAGCGCCATGCCGGTCAGCCACCACGGGTCGAAGGGCGCGCCGCCGCCGGGCGGGTGCAGGGCGCCGCGCGCGATGTCCGGGAGCTGCTCGCCGAGCAGCACGAACATCACGCCGTTGAGCGAGAACTGCAAGGCATCCCAGATGACGTTGCGGCGGATGCGCGTGGACGGCGAGGCGGAGCCGCTCAGCTCCACGTAGCTCATGGTGATGCCGGCCGCCACCGCGGCCAGGATGCCCGAGGCCCCGATGTGTTCTGCCGCCAGGTAGGCGCCGAAGGGCGTCAGCAGGTTGATCAGGATCGGCATGCCGTCGTCCTCGCCGAAGCGGCGCTGCAGGATGCCATGGGTGCGGGTGACGGCCCAGGTCACCAGCACGCCGGCGGCGATGCCGGCCAGCGCCACCCACAGGAAGGTCAGCCCGGCCCTGGCCGGCGAAAAGCTGCCCGTCACCGCGGACGCCACCGCAAAGCGGAAGCACACCAAGCCGCTGGCGTCGTTGAGCAGGGACTCGCCTTCGATGATGTGCATCAGGCGCGGCGGCACCGGGATGCGGCTAGTGATGCTCGACACCGCCACCGGATCGGTCGGCGCCACGATCGCGGCCAGCGCGAAGGCGACCGGCAGCGGCAGCGAGGGGATCAGCCAGTGCATCAGGAAGCCGGCGCCGACTACGGTGAACAGCACCAGGCCGAGCGCCAGTTCGATGATAGTCCCCTTGTCGCGGAACAGGCCGACCTTGGGAATGCGCCAGCCGTCCAGGAACAGCAGCGGCGGCAGGAACAGCAGGAAGAAGATGTCCGGCTCGAGCGCCACGCCGTGGCGGAACACGCCCGAGATCACGGCGCCCAGCGCGATCTGGATCAGCGGCAGCGGCACGCCGAAGGGCAGCATGCGCCCGACCCAGCCGCTGGCCACGACCGCCAGCAGCATCGCGAGGACGACTTCGACCGACTCCATCCCTTATCTCCCTGTCAAAACCCGATGATAAGGGAAGCCGGGTAAAACCGCGGTCCGGTTCGCCGGACCGTGGCTCAGGGATGGCTCAGTGATAGTTTAGGGCTGGCCGCCGGCGCCGGTCTGGCCCAGGGTCTCAGCCATGCGCACCAGCTTCACGAACTCGGCGCGGTAGCCTTCCGGATCGTCGCCGCGCGCGCCGTTGGCCAGTTCGGCGATGCGCTCGTAGCCGAAGTCGGCCAACTGCGGTTCGCCGCGCAGGCGCTGGCCGAAGGCGGCCACCGCGATCGCGAAGCGCTGGTCGGCCGGGGCCTTGTCCAGGCTCCGGTGCGCCGTGCTTGCATGCACGGCGTGTGCGATCTCGCGGCTGCTGGACTGGCCCGGCAGCTTGTAGCGCAGCCGGACGAAGCACAGCTCGTCGCCGTGCTTGCCGGCGGCGGCTTTTTTCGCGTTCTTCCCGCCGTAGCGGAGCGGATCGGCCAGCTTGTCGGCGTCCCTGGCCGGCACGATCTCGTAGATCGCGGTGACGGTATGGCCTGCGCCCATGTCGCCGGCGTCGACCTTGTCGTCCTTGAAGTCCTGGCGCTGCAGCATCCGGGTTTCGTAGCCGACCAGGCGGTAGGCCGCCACCTGCTCGGGGTTGAACTCGACCTGGATCTTGACGTCGTTCGCGATCGGGAACATGGTCGAACCGAGTTCCTCGCCGAGCGCCTTGCGCGCTTCGAGCAGCGAGTCGATGTAGGCGGCATTGCCGTTGCCCGACTGGGCCAGGCGCTGCATCAAGGCGTCGTTCAGGTTGCCCTCGCCGACACCGAAAATGGACAGATAAACGCCCGTCTTGCGCTTGTCGACGATGAAGCGCTCGAGCTGCTTCGGATCGGTGATGCCGAGGTTGAAGTCGCCGTCGGTGGCCAGGATCACGCGGTTGACGGCCTTGGGATCGAAATTGCGCTGGGCCATGTCGTAGGCACGCTCCAGGCCTTCGCCGCCGGCCGTGCCGCCGCCGCCGCGCAGGCTGTCGATCGCATCGAGGATCTTGCCCTTGTCCTTGCCCGGGGTCGGCTCCAGCACCACGCGGGTACCGTTCGCATAGGTGACGATGGCGACCGTGTCGTCGTCGCGCAGCTGCTGGGCGAACAGGCGGAAGCCCTGCTTGAGCAGGGGCAGGCGGTCGGCCGGCATCATCGAGCCGGAGACGTCGACCAGCAGCACCACGTTGGCGCGCGGCCGGGCCGCTGTCTTTATATCGTAGCCGCGCACGGCGATGTGGACCAGCTGGCTGCCGGCCTTCCACGGATTGGGCAGCACTTCGGTCTGCACCGCGAAGGGCTGATCGGCGCTGCGCGGGCCGGCGTAATGGTAGGGGAAGTAGTTGACCATCTCTTCGACCCGCACCGCACTAGGGGCCGGCAGCCGGCCGTTGGCCAGCATGCGCCGCACGAAAGCGTAGGAGGCGGTGTCGACGTCGGCGCTGAAGGTCGACACCGGCTGCTCGCTCACCAGCACCGATTTGTTGGCTTCCTTGTCCGGGAATTTGTCGGTGCTGCGGGGCAGGACGGCCGCGTAGCCGGGCGGGATGAAGACGGGCGGCGGCGCATACATCATCGGCGCCGGGGCGCTGCGGTAGGCGGAAACGGAGGAACCCGTGATCGTGACCGAAGCAGGCGCCGGCGGCACCGGCGGTACTGGCGGTGCCCGGTTCTGGACCGGGCGCGCCGAGGTGGCGTCGGCGCTCACCGTCTTGTCGGCGCCGATCTCGTTCTGCGGCGCGCCGGTGGTGCCGGAGGTGCTGCAGGCGGCCAGCAGCAGGGCAGTCAGGACCAGGCCGGCGGGCAGGGCGCCGGTAACAGCAGCGGCAGCAGCGGGGGCGGGTTTCATCGTGTGTCTCGTAGAAGTTATTGTCCCGCTAACTTGCTACAAAGTCATCGCCCCCGCAACCGCCGTTACATCTTGATAGCTTTTCAGCGCTTGACGTTCGCTTCGGCCGTCGCCGCCAGGATGTCGGACAGCTGGGTCGTGTTGACCGGCTTGACCAGGTAGTGGTCGAAACCGGCCGCCATCGCCGTGTCGCGGTCCTGCTGGCGGCCGTAGCCGGTCATCGCGATCAGGGTCGCGCCGCTGGTCTGCGGGAGGCGGCGCAGGCGGCGCGCCAGTTCGTTGCCGTCGAAGTCGGGCAGGCCGATGTCGAGCAGGCAGACGTCCGGGAGCACCTTCTTGGCCAGCTCCAGGGCGTCGCCGGCCGAATAGGCCACCTCGATCTGGTGGCCGGCGGAGTGCAGGAACAGCTGCAGCGTGTGGACGGCGTCGACGTTGTCGTCCACCAGCAGGATGCGCAGCGGGGCGCCGCCCTCGAGCGGCTGTTCGCCGGCCGGCTGCGGCGCCAGCACCACGTCCTGGGTGTAGCGCGGCAGGCGCACGGTGAAGGTCGAGCCCTTGCCCAGGCCCGGGCTGGCCGCCTGCACGGTGCCGCCATGCAGCTCGACCAGGCTCTTGACCAGCGCCAGGCCCAGGCCCAGGCCGCCCTGGGAGCGGTCCGGGGTGCGCTCGGCCTGGGTGAACAGGTCGAACACGCGTTCCACCAGCGCCGGCTCCATGCCGATGCCGTCGTCCATGACCGTCATGACGAAGTCCTCGCCCTCGGCCTCGAGGCGCAGGCGCAGGGTGCCGCCTTCCGGGGTGTACTTGGTCGAGTTGTTGAGCAGGTTGGCCACCACCTGCACCAGGCGCTTGTGGTCGCCCTTGACGTGGGCTGGGGCCGGCGGCAGCTCGACCACCAGGCGGTGGCGGCGCGCGGTGATCAGGGGGCGGATCTGTTCGGCGGCGTCGTCCACCACGCGCTTCAGGTCCAGCACCTGGGTCGACAGCGAGACCAGCCCGCGCGTCACGCGCGAGACGTCCAGCAGGTCGTCGACCAGGCTGGTCATGTGGTCGACCTGGCGCACGATGATCGAGCAGGTCTGGGTGATCTGGGCGTTATCCGAGTGCAGCAGTTTCAGGAGGTGGGCGCCGGTGCTGATCGGCGCCAGCGGGTTGCGCAGCTCGTGCGCGAGCATCGCCAGGAACTCGTCCTTGCGCTGGTCGGCGGCGCGCAGCTCGCGCTCGGCCAGCGAACGCGCGGCTTCCTTCTTTTGCAGCGAAGCCGCCATGCGGTCCAGGGCCTGGGCCAGGTTGCCGATTTCCTCGTGGCCGTAAGCGATGCCGGAGCGGGCGTCGAGGTCGCCGGCGGCGATGCGCTCGGCGGTGCCCATCAGCTTGCGTACCCGCTGTACGATCAGCACGTCGCCGACCAGCCAGGCCGCCAGCAGCGCCAGCATGGTGGTCGCGCCCAGGCCCAGCAGCGACATCAGCTGGTCGTGGCGCGCGGCCGAGGTGATGGTTTCGGTCGGGATGCCGATGGTGACCGTGTAGTCGCTCAGCGCCGGGGCGCCGACGCGGGCGAAGGTGTGCAGGCGCTCGACACCGTCCTCGCCGCGGATCGTCACCGCGCGCTGGCCGGCGGTGGCGATCGCCTGCAGGGTCGCGTCCGACATGCGCTTGCCGAAATAGCGTTCGGGGTCGGGGCGGCGCGAGATGATGGCGCCGCGCGCATCGGCGGTCGCCAGCACGGAACCCGGCGGCAGGTTGATGTCGTTGATGAAGGTGTCCAGGCCTTCCAGGTCCATCGCGGCGAACACCACCGCCAGCACCTTGCCGCTGCGGTCGATGACCGGATAGGTGAGGTTGATCGTGTGCTTCTTGATCACGCGCCCGAACACGTAGTCGCCGGCGATGAAGCGGCGTTCGTTGATGGCGCGGCGGAAGTGGGTGCGGTCGCCCAGGTTGACCGGGTGCAGCAGGGGCACGGCGGAGCAGGTGACGTCGCCGTTCAGTTGGATCAGGCCGAAGTTGACGAAGCCCTCGTTGCGGTCGAGGACGTCCGACAGCAGCGAGGTGCACTTGGCGGTATCGCCCATCAGGTCGGGCACGCTGGCCAGGTCGACCAGGATCTGGCGCGCGCCCTCGAGCGACTGGGCCTCGTTGGCGGCGGCCATGCCGGTCAGGCGGCGCAGGTTTTCCTCGGACGCCTTGATGGCGTGCTCGCGCTCGCGGATGCCCGACAGGATCGTCATCACCGCCAGCGGCATGATCGCCAGCGCCACCAGCAGCATCAAGCGGCTGCGCAAACTGTTCAGCCGAAATCGGCCTTTGCTACGGCCCAACCCGAATGTCATTATTATCTTTTTACTGCCTTGTAGGCATCACCAAATTCAATGATCCTGCGGATGCCGTCGCGCAGCGTCGCCACGTCGTCGGAAATGTAGCCAAGGCGGATGAACCCCGGTACGCCCAACGCGTCGCCGGGCATGATGGCCACTTTCTTCTCTTCGATCAGCCGTTCGGCGAAGCCGACGGTGTCCATCGTCAGGCTGCGCACGTCCCCCCACAGGTACGGACCGGAGGCCGGCGCGTGCATGACGATCCAGGGGACCTCGGCAAACAGCCTGACCGCCAGATCGCGCCGCTGGCGGTATTCCGCCATCATCTCGGTGGGCGCGCCGGTGGCGAAGGCAACGTCGGCCGCCACCTGCGACAGGTGGGGCGCGGCGGCCGTGATCGGACCCTGCAGCGTCTGCATCGCGTTGACCACTTCGGCGGGGGCCAGCGCGAAGCCGACCCGCCAGCCCATCATTGCGTAGCTCTGCGACGCCGAGAAAATGGTGATCACACCGATCTTCCGCCAGTCGCACAAGGCCGCCAGGCTGGTGTGTTCGCCATCGAAGATCAGGTGTTCGTAGCTCTCGTCGACGATCACCCTGGCCCCGATACGTTCCACCCAGGCACGAATGTGTTCCAGTTCGACGCGAGTGTACACCTTGCCGGTCGGATTGTGCGGGTTATTGATGATGACGACCTTCGGCGTTTCCAGGCTGTCCAGGAGCTGTGGCGTGATGGCCTCGGGCAAATCCACCAGGATGGGACGCAGGCCCAGCAGCTGCGACGTGGCCACGTAGGCCGGCCAGTGCGGCTTGAAGACCAGCACGCTGTCGCCCGGATCGGTGATGGTGTACAGCGCTTCGTACAGCGCCTGCTTGGCGCCGTTGGTGACGATGATCTCGCCGGCATCCGCTTCGATGGCGTTTTCCTTGCGCAGCTTGCCGGCAAGGCGGGTGCGCACGTCGAGGGCGCCGACCACGCTGGTGTAGGGCATGGTGCGTTCGCGCTCGACCGCCTCGGCTACCGCGTCCAGTACGGGACGCGGCGCCGGGAAGTGCGAAATCGCGATCGAAAAGTCGATGACCGGCACACCTTCCGCGCGCAGGCTCTCCACCCGGCCGTGCATGGCCGTGGTGGCAAGGGGGCGGGAGGAGGCGATCCTGGCCGATGTATGCATTGCTGAAGTCTCCGTAAGTCCGAAAGGCGGCCGATCCTGCCATGCCACCGTTGAGTGTTTCCTAAATGTACTAGTTTTAAAGCGGACGTGGCGCACGAGACACATATGTAACTTTCAGGCAATCTGAGTCGGGAACCGTTGATGACCCTCCGCCTGCGCGTGAGCGCCGCGCCGTGGCTGTTTCTGTTACGGTGAAGCCGACTGCATTTACTGTTGGAGCAAGCCATGCAAAACCCCATCGTTCGTACTTTCAAGCAGCTGTCCTCCGCCGAGCAGGCGCGGCAGGAGCTCCTGGCGGCCGGCATGTCGGCCGACGACGTAAAAATCGACGTCCTCATTTATGAAACCGGCGCCGTGCAGGGCAACTTCGCGGTCGGCGACACGCCCGAAGTGAAGGGCAAGACCGCCTACACGCACACCTACGCGCCGACCGCGCAGGACGACGTGCGCGATTGCATGATCGTCGTGAACGCCCTGGATGACGGCATGGCGCAGCGCGCCGAAGCCATCCTCGAACGGCACGGCGCGCTCGATCCGGACCCGGCGCACCGGGCGGCGCAGGCGAACATGAACCGGCACTGACGCAAACTGGTAGCATGAGCTCAGCACAGTTTCCGGAGAACACATGAGCGCTATTCATCTCGAACCGAGCGATGCTCTGCTGATCATCGACATGCAGGTCGACTTCCTTCCCGGCGGCGCGCTCGGCGTCGCCAGCGGGCACGAGGTCGTCGCCCCGATCAACCACCTGATCGCGCTGTTCCAGGAACAGGGACTGCCGATCATCGCCTCGCGCGACTGGCATCCGAACGACCACTGCTCGTTCGCGGACCAGGGCGGACCCTGGCCTCCGCATTGCGTGGCCGGCACCCCGGGCGCCGAGTTTACGGCGGAGCTGGCGCTGCCCGACGACGCCGTCGTCGTCTCGAAAGCCGATACCGCACCGATCGACGCCTATTCGGCCTTTGCCGGCACCGGCCTGGCCGGCCAGCTGCGGGCGCGCGGCGTGGCACGCGTCACTGTCTGCGGCCTGGCCACCGATTACTGCGTGCTGAACACCGTCACCGACGCGCTGGAAGAGGGCTTCGACGCGATCATCGTGCCTGAGGCGATGCGTGCGGTGGATGTGGAGGCGGGCGATGGCCGGCGCGCCATGGACCGCATGGTGGCGCGCGGGGCGGTGCCGGTGCGGCTGGGCGAGGTGGGAATGACGGCGCTGTCGGTGGCTTGACCCGCTGAACGAAGGCCAGGGAGGACTCGGGAAATATTGCGCTTTGAAAATTAATAAGGGCAAGGTACCATCCTTGCTCATTGTTAATATTTCATCATGAATATTTCCTTTTCTCTTACCGGCGCCGCCCTGCGATGCGTCTTGCTGCTGAACCTGGGCTTGCTGCCGGCAAGCGCTTCGCATGCCGTGGAGGCGCCCGTCCCGATTGCCGCGTTTTTCGGCCACGCCAGCATGAGCGGCGCCAAGCTCTCGCCCGACGGCAAACGCTTGGCGATGCTGGTCAACAACGAGCAGGGCCATGACCAGCTCGGCGTCGTGACCTTGGCCGACAGGTCCATCAAGGTCGTGGGCGGGTTTTCGAACGCCGACGTCGGCCACTTCGAATGGGTGAACAACGAGCGCCTGCTCTACGATTCGCGCGACAAGAACACGGCAGTGGGCGAAATGCGCTACGCGCCCGGCCTGTTCGCAGTAAATGCCGATGGCAGCTTGCGACGCCAGCTGGTGGAGGTCATGGGACGCCGCTTCGTGGTCGACGGCAGCGTCAGCATACGCGAAAAGCTGCCCTGGAACACCTTCATGCTGGACCAGCCCGGCGCCCAGGATTCGAACTGGGTGTATGTCCGGAAGATCGAGTTCGCCAAGGACCATTCGGTCGAACTGGTCGAGCTGCTCAAGCTCGATACCGTGAGCGGGCGTACGGAAACCGTTCCCGCACCGGGGCCCGGCAAGGCGCGCGCATGGTGGCTGGATGCCAAAGGCCGGCCCGCCCTGGTGAGCACCATCGACGGCAACCTGCAGATCCTGCATTACTTCGATCCCAAGGACGGGCAGTGGCGCAAGCTGGCCACCCAGGACGCTTATTTGGGCGGCAAGGATGCGTTCACGCCGCTGGGCTTCACGCCCGATGGCAGCCTGTATGTAGTCGGCCGCTTCGGCCGGGACAAGAGTGCCCCCTTCATCTACGACCTCGCCACCGGCAAGATTGCCGCGCGTCCGCTGGTGAACCTGGAAGCCTTCGACTTCAGCGGCGAACTGGTCAACGGCGGCGACAAGCTGCTGGGCGTGCGCTACACGGCCGATACCGAAAGCGCGGCCTGGTTCGACCGGGGCATGCAGCAGGCGCAGGCCGCGGTCGACAAGCTGCTGCCCGGCCACGTCAATGCCCTGAGCGCCGGCGCGCGTTCGGAAACGCCTTTCGTGCTGGTCCAGTCCTGGTCGGACCGCCAGCCGAGCGTCTTCCTGCTGTTCGACCGGGACAGCGGAAAGCTCTCGAAACTGGGCAGCAGCCGTCCGGCGATCGATCCGTCGCGTATGGCGGTGCAGGACCTGACGACCTTCACGGCGCGCGACGGCAGGACGATTCCGACCTGGCTTACCGTGCCGGCCGACAGCGCAGGCAAGAAGCTGCCGATGGTGGTCCTGGTACACGGCGGGCCCTATATGCGCGGAAACCAGTGGCGATGGGACAGCGAAAGCCAGTTCCTGGCTTCGCGCGGTTACCTGGTGTTGGAGCCCGAGTTCCGCGGCAGTACCGGTTATGGCGAAGCGCATTTCCGGGCCGGCTGGAAGCAGTGGGGACTCGCGATGCAGGACGATATCGCGGACGCCACCCGTTGGGCCATCGCCCAGGGAATGGCGGATCCGCAGCGCATCTGCATCGCCGGCGCAAGCTATGGCGGCTATGCCACGCTCATGGGCCTGATCCGCGATCCGGACCTGTACAAATGCGGCATCGACTGGCTAGGCGTGACCGACATCGAACTGCTCTACACCGGAACGTGGTGGCGCGACAGCGACACCCCGGAAGCCTACAAGCGCTACGGCATGCCGACCCTGGTGGGCGATCCCGCGAAGGACGCGGCCCAGTTCGCGGCCACCTCGCCGCTGAAGCAGGCGGCCCGCCTGACCCAGCCGCTGTTGCTGGCCTACGGCGGCGCCGACCTGCGCGTGCCGCTATATCACGGCCGCAAGTTGTATGACGCGGTCAAGGAAACCAACAAACAGGTCGAGTGGGTGGTCTACGACCAGGAAGCGCACGGCTGGAAACTGGTCGAGACCCGGCTGGATTTCTGGGGGCGGGTCGAGAAATTCCTGCAGCAGCAGATCGGCAAGGGCGCGCAGTAAGCTCAGGGACGGCGCAGCAGGAACAGCATGCCGCTGACGTTTGCGCCATGCTCCTTGCGCAGCACCGCCTCGCGCGTTTCCGTCACCTCGAAGCCGGCGGCAGCCGCACAGGCCCGCACATAGGCCGGTGCGTGCGCGAAGCGGTTCGATGCCGTGATCGCGTAGCCGGCGTCTGTTCTCGATTCTGCCGCCAGCGATTCCACCGAAAACGCAAAGCTGCCGCCGGGCTTCAGGGCGCGCGCGACGCGTTCGAACAGTGGCCCCAGCTCGCCGAAGTAGACGAGCACGTCGGCCGCCAGCACCAGATCCCATTCCGCCTGCCGCCCTGCCAGCCAGACGACGATATCGGCGCAGGCCAGGTCGTCGTACAGGCCGCTTTCGCGCGCCTTGTCGAGCATCTTTTCCGACAGGTCGACCCCGGCCAGGCGCCGCGCCATCGGCCGCAGCAGCGGCGCACACAGGCCGGTGCCGCAGCCGAGGTCGAGTACGGCGTCGCAGGCCGTCTGCGCTTCCGCCTGCAGCATGGCGACCAGCAGTTCCGGCGTGCGGTAGCCCAGCACCCCGACCAGGTGGCGGTCGAAATGGCCGGCGTACTGGTCGAACAGACCTTTCACGTAATCGGGCGGCGCGCTTGACGGCAGGTCGCCTTTGCCCAGCGCGGCCAGCGCAAAACCGATCGCGGCAGGGTCGGCGCCCAGTTCGCGCGCATGGCGGTAGGCCTGGATTGCCTCCTCGCGCCGGTCCAGCGCACGCAGCACGTTTGCGCGGTAGTGCTCGGCCATTGCGTAATCCGGCCGTCGTTGCAGCGCCTGTTCATAGCTGTCCAGCGCCTGTTCCAGTTGGCCGGACTTTTTGAGGGCCGCGCCGCGCGCGCACCAGATTTCGGCCTGCTGCGCCGGCTGTGCAGCGGCGGCGGCGAGCGCGCGCTCGTAGGCCGCCACGGCTTCCGTGAAACGTTCGAGCGCCTGCAGCGCATTGCCCAGCGCCTGCAGCGCATCCGCATAGCCGGCGCGCATCGCCAGGGCCTGTTCGGCGCTGGCGGCGGCATCGGCATGGCGGCCCAGGTCGTTCAGCACGATGGCGCGGTGGCACCATGCTTCCGGGTAGCCTGCCTGCAAGGCGAGGGCGCGTTCGTAGCTGTCCAGGGCCTCCTGCTGGCGTCCGAGGCGGCGCAGCGTGTTGCCGCGGTTGTTCCAGGCCAGCGCGTAACGTGGATCGAGGCGCAGCGCGGCATCGATGCTGTCCAGCGCCGCCGCCGGCTGGCCGAGGTCGTTCAGCGCCGCGCCCAGGTTGGCATGGGCGCGCGCCTGTTGCGGGTCGATCTGCAGCGCGGCCTGGATCAGCTCGGCGGCGCGGCCCGGATTGCCGCGCTGGCGCTCGATCACCCCGCTCAGGTGCAGGGCGTCGAACTGTTGCGGGTCGAGCGCCAGCACCTGCTGGTAAAGCGCGTGCGCCTGCTCCAGCCGGCCCTGCTGGTGCAGGGCGACGGCCTGGTGGAGCAGTGTTGCCGGGTCCACGCTCATCGCAAACTCAGCTCCAGCTCAGATCGGCCTTACTGAGCGGCAGTTCGCGCACGCGCTTGCCGGTGGCGGCAAAGATCGCATTGCACACGGCCGGCGCCAGCGGCGGGAATACCGGCTCGCCCAGGCCCGTCACCGGGTAGTCGGTCTTCAGGAAGTGCGTCTCGATCTTCGTCGGGGTGTCCGGCATGCGCAGCAGCGGGTAGTCGTGGAAGTTGCTCTGCACGATGCGGCCCTTCTCGATGTTCAGCGACGGGTACATCAGCGTCGACAGGCCGTCGATCACCGAGCCCTGCACCTGGTTCTCGGCGCCGGACAGGTTGACGATCTGGGCGCCGATGTCGGTCACGACCACCACGCGGTCGACCTTCAGCTGGCCATCCTTGCTCACCGTGACCTCGGCCACCTCCGCCACATAGCCGCGGTGGCTGAAGTGGAAGGCCACGCCGGCGCCCTGGCCGCGCGCGAACTTGCGTTTGCCCCAGTCGGCCTTTTCGGCCACAGCCTTGAGCACATTGCGCATGCGCGCCACGTTGTAGGGCACGCCGCGTTCGCCGGTGCCGGCGACCATGTCCTTGTCGCCAAGGATCTCGAGACGGAATTCGATCGGATCGCGGTTCGCCGCATGCGCCAGTTCGTCGATGAAGCTGTGGAAGACCCAGGCGAAGACGTTCGAGCCCGGCGCGCGCCACGGCCCCATCGGGATCTTGCATTCGAGCGGGGTCTGCTCGAGCAGGCAGTTGGCGGTCCAGCGGCCGGGAAACTCGTCGCCGGACAGGCTGGCGCCGCTGCCGGGGCGCAGTACGCTGCCGGTGGTGCCGTCGCTTTCCTTCTGCTCGACGCGATTCGCGAAGGTGACGAAGTGGTTGTGCCAGGCCACCAGCTTGCCCTGGGCGTCGACGCCGCCGCGCAGGAAGTGGAAGCCGCCGGCGCGGAAGTGGTCGTGCTGCAGGTCGTCCTCGCGCATCCAGGTCAGCTTGACCGGCGCCTTGACCTTTTGCGCGATCGCCACCGCATCGACGATGAAGTCCGAGGACAGGCGGCGTCCGAAACCGCCGCCGCTGCGCGTGATGTGCAGCTCGATCTTTTCTTTCGGGATATTGAAGGTGCTCGCCACCAGGGCCTGGCCGGCGCCCGGGTTCTGGGTCGGCGCCCACAGTTCGACGCTGCCGTCCTTCGGATCGACCATCGCGGTGCAGTTCTGCGGCTCCATGCTCGCGTGCGAGATGAAGGGGTAGGTGTAGGCCGCTTCGACGGTGCGGGCGGCCCCTAGCAGCGCGGTTTCGACGTCGCCGTCGCGGCGCATCGTGACGGCGCCCGGCTGCTTGGCTGCAGCCTGGGCCTGGGCCAGGAAGCCCGACCAGCTGTGGTTCGCGGTATCGCCTTCGTCCCACTGCACGACCAGTTTCTTGCGTGCGCGGATCGCGTTCCAGGTCGAGCTGGCGACGATCGCCACGCCCGGACGCAGGCCGTTCAGGTTATCGGTGCCCTCGACGATGAAGGCATCCTTCACGCCCGGCATGGCCTTGATCGCATCGAGGTTGGCCGAGACCGGACGGCCGCCCAGCACCGGGCACTTGACGTAGACCGCATACAGCATGCCGGGCAGTTGCACGTCGATGCCGAACAGCGGCTTGCCGGCCACGACCTTGTCGTTGTCGACGCCGCCGACGCGGGTGCCGAGCAGTTTATACGTGGCCGGATCCTTCAGCTGCACGCCCTTGGCATCGGGCACCGGCAGCACGGCGGCAGCTTTTACCAGCTCGCCGTAGCCGAGGCGGCGCTTGGTCGCATCGTGCAGCACGGCGCCACGCTCGGCGCGGCACTCGCCGGCCGGCACGCCCCAGCTCTGGGCTGCGGCCTGGACCAGCATGGTGCGCGCGGTGGCGCCCAGGCGGTGGAAGTTCTCGTAATTGGTCGGGGTCGAGGTCGAACCGCCGGCGCCCTGCGAACCGTAGGCCGGGTTCAGGTCGCCCTGGACCACGCGCACATCGGACCAAGCGACTTCCAGCTCCTCGGCGATCACCATCGGCAGCGAGGTCTTGATGCCCTGGCCGATTTCCGGCTGCTTGGACACCAGGGTCACGATGCCGTCCTGGGCGATGCGGATGAAGACGTTGGGCGAGAATTCCGTGGCGGCGGCAGCTTTGCTACCGGCCTGACCCTGGGTCAGGGCGGCGATGGCGCCGTTGTTGAACAGGCCGAGCGCCAGCAGCGAGCCGCCGGCCGCGGACTGGCGCAGGAAGCTGCGGCGGGAAGTGGAGGCCGGCGCCGATTGCAGGTCTTTGTCGCGCGCGTTCATTTCTTGCCCTTTCCGGCCGGGGCCGCGGATGCAATCTCGGCGGCACGATGGATGCCGGCGCGGATGCGGACATAGGTGGCGCAGCGGCACAGGTTGCCGGCCATGGCGTCGTCGATCTGGGCGTCGCTCGGGCGCGGGTGCTGTTTCAGCAGGGCGCAGGCGCTCATGATCTGCCCGGACTGGCAGTAGCCGCACTGCGGCACGTCGAGTTCCTGCCAGGCCTGCTGCAGCGGGTGCGCGGCTTTGGCGTCGAGGCCTTCGATGGTAGTGATCTTGCGCTTGCCGATGCTCGACACGGGCAGTTGGCAGGCGCGCGCCAGCTGGCCATCCACGTGAACGGTGCAGGCGCCGCAGGCGCCGACGCCGCAGCCGTACTTGGTGCCGACCAGGCCCATGGTGTCGCGCAGGGCCCACAGCAGGGGGGTATCGGCTTCGACGTCGACGGATTGCGCCTTGCCGTTGACGTTCAACGTGTATTTACTCATGTGTTGTTTAAGTTATTGCCGGAACAGAACAACACAATCGTAAACCAAAGCGGGGCGTCAAGACCAAGGTTTTATGCGTTGCCGGGCCCGCTATGCCGCTTTCCACGCCAGATGGTGGCAATTCAGCGCGAAGCCGTTGCGCAGATACGCCTTGTGCGCGGCATGTCGGTGGTAGCCGGTGTCGAGATGCACGGCTTCGCATTGCAGCCGTCTGGCTTCGGTCTGTAGCCAGACTAGCAGCGCACTGCCCCAGCCGCGTCCCTGTTGGCCTGGCAGGGCGCCGAGGTCATCGAGATAGAGGATTTTGCCCCATGCCATCGTATGCATCAGCCGGAAACCGGCCGCCGCGACAACCGCGTCATCGGCTTCGATGAACGCGATCCGGTAGCCTTCCTCGCGCTGCTGGCGCCAGCGCCGCAGGAATTCGGCCTCATCCAGTTGCGGACGCAAGGCCTCGTAGACAGGCCAGCAGCGGCGGACCTCGTCCTCGTTCACTGCTTCCCTGACTGCCTGTGCAGTGCTTTCGATGTTCGCTGACACGGTGCTCCTTTCGTTAATCAAGCCTTGGATGGCGGGATGCCGCCAGACGAAAGTATGCACCGGCCACGCCGGCGTTTCTTGGCAAGTTCTACTGCAGTTTTGACCCGCTCTCGCGCTGTTTGCCGGCCGTTCGTCAGAGCCCGCCCGGATAGGTTTCCGGCGGCTCTTCCGAGTGCCAGCCGCCACCCGGATCGAGGGGCGTGACCGCCGTGGTGCGGTCGATGTGGATCACGGCGTCGAACTGCACCGCCATCTGGGCCGAGAAATAATGGCTCTGGCGTTCCGTGCGGGGCAGGTAGATCACGCCGATCGCGCGTTCCAGGCGCCGCTGCATCAATGCTTCGCGGGCCGGATTGTCGCCGCGCAGGGGGAGCAGGAAACGCTCGATGCCGGTGTCGTGCAGCAGCTCCTCGTAGCTGCCCGGCATGCCGGGACGCACGCGCTTGTGTTCGGCCGGGCCGTCCCATTCCGAGGCGGCCGTGACGAAACCTTCGTAGGTCGAAAAGCCGATCAGGCGGGTCTGGCCGTCGTAGGCCTTGCGCGCCAGCTCGCCGACGTTCCATTCGCCCAGCTGGCCGACCTCGGTCGCGCGGGCGTCGCCGATGTGGGAGTTGTGTTCCCACACCACGATCTTGGCCGGCTCGCCGTCCTTCGACAGATGCTGGGCCAGCGCTTCCAGTGTTTCGGCCATGTGGCTGTCGCGCAGGTTCCAGGACGAGACGCGGCCGCGGAACATGGTCCGGTAGTATTCCTCGGCATTCTTCACCAGCCGCGCGTTTTGCTGGGCGTAGAAGAAGGCGTCGGCGCTGCCGTCCTTTTGCGAGTATTCGTGGTGGCGCCGCTGCAGCTGGTTGAGCTGCTCGATCACGCCTTCCTGGCAGGACGCGGACAGATCAAGGCTGGCCGAGTAGCCGTAATGCTGGCTGTCCTCGTAATAATGGTCGAAGCAGGCATAACGCTCGCGCGCCACCTGGGCTGCCTTCGGATCGACCTTGTCGAGGTAGGCCAGCACTTCGCGCAGCGAGGTGAAAAGGCTGTACAGGTCGAGGCCGTAGAAGCCGACCTGCTTGCCTTCCGCCTGTTTTTCGTTGTGTTCGCGCAGCCATTCGACGAAAGCGGATACGTCGGTATTCCGCCACATCCAGTTCGGGAAGCGCTCGAAACCGGACAGGGCGGCGTTCGCATCCGGATCCGGGTTTTGCTCATCCTTCTGGCCGCGGACGTAGCGGTTGACGCGGTAGGCGTCCGGCCAGTCGGCTTCCACGGCCACCGCGTGAAAGCCTTTTTCCTCGATCAGCCGCTGGGTGATCTTCGCGCGCTCTTCGTAGAACTCGTGGGTGCCGTGGGTGGCTTCGCCCAGCAGCACGAAGCGCGCGTCGCCGACCAGGTCGAGCAGCGCGTCGTAGTCGCGCGGGCCGCCGCTCAGGGGTAGGGCAGCGGCGCGGATCGCTTCAACGGGATCGAGGTCTGCCATGACGGCTCAGCCGGGTTTAGTGCAGAAAGCGGCTGGTCCAGCTGGACTGGGCGGCCTCGCGCGGCATGTTCCCACGCTCGATGAAGTCGCGCATGCGCGCCAGGTCCTCGTCCATCTTGGACTTCGGATCGGAACCGAGCAGCAGGGCGAAGGCATGGCCCAGGGCGCCGGCCGGCGGCGAGTAGGACATGCGCACGGTGACCAGGGTGCCGCCGCGGTGGCGCTCGAACTGGATCGAGCCGCTGTTCGGGATTTCGGCGCCGGCTTCGCTGCGCCAGGCCAGGCGGTTCGGACGGCTCTGCTCGGTCAGCACCGACTTCCATTCGAAGCGCGAACCGCCCGGGCCCTTCACGCTCCAGTGCGAGCGGCGATGGCCGAGGTCCTTCACCTCCGTTACGTGCGACATGTAGCGCGGGAAGTTTTCGTAGTTGGCGAACTGTTCGTAGACCTCGTCCGGCTTGGCGTCGATGTGGATGGTCTTTTCGAAGTCGATGGTCTGGTCCATGCTCATGCCGTTTGCCATGCCCTTGGCCATGCCGAGGGTGGAGGCGCCGCGGCTGGCGAGCGAGCGCAGCGGCTGGTTGGCGGCGCCACGGGCCAGCAGGGCGGCGCCGGCCAGGCCGAGCAACGCGCCCATCGGCGAACGGCGCATCAGGCCCATCAGGGCCAATACGGCGCCGCCGGCCAGGGCGGTATTGCGCATGGTCGGCGCCCAGGCGCCTTCGCTGTCGCCACGCACCTCCTGCGCCACGCGCTGGCCGAGGCGGCCGGCGCTCTTGCGGGTGTCGTCGTAGAAGTCGGCAGCGGTATCGGCGGCGCGGCTCACGGCCTTGGTGACGGTGTCGCGGGCGTTCGAATAGGTGTTGCTGTCCTTCGCATCGCTGGCCAGGTCGCTGGCGCTGCTGGAGGCGCGATTCATCGCGTCCATCGCGACGTCCTTGGCCTTCGAGAACGCATTCGAGATGCTCGAGCCGATGCTGCCGTCGGGCTTGGCCATGTCGATCGCGTCGTCGGCAGCGGCGCCCATGCGGTCGCCGGCGCCAGCCCAGACCTTGCCGAGGGCGCTGGTGGTGCGCGAGCCGGCGGTGCGCACGGCGGCGGCCGACTGGGCGCGGCGTGCGCTGCCGCGGTCGGGGTCGAGCATGTACATCAACAGGGCGCCGGCGGCGGCGCCGCCCAGCCATTTGGCAAGTTCAAGCCCGGTGTCCGTCGTCGTCGTGCTTTGCGTCGGCAGTCGTTGCATGATGGTTGTCCTCCTTTGGTTGTCGTTGTTCGGCCGTCCGCGCATGCCAGGCGTCGGCCAGCAAGTCCTGTACTTCTTCGTCGCTGGTCTGGTCGAAGGCGTCGTACCACTGGCCCACGGAGCGGAACAGCGGCGGCGCCGACAGGCAGGCCAGCCGGTCGACCTCGCGCTCGAGGACGGCCAATGTTTGCGGCGGCGCCACCGGCACCGCCAGCACCAGCTTGGCCGGTCCCAGGCCGCGGGCGACGCGGATCGCCGCCAGCATGGTCGAGCCGGTGGCGACGCCGTCGTCGACCAGGATCGCCGTGCGTCCGGCCAGCGCCAGCGCTGCGCGCGCGCCGCGGTATGCGCGCTCGCGCCGCTGCAGTTCGGCCAGCTCGCGCTGCGTTACTGCCTCGACCTGCGCAGCGCTCACGCCCATCAGCCCGGGGACGCCCGGCTGCAGGACGCGTACGCCGCCGCTGCCGACCGCCCCGATGGCGTACTCCTCGTGCCCCGGCAATCCCAGCTTGCGTACCAGGAGAATATCGAGTTCGATCGCGAGCCGCTGTGCGATAGCGAACCCAACCGGGACGCCGCCGCGCGGCAGGGCCAGCACGATGGCATCTGCCCGCCCCGTGTACTCGCGCAGCTCCCGGGCCAGCAGCTTGCCGGCCTGGGTGCGGTCCTTGAAGCGGCGATGCTCGGCCATGCCTGCCGTACTACTGGATCGTCAGGCGTTTGGCGGCATTGCCCTGGCGCTTGGGCAGCGTGAGCGCCAGAATGCCGTTCTCTAACCGGGCTTCGGCAGCGGCATCGTCGACTTCGGACGGCAGCGTGAAGCTGCGCTGGTACCTGCGGGTCGAGCGTTCAGAATACACCACCTGTTCGCCCTGGCGCTGTTCGTTTGCCTGCTGACATTCTCCCTCGATGGTGACGCGCTGGCCGTCGATCGAGACCTTGACGTCGTCCTTCTTGACGCCAGGAAGTTCGGCATGGATTTCGAAGGTTTTTTCGGTCTCGCTGACGTCCAGGCGCGGCATCGCCAGGCCATCGTCCAGCATGCGCGCACCCTGGGCCAGCGGGGCGAAGAAGTCCTGGAACATGCTTTCGACCATGCGGCCGAACTGGTCTTCCATCGGGCCGCTGCGCAGGGTGGACAGCGGGCTGTTGCCTCTCCTTGTCAGGTTCATTTTGACCTCCCTAAGAGTGGATGAATCTACTCTTTTTATAGGGCGCTCGAATAACGATTTCAAGCGGTGCGGAGGCAAGTTTGATGCCCGCCAGCCGGCGGGCGTTTGGCGGGAATTCGCGCGGGGGAGGGCGCTCAGGCCAAGTTACGGGCGTGGAAGCGCAGGTGGTCTTCGACGAAGCTGGCGATGAAGTAATAGCCGTGGTCGTAGCCGGCGTGGCGGCGCAGTTCGAGCGGCTGGCCGGCGGCGCGGCAGGCTTCCTCGAAGGCTTCCGGATACAGCTGCTCGGCGAGGAACTTGTCGGCCAGGCCCTGGTCGACCAGGATGCCATTCGGGAACACGGCGCGTCCGGCATCCTTCATCAGCTCGCTTGCATCGTGGGCGCGCCAGGCCGTCTGGTCCGGGCCGAGATAGTTGCCGAAGGCCTTCTGGCCCCAGGGGCTGCGGATTGGTGCGGCGATCGGCGCAAAGGCCGACACCGAGCGGAACAGGTCCGGGTGGCGCAGCGCCAGCGTCAGCGCGCCATGGCCGCCCATCGAGTGGCCGAAGATGCCGACGCGCTGCGGATCGGCCGGCAGCAGGCCCAGCGCCAGCTCGCGCAATTCGAGGATGTAGCTCTCCATGCGGTAGTGGCGGGCCCAGGGCTCGGCGGTGGCGTCCAGATAGAAGCCGGCGCCGACGCCGAAGTCCCAGCTGTCGGCCTCGCCGGGGACGCCGGCGCCGCGCGGGCTGGTGTCGGGCGCGACCAGGATCACGCCCAGCTCGGCCGCGACGCGCTGGGCGCCGGCCTTGATCATGAAGGTCTCTTCGGTGCAGGTCAGGCCCGCTAGGTAGAACAGCACCGGCAGCCGCTTGCCCTCGGCATCCGGCGGCAGGTAGACGGAAAAGCGCATGGGCAGGCCGATGGCGCTGGAATCGTGCTGGTAGAAGCGCTGCAGGCCGCCGAAACAGGCGTGTTCGCTGAGCACTGTAGGTTGAGCAAGCTCGGTCATCTTTCTTCCCTCGTCAGGTGAGCAATTCCGCAAGTATGCCGTTTATGAAAGAACCGTGCACGGGCTGGTGTAGGGCGCCGAGGGCAAGGCGCAGCGGCGAAGACAGTGCGTTAGCACGGCGAGCCGGTGCAACGCGGCCATCGGCGTTCTACACCAGCCCGAAGGCGCCGAGCAGGGCGCCCGCCGCGAGAACCCACAGCAGATGCAGCCGGGTCCGCCAGATGACGAGGCCGGCAGCCACCGCCAGCAGCGCCAGCCGCCAGCCGGCGTCGACGTTCTGCACCACCGAGCTGCCGAGGATCCAGGCAGTCGACAGCAGCAGCGCGATCACCACCGGCGCCATGCCCTGCTTGAAGGCGCGTACCGCACGCAGTTCGCGGTTGCGGTGGCCCCAGCGCGCCGCCGTGTAGGTGATGATGGTGGAAGGCGTCATGATGCCGACCATGCTGACCAGCACGCCGAACAGCGCGGCGCCCGGGCTGCCGGCGTTCATGCCGACGTGCCAGCCCATCAGGGCAACGAACAGTACGTTGGGGCCGGGCGCGGCCTGGGCCAAGGCGATCGCGGTATTGAATTGATCCTGGCTCAGCCAGTGGTGCTGCTCGACCAGGAAGCGGTGCATCTCCGACGAGGTCGAGATCGCGCCGCCGATCGACATCAAGGACAGCAGCAGGAAGTGGCTGAACAGGCTCAGCCAGTCGGACCAGGCCAGCGCCAGGTGCAGGGTCGCGGGCGCCGCGCTCATGCCGCCAGCCTGCGCCAGGTCAGGACACAGCCGAGGCCGCCAAGGCCCAGCAAGACGTAGATGAGCGGACATTTCAGCAGCGCCACCATCACGAAGCCGAGCGCGGCGATTGCCACGCACCAGGACAGCGGCAGGGGACTGCGCTTCAGGGCCACGGCCAGCTTGAGGCCGGCGGCGCCGATCAGCCCTGCCGAGACGGCGGCCATGCCGCGCAGGGCGCCGGCCACCTGCGGGTTGTCGGCGAAGCGATCATGCAGCAGCGCCAGGCCCAGCACCAGCACCAACGGCAAGGCCAGCAGTCCGGCCAGCGCGGCCAGCGCCCCCGGCAGGCCGAAGTAGCGTCCACCTATCATCAGCGACAGGTTGACGACGTTCGGGCCGGGCATGATCTGGGCAACGGCCCAGTCTTCGATGAATTCTTCCTGGCTCAGCCAGCGCTTGCGCTCGACGAGCTCGCGCTGGACCACGGCCAGCACGCCGCCGAAGCCCTGCAGGGCCAGCCAGGTGAAGGAGAAAAAGAGATCGGGCAGGGACTGCGGACGGTGGGAGGAGGGAGTCATTGCACGATTTTATCGCGCCGCCCCCTCGCGTGTCCTACCGACCCTCAGCCGCCGCCGATGCCGCGCATCACGCGGCCGGTGCCCTCGCATTCCGGGCATTCCTTGCCGTCGTCGAGCTTGCCGCTGCCGCCGCAGGTTTCGCACAGGTCCTCGGCCGCGCCCGGGGTGCCCGGCTCGGCTTCGTCGCCCGGTTTCAGGTCCGGATCGGGAGTCGTGGTCATAGGGTCCTCGCTATTGGTGGTGACGGGACCATTCTAGGCCCGGCAGCGCGGAGACGGCGCACGCGGTCGCGCTGTGAGAGGGAAGTGCGAAATTCTTCTTGAATTAACGCGGCGCGCACCGATACTGGATGTGCGGCAAGCGGCCGCGATCGCTCAGACGGGGGAAAGCATGGACCAGATCCGCACCAGCCAGCGCCAGGACGCGCACCGACGCGACATCGTCGATACCGGCATCGCCTTGCAGCAGAGGTCCGGCACCGTGTCGGCCGTGGAATTTTTGCGCTCGCAGGACATTGCTGCGCCGGTCATCCAACGGGTGTTGGGCGAGCCTGAACGGCGCCGTTCTCCCGCTGCCTGAGCAGCTTTCCTGCAAGCCGTGGTTATGCACAAATTTTTCCTGTGTGCATCTTGCAAAAATATTTGAATCGTGCGTCACTTGACTTTGTAAACCATTGATTTTTTGGTCTTAACAAGCTGCACGTGCAATGGGCAAGTTGTTGAAACCCGCATCAATCCTTGCTTCGCGCATGTCAAGAGGGTGTTTTTCCACATGCTTGTCCACAGATTTTGTGGATATCTGAACAAGGCAGGGCGCGAGAAAGGCCTTGCCTGAATCTACTGGATAAATGTACAGTTCTGTCATCATCAGAACTGTCGTGCCATGCCAGATACCGTCGACCCCAGCGTTTCCGATCCCGCGCTCGCGGACCCGCATCGGGATCCCTACGCGTCCCTCAATCCCGAACAGCGTGCAGCGGTCGAGCACGACGTGGGAGCGCCGGCATCGCGGCCGCTGCTGGTCGTCGCCGGCGCCGGTTCGGGCAAGACGAACACGCTGGCGCACCGCGTCGCGCGCCTGATCCAGTCCGGCGCCGACCCGCAACGCATCTTATTATTGACGTTTTCGCGCCGCGCCGCCAACGAGATGGTGCAGCGCGCCGGCGGCGTCCTGCAGCGCGTCCTCGGCACCTCTGCCCAGGCCGTGGCTGCGCTGCCCTGGGCCGGCACCTTCCACGCCATCGGCGCGCGCCTGCTGCGCGAGTACGCGGGCCGGATCGGGCTCGAATCCTCGTTCACCATCCACGACCGCGCCGATTCCGAAGACCTGATGGGCATGGTACGCCAGGACATCGGCCTGACCGGCGGCCAAAAGCGCTTTCCGCTGAAAGGCACCTGCCTGGCGATCTACTCGCGCGTGGTGAACAGCCGCGATTCGCTGGCCGAGGTTCTGCAGTCGACCTTCCCCTGGTGCAGCGAGTGGGAAGAAGAGCTGAAACGCCTGTTCGGCGCCTACGTCGACGCCAAGCAGGAGCAGAACGTGCTCGACTACGACGACCTGCTGCTGTTCTGGTCCGAGATGGCATCCGATCCGGAACTCGGGCCGGAGCTGGGCGCACTGTTCGACCACGTGCTGGTCGACGAATACCAGGACACCAACCGCCTGCAGGCCGCCATCCTCCCGGGCATGAAGCCGGACGGACGCGGCGTGATGGTGGTCGGCGACGACGCCCAGTCCATCTATTCCTTCCGCGGCGCGACGGTGCGCAACATCCTCGACTTCCCGCAGGCCTTCTCGCAGCCGGCGCGCGTGATCACGCTGGACCGCAACTACCGCTCGACGCAGCCGATCCTGGACGCCTCGAACGCGGTGATCGCGGCCGCGCTCGAACGGCACGCGAAGACGCTGTGGACCGATAAAGCGTCGACGGCGAAGCCGCAGCTGGTCCTGATCCCGGACGAGGCCGAGCAGGCGCGCTGGGTCTGCAACCGCGTGCTGGAGCAGAGGGAAAGCGGAACGAAGCTGACCCAGCAGGCCGTGCTGTTCCGCGCCGCCAGCCACAGCGCCGCGCTGGAACTGGAGCTGGTGCGCCGGAACATCCCCTTCGTAAAATTCGGCGGCCTGAAATTCCTGGAGGCGGCCCACATCAAGGATATCCTGGCGGTGCTGCGCTTTGCCCAGAACCCGAGCGGGCGCCTGGCCGGTTTTCGCGTCGCCCAGCTGATCCCGGGTATCGGTCCGGCGACGGCGGCGCGCCTGCTGGATGCGGTGGGCGAGGCCGCCGAGCCGACTGCCGCCGTCGAAGCATTCGAAGCGCCGGCCCGCGCCCAGGGCGACTGGGAACCGTTCGTGGACTTGTTCCGCAGGCTGCGCACGCCCGGTCTGCGCTGGCCAATGGACATCGAGCTGGTGAAGAACTGGTATCTGCCGCATCTGGAACGCCTGTACGACGACGCCCCGGTGCGTGCGGCCGACCTCGAGCAGCTGGTGCAGCTGGCCGGCGGCTATGGCTCGCGCGAGAGCTTCCTGACCGAGCTGACCCTGGATCCGCCCGACGCCACCAGCGACCGCGCCGGCCCGCCGCTGCTCGACGAGGATTACCTGATCCTGTCGACCATCCATTCGGCCAAGGGCCAGGAATGGAAGTCGGTGCACGTGCTGAACGTGGTCGACGGCTGCATCCCGTCCGACATGGCCACCGGCAGTGCCGAGGACATCGAGGAAGAGCGGCGCCTGCTGTACGTGGCGATGACGCGCGCCAAGGAGCAGCTGCACCTGGTGCTGCCGAACCGCTTCTTCATCAAGCAGCAGGCGCAGATGGGCGACCGCCACGTGTACGCGCAGCGCAGCCGCTTCATCAGCCCGGCCATGCTCAAGCACTTCGAAGAGTGCAGCTGGGTGAACGCGGAGACGCCGCACAGCCGCAAGCCGATGCCGGACGAGGTCAGGATGCTGGTAAGAGAACGGGCAAGAAACGCGTGGAAATAGGGATGCATCGGGGGTAAGCCGAACGAGTTATCCCCCGTGTCCTACACTTGTAGGAATTTGCCGCATAGCCATATCCTGTGCAAAACAAGTGCTTGTGTAAGTCCTTGATTTGTATAGGCTTAAAATTTGCCTGTTGAACGGGCAATTTGTTGAAACCCGCATCAATACTGCGCTTCCGGCTTGTCAAGAGGCGCTTGTCCACACAGTTATCCACATTTCCTGTGGATATGAAAATAAAAGCTGAGGAATCAAGGATTTAGCACCTGATCTTGAGAAAGGTCTTAGCATTTTCGTAAGATCAATTCTTGCGCAATGTCACGGAACCAGTCTCAATACTTGCTGACAGAAAATTTCGCAGCAGGCGGTTCAATGAAAGAATATTTCATTAGCGCAAGGCTTCACGCAGCCGTTGGAGGGTGTCCAGCGCGCCTGCCGCGATGCCGACATCGCCTGGTTCAGGCACGTCCGGCTCGCGCGGATTGATGCGGATCAGCGGCGCGCCCCGGCTTTCGCACATGCGCCGCACCGAGGGCACGCCGCTGCCGGCGCCCAGTTCGATCACGACCAAGCGTCGGGTTTTCTTCAGCCAGGTCTCGAAACGGCCGTATTGCGCTTCGGTGCGCCATCCACCCAGCGGGCGTCGTTGAACATCAGGACGTTCGGCCGGGCCAGCGCGCCGCAGTGGGGGCAGCTAGGCAAGGGCGGACGCATCAGGCAGTCGGCCGGATCGATGTCGGGCTGCACGGCATCCGCCGGCCAGATCGCATCAACGCAGGGCCGGCTGCACTGCAGGTGATGGATGGAGCCGTGGCATTCGACCATGCGATCGTTTGCGAAGCCGGCGCGTCGGAACTGGCCGTCGACATTGCTGGTGAAGACGAAGGCGCCCTGCGCCAGCCTGGCGCCCAGCTCGCGCAGGATCGTAAAACCTTCATGCGGCACCGTGTCGCGGTAGAGCGCCAGGCGGTGACCGTAGAAGCCCCAGGCCAGCTCGGGATGCCGGGCGAAGCTGCGCGGGTTGGCGATCTCGACGAAACGGATGCCGAGTTTTGCCAGCGGCGGGTAGGCGCGCCAGAAGCCGTGGTCGCCGCGAAAGTCCGGCAGGCCGGAATCGACGCCGATGCCGGCACCGGCGCCGATCAGCAGGGCGTCTGCGGCACGCAGCAACGCGGCGGCGCGGGCGATGGCGGCGTCGAGAGCCTCAGTCACGGGCATCCCCGGCATCGATGCGCTGCTTCAGGTGATCGAGTTCGATCAGGAACCTTTCCGCCGCCACCACGGGCGGCCACGGCTCCCAGGGCCGGCAGCGGTAGCGTTCCGCCAGCGGATCTTCTTCCAGCACGGCGGCGCGGATCTTCAGGGTATTCCAGACTTCCTCTTCCTTCCAGCCGACCACGTGCACGGCTTCGGTGGCGGCGGCCAGGCGGTCGGCCTGCTTGTGCTTCGCATGTTCGGCGGGCGTCCAGGCCGGCAGGCCATAGCGCAGGAAGACCATCTGCTCCAGGCGCTGCGTCAGTTCCCTGAAGCCTTCGCCCAGGAAGGGTTTCAAGGGCGAGACGGCGTCGAAGCCGAGCAGGCCTTCCTCGGCATCGTGCAGCAGTTCGCGCAGCTCGACCACCGGCGCCAGCGGCACGTCGGAGGCGGCGCGGCGCAGCAGCATCACGCAGATCGAATGCTGGGCCACGGACAGCGGCAGCGGCCAGGCCGAGTGGCCGCCCCAGCGGTAGGTGCGGGCCAGACCGAGTGCCAGGTCGGCATCGTCCCAGTCGAAAGGGGTAGGATTGAGCAGGTCGAGGCGCTTGCCGGATGGCATGCGAACCCAGGCGCGTATCGTCATCCGGGAATTCTACATTGATATGGCTGAACACCCGCGGCCGCGCCGACACTACACTGGTTTGCTGTGCGGACCTTGGGAGGACGGATGAGCGAACATTCACGAGGTGCGGCTGGCCGGCGGATCGATTGCGACGTACTGGTGGTAGGCGGCGGCATCAACGGCGCCGGCATCGCGCGCGACGCCAGCGGGCGCGGCCTGCGCGTGGTCTTGTGCGAAAAGGACGACCTGGCCCAGCACACGTCCTCGGCGTCCAGCAAGCTGATACACGGGGGACTACGCTACCTGGAGCAGTACCACTTCGGCCTGGTGCGCAAGGCGCTGGCCGAGCGCGAAGTGCTGCTGAAGAGCGGTCCGCACATCATGCGCCCGCTGCGTTTCGTGATGCCGCATGCAAGGGGCGCCGGCATGCGGCCGGCCTGGATGATCCGCGCCGGCCTGTTCCTCTACGATCACCTGGCGCGCCGCGATTTCCTGCCCGGTTCCGAGGCGCTGTCGCTGCCGGACCACCCGGCAGGCCGCCCGCTGCAGCCGCATTTCACCCGCGGCTTTGCCTATTCCGACGCCTGGGTCGACGATGCGCGGCTGGTGGTGCTGGCCGCCGTCGACGCCCGCGAACGCGGCGCCAGCATCCTGACCCGCACTCGCTGCACGCAGCTGGCACGCGAACCGCAGCGCTGGGTCGCCACCCTGCAGGGCGCCGACGAAAGCCTGCGCGTGCATGCGCGCTGCGTGGTGAACGCGGCGGGGCCGTGGGCGGCGGACTTCCTCGGCCTGGCCAGCGTCAAGGGCAAGGCGGCGCGCGCGCTGCGCCTGGTGAAGGGCAGCCACATCGTGGTGCCGCGCCTGTTCGCGCACGACAGCGCCTATATATTGCAGCAGCCGGACGGCCGCATCGTGTTCGCGATTCCCTACGAAGGGCAGTTCACGCTGGTCGGCACCACCGACGTCGATTACCAGGGCGACCTCGACCGGGTCGCGATCGGCGATGCCGAACTCGATTACCTGTGCGAGGCCGTCAACCGCGCGTTCGCGCAGCGGATCGGTGTCAAGGACGTGGTGTGGAGCTATGCCGGCGTGCGGCCGCTGATCGGCGAGGAGGGGGCCAGCGCATCGGGCGCCAGCCGCGACTACCGCCTCGAGACCGACCGCGAGGGCGCGCCGCTGCTGTCGGTCTTCGGCGGCAAGGTCACGACCTTCCGCAAGCTGGCCGAGCAGGCGGTCGACTGGATCGCACCGGCGCTGGGGCGGCGCGTGCCCGGCTGGACGGATAGAGCCTGCCTGCCGGGCGGCGACCTGTTCGGGCGCCAGCCCAGCGCGCGCGGGGTGCAGGAGTTCGAGGCCTGGACCCGTACCCGCCAGCAGCAGTATGCGGCGCTGCCGCCGGCGCTGGTGGCCCGCTATGCGCGCGCCTACGGCACCCGGCTCGGCACCATGCTGGGCCATTGCCGCAGCCGCGCCGAGCTGGGCGAGGAGATCGTGCCGGGATTGTTCGAAGTGGAAGCCGACTGGCTGGTCAAGCAGGAATGGGCGCAGACCGCGGACGACATCCTGTGGCGCCGTACCAAGCTGGGACTGCACCTGCAGCCCCAGGCCCGGCTTGAAGCCACGCGCCGGCTGGATGACTGGCTCACGGCGTGGGCGGCAAGGCGGGGCGCGTCGGCGCCCGCCGCCGTCTTGCGGGCACTGGAGTGATCAGCCGCCGTTCTGCTTCAACCAGGCGTCGATCTCGGGGAGCCGCGCCGCATTCGTCTTGATGCGGTCCTGGATCGCCGCAATCGCCGCCTCGACGTCGCCGCGCGAGCTGGCCGCCAGGCTGGCCTGGGCATAGCCCTTCAGCTTGTCGATCGTCGCCGGATTCGAGGAGCCCATGGCCAGGCGCGCAAAGTAGCGGCTGCGCGAGCTGGCGTCGACGCGCTCGTTGATCTTCGCGGTGTTGGCCAGCGCGAAGTCGAGCGCCATGTCCGGATAGCGCTGGGCCACCGCCGAGATCATCGCCGCGCTGTTGGTCAGGCCCGGCTCGTCCGTGAGCGCCAGCTGCAGCGCGCGTTCGGCCAGCGCCTTGTTCTCGGTGGTGGCGAGCAGCACGTACAGGTGGTCGCGCAGCAGCGGGGTGGTCTCCGCGCGGGCGCGGGTGCGCAGGTCGTCCCAGGTGGCGGCATCGGCGTGCTGGGCGACCACCGCCAGCACGGTCTTGCGCAGCGGGCCCGGCACCGCGGATGGGTCCTTGTCCATGGCGGCGTAGCGGCGGCGCGCTTCGCCGATGACGGTGGCGTCGCCCAGTTCGCTCAGGGTGCCGATCAGCTGCTCGCGCAGGTTGGCGATGGCGGACGCCTCGCCGCTGCGCGCTTCCCAGCCGGCCTGCGCCATCACCGGCGCTAGACGGGCGACCGCGAAGCTGCTCAGGCGCTGCTGGCCCGCCTGGTCATTCTGGAAGCGCCAGTGCAAACCCTCGAACAAGCCGGCGATGCGGCTCCAGACCTGCGGGTCGGCGCTGACCGGCGCAGACTTGACCAAATCCAGCACGTTCGATGCAGGCTGCAGGCCGGCCAGGCCCAGCGACTGGCTGTCCGACAGCAGGCCGATCTGGTCGATCGGCGCCAGCGTCGCGAAGGCCTGCGCCAATTGCGCGAATTCCTTGGGCGCGTACAGGGTGCGGTAGTAGCCGCTCTGGCCGGCGTTGACGATCACGGCGCCGCAGCCCGGCAGCGTAATCGTGCCCTTACCGCCGGCGACCAGCGTCGAGGCCTGCTTGGCATTCCCCGCGACCTGCGCGATCACCGGCACGCGCCAGGCCAGCGGCTTCTTCTCGGGCCGGTCGCGCGAGAATTCGCCCTGCGTCAGCGGCACCGCGGTCGAACCATTCCTGCACACCGGTTCGCCGACGCGGATCAGCGGCACGCCCGGCTGCAGCGTGAAGTCGTGGGCGATCGCCGTCACCGGCTTGCCGGCGGCCTTTTCGATCTGCTTCCACAAGTCGTCGGACACGGTATTGCCGTAGGCGTGGGCTTTCATGTAGCTGCGCACGCCGCTGCGCCAGGCGTTCTCGCCCACATACGCTTCGAGCATGCGGATCACTGCCTCGCCCTTCTGGTAGGTGATTTCGTCGAAGGCCTGGTTGGCCTGTTCGACGGTCTCGATGTGCTGGACCACCGGGTGGGTGGTGGCGACGGAATCGCGCTGCATGGCGCCGTCGCGGCTGCCGACCGCGCCCAGGCGGGTATTCCATTCCGGGTGCAGGCGCGCGGTCATGCGGCTTTCCATCCACGAGGCGAAACCTTCGTTCAGCCACAGGTCGTCCCACCAGCGCATCGTGACCAGGTCGCCGAACCATTGATGCGCCATCTCGTGCGCGGCGGTGGCGAAGATCTCCTGGCGGTCGTGCTGGGTCGAGCTGGCCGGGTCGAACAGCAGCGCGTATTCGAAGGTGAAGATCGCGCCCCAGTTTTCCATCGCGCCGAAGAACTGGCTGCGGCCGGCGCCGGCGATGTTGTCGAGCTTGGGCAGCGGGTAGCGCACGCCGAAGTAATCGTTGTACTCGCGCAGGATGTCCTTCGAGGAGTCCAGCGCGAACTTGGCCTGGTCGATCGCGCCGCGGCGCGTGACCACGCCGATCTCGGTGCCTTCGGCCTTGACGGTGGCGCGTTCGAAGTCGCCCAGCGCGAAGAACAGCAGGTAGGTCGACATCTTCGGCGTCTTCGCGAACGTCACCTTCTGACGGCCGTCCGGCAGCGTGCTGGTGCTCGCGGCCGGCATGTTACTGACCGCCATCTGGCCGGCCGGGATCGTCACGTCCAGCGAGAAGCTCGCCTTGTAGGCCGGCTCGTCCCAGGACGGGATCATGCGGCGCGCGTCCGAGTTCTCGAACTGGGTGTAGAGGGCGCGCTGCTGCTTGCCGTCCTTCCCGGGGTAATCCAGCGAGAACAGGCCGACCGCCTGGGTGCCGATCGCGCCGCTGTAGTCCAGGGTCAGCTTGTAGAGGCCGGGGGCGAGCGGCTTGTCGACGCTGAAGGTGGCGGTCTGCGCGGCGGCGTCGACGCTGGCCTTGGCGCCCTGGGCGCCGCTGCTGCCGCTGCCGCCGAATGGCGCGACGCTGGCGCTGTCGAAGCGCAGGTCGGCCGCATTCAGCGTGATGCTGCTGGTGCCCTTGGTGACGCTGATGGTGATGACGGCTTTGGCAGTGAAGCGCCCGCTGGCCGCGTCCGGCGTCAGGGAGATGTCGTAGTGGCTAGGGATGACGCCGCGCGGCAGCTGGGTCGTGGCCTCCTGGGCCGCGGCTGCTTTGGGCGCCGCGGCGGCGTGCTGGAGGGGAAATGCCGCGAACGCGAGGGCGACGGCGGCGGAGATCAGGCTGCGATGCATGGCGGTCCTATCTTGTATGTATGTCGTGCTTGCCGTGCAAAATGGGCAAGGCCAGCCTGCGAATCTACGGTCAAAGATGCAAGGCTGTCAATCTGTACAGGTCCTGCGCTATCATCGTCAGTACAACCATCAAGGAGACCCCGCATGAAGCTTTACACCAGCCACCGCACCCCGAACCCGCGCCGCGTGCTCATGTTCATCGCCGAAAAGGGCATCGCCGGCATCGAGCTGGTGCCGGTCGATCTGTTCAAGGGCGAGCACAGAAGCGGGGACTTCACCGGCATGAATCCGATGGCGCAGATCCCGGTGCTGGAGCTGGACGACGGCCGCCAGCTGGCGGAGACGCGCGCGATCTGCACCTACCTGGAGGGCCTGTATCCGCAGCAGAACCTGATGGGCGAAGGCTTCGAGGAGCGCGCCTTCATCGAGATGGCCGACCGCCGCGCCGAACTGCAGCTGTTCCTGAAGATCGCCAACTGCATCCGCCACACGCATCCGGGCCTGGCGCCGCTGGAGCAGCCGCAGTTCGCGGATTTCGGTTCGGAGCAGGGGAAGAAGATGCGCGACACGGCGCGCTGGCTTGACGGCGTGCTGGCACGCCAGGGATACGTGGCCGGCGACCGCTTCACGATCGCCGACATCACGGCATTCTGCGCGCTGGAGTTCGCGCGCGGCTTGATGAAGTTCCGGCCGGGCGAGGAGGGCTTCGGCCACCTGCAGGCCTGGCGCGACCGGATCGCCGAGCGGCCGAGCGCGCAGGTGGTCTGACAGGTTGGATTAACCTACCCGCTTGTACCAGGGGCGGTCCCCCGCGATCGCCTGGTAGGTGTTGGCGTGGGCATCCGCCACCGACATGTGCTGGTCGAGGCACAGCACGCCGAAGCGCGCCAGGCTGTCGTGGAACAGGCGCAGCACGCGCTGGCGCAGCACCGGTCCGAAGTCCGTCAGCGCGTGGCAGCAGAGGATGGCCTGGAATTCGTTGAACGAGGCATCCGTCACCAGGCTGTACTGCGACCAGGTGATGCGGCGGCGCAGGTCCGCGCGCAGGCGTGCGCACCGGCCGTTCTCGCCGTCCTCGATCTCGAAGAAATCCAGCAGCTTGCCGCGTCCGCCGCTATCGACGTGGCGCTGCTGCGCTTCCTCCACCTCGGCCAGCGGCAGACAGGCATCCTGCATCGCCGCCACCATCTCCTCGTTGGCGAGGGTGGCATGGATGTCGAGCTTGCCCAGCACGCCTTCCTCGGCCAGCACGATCGCCAGCGTCCAGGCTTCGCCGACACCCCCGCATTCGGCAAGCCAGACCCGCGGCACGGGCCAGCCGCGCAGCGACGGCGCCAGCACCCCGCGCAGCCTTGCCGCGTGGCCGACACAGTCGAACAGCGGCGCAGGGGGCACCGACAGCGTGCGCAGCAGTGTTGACGCCGCCTTCGGATCGTGCAGCGCCCGCTCCTGCAGCCCGGACAGCGTGGCTGCGCCGCCTTCGCGCATGGCCTGGTTCAGCTTGGCCCGCAGGGCTGCGCGGTCATAGGCTCGGAAGTCGTAGCCGAAGCGCTGGAAGATCGCTTCCAGCAGCAGCTCCGTTTCCAGCTCCTCGATCGCGAGCCCGGCGGCCAGTCCGGTCCAGGCGTTCAATGCAGCCACACTCGCATCATCGACAGCAGCTGGGCCACATCGACCGGCTTGGTGATGTAGTCCGACGCGCCGGCGGCGATGCACTTGTCGCGGTCGCCCTTCATCGCTTTCGCGGTCAGGGTGATGATCGGCAGCGACTTGAACTTCGGGATGCGGCGGATCGCCCGCATCGTGTCGTAGCCATCCATCTCCGGCATCATGATGTCCATCAGGACGATCTCGATGCTCGGGTCCTTCTCCAGCACCTCGATGCCGTCGCGGCCGTTCTCGGCGAATAATACCTGCATCTGCTGGCGCTCCAGCAGGGAGGACAAGGCAAAAATATTGCGCAAATCATCGTCGACAATCAGCACCTTGCGTCCGGCGAGGCCGCCGTCGGCCGCGTGGATCTCTTCCAGGATGCGGCGCTGCAGGTCCGGCAGGCTGGCGTGCGAACGGTGCAGGAACAGCGCCGTCTCGTCCAGCAGGCGCTCCGGCGAGCGGGCGTCCTTCATCACGATGGTCTTGGCGTAGCGCTTGAGCTTCGTGACTTCCTTGCGGCCCAGTTCCGCCGCCGTGTAGATCACGATCGGCAGGTCGCGGAGTAGCGGCTGCTTGCCGATCTGGTCGAGCAGGTCGAAGCCCGAGATGTCCGGCAGGGTCAGGTCCAGCACCATGCAGTCGAAGTGCTGGCCGGCCAGCGCTTCCATCGCCGCCGCGCCGGTTTCCACCGTCACGATGCGCACGTCGGAATCGCCGATCAGGCCGATGATCGATTCGCGCTGGGCCATGTCGTCCTCGACCACCAGCAGCGAACGCTTGCCGCCCATCAGGAACTTCTGGATGCGCGTGAATTCCTCCTGCAGCATCTCGCGGCTGACCGGCTTGTTGATGTAGCTGATCGCACCCGAGCGCAGCGAGCGCTCGCGTTCGCGCATGGCCGACATCACGTGCACCGGAATGTGGCGGGTGCCCGGGTCGCGCTTCAGGCGCTCCAGCACGGTCAGGCCGTCGATGTCGGGCAGGTCGATGTCCAGCAGGATCGCGGCCGGCTGGAAGTCGCGCGCCAGCGACAGCGCCGAGTCGCCGCGGTGGGTCACGATGCCCTTGAAGTTCTTCTCGCGGGCGAAGTCGAGCAGGGTCTTGGCGAAGCGCTCGTCATCCTCGACGATCAGCACCGAGGGGTCGCCCGGCACGATCAGGCCGCGGTCGTCCAGCATGCTGGCATATTCGACCAGGCCGGTGTTCGGGTCCGGCATGGCGACCGCGGTGCCGACTGCGGTGGCGGTATCGGTCGACACCTCCAGCAGCATGGCCGGGGCCGGGCTCGGCAACGGTGCGGGCTGGTGATGCGGCGGGGCCAGGCGCGCCGGCTGCGGCTGGCGGGTCTGTTCGTAGTTGATGAAGCCGGCGCGGTTGTACGGCAGGTAGAGCGTGAAGGTCGAGCCGATGTTGACCGTCGATTCGACGCGGATCTCGCCGCCCAGCAGGCGCGCCAGTTCGCGCGAGATCGACAGGCCCAGGCCGGTGCCGCCGTATTTTCGGGCGGTCGAGCCGTCGGCCTGCTGGAAGGCTTCGAAGATCAGCTGCAGCTTGTCGCCCGGGATGCCGACGCCGGTATCGCTGACCGAGAAGGCCAGCACCGCGTCCGCATGCAGCAGGTGCGGGTGGTCGGCGGTCCAGCCGCTGGTCACCAGGCTGATGTTCAGCGAGACCTGGCCGTGGCTGGTGAACTTGAACGCGTTCGAGAGCAGGTTTTTGAGAACTTGCTGCAGGCGCGTGGTGTCCGTCATCAGCGCGGTCGGCAGGTTGTCCGCCAGGTCGACCTGGAAGCCGAGATGCTTGGCTTCGGCCATGTGGCGGAAGGTGCGGTCGACGTAGTTGCGCAGCGCCGAGAAGCGGTACTCGGACACGTCCAGCGTGACGGTACCGGATTCGATCTTCGACAGGTCCAGAATGTCGTTAATCAGGGTCAGCAGGTCGGAGCCGGAGCCGTGGATGGTCTTCGCGAATTCCACCTGCTTGTTCGACAGGTTGCCCTCGGGGTTATCCGAAAGCTGCTGTGCCAGGATCAGCAGCGAGTTCAAAGGCGTACGCAGTTCGTGCGACATGTTCGCCAGGAACTCGGACTTGTACTTCGAGGACAGCGCCAGCTGGGTCGCCTTTTCTTCCAGCGCCAGCTTGGCCTGTTCCACCTCGCGGTTCTTGCGTTCCACCTCGATGTTCTGCTCGGACAGCAGGCGCGCCTTTTCCGCCAGTTCCTGGTTGGTCTGCTGGAGCTCCTGCGCCAGCGACTGCGACTGGGTCAGCAGCGATTCGGTACGGCTGTTCGCCTCGATGGTGTTCAGCACCACGCCGATCGATTCCATCAGCTGGTCGAGGAAGGACAGGTGGGTCTCGGTGAAGCGGTCCAGCGACGCGATCTCGATGACCGCCTTGACCTGCTGTTCGAACAGGATAGGCAGCACCACGATGTTGGTCGGCGGCGCCGCGCCCAGGCCCGACGACACCTGGATGTAGTCGCGCGGGACGTCGGTCAGCCAGATGCGGGTCTTTTCGAGCGCGCACTGGCCCACCAGGCCTTCGCCCGGCAGGAAGGAAGTCGGCAGCTTGCGGCTGGAACGGTAGCCGTAGGAGGCGATCAGGCGCAGGCGCGCGTCGTTGCCCTCCGAGTCCATCATGTAGAACACGCCGTGGTGGGCGGTAATCAGCGGCGCCAGTTCGGACAGGATCAGCTTGGTCACGGCCTGCAGGTCGCGCTGGCCCTGCAGCAGTCGGGTGAAGCGCGCCAGGTTGGTCTTCAGCCAGTCCTGCTGTGCGTTCTTCTGCGTGGTCTCCTTCAGGTTACGGATCATCTCGTTGATGTTGTCCTTCAGGTAGGACATCTCACCACGGGCTTCCACCTGAATCGAACGCGAAAGGTCGCCACGCGTCACCGCCGTCGCCACCTCACCGATCGCACGCATCTGGTTGGTCAGGTTTGCCGCCAGCTGGTTCACGTTCTCGGTCAAGTCCTTCCAGGTACCTGCCACACCGGACACGTTTGCCTGGCCGCCCAGCTTACCCTCGGTACCCACCTCACGGGCGACGCGTGTCACCTCGGATGCGAACGAGGACAGCTGGTCCACCATCACATTGATGGTGTCCTTCAGTTCCAGAATCTCGCCCTTCACGTCCACGGTAATCTTCTTGGACAAGTCACCGCGCGCCACCGCGGTCGTCACCGCCGCGATGTTACGCACCTGGCCCGTCAGGTTCGAGGCCATGAAGTTCACGTTGTCGGTCAAGTCCTTCCAGGTGCCGCCGACGCCCGGCACGTAGGCCTGGCCGCCCAGCTTACCCTCGGTACCCACCTCACGCGCGACGCGCGTCACCTCGGATGCGAAGGAGGACAGCTGGTCCACCATGACGTTAATCGTGTTCTTCAGTTCGAGAATCTCGCCCTTCACGTCCACGGTAATCTTCTTGGACAGGTCGCCGTTCGCCACCGCGGTCGTCACGTCCGCAATGTTACGCACCTGGCCGGTCAGGTTACCCGCCATCGAGTTCACGCCGTCGGTCAAGTCCTTCCAGGTGCCTGCAACGCCGGGCACGTTCGCCTGGCCGCCCAGACGGCCTTCGGTACCCACCTCACGCGCCACGCGGGTCACCTCGGATGCGAAGGAGTTCAGCTGGTCGACCATCACGTTGATGGTGTTCTTCAGTTCGAGAATCTCGCCCTTCACGTCCACGGTAATCTTCTTGGACAAGTCGCCGTTCGCCACCGCGGTCGTCACGTCCGCAATGTTACGCACCTGGCCGGTCAGGTTACCCGCCATCGAGTTCACCGAGTCCGTCAAGTCCTTCCAGGTACCCGCGACGCCCTTCACCTGCGCCTGGCCGCCCAGCTTGCCCTCGGTACCCACCTCACGGGCGACGCGGGTCACCTCGGATGCGAACGAGGACAGCTGGTCCACCATGACGTTAATCGTGTTCTTCAGTTCGAGAATCTCGCCCTTCACGTCCACGGTAATCTTCTTGGACAGGTCGCCGTTCGCCACCGCGGTCGTCACCGCCGCGATGTTACGCACCTGGCCCGTCAGGTTCGACGCCATGAAGTTCACGTTATCGGTCAAATCCTTCCAGGTGCCGCCGACGCCCGGCACGTAGGCCTGGCCGCCCAGCTTGCCCTCGGTACCCACCTCACGCGCCACACGCGTCACCTCGGATGCGAAGGAACGCAGCTGGTCCACCATGACGTTGATGGTGTCCTTCAGCTGCAGGATCTCGCCGCGCACGTCCACGGTAATCTTCTTCGACAAGTCGCCGTTCGCCACCGCGGTGGTCACTTCCGCGATGTTACGCACCTGCGAGGTCAGGTTACCCGCCATCGAGTTCACCGAGTCGGTCAAGTCCTTCCAGGTACCCGCGACGCCCGGCACGTAAGCCTGGCCGCCCAGCTTGCCCTCTGTACCCACCTCACGCGCCACACGGGTCACCTCGGAGGAGAAGGAAGACAGCTGTTCCACCATCGTGTTCGCGGTGGTCGCCGCGCGCAGGTACTGGCCCTTCAGCGGGTGTCCGTCCACCTCGAGCGCCATGGTCTGGGACAGGTCGCCTTTTGCCACCGCGCCGATGACGCGCGCCATTTCGGTGGTCGGGCGCACCAGGTCGTCGATCAGGGTGTTGACCGAGCTGATGATGGTCGACCAGCCGCCGACCACGCCCGGCACGTCCGCGCGCTGGGTCAGGTGACCCTCGCGGCCGACGACGCGTGACACCTCCGTCACCGTCTCGACCATTTTCTGTTTGGTTTCGATGATGTCGTTCAGGGTGTCGGCGATCTTGCCGGAAACACCGGTCCAGTCGGAGGGCATGCGCACCGAGAAGTCGCCTTTTTTCAGCGCCATCAGCGTCGAAAGCAGCAGCTTGACATCCAGCTGTTCAGCCATGTCAGTCATGTTATTCATTGACGAGGGTTCCTCGAGGTAGAGAAGGAGTAGAGCGGACAGCCACGTATTGTTAAATCTCAGAAAGACGTAAAGATACTCTTGTGTATGGTCAAGTCAAGCATCAGCCGAGCATAAACACAAGTGTGTGACATGGGTGTCATAAACTTGCATTTTTGCAATTTACGTTAGACAATCCGCGCGAGGATAGCTGATCCATAAAACAGGCGGCGCACGATTGACTCGGCCGTCAATACGTCTGTTGTAGCAAGACGACAACTCTTTGTTCGGTTTGTCGACCGCAAAGATGATTAAAAGAATAATTTTCCGTGCTTTTTGGTTACAACTCAACTAGCATACGGATGTTACAGAACAGGTTGCCACACTAATAACAGCGCGGGGTTAACATGATGACCGTCGAACTAGACGAGCTGATGCATTGCGACACGGCGTCGAGCTGGGGAGAAGCGCTGTTTTCCCTGGGCCGGCACTACGGTTTCGACAAGGTCTTGTTCGCGATGTCGGGCTCGCGCCATGCGCGCCTCGAGCACGCTTTCTTCCAGACGAATTATCCGCGTCAGTGGCGCGAGCGCTATGAAGCCGAGCGCCTGGCCTATGTCGATCCGCTGGTCAGCCATTGCCTGTCGAGCACGCTGCCCCTGGTGTGGCAGGCCGAGACTTTCCGCAGTCCGGCGCAGCGCGCCATGTATGACGATGGATGCGCGCACGGCATCCGCGCGGGCGTGAGTTTTCCGATCCACGGGCCGAACGGCGAGTTCGGCATGCTCTGCTTTGCCTGCGATCCGGAAGCGGCGCGGTCCGTGTTCAAATCGAATTTTGCGGGGGATGTGGCGCCGCTGCTGCCCGAACTGGCGCTGGTGCGCGACCATTCTTTTGCCTCGGGGGTGCGCTTCTGCCCGCCGGCCACGCACGAAGCTGCGCCACGGCTGACGCCGCGCGAGCTCGAAGTGCTGAACTGGGTAATGGTGGGGAAATCTTCGTGGGAGATTTCAAAGATTACCGGCTGCTCCGAGGCGACGGTGAACTTCCATATGGGCAATATTCGCCAGAAATTCAACGTCAACACCCGGCAGCAGGCGGTTGTGCGCGCGATCTCGCTGGGGCTGATTACCCCAGAAGATCACCATCGTTGAGTTTGCCGTTCACGTACAGCTTCAGCAGCAGGGCCACCGGCGCAGGAATCGCCAGGCCCGTCTCGAAGCGGCTGCCGCTCGATTGCGTCACGCCGAAGCGCCCCCAGAATTTCTCCTGACTTTCCCGTTTGCTGATGCGGTACTTTTTCAGTTCGCTGACGGTTGGAGCCAGCGCTGCCTGGAATTTTGCATTGACCGCCTCGGGCTCCCGCAGGCTTGCTTCGGTAACGAAATCATTAGCCATCGCCGCTCCTCCTTAGTAAGGGTTGTAAAGATGTGTGGAAGACAAGTATTCCATGCATCATTCATCCGGCGACCTAGCAATATTGATAGTTCCTGCAGGAACTCCCCCTAGAGAGAGGGTAAGTGTTGCTTCGCTAGTTGAGCTAGCGCAAACCTCCTGATTTCGGGGTTGATTTTCCGGCCAATTCTTGCCAGAGGAACGTATAGGTCAAGGCCCACATGCTTGCGGTCTGCTCATTGTTGGCCGCGCCGGCATGTCCGCCCTCGGTGTTTTCCCAATACAGCACCGCGTGTTCCTGGGCCCGCATCAGGGCTGCCATCTTGCGCGCATGGCCCGGATGGACTCGGTCGTCGCGGGTCGAGGTCGTGAACAGCACGCGCGGGTAGCGCCGGTCCTGCGACACCTGGTGGTAAGGCGAGTACTTGCCGATGTACGCCCATTCTTCCGGATCGTCGGGGTCGCCATACTCGCCCATCCAGGACGCGCCGGCCAGCAGCTGGTGGTAGCGGCGCATGTCCAGCAGCGGGACCTGGCAGACCACGGCCCCGAACAGGTCCGGCCGCTGGGTCAGCGCGGCGCCCACCAGAAGGCCGCCATTACTGCCGCCCATGATGCCCAGGTGGTCCGGACTGGTGAGCTGGCGCGCGATCAGGTCTTCGGCCACGGCCAGGAAATCGTCGAAGGCGTTCTGGCGCCCGTGCTTCAGCGCGGCCTGGTGCCAGCGCGGGCCGAATTCGCCGCCGCCGCGGATATTGGCCAGCACGTACACGCCGCCGCGCGCCAGCCAGGCTTCGCCGGTGACGCCGCTGTAGAAGGGCGTGAGCGAGACCTCGAAGCCGCCGTAGCCGTACAGCAGGGTCGGATTCGCGCCGTTCATCTGCGTGTCCTTGTGCATCACCACGAAGTAGGGGATGCGTGCACCGTCTTTCGAGGCCGCCTCGAACTGGCCGACCGTGTAGGGGCTGGCGTCGAAAAAGGCCGGCATCGATTTCAGCAGCTCGCGCTCGTCGCTGCCGGTGTGCGCCAGGTAGAGCGAGCTCGGGGTCAGGAAATCGGTCACGGTCAGGAAGTACTCGTTCGATGCGATCTCGTCGACGCCCGACACGCCCAGCGCGCCCATGCCCGGCGCGGCCACCTCGCGCCGCTGCCAGGCGCCATCGATGTGGCGCAGTTCGACGATGCGGTTCTTGACCTTGTCCAGCACCGTCAGCAGGACCGCGTCGCGGGTGACGCCGATGCCGTCCAGCGAGGTCGTGTCGCTGGGCGTGAACAGCGCCTGGAAGTCGCGCCCGCCCGCCATGAAGCGCGCGAAATCGATGGCCAGCAGCGCGCCTTGCGGCCAGCGTGTGCCCTCGAGCTCCCAGTTCGAGCGCAGCTGCACCAGCAGCTGGTCGCGCACCGTGAAGGTATCGGCATCCCCAGGCTTGTCGACCCGGGTGAGGGCGCCGCTGGTGGGGTCGCGCACGAACAGTTCGCTGCTGTAGAAGCCGATCTGGCGCTGCACGAACTGGTGCTCGTGGCCGGGCGTGTAGTCGTACCAGCCGGATGCCGACAGGTCGTCCTCTTGCGCTTCGTAGACCGGGCGCGCGTCGATCAGCGGCGTGCCGCGCCGCCATTCCTTGACCACGCGCGGATAGCCGGAGCTGGTCATCGAGCCGGGGCCGAAATCGGTGGCCACGAACACGCTGTCGCGGTCGATCCAGCTGGCGCCGCCCTTCGCTTCGGGCAGGATGAAGCCGTCGGCGACGAAGGCCAGGCTGTCGAGGTCGAATTCGCGCACCACGTGGGCATCGCCGCCGCCGCGCGACAGCGAGACTAGGCAGCGCCCGCCGCGCGGCTTGAGGAAGGATGCGCCGGCCCAGACCCAGTTCTCTCCCTCGTCGCGGGCCAGGCGGTCGAGGTCGAGCACCGTCTCCCACTGCGGCGCGGGCTTGCGGTATTCGTCCATCGTGGTGCGACGCCAGATGCCGCGCTCATGCTCGGCGTCGCGCCAGAAATTGTAGTAGCGGCCTTCGTACAGGCCCACATACGGGATGCGGTCCTTCGAATCGAGGATGGTCTTGAGGCGCGTGCGCAGCGCCGTGTAGCCGGGGGCCGCCGTCAGCTCGGCCTCGGTTTCGGCATTGCGTTCGGCTACCCAGCCGAGCGCCTGTTCGGAGGCGACGTCCTCCAGCCAGAGATACGGGTCCTGTTCCATCGTGTGCATGCGTGTTCCTTATTGCCGGGCTCTCGCCATTTCGGGCCGATTGCGTAATACTAGCAATTATCCAAAATCTTGCCGCACGACCAGACGACATGCCAGAAGCAAGCACGCGCAACATGGGGAAGACCGTCGGCGCCAGCGGCCCGGTGCGCATTGCCCTGTGGGGTGGCGGATTGTGGCTGGCGCTGCTGGTGGGGGCGGCGCTGCATCTGGGCGCCTCGCGCACCGTCGACGACGAAGCCCGGCGCCGTTTCGACAGCATCGCCCAGGGTGCGCGCCAGCGGCTCGACGGCGCCGTGCAGTCCTACGCCCAGGTGGTGCGCAACCTGGCGGGCCTGTTCAACGCCAACGGCGGCGAGGTCTCGCGCCTGCAGTTCCACCGCTACGTCGCATCGCTGGACGTGCCCACCCATTTTCCGGCCATCGGATCGCTCAACTACGGCGCCTGGGTCCCGGATGCGGGGCGCGACGCCTTCGTGGCCGCGGTGCGGTCCGACCGCAGCCTTGATCCGCGCGGGTATCCCGGCTTCGACATCCAGCCGCCGGGCCGGCGGCCGTCCTACCTGGTGCTCACCTATCTGGAGCCGATGACCGCGCCGCGGCTCGGCATCGACATGATGGCGAACGGACCTTCGGTGGCGCGCGCACTGGAGGAAGCGCGCGACCGCGCGGCGCTGCTGGCCTCCGCCAGGCCGATGAAGCTTGCCGTCCCGCGCCCGGTTCTCGTCATGACCCTGCGCTTCCCGGTCTACCGCGGCGGCGCCGTGCCGGACACCGTCGAGGCGCGCCGCGCCGCCTACCTCGGCTCGGTCGGCATCGGCTTTTCGGTGCCGACCATGGTGCAGCGCGCGCTGGAAGGCATGGGACGGCATCCGGTGGCGCTGCAGCTCTACCTGGCGGGACAGGAGCAGCTGGCCGCCGGCCAGACCCTTGCCGTAACGCCGGGCGACACCCTGCTGTACGATAGCGCCGGCGAACCGGCGCCGGCGGCGCAGCCCGGCGTGCGAGAATCGTTCGAAACAGTGCTGCCGGTGCGCTTCCAGAACAACCTGTGGAAGGTCCGTTTCGTTGCCAGGCGCGACAAACTGATCGACGGTTTCGGCCTGTGGTTTCCGTGGCTGGCCTTCGCCGGCGGCTTCGGCGCGACCCTGCTGATCTACGCGCTGTTCCTGAAGCTGTACTGGTCGCGGCGCCAGGCGATCGAGCAGCGCGTGCTGCTCGACTTGGTGCTGGACAACGTCGACGCCTACGTCTACATGAAGGATGGCGAACGGCGCTTCCGCTACGTGAACGCCAAGATGGCCGAGGCGGCCGGCATGCCCGCCGAGCAGATGGTGGGACGGCGCGACCGCGAGGTGCTGCCGGCGGCGCGCGCCGATGCGGTCTGGGAACTCGACCGTCCGGTGCTGGAAACGGGGCAGGGCCGCTCGGTGCAGAACGAGATGCTGCTGCCCGACGGCAGCGCGCGCCAGCTGTGGAGCGTCAAGGTGCCGGTGCGCGCCGACGGCGAGATCGTGGCGGTGCTGTGCGTGTCGACCGACGTCACCGACCTGCACCAGCTGAAGGCCAGGGCCGATGCCGCCAGCCAGGCCAAGACCGACTTCCTGTCGAACATGAGCCACGAGATCCGCACGCCGATGAACAGCATCATCGGCATGTCCTACCTGGCGCTCAAGCAGGCGGCCGAACCGCGCCAGCGCGACTATCTGCAGAAGATCCACCATTCGGCCCAGCACCTGCTGGGCATCATCAACCACATCCTCGACTTTTCCAAGATCGAGGCCGGGCGCATCGAACTCGAACTGCTCGACTTCACGCTGGACGCCCTGATGCACAACCTCGCCAACCAGCTGGGCGAAGCCGCCGCGGCGCGCGGCCTGCGGCTGGAATTCGAGATCGCCCCCGAGCTGCAGCTCCCGCTGCGCGGCGATCCGCTGCGGCTCGAGCAGGTGCTGCTGAACTTCACCTCGAACGCGATCAAGTTTTCCGAGCAGGGCGTCATCCTGGTGCGCGCCCGGGCCGTGCGCACCCTGGGCGCCGATACGCTGGTGCGGTTCGAGGTGGTCGATTGCGGGATCGGCATTGCGCCGGAGGAGCTGCCGCAGCTGTTCGCGCCTTTCCACCAGGCCGACCCTTCCACCACGCGGCGCTATGGCGGCACCGGCCTGGGGCTGGTGATCAGCAAGCAGCTGGCCGAGCTGATGGACGGCGAGGTCGGGGTCGAGAGCGTGCCGGGCGAGGGCAGCACCTTCTGGTTCACGGCGCGCCTCGCCAGTCCGCCCGACGGCGCTGCGGCGCGGCGTGCGGCCAGCCTGGGAACGGCGCCCGTGCCGGGACCGGGAGCGCTGGCCGGCAGCAGCATCTTGCTGGTCGAGGACAATGCCTTCAACCAGCAGGTCGCGCGCGAGCTGCTGGAAGACGCCGGCGCCGGCGTGGTCGTGGCCGGTAACGGCAGCGAAGCGCTCGAGCTGATGCGGGCCAGGCAGGACGGCGCCGCCTTCGACTGCGTACTGATGGACGTGCAGATGCCGGTGATGGACGGTTTCGAGGCCACGCGCCGGATCCGACTTGATCCGGCATTGAAAGACACGCGCGTGATCGCGATGACGGCCAACGCCGGGCTCGAGGACCAGGCGCGCTGCCTGGCGGCCGGCATGGACGAATTCGTGACCAAGCCGGTGGCGCCGGAAATCCTGGTGGCGACCGTGGCCCGCGCGCTCGGGCGCAGCGTGCAGCATCCACTGGCCCCGGCTGCGCCGCCGGCGCCGGCGCAGCTGCCGGCGCTGCTGGACATCGAGGTGCTGTCGGACACCTTCGGCGGCAACCCGGACAAGATGCGTAAATATGCCTTCATGTTCCTGGAGACCGCGCGCGAAGGCCTGCTCGAGATCGACCGCGCTCTCGCTTCCGGCGAGGTCGGGCGCGCCGCCGGGGTGGCGCACCGCATCAAGTCCTCGGCGCGGACGGTGGGGGCGATGGGCTTTGGCGAGGTCTGCGCCGACCTCGAAAACCAGCGCGACCGCGCGTCGATCGCACAGGCGCGCTCGCTGGCCGCCCGCCTGCGCGCGCTGCTGGCGCGGCTGGAACGCCACATTGCCGCCGAACTGGGCGCGCGCCAGCAGGATCAGAAGGTTTGAGCCCTTCCAGAATCCCGGAAAACCTACTGCGCGTTGCACTGCCGCCCTGCGATGCTCGCTGTACTCTCGTACAGCTGCGCGTCTCGGCCAGCACTGCGGCCGCTCGCTACGGTTGTTCGGGATTCTCAGCCTTGTTCAGCAGGCCCCCTTGGTAGTATGCTGCGGGGGTCTACCCGAAGCCTCCCACCATGCGCTCCCCGATCTCTCCCGGCCTCCTCATCCTGCACGGCAACCAGATGGAACTGCTGCGCGCCGCCGTCTTCGACTGGCTGCGCGCCAATCCGCTCGGCCCGCTGGAAGAAGAAATCATTCTCGTGCAGTCGAACGGCGTGGCCGAATGGCTCAAGATCGCGCTGGCCGAGGAGCTGGGCGTGTGCGCGGCCACGCGCGTGGCGCTGCCGGCGCGCTTCCAGTGGGAAGCCTACCGCGGCATGCTGGGCCCGGAGCGGGTGCCCAAGCGCTCGCCCTTCGACAAGGACGCGCTGACCTGGCGCCTGATGCGCCTGCTGCCTGAGCTGCTGGCCAAGGAACAGTTCGCGCCGCTGCGGCACTTCCTGTCCGATGGCGACCCGGAGCGCCGCCTGCAGCTGGCCGAGCGCCTGTCCGACCTCTACGACCAGTACCAGGTCTACCGCGCCGACTGGCTGACCGACTGGGCCCAGGGCGAGGACCAGCTGCGCCGTCCCGGCGGCGAACCGGTGCCGCTCGCGCCCGACCAGTGCTGGCAGGCCCAGCTCTGGCGCGAGATCCACGAAAGCCTGCCTTTGGCGCGCCGCTGGTCCGGCCGCGCGACGATTCACCAGCAGTACATGGCCGCGGTCGAAGGCGAATCCCAGCCGGCCGGGCGCCTGCCGCGCCGCGTGGTGCTGTTCGGGATGTCGACCCTGCCTTACCAGACCATCGAGGCGATGGCCGGGCTGTCGCGCTACACCCAGGTGCTGCTGGCGGTGCCGAATCCCTGCCAGTACCACTGGGGCGACATCATCGAAGGCCGCGAGCTGCTGACCGCCGCCTACCGCCGCCACCAGTCGCGCAACGGCAGCAACCTGGCCGATGTGCCGGTCGAGGAGCTGCACGCCCACAGCCATCCGCTGCTGGCGAGCTGGGGACGCCAGGGCCGCGACTTCGTGCGCATGCTCGACGAATTCGACGGCCAGCTCGGCGCGCGCTTCGGCAACATGCGCGTCGACCTGTTCAACGAAGGCGACGAGGGCACGCTGCTGTCGCAGGTGCAGGCGGCGGTGCGCGACCTGCTGCCGTTGTCCGAACACCCGCACGTGCCGCCCGAGCCCGAGGACCGCTCGATCGAATTCCACATCGCCCACAGCGCCCAGCGCGAGGTCGAGGTGCTGCACGACCAGCTGCTGTCCTGGTTCGCGCGCGACCCCGAACTGCGCCCGCGCGACGTGGTGGTGATGGTGCCCGACATCGATACCTTCTCGGCCGCCGTACACGCGGTGTTCGACCAGCACCGGCGCAGCGACCCGCGCTATATCCCCTTCGAGATCGGCGACGTCAAGGACCGCAGCGTGAACCCGCTGCTGGTGGCGATGGAATGGCTGCTGCGCCTGCCGCAGCAGCGCTGCCGCCAGAGCGAAGTGCGCGACCTGCTGGACGTGCCGGCGCTGGCCGCGCGCTTCGGCGTGGAGGAGGACGACCTGCCGACCCTGGGCCGCTGGATCGAGGGCGCCAGCGTGCGCTGGGGCCTGGACCAGAAGCACCGCGCGGGCCTGGGCCTGGGCTCGGCCGGCGAGCAGAATTCCTGGCTGTTCGGGATCCGCCGCATGCTGCTGGGTTACGCCACCGGCGCCGGCCCGAGCTTCGGCGAGATCGAACCCTATGCCGAAGTGGGCGGCCTGGACGCGTCGCTGGCCGGCGCGCTGGCCGAGCTGGTGGAGTCGCTGCTGGCCTGGCGCGAGCAGCTCGATGCGGTGCTGACGCCCCAGGAATGGGGCCAGCGCGCCAGGACCCTGATGGCGCGCTTCTTCCGCGCCCGCGACGACGAAGACCGCATGATGCTGAACCAGCTCGAGGAAGCGCTGCAGTGCTGGCTGGAGATCTGCGAGAACGCGCTGTTCGACGAAGCGGTGCCGCTGGGCGTGATGCGCGAAGCCTGGCTGTCGGAACTCGACCAGCCGGCCCTGAACCACCAGTTCGTCTCCGGCGGCGTGACCTTCTGCACCCTGATGCCGATGCGCGCCGTTCCCTTCAAGGTGGTCTGCCTGCTGGGCATGAACGACGGCGACTTCCCGCGCCGCGGCCACCAGTCCGACTTCGATCTGCTGGCGCTGCCGGGCATGGGGCGTCCGGGCGACCGTTCGCGCCGCGACGACGACCGCTACCTGATGCTGGAAGCGGTGCTGGCCGCGCGCGACAAGCTGTACATGAGCTGGGTCGGCCGCAACGTGCGCGACAACACCGAACAGCCGGCCTCGGTGCTGGTCTCGCAGCTGCGCGACTACCTGAAGAACGGCTGGGACATGGAAGACGGCCTGCCGGACCGCACCACAGTGCACGCGCTGCAGCCCTTCTCGCGCCGCTATTTCGAAGAGGGCGGCCTGCTGACCTATGCCGGCGAATGGCGCTCGGCGCACCGGCCGGGCGATGACACCGCCACCGGCGACGCGGGTGTGGACGATGCGTTGCCGCCTTACGAGCTGGAACCCGACTACCGCCTGAAGCTCGGCGAACTGCTGTCCTTCCTGCGCCAGCCGGCGCGCTACTTCTTCCGGCGCCGCCTGGGCGTGAACTTCGGCAGCAACGAGGTGGTCGGTGAGGACGAGGAACCGTTCTCGCTCGACGCCCTCGAACGCTATTTTGTCGAAGATACCCTGCTCGACGATACCGGCGGCCAGGAAGCCCAGGACGAAGTGCGCCAGGTGCTGGATGCGCGCGCCCAGCGCCTGGTGCGCGAGGGCAGGCTGCCGATCGGTCTGCTGGGCCGGCAGTGGCAACAGCAGCTGGTCGAGGACCTGGTGCCGGTGCGGCGCAGCTGGCTGGCGCTGGGCGCGCGTTATCCGGATGCAGCGCCCAAGCTGGCGATCAGCCTGGACGTGAACGGCATTTTGCTCGACGACTGGATCGACAAGCTGCGCAGCAACGACGGCGAAACCGTGTGGCTGCTGCAGATCTCGTCCAAGGTGCTGGACCGCAAGGGCGCGCCGCGCGGCGACAAGCTGATCGGCCCCTGGCTGCGCCAGCTGGCCGCCAGCGCGGTCGGCGAGCGCATCACCGGCTACCTGGTCGCGCGCGACGCCACGCTGCAGCTGGATCCGATCGACCCCGCCATCGCCCATGCCGCCCTCGAGAACATCGTAACGCTGTGGCGCGCGAATCTCGATCGTCCACTGGCAGTGGCCTGCAAGACCGCGCTGGCCCACCTGGCCGGCGGCGACCCGCGCGAAATCTATGACGGCGGCTTCGAGATCAATGGCGAAGTCGACGACCCCTGCCTGGCCCGCCTGTGGCCCGAATTCGCGGTGCTGCGCGCGGCCGGCGACTGGCCGCGCACCGCCGAAGCCCTGTACGGCCCGCTGGCGGCCTGGCTGCGCGACAGCGTCACCGTCAACCCGACCTCGGGCGCGCAGGAGCAGGGCGCATGAGCCAGCTGCTCCAGCCCCTGAGTTTCCCGCTGCACGGTTCGCGCCTGATCGAGGCCAGCGCCGGCACCGGCAAGACCTGGACCATCGCTGCGCTCTACCTGCGCCTGGTGCTCGGCCATGGCAATGCCGACGGCGAGGAGAACGGCTTCCTGCGGCCGCTGCTGCCGCCCGAGATCCTGGTGATGACCTTCACCCGCGCCGCCACGCGCGAGCTGTCGAACCGGGTGCGCGAGCGCCTGGTGCAGGCAGCTGCCTTCTTCCGTGGTGAAGCGTATGTGGACGATCCCTACCTGGAAGCGCTGGCCGACAGCTACCTCGATGACGCCGCGCGCATGGTCGCGGCCCACCGCCTGGTGCTGGCCGCCGAGACCATGGACGAAGCGGCGATCTTCACCATCGACGCCTGGTGCCAGCGCATGCTGCGCGAGCACGCCTTCGACAGCGGCAGCCTGTTCGACGAAGAACTGGTCGGCGACGAGCGCGCGCTGTTCGAGGACGCCGCCAACGACTACTGGCGCCAGCACGTGTATCCGCTGAACGGCCATGCGCTGAAGTCGCTGCTGGCGGTGTGGAAGGACGTCGATGCGCTCAAGGCGGCAGCGCGCGAGCTGGTGCAGCGCGCCGAACTGCTGGGCCCCGATTGCGTGGACGAGGAGGGCCGGCCGAACGACATGGAGGCGCTGGGCGCCGTCATCGCCGGAGTCGAGCGCGCGCAAAAGGCCAAGCTCGCGCGCCTGAAGGAAGGCTGGACCGAGCGCGCGGATGCGATGGAAGCCTGGATCGCCGCGCAGCGCGGCGCGAATCCGAAATGCTTCAACGGCACCAAGATGAAGCCGGAGTCGCTGGCGAAGTGGTTCGAGGCCCTGCGCGCCTGGGCTGCAGACCCGGCGATGGTGACGCCGGACCTCAACGAGACCGCCTGGAAGCGCCTGACCCCGGACGGCATCGCCGACGCCTTCTCGAAAGACTTCAACGCCGCCGTGCCCGACTGCTTCGACCATACGGCAGTCCTGAAGGCGGCCCTTGAAGAGATCGAGCCGATGGCGCACGCGCTGCTGCGCCACGCCGCCTGCAACATCGCGCGCCGCATGATCGACCTGAAGCGCCGCAACCGCCAGTTCGGTTTCGCCGACATGCTGGCGCGCCTGAAGAACGCGCTCGAAGGCGTCAACGGCGAAGCGCTGCGCAAGCGTATCCTCGACCAGTTCCCGGTCGCGATGGTCGACGAATTCCAGGATACTTCGCCCGACCAGTACCGCATCTTCGACCTGCTGTACCACGTGCAGGAGAACGACCCCGAACACGGCCTGTTCCTGATCGGCGACCCCAAGCAGTCGATCTACGGCTTCCGCGGGGCCGACATCCACAGCTATTTGTCGGCGCGGCGGGCGACGAGCGGGCGGCACTACCAGCTCGGCACCAACTACCGCTCGACCGAGGCAGTCGTGGCGGCCGTCAACCGGCTGTTCGAATACGCCGAGCAGGGCCATGCCTTCGGCGCCTTCCGCTTCAAGAAAGACGGCGAGAACCCGCTGCCCTTCGAGGCGGTGCAGGCGGCCGGACGCGGCACCGAACTGGTCGGCGTCGACGGGCCCTTCCAGGCGCTGGCGGTGGCGACCACGCCGCGCGAGGACCTGCGCACCGAGGACTACCGCGAATACTTCGCCCACCACTGCGCCGAGCACATCGTCGGCCTGCTGAACGACCCGCACGTGGGCTTCCGCGAGCGCGGCAGCGGGCGATTCAAGCGCCTGGTGCCGGCCGATATCGCGGTGCTGGTGCGCGACCGCCGCGAAGCCTCGGCGATCCGGCGCGCGCTGGTGCAGCGCCGTGTCGCCAGCGTTTATTTGTCCGACCAGGACTCGGTGGTCGATAGCCAGGAAGCGGTCGACGTGCTGCGCTGGCTGCAGGCGGTCGCGAGCCCCCTGGACGGCGTGCTGGCGCGCACCGCCTTCGCCACCGCCACCTGCGCGCTGCCGCTGACCGAACTCGCCCGTCTGTCCAGTGATGAACTGGCCTGGGAAGAGCGGGTCGAGCAGCTGAAAAATCTGCACCAGACCTGGCAGCGCCAGGGCGTGCTGGCGATGCTGCGCCGCTTCATTCATGAACTGGGCCTGCCGGCCAAGCTGCTGGGCATGAGCGGCGGCGAGCGGCGCCTGACGAATCTGCTGCACCTGGCCGAGCTGCTGCAGGAAGCCAGCCGCGAGCTCGATGGCGAACAGGCGCTGATCCGCTGGTTCGCCGAGCAGGTCGAGGGCCTCGGCGAGGGCGGCGACGAGCGCGTGCTGCGCCTGGAGAGCGACGCCGAGCTGGTCAAGGTCGTCACCGTGCACAAGTCGAAAGGCCTGGAATACCCGCTGGTGTATCTGCCCTTTGCCGTCACCGCGCGCAAGACCGACCGCCGCAACCGCGCCTTCTTCGAGTACGTGCATGAGGATGGCGGCCGGCGCATCGACCTCGGCCTGAGCGAGGATGCGATGAAGGCGGTCGACCGCGCGCGCCTCGAAGAAGACCTGCGCTTGCTGTACGTGGCGCTGACGCGCGCCAAGCACTTCCTGTGGCTGGGCGTGGCCGCGGTGGCCGCCGGCCGCAAGGGCGAGAACCGCCTGCACGAATCCGCGCTCGGCTATCTGCTGACCGGCGGCGACCCGGTGCCGGCCAGCAGCATGCAGGAGCGCTGGGAGATGCTCCGCAGCGGCCTCGATGCGATCGAGCTGCATACGCTGGACGCGCCGGAAGGCTGCACCCGCCTGGCGCGCGCCGACGTGCGGCCGGAATTGGTCGAGGCACCGGCCTTCGACGCGCAGTTCGAGCGCAACTGGGCGGTCGGTTCCTTCACCTCGCTGACCCGGCACACGGTGGCGCCGCCGACCCGGCCGCAGGAAGAGAACCTGCTGGAAGAAGAGGAACCGGGCACGGTCGAAGTGCAAAAGGCCGACGACGCCCCCTGGCACCGCTTCCCGCGCGGCGCCACGCCCGGCAACTTCCTGCACGAGCAGCTGGAGTGGATGGCGCAGGAAGGCTTCGGCCGCATCGACGAGGACGAGTTCATCAAGCGCCTGCACCAGCGCATCCTGCGCGCCGGCTGGGGCAATCGCGTCGACGATGCGATGGCCTGGCTCGACGCGCTGGCGACCACGCCGTTGCCGCCGACCGGCTGCGCGCTGGCCGAGCTCGAGGAAGTGCTGCCGGAGATGGAGTTCTGGTTCCCCAGCCACGGCCTGGACGTGGGCGCGCTGGACCGCCTGTGCCGCCGGCGCCTGCTGGGCGACCTACCAAGGCCGACCCTGCCGGAACGCCAGCTGCACGGCATGCTGAAGGGCTTTACGGACCTGGTGTTCGAGTGCCACGGCCGCTACTGGGTGCTGGACTACAAGTCGAACGCGCTGGGGCCGGGCGATGCCGCCTATACCGAAGCGGCGATGGCGGCCGCGATGGCCGAGCACCGCTACGACATCCAGGGCGCGATCTACCTGCTGGCTCTGCACCGGCTGCTGCGCGCGCGCCTGGGCGAAGCCTACGATCCGGCTGAACAACTGGGCGGCGCCGTGTTCCTGTTCCTGCGCGGGATCGGCAACGAATTCACGCGCGGCTGCTACCTGGTCGAGCCGGACGCGGAACTGCTCGACGGACTCGATGGGCTGCTGGCAAATGGCTGACAAGGATAACGGTCTGATGGACCCCGACAAGATCGACATCTTCTGGTTCGAAGTGGAACGCCTGACCGAGGCCGGCGAACTGCGCCGCCTGTCCGGCGCCTTTGCCCGCTTCGTCGCCTCGCTTGGCCCGGCTTCGGGACCGCTGCTGCTGGCGTCCCTGGTGCTGTCCGAGCTGGAAGGGCGCGGCCACAGCTGCCTGCTGCTGTCCGACCTGGCGCAGGATGCCGCCGGGCTGCTCGGCCTGCCCGCCGAGGAGTGGACCGAACTGGCGGCCGCCATCAAGCCGTTGCCGAAGAACGCCAAGGGCTGGATGACGCAGCTGAGCGGCTGCGAGCAGGTGTGGAAGGCCGGCGAATTCGATTACGGCCAGCCGCTGGTGCTGGACGGCGAGCTTGAGAACGGCCGGCTCTACCTGCGCCGCTACTGGCGCGACGAGACCACGGTGGCGTCCAGCGTGCGCGAGCGCGCAGGCAAGCACCAGCCGGTCGACGTGCCGGCGGTGCGCGAGTGGCTGGACTTGCTGTTCGCCTCGCAGCGCGCCAGCGAGAAGCCCGACTGGCAGAAGCTGGCCTGCGCGATCGCCTTGCGCGGCAAGATGGCGATCATCACCGGCGGCCCCGGCACCGGCAAGACCTACACGGTGGCGCGCCTGCTGGCGCTGCTGTTCGCGACCGCGCCGGACGCCGCGCGCCAGCGCATCGCCCTGGCTGCGCCGACCGGCAAGGCGGCGGCGCGCCTGAAGCAGTCGATCGACAAGGCGCTGGGCGAACTGGCGGACAAGGTCGGCGAGCGGCTGCCGCTGCGCGAACTGACCGCGCGCATGGGCGCCGCCCGTACCCTGCACAGCCTGCTCGGCGCGCGTCCCGACAGCCGTGCCTTTGCCCATCACCGCGGCAATCCGCTCGACGTCGACGTGCTGATCGTCGACGAAGCCTCGATGGTCCACCTGGAGATGATGGCTTCGCTGCTCGATGCGCTGCCGCCGGGCGCAACCCTGATCCTGCTCGGCGACAAGGACCAGCTGGCCTCGGTGGAAGCCGGCGCCGTGCTGGGCGACCTGTGCGCCGACGCCCAGGCCGGCAATTACGATGCCGCGACCGTGGCCTTCGTGCGCGAGGCCAGCGGCGAGGAGATCCCGCCCGACTTCGTGCATGCGGGCGGCGCGCTGGCCCAGCAGACCGTGATGCTGCGCCACAGCCGCCGCTTCGGCGGACCGATCGGTCAGCTGGCGCTGGCCGTGAATGCCGGCGACGCCGAGGCTGCGGCCGCCGTGCTGCGCGCGCGCGGCGCGTTGGGCGTCGAGGTGGCGCACGCGCTGCGCTGGATCGAACACGCCCAGCAGCAGCACGCCATCGCGCTGGCGTTGGAAGGCTACCGGCCCTACCTGCGGCTGCTGGGAGAGGGGGCCGCAGGCGCCGCCCACGAGGACTGGGTGCGCGCGGTGCTGCAGCGCTTCGAGGCCTTCCGCATCCTGTGCGCGGTGCGCGAGGGCGAGTGGGGCGTCGAGGGCCTGAACACGGCGATCGAGCAGCGCCTCGACAGCGTCGGCCTGATCCGCCGCAGCGGCGACTGGTACACCGGCCGCCCGGTCATGGTGACCCGCAACGATTACGCGACCAATGTCTTCAACGGCGACATCGGCCTGACCCTGCCGGATCCGGCGCGTCCGGGATCGCTGCGGGTCTGGTTCCTGGAAGGCGACAAGGTCCGCAGCGTGCTGGCGACCCGCCTGCGCCACGTCGAGACGGCGTATGCGATGACGGTCCACAAATCCCAGGGCTCGGAATTCGCGCACACGGTGCTGGCGCTGCCGAAAGAGGGCGGGGCAGTGCTGGCGCGCGAACTGGTCTACACCGGCATCACGCGTGCGAGCCGGGAGTTCACGCTGCTGACGCCGGTGCCGAATGTGCTGGCAGAGGCGATCGGCAAGCGGACGCATCGGGCGAGTGGCCTCAGAGACATGATCGAACGCTAACCGTCATTCCCGCGCACGCGGGAATGACGAGTCAGCGAAAGTTTGCGCCAGTCTTTGATTTCCTCATAGCAACAATGTTAAGGTTGCTGTTTGGTAATTCCGGAGATTGCGCCATGTTGATCCTTGTCGGTTTTTGCGTCGTGCTGCTCGCCGTGTTCGGCGGTTTCGTGCTGCAGGACGGGCATCTGGCGGCGCTGTTCCAGCCCTATGAACTGCTGATGATCTTCGGCGGCGCGCTGGGCGCCTTCGTCATCGCCAACGACCGCAAGGCCATTTCGCTGACCTGGCAGAGCATCCCCGTCATGTTCCACGGCTCGCGCTATACCCGCGAGCTGTACATGTCGCTGATGGCGCTGATGTTCGACGTGCTGACCAAGGTGCGGCGCGAAGGCCTGATGTCGCTCGAAGACGACATCGACGCGCCCTACGAGAGCGCGGTCTTCGGGAAGTACCGGCTGGTGCTGGCCGACGAGCACCTGCTCGACTTCATCACCGACTACCTGCGCCTGCTGGTGTCCGGCACCATGAACGCCTACCAGCTCGAAAACCTGATGGACTGCGAGATCGAGACCTACCAGGAGGATTCGGACATCCCGGTGCAGGCGATCCACAAGCTGGCCGACGGCATGCCGGCCTTCGGCATCGTCGCCGCGGTGATGGGCGTGGTGCACACCATGGGCGCGATCGGGCGCCCGCCGGCCGAACTGGGCAGCCTGATCGCGGCGGCCCTGGTCGGCACCTTCCTCGGCATCCTGCTGTCCTACGGGCTGGTGGCGCCGCTGGCCAGCCTGCTGCATCGCCGCCACCAGGAAGTGGTCAAGGCGCTGCAGTGCGTGAAGGTGACCCTGCTGGCCAGCATGAACGGCTATGCGCCGACCATCGCGGTCGAATTCGGGCGCAAGGTCATCTCGGCCACCGAACGGCCGAGCTTTGCCGAGCTGGAAGGCCACGTGCGGCAGCTGAAATCGCGTTGAGCTTGGACTAAGGAGCGCTTGAGTTTGCAGCCGCGCTCACGGATAATGGAAAAATTGCCGAATTTGAGCACTTACGCCAACGCTTCCGCCCCATGTCCGACTCTCACGGCAGCCTGCCTGCCGACCAAGCCGCGCTGCTCGGCGCCCAACTGTTCGACAACAGCCCCGATTGCATGAAGCTGCTGGATGCGGATGGCCATCTGCTGGCCGTGAACCGCAACGGCCGTCTCGCCATGGAAATCGACGATTTCGGCACGGTCGAGGGCAGGTCCTGGCTGTCGCTGTTCCCGCCTGAAAGCAGGGATGCGGTCGGCGCCGCCCTGGCGCAGGCGCAGCGCGGCGGCGCCGGCCAGGCCAGCGCGTTCTGCCCGACCCGGCGCGGCACGCCGAAGTGGTGGCAGATCGTCGTCAGCCCGCTCGGCAGCGCCGACGGCAGGCTGGTCGCGGTGTCGCGCGACGTCACCGCGCAGCGCCGGCTGGAACAGGATCGAGCCCGGTTGCTGCGCGAGGTGCAGGCCGCCAACCAGCGCATGAACGACGTCTTTAAGCATGCACCGGCCTTCATGTGCATCCTGCGCGGGCCCGACCATGTGTACGAGATGGCCAACGACCGCTACTACCAGTTGATCGGCCAGCGCGACATCGTCGGCCTGCCGATGCGCGAGGCCCTGCCGGAAGTGGTGGACCAGGGCGTCATCGAGCGGCTCGACCGCGTGTACGAGAGCGGCGAGCCTTTCGTCGGCAACGACATGCGCGTGCTGCTGCAGCGCGAGCCCGGTGCGCCGCTCGAGGAGCGCCATGTCGACGTGATCTACACGGCGCTGCGCGACGCCAGCGGCGACATCTACGCTCTGCTGAGCCACGGCATCGACCAGACCCACCGCCGCCTGGCCGAGATCGCGCTGCAGGAAAGCCGCGAGCGCTTCCAGAAGATCGTCAGCCAGGCTGCCACCGGCGTGGTCGAGATGGACGTGGCGGGGCGCATCACCCTGGTCAACCAGAAGTATTGCGACATGCTGGGCTATAGCGAGGAGGAGCTGCTAGGCAGATGGATCATCGACGTCACCGCCCCGGATTCGGTGCCGAAGACGCTGGCCGCGGTGGCGGATATCGTCGCCGAAGGCACGGGCCGGGTGGTGGAGAAGCATTACCGCCGCAAGGACGGCACGCTGATGCCGGCCAGCTCCAGCGTCAACGTGCTGCGCAACGCGGCTGGCGAAGCCTATGGCCTAGTTGCCATCGTGCTCGACACCACCGAAAGGGAAGGGGCCGCCGAGGCCCTGCGCGCCAGCGAAGAGCGCTACCGCACCCTGTTCGATTCGATGGACCAGGCCTTCTGCGTGGTCGACCTGCATGTCGGTGAGGATGGCGAGCCGGCCGGCTGGACTTTCCTCGAAACTAATGCGGCCTTCGCTGCGCATTCCGGCCTGGCCGACGTGGCCGGCAAGACGCACAGCCTGCCGTCCGCGCCCCACGTCTGGTGGCTGGATTCGGTCAACAAGGTGGTGCGCGAAGGGGGCGACCTGCGTTTCGAGCGCTATGTCCAGGGCCTGGGACGCTGGCTCGACGTCTACCTGACCCGCATCGGCGGCGAAGGCAGCACCAAGGTGGCCGCGCTGTTCCGCGACATCACCGAGCGCAAGACCGCCGAAGAACAGCTGCGCCGCTTTGCCGGCGACCTCGAAGAAGCCGACCGCCGCAAGACCGACTTCCTGGCCACCCTGGCGCACGAACTTCGCAACCCGCTGGCGCCGATCCGCAGCGGCCTGGGCGTGATGCGCCTGAACCGCGACGCCTCGCCGGCGCTGGCCCGGGTGCGCGAGATGATGGAACGCCAGGTCACCCACATGGTGCACCTGATCGACGACCTCCTCGACGTCGCCCGCATCAGCGGCGGCAAGCTGAACCTGCGCAAGAGCCGGGTCGCGCTCGGCCCCATCCTCGCCAGCGCGGTCGAGACCAGCCTGCCGCTGATCGAGTCGGCGCGCCACGAGCTGGCGGTCGAAGCGCCGGACGGCGAGCTGTTCGTGGATGCCGACGCGACCCGCATCGCCCAGGTGGTGGCGAACCTGCTGAACAATGCGGCCAAGTACACGCCGCCGGGCGGGCACATCACGCTGGCGCTGCGGCGCGAGGGCTTCGATGCGGTCATCGTCGTCAGCGACACCGGGGTCGGCATCCCGGACCATGCGCTGCACAGCGTGTTCGACATGTTCAGCCAGGTCGGCAGCGAGAGCGAACGTTCGCAGGGCGGCCTCGGCATCGGCCTGTCGCTGGTGCGCCAGCTGGTGCAGATGCATGGCGGCAGCGTGACGGCGGAAAGCGCCGGGCCCGGCGCCGGCAGCCGCTTCACGGTCAGGCTGCCGCTGCTGCGCGAGGAAGCCGCCGGGCCGGAGGCGCTCGTTTCGGCGGCGGCGCCCGCGCAGGATGCGGGTTCAAGCCTGCGGGTGCTGGTGGTGGACGACAACGTCGATGCCGCGGTGACCCTGGCCATGATCCTCGACGTCGAAGGCTACGTCACCCGGGTCGCCCACGGCGGCCAGGAGGCGGTGCGCATGACCGATGAATTCGGGCCGGCCGTGGTCTTCCTGGATATCGGCATGCCCGGCATGAACGGCTTCGAGACGGCGGAAGCGATCCGCCGCCTGCCCGGCATCGCCCAGCCCTGCCTGGTCGCCCTGACCGGCTGGGGCGCCGAGCACGACCGCGCACGCTCGGCGGCGGCCGGCTTCGATCATCACCTCACCAAGCCGGTGGAACTGGACACGGTGCAGGCCTTGCTGGCCAGCGTGAGTCGATAAAAAAAAGCCGCGACGTCGATGTCGCGGCTTTCTTGTACCGGGACCCCTCGGGATCAGCGGTGACGGCGATGGCGGGTCACCGGCGCATGCTTGAAGCGGCTGGTGCGGCCGACGGAGGCCTTGACCCGGGCGCCGCCCGCCGATGCCTTGATGCGCGGACCGCCGACGGCGGCCTTGATCTTCGCGGCCACGCGTGCGCGCACCGGGCTGGTGGCGGCCGGGGCATCGTCGCCCAGCACGTGGCGGCGGATGTTCAGCGCGTCCAGGATGCGCACCGAGGAGGCGCCGGCGTTCAGCAGCACCATGGTGGCGTTCTTGCCGGCGGCTTTCACGCGCATGATCAGGCAGCGGCCCGCTTCCTGGGTGTAGCCGGTCTTCGACAGGCCGATGTCCCAGCCCTTGGCGCCGACCAGGCGGTTGGTGTTGTGGTACTCGACTTCGCGGCCCTTGATGTTGATCAGGTGATCCTGCGAGGTCGTGATGCGGGTGATCTCGCCGTAGTTCGAAGCGGCGGTCGCCATCTTGACCAGGTCGGCGGCGGTCGACTTATTATGCGGCGACAGGCCGGTCGGCTCTTCGATCACGGTCTGGGTCATGCCCAGCGCCGCAATCTTGCGCTTCACCGCAACGCGGAACGCATCCATGCCGCCCGGATAGGTACGGCCCAGGGCGGCGGCGGCGCGGTTGTCCGAGGACATCAGGGCCAGCTGCAGCACGTCGCGGCGCGGAATGGTGGCGCCGACCGGCACGCGCGAGCTGCTGTGCTTGAGTACGTCGACGTCCTGTTTTTCGATCTCGATCGGCTCGTTCATGTCCTGGTGGGCATCGAGCACGACCATGGCGGTCATCAGCTTGGTCAGCGAAGCGATGGGCACGACGGCGGCCGAGTTCTTCTCGAACAGGACCTTGCCGGTGTCATCTTCGACGACCAGCACCGATTGCGATCCGAAAGGCACGGCGAGGGCGGCCGCGCTGGAAATCGTCATCAGCACGGCAGCGAGGAATTTTTTGATCATGTGTATATATGGGTACGGTTAATGGTCGGGCGCCGAATGGCGGCGGAGCATCGATACCTTCACTGAACGTCAACTCAACGTTCAGTCAGACCAATAGCGGCAAGCTATGTGGCGCTTTTGATTGGCAGAATACCGACAGCTTGACCTAAATCAATGTCATCGGGGGAAATCAATACCAACGGCAAGATTCTACAAGAAAAAAGGCCTCGCGTTGTCGCAAGGCCTTCTTTGTGAACTGAAATTTAGAAATTTATCTTAAAGTAATCTCTTAAAAGCGACTCAGCTTTATCTTTCCGTTTATAAATGCTGTATATATATCCAGCATTATTGGCATTTCGGATTTCAAGTCATTTATTTCGATCCGTAGATCTTGTCGAATTCGCCGCCATCGTCGAAATGGCGTTTCTGCGCGGCGCGCCAGCCACCGAATACATCGTCGACCGTGAACAGCTGGATCGGCTTGTAATTCGCGGCGAACTGCTTCATGACTTTCTCGTTGCGCACGCGCAGGTAGTGCTTGGCGCCGATCGCCTGGCCTGCTTCCGAGTACAGGAAGTTCAGGTAGGCGGTGGCCTGCTTGCGCACGCCTTTGCGGTCGACCACCTTGTCGATCACGGCCACCGGCGTTTCGGCCAGCACGGAAATCGACGGGTAGACCACCTCGAAGTTGTCGCCGAACTCGGCGCGCACCAGGTTCACTTCGTTCTCGAAGGTCACCAGCGCATCGCCGATCTGGCGCTGGGTGAAAGTCGTGGTGGCGGCTCGGCCGCCGGCGTCCAGCACCGGCACGTTCTTGAAGATCTTGCCGACCAGGTCGCGGGCCTGGGCTTCGTTGCCGCCTTTCTTGACCACCGAGCCCCAGGCCGCCAGGTAGGTGTAGCGGCCGTTGCCGGCGGTTTTCGGGTTCGGGATCACGACTTTCACGCCCGGCTTGGCCAAGTCGGCCCAGTCCTTGATACCTTTCGGGTTGCCCTTGCGGACCAGGAACACCATGGTCGAGTAATAGGGCGAGGCATTGTTCGGGAATTTCTTCGCCCAGTCCTTGGCGACCAGGCCGCGGTCGGCCAGCATGTCGATGTCGTTGGCCTGGTTCAGGGTCACCACCGAGGCTTCGAGGCCATCGGCGACGGCGCGCGCCTGTTTGCTTGAGCCGCCGTGCGACTGCTTGATGACGATGTCTTCGCCGCTGGTCTTTTTCCATTCGGCGGTGAAGGCCGGGTTGACGTCCTTGTACAGTTCGCGCGCGACGTCGTAGGAGACGTTCAGCAGCTCGGGCTCGGCGGCTTGCGAAGCGAGCGGGAGCGCGGCGCTGCCCAGCGCCAGGGTCAGCGCCAGCAGGCGGCGGCGCAGCGGGGAATAGGTTCGGACCATTGTTTGTTTTTCCTTGTAGAGACCTGTGAATACCAGGTTCATCATCCACGAAGAAATATCGGAACAAAAGTACATTTTTATCATATGCTTAGAAGCTTCATGCTCTGCGCATGGCCCGGCAGCACGATGGCAGACTTTGGGTTATAGTCCGGCCTGCTGAACCACCGCCTTTAACTGAGAGTACATGGGTATCGACATTCGCCAGGCAACACCGAGTGACGCGCAGGACGCTTGCGACCTGTTGCGCCGCTCGATCGAAGAAGGCTGCGCGGCCGACCACGGCCGGCGCACGGAGATCCTGCAGGCCTGGCTGAGCAACAAGACCGTGCAGAACGTCACGACCTGGTTTTCCTCGCCCAGCAACTACGCCGTGGTCGCCCTGCAGGGCAGCGAGCTGGCCGGGCTGGCGCTGCTGACCCAGGCCGGCAAGCTGGCGCTCTGCTATGTGATGCCGGGACAACTGCGCCAGGGCGTCGGCAGCGCGATGGTGCATGCCATCGAGACGCGCGCGCGCTGCTGGGACATCGCCAAGCTGCACATGCACAGTCCGGCATCGAGCAGCGGTTTCTTCGAACGGCTCGGCTATGTGAATGCCGGCAAGGACAAGGCCTGCTTCGGCCTCGAATGCGACTTCCTGTGGAAGCAGCTGGATGCGGCTGCGCCGCCATCTAACAAGCGTTACTGCGCCTGCAGCGGCAAGTAATTACGTATCCGGCCGCATGTTGCGTGAAACATGCGGTAACACGTGCTCATCTTCTTTCCTTTTATCTATTGAGATATAGTACGCGGGTTCCAATGATGAGTTTGTTATGGCTTCCCGCAGAGATTTCCTTCACCACGGGTTGCGCCTTACCGCACTCGGCCTGGTCGCGACTCCGCTGATCGACGCCAGGGCCGGGGCGCGCAACGCCGACCGCAATTCCGATCGCAAGCTCGCCAGCCAGGCCACGCCGGCCGAAGCACCCAGCATCGACATGGCCCCGCCGCCCGACCTGTTCGACGCCCAGGTGGTCGACCTCGATTTCTGGGTCAAGCCGCGCACCCTGTCCGTCATCCGCCCCGCCAGCGGCGAACGCGCCAAGGTCCTGTACTGGAAAGACGGCGAGGTCATCGATTCCGCCTACCAGGAACTGTGCCACATGCTGCGCGACGTGAACGGCAAGGCCAGCATGGCGATCGATCCCAAGCTGATCGAGACCCTGTGGGCCTCCCAGGCCTTCGTCGAGCGATACGGCCTCGACAAGCCGCTCGAGATCCTGTCCGGCTACCGCACGCCGGAGTCCAACAACCGCCTCAGGGAGCAGGGCATTCCGGCCGCGCGCCAGTCGCTGCACATGTCCGGCAAGGCCGCCGACGTGCGCATCGCCGGCCTGACCGAGGAAGTGCTGGGCGGCCTGGTGCGCAGCTTCCGGCAGGGCGGGGTCGGCTTCTACTACCGGTCCGGACCGAAGGGCGGCTGGATTCATACCGACACCGGCCTGAACCGCACCTGGAAGGGTTAATTCAGAACGGCTAGGCGGCGCACCCCCGCACGCATTTTTGCTATCGTGGCTTGCCTGTCAAACTTTCCGAAGGAGGACACAATGGCAACCATGAACGCACCCACCATGGAGCGGCGGCACCTGCCCGAGCGGCGTGCTACCGTGCGCGAAGGGCATTCGGCGATGTCGGCGGTCGACTACATCGCCATGGCCCTGCTGATCATCGGCGGCCTGAACTGGGCCATGGTCGGCCTGTTCGATGTCGACGTCGTCGCCAGCCTGTTCGGGGCCGGCAGTCCGGCCAGCCGCCTGGTCTATGTGCTGGTCGGCATCTCTGCGCTCTACTCGATCTGGACGGCCATGAAGATGGGCCGGCACCGCCATTCCGGCTAAGTCGGCCGGGACAGCGGCAGGGCAGCGGCGGGCCATGCGGATCGGACTGATCTCGGACACGCACGGCCTGCTGCGTCCGGAAGCGCTCGACTTCCTGGCCGGCAGCGACCACATCGTCCATGGCGGCGACATCGGCAATCCCGACATCCTGGCGCGCCTGGCCGCCATCGCGCCGCTCACGGTGGTGCGCGGCAACAACGATACCGCTGCCTGGGCGAAAGAGATCCCCGTGACGGCGCGCATCGAGCATGGCGGGGTGCCGGTCTACGTCATCCACGACCTGAAGGAACTGGACATCGATCCGGCGGGCAGCGGCGTGCGCGTGGTGGTGTCCGGCCATTCGCACAGGCCGGCCTGCGTCGAGCGTGGCGGCGTGCTCTACGTGAACCCGGGCAGCGCGGGGCGCCGCCGGTTCAGCCTGCCGATCGCGGCGGGCGAACTGCTGATCGAGGACGGGCGGGTCGTGCCGCGCCTGGTCACGCTGCCGGTCTAGCAGTGCGCGGCTTGCGCTTTACCGTACGCGGCTTGCGCCTTGGGCCGTGCATGCCTTAGCATACGAGCCCTTGCCATCCTCACCATCAGACCCACCCTCATGAGCCAAGATTCGACCAAGGACAGCGCCGAGCGCCCCCGTTTCCGTCCGGTGCCCTGGACCCCGCTGGAAACGCCGCAGGACGTCGAACTCTGGATCGATGCGCACAACCGCACCATGCAGGAGATGATCGGCCCGCAGGAAACCGGGGTCGGCGTGCGCTTCACGCTGGCGCCGGGCGGCGACGTCTACCTGCAGACCAGCAGCGACGCAGTGCTGCTCGACGTCGAGCCGGATGCGGGCTGGATCGCGCCCCTGATCATGGCCGCGACCGGCGCCGAGCAACCTGCCGGCCAGGTCTGGATCCTGCCCGAGGACAAGCTGGTGCAGCTGCTGCTGGGCCTGTCGACCCTGGTCGAGAGCACGCTGATCGTCACCGGCCACAATTTCAAGCATAGCCGCCGGCTATATTGATCTGCGAATAATTCCCTTTTCGCATCATCGCATTTCAGTTATAAATCAGGCTCTGCCGCTTGAATGGAGTGCGAAGGTATGCAAACGGGTTCCCCGAACAAGTTCCGCCGGAACGTGCTGGCCGGCGCTGCGCTGCTTGGCATCGCGTTCGCGCTGCCGCTGCACGCCGCCGACCTGCTCGACGCCGCGAAAGGCCGCGGTACGCTGCGCATCGCCCTCGAGGGAACCTACCCGCCCTTCAATTTCAGGGACCCGAAGACCGGCCAGCTGACCGGCTACGACGTCGACGTCGCCCGCCTGGTAGCGGCCAAGCTCGGCCTGAAGCCCGAGTTCGTGACCACCGAATGGGCCGCCATCCTGGCCGGCCTGGGCGCCGGCAAGTACGACGTCATCATCAGCCAGGTCAACGTCACGCCCAAGCGCGAGCAGGCTTTCGATTTCTCCGCGCCCTACACCTATTCGACGCCGCAGCTGATCGTGCGCCGCAACGAGCGCATCGAGTACAAGAAGCTGGAAGACCTGAAAGGCAGGAAGGTCGGGGTCGGGCAGGGCAGCGTGTTCGAGCAGCAGGCCAAGGCCGTGCCGGGTGTCGAGGTGAAGAGCTATCCTGCAGCGCCGGAAAACCTGCAGGACCTGGCGTTCGGCCGCATCGACGCCGCCCTGAACGACAGCCTGATGGTCGGCTACCTGCTGAAGTCTTCGCAGCTGCCGATCCGCGCCGGCGCGCGCGTGGGCGCGGTCGAACGCACCGCGGTCGCCTTCCAGAAAGGGAATCCGAAATTCCATGCCGCCGTCGACAAGGCCCTCGGGGAGCTCCGCGCCGACGGCAGCCTGAAAGCCGCGTCGATGAAGTGGTTCGGCATCGATGCCACCCGTGCGCCCTGAGTGCGTGACATAAGCGCCTGAATGGAATTCCACGACCTGTGGGGCCTGCTGGTCGAAGCAGCGCCGGTGATGCTGCGCGGCGCCGGCTACACGCTGCTGCTGGCCGTCGCCGCCATGGCCGGCGGCTTGCTGCTCGGCCTGCCGACCGCCCTGATGCGGGTCGCGCCCTGGGCGGTGCTGCGCTGGCCGGCGGCGCTCTACGTCAGCGTGTTCCGCGGCACCCCGCTGCTGGTGCAGCTGTTCGTCGTCTACTACGGCCTGCCGAGCATCGGCATCGAATTCACGCCGGTCATGGCGGGTGTCTTGACGCTGTCGCTGAACGCCGGCGCCTACCTGTCCGAAAGCCTGCGCGGCGCGATCGGCGCGGTGGCCCAGGGCCAGTGGCGCGCCGCCTACAGCCTCGGCCTCGGCTGGGGCCAGACCCTGCGCCACGTGGTGCTGCCGCAGGCTCTGCGGGTTGCGGTACCCGCCATGAGCAATACCCTGATCAGCCTGATCAAGGACACCTCGCTGGTCTCGGTGATTACCATGACCGAGCTGATGCTGGTTACCAAAGAATTGATCTCCGTCACATTCCGTCCATTGCCGCTCTACGTTGCAGCAGCCATCATCTATTGGATTCTGAGCCTGTTCTTCGAAGGCCTGCAGCGCCGTGCCGAACGGCGGCTGAACCGGGCCCATCAGTAAAACTGGAACGACAGCGGATTGCCTTCTTTGGCGGGAGTGCCGATGGACATGGACGTGCAACAGCTCGACAGCGGTGTCAGCCCCGAGCGGCTGCGCCACGAACAGGAACAGGCGCACTTCAACGAACTCTACCTGCTGGCGCCGACCGGTTACTTCGTGGTCGCCTTCGACGGCCGCATCCTGCAAGCCAACGTCGCCGGCGCCCGGCTGCTCGGCGTGCCGCGCGGGGCGGTCGGCGGCCACCGCTTCCGCGACTTCGTGCGCCGTAACTGGCGCGAGGAGTTCGACGCCTTCTTCGAATCGGCCATCAACAGCCGCGCACCGCGCCGGAAGCAGCTCGAGATGACCTGCGCCGACCACGGCGCGCCGGGACCGGTGCTGCTGCTGGCCAGCGCCGACGGCAGCGGCCAGGCCTGCCGCATCGTGGTCGAACCGGGCGACGGCAAGCTGGCCGCGCTCGAACGTTCGGAAGAACGCTTCCGCCGCATCGTGCACTGCGCCGACGAAGGCATCTGGGAGATCGACGCGCTCGGCTTCATCACCTTCGTCAACCCGAAGATGGCGGCCCTGCTGGGCTGCGAGATCGAAGACCTGCTGGAGCAGCCGCTGGTGCGCTTCATGGACGAGGAGGGCAGGACCCGCTTCGAGGCCCACGACGTGCGCCGCCAGCACGCGCGCGGCGAACGCGTGGAGCTGAAGTTCCTGCGCTGCGACGGCGCCGAATTATGGACCAGCGCCGCCACCACGCCGATCTTCGACGTCGCCGGCAACTACCTCGGCACGCTGGCGCTGGTCACCGACATCACGCGCAGCCGCGCCTCGGCCGAACGGATCTGGCACCAGGCGAACTTCGACGAGCTGACCGGCCTGCCGAACCGCCACATGTTCCGCGACCGCCTGGCCCAGGAGATGCGCAAGGCCGACCGCGGCGCGACCTTCGTGGCCCTGCTGTTCATCGACCTCGACCACTTCAAGGAAGTCAACGACCGCCTCGGCCACGCCGCCGGCGACACCCTGCTGGCCGAAGCCGCGCGCCGGGTGAAAGCTTGCGTGCGCGCGACCGACACCCTGGCGCGCCTCGGCGGCGACGAATTCACGGTGATCCTGGCCGGGCTGGAACGGGTCGGCAGCGTCGACCGCATCGCCCAGGCGGTGGTCGATGCGCTGGCCCGGCCCTTCGACGTACTGGGGGAATCGGCCGGCATCTCGGCCTCGGTCGGCATCGCGCTCTATCCCGCCGATGCGCGCGAACTGCCGGAGCTGATCTCGCACGCCGACCAGGCCATGTACGCTTCAAAAAACGCCGGCCGCAACCGCTTCAGCTACTTCACGCAGGACCTGCAGGAAGCGGCGCTGGCGCGCCAGGTGATCGCCGCCGACCTGCGCGAAGCGATCGCGGATCAGCAGTTCGAGCTGCTGTACCAGCCGATCGTCTCGCTGCGCACGGGCGCCGTGCACAAGGCCGAAGCGCTGCTGCGCTGGCGCCATCCGACCCGCGGCCTGCTGGCGCCGGCCGAGTTCATTCCCTTCGCGGAAAGCAGCGGCATGATTGTCGAGATCGGCGACTGGGTGTTTCGCGAAGCGGCGCGCCAGGTGCGGCGCTGGCAGCGCAGCATCGGCCCGGATTTCCAGGTGAGCGTGAACAAGTCGCCGGTGCAGTTCCGGCGCGACGGCGGCCAGTACCAGGGCTGGCTCGACTACCTGCGCGAACTGCAGCTGCCGCCGCAAAGCCTGGTGGTGGAGATCAGCGAAGGGGCGCTGCAGGGCGGCGCCGACGCCTTGCTCGGGCGGCTGGCGCAGTACCGCATGCTCGGGCTGCAGGTGGCGCTGGACCATTTCGGCACCGGCTATGCCTCGCTGGCTTACCTGAAGCGCTACGACATCGACTTCGTGAAGATCGACCCTTCGCTGGCGCAGACGCTGGAAGGCGAGGGCGGGGAACTGGCGCTGTACGAGGCGATCGTCGCCATGGCGCACAAGCTGGGACTGAAGGTGGTGGCGGAAGGAGTGGAGACGGCGGCGCAGCGCGCGCTGCTGGTCGATGCCGGCTGCGATTATGCGCAGGGTTACATGTTCGGCCACCCGATGACGGCGGCCGAACTGGAGGCGCTGGCCTTGCGCTGACGCCTCCGTGTGCCGATTACATGTTCGGGTAATTCGGCCCGCCGCCGCCCTCCGGCGTGACCCACACGATGTTCTGGGTCGGGTCCTTGATGTCGCAGGTCTTGCAGTGCACGCAGTTCTGCGCGTTGATCTGCAGGCGGTCCTTGCCTTCGTCGGTCTTCACGAACTCGTACACGCCGGCCGGGCAGTAGCGCTGTTCCGGACCCGCGTACTTCGGCAGATTGATGTCGACCGGGATGTTCGGGTTCTTCAGCGTCAGGTGCACCGGCTGGTCTTCCGCATGGTTGGTGTTCGAGATGAACACCGAGGACAGGCGGTCGAAGGTCAGCTTGCCGTCCGGCTTCGGGTAGACGATGGGCTTGAAGTCGGCGGCCGGGCGCAGGCACTCGTGGTCGGCGTGCTTGTGGTGCAGGGTCCATGGCGCCTTGCCCTTGAACAGGATCTGGTCGATGCCGACCATGACCGTGCCCAGGTACAGGCCCTTGCTCATCCACGGCTTGAAGTTGCGCGCCACGTGCAGTTCTTCGTGCAGCCAGGACTGCTCGAAGGCGGCCGGGTAGCTCGCCAGTTCGTCGTGCTGGCGGCCTTCGCCCAGCGCGGCAAAGGCGGCGTCGGCGGCCAGCATGCCGGTCTTGATCGCGGCGTGGCTGCCCTTGATGCGGCTGACGTTCAGGAAGCCGGCGTCGTCGCCGACCAGGGCGCCGCCCGGGAACACGGTCTTCGGCAGCGACTGCAGGCCGCCCGCGGTGATCGCGCGCGCGCCGTAGGAAATGCGCTTGCCGCCTTCGAAGAACTTGCGGATCTCCGGGTGGGTTTTATAGCGCTGGAATTCCTCGTACGGCGACAGGTAAGGGTTCTGGTAGGCCAGGCCCACCACGAAGCCGACTGCGACCTGGTTGTTCTCCAGGTGGTACATGAAGGAGCCGCCGTAGGTGTCGTTGTCGAGCGGCCAGCCGGCGGTGTGGACCACCAGGCCCGGCTTGTGCATGGCCGGATCGATCTCCCACAGTTCCTTGATGCCAATGCCGTAGACCTGCGGATCCTTGCCCTTGTCGAGCGCGTACTTTGCGATCAGCTGCTTGCCCAGATGGCCGCGGCAGCCTTCGGCGAAGAAGGTGTACTTGGCATGCAGCTCCATGCCGAGCTGGAACGCATCGGTCGGCTCGCCGTGGCGGTTGACGCCCATGTTGCCGGTGGCGACACCCTTGACCGAGCCGTCGTCGTTGTACAGCACTTCGGCGGCCGGGAAGCCCGGGAAGATCTCGACGCCCAGCGCTTCGGCCTGCTGGCCCAGCCAGCGGGTGACGTTGGCCAGCGAGATCACGTAGTTGCCGTGGTTGGTCAGCGCCTTCGGCACCATGAAGCTGGGCGTGGCGGTCGCCTTGGTCTCGGTCAGGAACAGCACGCGGTCTTCGGTCACCGCGGTGTTCAGCGGTGCGCCCAGTTCTTTCCAGTTCGGGAAGAGTTCGTTCAGCGCGCGCGGGTCCATCACCGCGCCCGACAGGATGTGCGCGCCCACCTCGCCGCCTTTTTCGAGCACGCAGACCGACACCTCGCGGCCCTGTTCCGACGCCAGCTGCTTCAGGCGGATCGCGGCCGACAGACCGGCGGGGCCGCCGCCGACGACGACGACGTCGTATTCCATCGCTTCGCGCGGACCGTATTGTTCGATGAGGGTGTTGGTCTGAGTCATGTTTTAGTGGTGGTAAAAAAATTTAAGCACGAGTGTGCACTTTTTTGCTCATGATTGCAACGCAGCGCGCTATTGTAGGGCAGATATTAGATGCGGCAATCTAAACGCGGCGAAATGGGTTAAGTATGTAATCATTATGTCTTCGCAACAGAATATAGTTCGGTCGATTCGGCGAGTTTGGTGACAGGGAGCGAAAACGTGGGCATTGAAGTCAATTTCGAAGGCAAGATCGCAATGGTGACCGGGGCATCCAGCGGACTGGGTGCGCGCTTCGCGAAGGCCCTGGCCGGGGCCGGGGCGCAGGTGGTGCTGGCCTCGCGCCGCGTCGAGCGCCTGAAGGAACTGCGCGCCGAGATCGAGGCGGATGGCGGCGCCGCCCACGTGGTGTCGCTGGACGTGACCGACCTCGCCAGCATCAAGTCGGCGATCGCGCACGCCGAGACCGAGGCCGGGCCGATCGACATCCTGGTCAACAACTCGGGCGTCTCGACCACCCAGCGCCTGCTGGACGTGACCGAGGACGACTACAACTACATCATGGACACCAACCTGCGCGGCGCCTTCTTCATGGCCCAGCAGTGCGCCAAGCGCATGATCCAGCGCGCCAAGGGCGACCCGCGCAAGCAGCACCGCATCGTCAACATCGCTTCGGTGGCGGGACTGCGCGTGCTGCCGCAGATCGGCGTCTACTGCATGAGCAAGGCCGGCGTGGTGCAGATGACCAAGGCGATGGCGGTGGAGTGGGGCCGCTACGGCATCAACGTCAACGCCATCTGCCCGGGCTACATCGCCACCGAGATGAACGAAGATTACTTCGACACCGAGCAGGGCAAGAAGCTGATCGAGATGCTGCCGCGCCGCCGCATCGGCAAGCCGGAAGACCTCGACGGCCTGCTGCTGCTGCTGGCGGCCGAGGAAGCCCACTTCATCAACGGCACCATCATCACCGCCGACGACGGCATGACCGCGCAATGAGCGCCGCAGTAAGCCCAAGCGCACCGCTGCTCGTCGTCCACGGCCTGCTCGGTTCCGGCAGCTACTACGAGCCGCAGGCCTACCTGCCGGGCATGGACGTGCGCACGCCCGACCTGCTCGGCTACGGCGCGAACCGCAGCGTGGACGTCGGCATCGACCTGCAGCGCCAGGCCGAAGAAGTCGCGCGCGTGCTGCGCGAAGAAGTCGGCGAGCCGGCCTGGCTGCTCGGCCACAGCGTCGGCGGCGCGGTCATGATGCTGGCCGCCGAGCAGGCGCCGGAACTGGTGCGCGGCCTGATCAGCGTGGAGGGCAACTTCACGCTGAAGGATGCGTTCTGGTGTTCGCGCATCGCGCCGATGCCTGACGCCGACTGGGCCGCCGAGTACGGGGCAATGGAAGACGACCCGGCCGCCTGGCTGGAGCGGATCGGCATCGAGGCCAGCGACCTGCGCGTCGCCTGGGCGCGCGACATCCTCGCCAACCAGCCGTATTCGACGATCCAGGCCATGGCGCGCTCGGTGCTCGAGGTGACCGGTGCGCCGGCGTATCTGGAGGGCGTGCGGCGCGTGCTGGGCAGCAGCGTGCCGCTCTACCTGCTGGGCGGCGAACTGTCGGCCTCCGGCTGGGACATTCCCGAATGGGTGCTGGCGCTGGCCGCGCAGAGCCTGGTGCAGCCGAAGGCCGGGCACATGATGATGCTCGAAGATCCGGCCGCCTTCTGCGGCCTGGTCGGCGACATCGTGCGCCGTCACGCCTAAGTTAGAGCGCTAGTACACGCGGGCGGCCGAACGACTACAATGCCTGTTTTTTGAAAAAGCAGGCAGCAATGAGCGACAAGAAATTAGTGCACACCATGCGTCAGGCGATCCGCTGGGGCGACATGGACGTGCTGGGCCACGTCAACAATACCGTCTATTTCCGCTACATGGAAAGCGGCCGCATCTCCTTCCTGGAAGAGGCGGCGGGCGAGTTCAACATGCAGGGCGAGGGGCCGGTGATCGTCACCGCCTACTGCACCTTCATCAAGCAGCTGAAGTACCCGGGCGAGATCGAAGTGCGCACCTATGCCGGCGCGCCGGGCCGCTCGAGCTTCGAGGTCACCCACGAGATCAGCCTGGTGGATGCCGAGGGCAAGGCCGACGTCGTCTACGCCGAAGGCGGCGGCAAGGTCGTGTGGATCGATTTCAAGAAAGAGAAATCGGTGCCGCTGCCGGAACACCTCAAGGCCATCCTGCCGGCCTGACGGGAGCGCCTCCCGGCGTCCGGGCGCCATGCCCGGGCGTGACAAAGCGTGAGTTTTACAGGGCTCGCGTTATGGCATCATCTAGCCCCGCCGTGACACGACGGGCGCACATCCCCAAAAGCATTGCAACCTGAATGGCTGCGCAAGCGTCAGCCACGGATTCCTGCCGTTTTTTTCTTTGCAAGGTTTGATGCAGGTCGTTGCAAAAATGCTTTCCAGCTCGCAATGCAGTTCCAACAGGCAAAACCAGCAACTATAATTGCGTCAATATATACCTGGCGCACGATTGATTTTTCACCATTTCCCGCTTCCTGACCATGTTCGATAACGAGCTCGCCTTTTCCATCGTCCGGCACGCTGCCTGGGCGCCTGGCATTGCTTCGCCCGGACAATGGGCGGACTGGGCGCGCGAACCCTGGCCCCTCGCCGGCGAGGAAGAGCCGAAGGTCGCGGCGATGCCGGCGATGCTGCGCCGCCGCGCCGGCTTCCTGGGGCGGATGGCGCTCGAAGTGGCCTACGAATGCCTGGGCCAGGATGCCGACGTGCCCACCGTGTTCTGCTCGCGCCACGGCGAAGTCGCGCGCGCAGTCGGCCTGCTCGGCGACCTGGCGCGCGGCGAGCCGCTGTCGCCGACCGCCTTCGGGCTGGCCGTCCACAATGCCAGCGCCGGCCTGTTTTCGATCGCCCGCGCGGACCGCGCCAATCATGTGGCGCTGGCGGCCGGCGCGGCCACGCTCGAACACGCGGTGATCGAGGCCTGCGGCCTGCTGGCCGACGGTGCGCCCATGGTGCTGCTGGTGGCCTGCGATGCGCCGCTGCCGGACGTGCTGTCGGATTTCGAGGATTGCGATGAACAGCCTTTCGCCTTCGCCTGGGCGATGGTGCCGGCCGGCGAGCGCCCGGTGCGCCTCGGCTGGCGCGCCGACTCTGCATCGATGCCCGAACCGGCGGCGCCGGCGTCGAATACGCCGGGCGCACTCGAGGTGCTGCGTTTCCAGTTAGGCGGCGACAAACTGGTGCGCCATGCGGCCGGCAAGCGCTGGACCTGGAGCCGCAATGCTTGAGAAGCTGTTCCTCGGCTGGCGCGTGCTCGCGACCGGCTTGAGCTTCATGCTGTTCGGCCTCGGCGGCCTGCTGCTGCGCGTGCTCGTGTTTCCGCTGCTGGCGCTGTGCCTGCGCGAACCGCGGACGCGGGTGCGGGCGGCGCGCGCTGTGATCCGCCTGAGCTTCCGGACCTTCGTCGGCATCATGCGCGGACTCGGCGTGCTGCGCTACGAGGTGCGCGGCCTCGACAAGCTGGACCGCGAAGGCCAGCTGATCCTGGCAAACCACCCGACCCTGATCGATACCGTGTTCCTGATCGCCTTCGTGCGCAACGCCGACTGCATCGTCAAGGGCGGCCTGTGGAACAACCCCTTTACGAGTGGGCCGGTGCGCGCCGCAGGCTACGTCTGCAACGACCGTGGCCCGGAACTGGTCGAGGACTGCATTGCCTCGCTGGGCGCCGGCGGCAACCTGATCGTGTTCCCGGAAGGGACGCGCACGCCGCGCTGCGGCACCATGGAACTCAAGCGCGGCGCCGCCAATATCGCCGTGCGCGCCGCGCGCGCCGTGACCCCGGTGCTGATTTCCTGCGAGCCGCCCACGCTGGGCAAGGGCGAGAAGTGGTGGCACGTGCCGCCACGCCAGGCCAGCTTTCGCATCGAGGTCGGCGACGACATCGGCATCGAGCGTTTTACCGGTCCCGGTGTGACCGACGTGCTGGCCGCGCGCCGTCTCACCGACTACCTGCAACACTATTTTATGAAAGAAGGCCAGCACCATGCTTGAACAGGAAGTGAAGGAACTGATCGTCGATGTCCTGCAGCTCGAGGACATCACCCCCGCCGACATCGACAGCGAAGCGCCGCTGTTCGTCGAGGGACTGGGGCTGGATTCGATCGATGCCCTGGAAATCGGCGTCGCGCTGCAGAAGCGCTACGGCATCACGCTCCCGCCGGAATCGCAGGAGACGCGCCGCCATTTTGCATCGGTGCGCGCGCTCGCAGCGATGATTGAAGCTAACCGCAAGAAGTAAGTAGGAGAAGGCCATGGTAGCCCTGAATGAAATGAACCGCGACCAGCTGTTTGGCTGGGTCGCAGACCTGCTGGCCGAGATGTTCGAACTGGACCGCGCGTCCTTGAGCCCGACCTCGAACCTCTATACCGACCTCGATATCGACAGCATCGACGCGGTCGACCTCGCGGTCCACCTGAAGCAGCTGACCGGCAAGCGCCTGCGTCCGGAAGTCTTCAAGACCATCCGCACCATCGACGACGTGGTCAACGCGCTGGTCGCTCTCGGCGACGAAGCGGGCGCCGACGCGCAGCCGGAACCGCAAGCGGCCTGACGAGGTGGCGTGGAATGTTCTGACGGCTGCGCTCACGCTGGTGTATCCGTTGGCGATTTGGCTGGGCCATGGCGCGCTCGAACCGCGCTGGCTGGCCGGCCTGCTGCTGCTGACCATTGCGACGCGGCTGCCGGCGCTGAAGCTGAGCGCCGCCGCGCGCTGGTCGGCCGCCGCGGCGCTGGCGCTGGTGGCGTTCGCCGTCTGGGCCAACGCCGTGCTGCCGCTCAAGCTGTATCCGGTCCTGGTGAACGGCGCGCTGCTGGCCGCCTTCGGCGCCAGCCTGCTGTCCGGGCCGTCGATGATCGAACGCTTCGCGCGCCTGCGCGAGCCCGATCTGCCGGCGGCCGCGGTGGGCTACACGCGCCGCGTCACCCAGGCCTGGTGCCTGTTCTTTCTCGTAAACGGCGGTATCGCCCTGGGCCTGGCGCTGGACGCGCCGGAAGCCCTGTGGTCGCTGTACACGGGTGTTGTTTCCTATGGCCTGATGGGCCTGATGTTCGGCGGCGAATACCTGCTGCGCATGCGTTTCAAGCGGCTGCACCATGTCTGATTTCTTTGCCCGCATCGCCGGGCGCGCGCCGGATATTCTGGCCGGCCGCCGTGGCGGCGCCGAAGTAGGCCACGCCGAATTGATCGCGCGGGCGCGTGCCTGGACCGCGCTCGGGCGCCGCACCGTGTCCGACCAGGTCGCGCTCTACCACGAGGACAGCCTCGAGTTCGCGGCGGCCCTGCTGGGCGCATGGCAGTCCGGGAAAACCGTGTGGCTGGTGGCGGACACGCTGCCGGCCAGCTGCGCCGCACTGGCGCGCGAGGTCGGAAGTTTCTGGGGCCAGTTCCCATACGACTGCCTGCCTGCCGCGCCGGGCGACAGTGAAGCCTGCCCGCAAGCCTGGCAAGAACCCGCGCCCGATTTTCCCGCGCTGGTGGTCTACACCTCCGGCAGCACCGGCGCCCCGGTACCGATCCGCAAGCAGCTGTCGCAGCTGACCGGCGAACTCGAAGCGCTCGAAGCCTGTTTCGGCGCCCGGCTCGGCGCGCAGTCCGGTGATACGGAAGTGCTGGCCACGGTCTCGCACCAGCACATCTACGGCCTGCTGTTCCGCGTCCTGTGGCCGCTGGCGGCCGGCCGCGCGATCCACGCCGAACGTTACGAATTTCCGGAGCCGCTGGCGCTGGCCCTGGCCGCGCGTCCCTGCGTGCTGCTGGCCAGCCCGGCTCACCTGAAACGCCTGCCGGACCACCTCGACTGGCGCGGCGCCGCGGCGCAGCTGCGGGCGGTGTTCTCGTCCGGCGGCATGCTGGATGCGGCTGCTTCGCGCCATGCGCGCACGCTGCTGGGCCAGGCGCCGGTCGAGGTCTACGGCAGCTCGGAGACCGGCGGCGTGGCCTGGCGCCAGCGTGGTGAAGGCGCCGATGAAGCCTGGACGCCGCTGCCCGGCGTGGCCTGGCGCAGCGATGCCGATGGCCTGCTGGAAGTGCATTCGGTCCACGCCGGCCCGGATGGCTGGCAAGGCCTGCCCGACCGTGTCGACGATGCAGGCGAAGGACGCTTCCTGCTGCGCGGACGCGCCGACCGCATCGTCAAGATCGAGGAAAAGCGCGTCTCGCTGGATGCGATCGAAGGCGCGCTGCTGGCCACCGGCCTGGTGCGCGAAGCGCGCGTGCTCGCTTGTCCTGGTGCGGAGGGCGGGCGCCAGTTGCTGGCCGCTTTCGTGGCGCCGAACGGCGAGGGCGCGGCGCTGCTGGAGCGCGAAGGCAAGTCCGCCATGAACGCACGCCTGCGGAGCCGGCTCGGCGACTTCATCGAAGCGGTGGCGCTGCCGCGCCGCTGGCGCTTTCTTGAGTCGCTGCCGGTCAACGCCCAGGGAAAGACTACGCAGGCCGGGCTGCTGGCACTCCTCGAAGACAAACCCGAGGACAAGCTGAAAGCGCGTCCGCGCTGGCCGGCGCTGCGCGTGCTGGAAGAATCGCCCGCGCGCATGCTGCTGGAGCTGACCGTGCCGGCCGACCTGCTGTACTTCGACGGCCATTTCAGCATCGCACCGGTGCTGCCGGGCGTGGTGCAGGTCGACTGGGCTTTCCATTACGGCCGCCGCTATTTCGGCCTGGATGCCGGCATGACCGGCATGGCCGCGCTGAAGTTCCAGCAGATGATCCGGCCAGAGCAGCCGGTCCGGCTGGAACTGGTGCACGACGTCGCCAAGGGCAGCTTGAACTTTCGTTATTTTTCGGAGGCGGGCGCGCATGCGAGTGGCCGCATCCTGCTGGGAGCGGATCGCACATGCTGAACAAGAAGTTTTCGCCGGAGCGCCAGAGCGCCTTCGAAGCCCGTTTCGAAGCGCAGAAGATCGCCTTCGGCCCGGTGGTGTTCCAGTGCGTGCGCTACGCCTGGAAGCGCGGCATGCTGCAGACGATCGCCGATGCCGGCGAGCAGGGGCTGTCGGTCGAGGAACTGGCCGCGGATGGACGCTGGACCGTCTACGTGCTGAAAGTGGTGCTGGAGACCTGCATGTCGGCCGGCGTGGTCTACCTGAACGAGGGCCGCTACGCGCTCGACAAAGCCGGCTTCGTGATCCTGACCGACACCATCACCCAGGTCAACATCGACTTCAACCATGACGTCTGCTACCAGGCCATGTTCGACCTCGAGCGCACGCTGGACGCCGAACAGCCGCTGGGCCTGAAGGTATTCGGCGACTGGCCGACCCTCTACCAGGGCCTGGCCCAGCTGCCCGAGCCGGCGCGCACCAGCTGGCTGGCCTTCGACCACCTGTACTCGGACACTTCCTTCCCAACCATCATGCCGGACGTGTTCGCGACCGCGCCGCGGCGCCTGATGGACATCGGCGCCAACACCGGCAAGTTCACGCTGGCGGCGCTGTCTTTTGATCAGCAGGTCACGATGCACCTGGTCGATTTGCCGGGCCAGCTGGCGGTCGCCGAGCGCGCGCTGATCGATGCCGGCCTGCGCGAACGCGCGACCTTGCATGCTATCGACCTGCTCGACGACGCTGCGGCGCTGCCGTCCGACATGGACCTGATCTGGATGAGCCAGTTCCTGAGCTGCTTCTCGGAAGCGGCGATCGCCAGCATCTTCCGCCGCGTCGCCGCGGCCCTCGGTCCGCGCGGGCAGGTGCTGGTGATGGACACCTTCTGGGACCGCCAGCGCTACGACATCGCCTCGTACTGCCTGATCAACACCTCGCCGTACTTCAACAATCTCGCCAGCGGCAACAGCAAGGTTTACGAGAGCACCGATTACGTGCGCCTTGCGGAAGCGGCCGGCCTGAAGCTGCTGACCGCGCGCGACGGCATCGGCTACTGCCATTCGCTGCTGCGCTTCGGGAAGGCGGATTGACCATGTTCCATCCCTGCGTCGTCATCCCGGTCTACAACCACGAGCATGCGATCGGCAAGGTGCTCGGGCAGGTGCTCGCGCACGGGCTGCCCTGCATCCTGGTCGACGATGGCAGCTCGCCCGCCTGCGCAGCGGAGCTCGACCGCCTGGCGGCCGCGCACCCCGGCCGGGTGGTGCTGGAACGCCACGCCATCAACCAGGGCAAGGGCGGGGCAGTGCTGACCGGCTTCGCAAGCGCTGCCCGCCAGGGCTACAGCCACGTGCTCCAGGTCGACGCCGACGGCCAGCACAGCGTCGCCGACATCCCGCGCTTCCTGGACGCCGCGCGCGCCCGGCCGCTGGCGGTGGTGGCGGGCTGCCCGCTGTACGACGAGTCGGTGCCCGCGCTGCGCCTGTATGCGCGCTACCTGACCCACGTCTGGGTCTGGATCAACACGCTGTCGCTGGCGATCCGCGATTCGATGTGCGGCTTCCGCGTCTACCCGGTGGCGCCGGTATTGGCGCTGGCGCGCCGCCGCAAGCTCGGCCTGCGCATGAACTTCGACATCGAGATCCTGGTCCGCCTGTACTGGGACGGCGTCGAAGTCCTCAACCTGCCGACCAAGGTCGGTTACCCGGAAGACGGCGTGTCGCACTTCAAGGCCTGGACCGACAACGTCCTGATCACCCGCCTGCACGTGGCCCTGTTCTTCGGCATGCTGCCGCGCGTGCCATCGCTCCTGGGCCGCAAATGGCGAGCCTGAGCAAAGCCGCGGACACGCGCCACTGGGCGGCCATCAACGAAGCCAGCTTCGTGGCCGGCATGCGCCTGCTGTTCTGGGTCTGCCGCGTGTTCGGTCGCTGGCCCTTCCGCGTGGTGCTGTACCCGGTGCTGATGTGGTACGTGCTGACCCAGCCGCGCGCGCGGCGCGCATCGGGCGGCTACCTGGCCCGCGCCGGCGCGGCGCATGGCGTCATGGGCGTGCTGCGCCACTTCGGCGCCTTTGCCGAAGCCATCCTCGACAAGATGCTGCTGTGGGGCGGCCTGTTCGATTTCGCCCGCGTGCGCCTGCACGGCGCGGCGCCGCTGCTCGAGATGGTGCAGCAGGGCAGGGGCGCGCTGCTGGTGTGTTCGCACCTGGGCAACCTCGACCTGTGCCGCGCGCTGTCGCTGCGTACGCCCGGCCTGAAGGTCACGGTGCTGGTGCATACCCGCCATGCCCAAGCCTTCAACGACATGCTGGCCAAGCTCGACCCGCGTAGCCAGCTGAACCTGATGCAGGTGACCGATATGAGCCCGGCGATGGCGATGCAGCTGTCCGAGCGCATCGGCCGCGGCGAATTCGTCGTGATCGCCGGCGACCGCGTGCCGGTGTCCGATAACCCGCGGGTGGCGCTGGCGCCTTTCCTGGGCCAGGAAGCCGCGTTCCCGGTCGGCCCCTGGGTGATGGCTTCGGTACTCGGCTGCCCGGCCTACGCGATGTTCGCCACGCGCAGCGAGGACGGCGGCCACGAACTCCATTTCGAGCTGCTGCGCGATCGGGTCAGCCTGCCGCGCCGCGGCCGCGACGAAGCGCTGGCCGAACTCGCCGGCGACTACGCCGCCCGGCTCGAACGCCACGTCCGGCGCGCGCCGCTGGAGTGGTTCAACTTCTACGACTTTTGGCATATCCCCGGATCGGAACGTCCAGATGCAGCTCACTGACCTCAATACCCACAAGCGCACGGTGCGCTTCGACCGCGAGCGCCTGGCGCTGGAAGACATCGTCGACATCGCGCGCGGCACCGCCCACCCGGCCCTGTCCGACGACCCGGCCTTCCGCGCCGCCATCGCCAAGGGCGCCGACTTCCTCGACCGCCTGCTGCGCGAGGACGGCGCGATCTACGGCGTGACGACCGGCTACGGCGATTCCTGCACGGTGACGGTGCCGCTGTCGCTGGTGGCCGAGCTGCCGCACCACCTGTACACCTACCACGGCTGCGGCATGGGCCAGTTCCTGACGCCGGCGCAGACGCGCGCGGTGATGGGTGCGCGCCTGGCCTCGCTGTCGAAGGGCTTTTCGGGCGTGAGCGTGGGCCTGCTGGAGCAGATCGTGCGCCTGTTCGACGCCGGCCTGCTGCCGCTGATCCCGAGCGAAGGCTCGGTCGGCGCCAGCGGCGACCTGACCCCGCTGTCCTACCTGGCGGCGGTGCTGTGCGGCGAACGCGAAGTGCTGCGCGAGGGCCAGACCGTGCCGGCGGCCCAGGCGCTGCTCGATGCCGGCATCGAACCCCTGCGCCTGCGCCCGAAGGAAGGTTTGGCGATCATGAACGGCACCGCCGTGATGACCGGCCTCGCCTGCCTGGCCTGGGACCGCGCCGATTACCTGACGCGCCTCACCACCCGCATCACCGCGCTGGCCTCGTTCGCGCTGGACGGCAACGACCACCACTTCGACGAAACCCTGTTCTCGGTGAAGCCGCACGCCGGCATGCAGAACGTGGCCGCCTGGCTGCGTCAGGACCTGGAATACGCCGGCCAGACGGAGCGCAACGGCAAGCGCCTGCAGGACCGCTACTCGATCCGCTGCGCGCCGCACGTGATCGGCGTGCTGGCCGATGCGCTGCCTTTCTTCCGCAGCGCCATCGAAAATGAACTGAACAGCGCCAACGACAACCCGATCATCGATGCCGAAGGCGAGCGCGTGCTGCACGGCGGCCACTTCTACGGCGGCCATATCGCCTTCGCGATGGACGGCATGAAGAACGCGGTGGCCAACCTGGCCGACCTGCTGGACCGCCAGATGGCGCTGCTGGTCGACGCCCGCTACAACGCCGGCCTGCCGGCCAATCTGTCCGGCATGACGGGCGAACGCGCGGCCATCAACCACGGCCTGAAAGCCCTGCAGATCAGCGCCTCGGCCTGGACCGCCGAAGCGCTGAAGCTGACCATGCCGGCCTCGGTGTTCTCGCGCTCGACCGAGTGCCACAACCAGGACAAGGTCAGCATGGGCACCATCGCCGCGCGCGACTGCTTGCGCGTGCTGGAACTGACGGAGCAGGTCGCCGCGGCGCTGCTGATCACGGTGCGCCAGGGTGTCTGGCTGCGCCGCCGGCTGGACCCCTCGCGCACGCTGCCGGCGCCGCTGGCGCGCATGCTGGATCTGCTGGGCGCCGACGTCGAACCGATCACGGAAGACCGCCGCCTCGATCCTGCGCTGCACCTGCTGCTGGGCCGCATCCGCGACCAGGCCTGGAGCCTGTATGCGTAAGCTGAAGGCCGTCTCGCGCTGGAGCGCCGAAGTCGAGGTCCAGGTGCAGTTCTACGACCTCGACCCGATGGAGATCGTCTGGCACGGCAACTACGCCAAATACCTCGAAGTCGCGCGCTGCGCGCTGCTCGACAAGATCGGCTACAACTACCCGCAGATGAAGGCATCCGGCTACATGTGGCCGATCATCGAGATGAATCTGCGCTACGTGGCCGCGGCGACCTTCTGCCAGCGCCTGCTGGTGCGCGCCGACATCGTCGAGTGGGAAAACGCGCTGCGCATCGATTACCTGATTACCGACGCCGATACCGGCAAGCGCATCAACCGCGCGACCACGACCCAGGTCGCGGTCGACATTGCGACGCGCGAGATGTGTTTCGTCTCGCCGCCCGTCCTTTTCGAAAAGCTGGGAGTGCAAGCACCATGAAACGACTCTTCTTCGCGCTGCTGCTGTCCGCTGCCGGCGCCCAGGCGGCGGCGCCGGTGGCGACCATCCAGGGCATGCTGGCCAAGCCCGAACAGCTGTGCGGCCGCTTCGAACAGACCAAGCAGCTGGCCGGCATGAAGAAGCCGCTGGCTTCGAGCGGCCGCTTCTGCGTGGTGGCCGGCAAGGGCGTGCTGTGGCGCACCCTGAAACCCTTCCCGAACACGCTGCGCCTGACGCGCGACGAGATCGTGCACCTGCAGGGCGAGCGCGTGGCGATGCGCCTGGAAGCGAGCCAGGAGCCGACCGTCCGCATGATCAACGGCGTGCTGTTCTCGCTGCTGGGCGGGGACCTCGGCCAGCTCGAGACCCTGTTCGAGGTCGACGGCAAGGCAGCAGGCAAATCCTGGAACGTCTCGCTGAAGGCGCGCAGCCCGGCGCTGGCGCGTGCGATCGGCGCGATCTCGCTGGACGGCGATGCCTACGTGCGCAACATCCACATGGTGGAGCAGGGTGGCGACCGCACCGACATCAGCTTCTCCGACATCAAGACCGGCCCCGGCGCGGTCTTGCCTGAAGAGGCGGCCCTGCTTTGAAAGCGCATAAGCAGCTGGCCCTGCTGTGGGCACTGGTGGTGTGCCTGCTGGTGGGCCACAATGCCTGGCTGTGGCTGGGCAAGCGCATCGCACCGGACACCGACATCCTGGCGCTGCTGCCGGCCGACCAGCGCGACCCAGTGCTGCAGCAGTCCTTCACCCACATGGTCGACAGCGCCCAGCAGCGCGTCGTGATCCTGGTCGGCGCCGCGCAATGGAACGATGCACGGCGCGCGGCCGACGCCTGGAGCGCGGCGCTGGCGCCGCATGCGGACCTGCTGCGTGTCGATGCGGCCGGCGAGGAAGTCCAGGCCGGCTGGCTGGACGGCCTGCAACCGCACGCGACGCTGCTGATCGGCAGGGAACAGGAAAAGCAGCTGCGCGAGCAGCCGGCCGGCTTCTGGACGGAGTCCGCACTCGGCCGCCTGTATGGCGCTTTCGCTGGCCCCAAGCTGGGCGCCTTCCGCGACGATCCCTTCGGCCTGCTGGCCGGCTGGATGCAGGAACGCGCCGGCGAGACCCCCGTCCGTCCGCGCGACGGCCGCCTGTTCGTGGCCGGGCAGGGACGCGAATATGTACTGTTGACTTACACGCTGCAGGCGCCGGCTTTTTCGCTGACGGCGCAGCGCCAGGTGGTGCCGCTGCTCGACCAGGCCGCGGCCGCCGCACAGCGCGCTGTGCCCGGCGTCGAAGTGATCAAGGCCGGGGTCGTGCTGCACGCCGCGGCCGCCGGGCGCCAGGCCAGCAGCGAGGTCGAAACCATCGGCCTCGGTTCGCTGGCCGGCATCGTGCTGCTGACCTGGCTGACCTTCCGCTCGGTCAAGCCGATCACGCTGGTGCTGGTGGCGATCGGTATCGGCTTCCTGGGCGCGTTGTCGGTATGCTGGCTGCTGTTCGGCCGCATCCACTTACTTACGCTCGTATTCGGCGCCAGCCTGATCGGCGTGGCCCAGGATTACGGCATCTATTTCCTGTGCCACCGGCTGGGCGCGGACCCAAGCATCGATTCGCCGCGCCTGCTGCGCCGCCTGCTGCCCGGCCTGGGCCTGACCCTGCTGGCGGCGGTGATCGGCTACCTGGGCCTGGCGCTGACACCTTTCCCAGGTCTGCGCCACATGGCGGTGTTCTCGGCGCTCGGCCTGGTGTTCGCGTGGCTCACCGTCGCCTGCTGGTTCCCGGCATTGATCGGGGCGCGCAGCATGCGGGCCGGCTGGCTGGCGCGCTGCTATGCCGGGCTGGCTGCGCGCTGGCCGCGCGTCTCCGGCAGTCCGGCCACGCTGGCGGTGCTGGCCTTGCTCGGCGCCGCCGTGCTGCTGGGCTGCGCACGCCTCAACGTGAACGACGACATCCGCTCGCTGCAATCCTCGCCGCCGCAGCTGGTGCAGGACCAGATCAAGCTGGGCAAGCTGCTCGACGTCCCCAGCCCGGTGCAGTACTACCTGGTGCGCGGCGCCACCGACCAGCAGGTGCTGGAGCGCGAAGAGGCGCTCAAGCGCAGGCTCGATCCCTTGATTAGCCAGGGCCATATCGCCGGCTACCAGGCGCTGTCGAACTGGGTGCCCTCGGCGCAGACCCAGCGCGAGCGCCTGGCGCTGGTCGAAAGCCGCCTGCTCGGCGCCGACGGCCCGCTGGCCGCAGTGGCGCGCCAGATCGGCGAAGACCAAGCCTGGGTCGCCGCGACCCGCGCCCATTTGCTCGAGCGCGCCGCACCGATGTCGCCGGAGGCCTTCATGCGCACCCCGGCCAGCGAGCCGTGGCGCCATTTGTGGATCGGCCAGGTCGATGGCGTCCACGCCAGCATCGTCGCGCTGCGCGGCATGCGCTATGCGTCGATCCCTAGGCTGGAAGGCGCCGCCGAGGGCCTGCCGGGCGTCCAATGGGTCGACAAGGTCGGCGGCATCTCGGCCGTGCTGGGACGCTACCGCGCCTACATGGGCTGGGTGGTGCTGGGCGCCTATGCGCTGGTCTACCTGGTGCTGTTCCCGCGCTACCGCGGCCGTACCTGGCGCGTGCTGGCGCCGACCGCGGCGGCCAGCGTGCTGACCCTGGCGCTGCTCGGCTTTGCCGGCCAGAGCCTGCAGCTGTTCCACGTGCTGGCGCTGATGCTGCTGCTGGGCGTGGGCGTCGACTACGGCATCTTCATGCAGGAGAAGCATGGCAAAGACGGCGATGCGCCCTGGCTGGCAGTCGGCCTGTCGGCGGCGAATACCCTGCTGTCCTTCGGCCTGCTGGCCCTGAGCGGCACCCCGGCGCTGCGCGCCTTCGGCCTGACCATGCTGGCCGGGACCGCGCTGGTCTGGCTGGCCGCGCCCTGTTTCATCGTCACCGAAGAGGAAACCCATGCGGAGACTGTCTATGCCTGAGCGTATTCCATTGAAATCTGCCGCATTGCTGGCCGCGCTGGCGCTGGCCGGCTGCACCGCGCCCAAGGCCGGGCCGGCGCGCCTCGGCCTGCGCCTGCCGCCGGCGGCGCTGGGCCAGCCGATCAGCGTGCAGCAGCACCTGACCGTCAAGCGCGCCGGCAGCACGAATGACCTCGACGTCGCCCTCGAAGTCGACGCCGCGCGCCTGAACCTGGTCGGCCTCGCCTTCGGCCAGCGCGTGCTGAGCCTGGAGTTCGACGGCCGCGAGCTGAAGGAATGGCGGCATCCGATGCTGCCGGCCCAGGTGCGCGCCGCCGACGTGCTCGAAGACCTGCAGCTGACGCTATGGCCGGCGGCCGAGATCGCGCGCGCGCTGCCTGCCGGCTGGAGCATCGAGGAGCAGGGTCTGCGCCGCACGCTGCGCCTGGACGGCAAGGTCGTGACGACCATCGATTACAGCGGCACGCCGCGCTGGCAGGGAACTGCGGTGCTGGACAACGTGCGTTACCAATACCGGCTGACCGTCGAGTCGGCCGCAGAATGAGGGTGAGGCCCACATGCAGTACCTGAACGATTGCGCCATCGTGTGCGCGCTCGGCAGCGGGCGCGAAGAGGTGGCACGCCGCCTGCTCGACGAAGCGCGCAGCGGCTTGCGCGTCTCCGACGCCTACTCGCCCGGCCGCGCGCTGCCGGTCGGCCGGGTCGATGCCGCGCTCCGTAGCGTCGAGCACTTGCCGCTGCCGCTACGCAGCCGCAACAACCGCCTGGCGCTGGCCGCGCTGGCGCAGCTGCGCCCTAGGGCCGAGGCGGCGATCGCACGCTACGGCGCCGCCCGCGTCGGCGTCGTGATCGGCACCAGCACCTCGGGTGTGGGGGAGACCGAAGCGGCATTGGCCGCGCACCTGGCCGGCGGCGCGCTGCCGGCCGGCTTCCATTACGGCCAGCAGGAGATGGGTTCGCCCGCCGAGCTGATCGCGCGCGAACTCGGCGCCGGCGGTCCGGCCTACGTCCATTCGAGCGCCTGCTCGTCCAGCGCCAAGGCCCTGGCCAGCGCCGCGCGCCTGATCCGCATGGGCCTGTGCGACGCGGTCGTCACCGGTGGCGTCGATACCCTGTGCGCCTTCACGGTGGCGGGCTTCAGCGCGCTGGAATCCGTCAGCGCGGCGCCCTGCAACCCGCTCGGTGCCAGCCGCAAGGGAATCAACCTGGGCGAGGGCGCGGCGCTGTTCCTGATGAGCCGCGAACCGGCGCCGGTCGCGCTGTGCGGCTGGGGCGAGTCCTCGGACGGCCATCACATGTCGGCGCCCGATCCGGCGGGTGGCGGCGCACGCATTTCGATGCGCGAAGCCCTGCAGCGCGCCGGCATCGAACCGGGCCAGATCGATTACATCAATTTGCACGGCACCGCCACCGTGCAGAACGACGCCATGGAGTCGCGCGCGGTGGCCGAGATGTTCGGCGGCGATGTCGCGGTCAGCTCGACCAAGCCCTTTACCGGCCACACGCTGGGCGCTGCCGGCGCCGTCGAAGCAGCCTTCTGCTGGCTGGCCATGCAGGACGATAACCCGGAGGGCAGGCTGCCGCCGCACCTGTGGGATGGCGACGCCGATCCGGCGCTGCCGGCCCTGAACGTGGCACAGCCGGGCGCGCGCCTGGGCCGCCCGATCCGCTGGGCGCTCAGCAATTCGTTCGCCTTCGGCGGTTCGAACGCGACGCTGGTGTTCGGGAGGACGGCATGAGCCTGCCCGATATCAAGACGCTGGTGCCGCACAGCGGGACCATGTCGCTGCTCGATTCGCTGCTGGCGGCCGATGCGGAAACGCTGAGCGCCCGGGTGGCCATCACGCCGCAGACCCTGTTCTGCGAAGACGGCGCGGTCGGCGCCTGGGTCGGGGTCGAGTACATGGCGCAGGCGGTGGCCGCGCATGCCGGCTACAAGGCGCGCCTGCGCGGCGAGCCGGTGCGCGTCGGTTTCCTGCTCGGCACCCGCCGCTATGCCTGCGCGGTGCCGGCTTTCGCGGCCGGCAGCCTGCTCGACATCCACGTGCGCTGCGCGCTGCAGGGCGAGACCGGGCTGGGCGCCTTCGACTGCCGCATCGTCGATGCCGACCGCGGCGCCGAACTGGCGACGGCCACGATCACCGTGTTCCAGCCCGAGAATGTTGAAGAATTTTTGCAACGGAGTTCCGAATGAGTAGTACCGACAAGACTGTGCTGGTGACCGGCTCTTCGCGCGGCATCGGCAAGGCCATCGCGCTGCGCCTGGCCCGCGATGGCTACCGGGTGGTCGTGCATTGCCGCAGCCGCCGTATCGAGGCCGATGCCGTGGCCGCCGACATCGAATCGGCGGGG